>WNFV01016962.1_pt1 | contig 20341 bp, 14 predicted proteins | sample 5400101 | NCBI WGS metagenome assembly WNFV01 (sample SAMN13153361, study PRJNA577476) | soil metagenome | isolation source: 115 cm soil or saprolite under grassland replicate 1 | place: USA:California | collected 2016-06-15 | reverse complement strand
CCGTCCCATGAACCCGCTGCCGCTGATCGCCGAGCAGTAGCTCGGCTACACTTCGCCCGCAACCGGGGCGGTTAGCTCAGTTGGGAGAGCACCAGCTCGACAAGCTGGGGGTCACTGGTTCGAGCCCAGTACCGCCCATACAACCCCCTGCAAAACGGCTACGCGCGTTGCCTCTTTTGCTGACGGATTCGGTTAGTCACGTTTTGGTCACGTTTTTGGTCACGTAGCAGTGGCCGCTTGCGGGGCTGCGCGGGCAGCAGCGGCGGCGCCTTCCCGAGGAGTTCGACAGCCGCCGTCGGATACCGGCGGGGGCCCCGCGAAACTGCTTAGCGGCGAGGAGGCGCGGCTCGAGCGGCCGGCTGAGCAGGTTGGCGAAGTCGCTCTGGGCGAGTTGTGCGCGCACGTCGGCGCCGTGGGCTGCCTGTTCGAAGAGGTGGGTGTAGGTGTCGAGGGTCATGCTGGTACGGGCGTGGCCGAGGATGCCGCTGACCTGGGCGACGTCGAGGCGGATGTCGATGATCAGGTGACTGGCGAAGGTGTGACGGAGATCGTGGAAACGCAGGCGTCGCCCGTCGCGATCGAGACTCGCGTCGACGGCAGCGCGACGCAGCACCCGCTTGGAGACGTTGTGGTGCAAGAACGCGCTGCCGCGCGAGGTTGCGAACACGTAATCGGAGCCGCGCGCGAAATGTGAGCCGCGTTTGTGTTGGCGAAGAACCGCGGCGAGCTGGGGGAGGAGCGGTATCTCACGGACGGAGGCCCGCGTCTTGGGTCGGATCCGGTGGGGCGGGACGCCGCGGCGGCCGCGCGCGAGCTGGTGGCGGACGTGGATGACGCCGGCGGCGAAGTCGACGTCCTCCCAGCTCAGCCCGAGCACTTCCGAGAGCCGCATACCCGTGTACGCACCGGTGATGAGCAGCGGCCGGTACCGCCGTGGACAGGCGGCGAAGAGTCGAGCGAGTTCTGTGCGGGTGAGGACGCGCTGGTCGGAGCGCAGCGGATGTGGCCGCTCGTCGCGCTCGAGCCGCTGGAACGGGTGCGTCGTGACGTAGCCGCGACGAAGCGCGAACGTGAAGACGCAACTGAGCGCGCCGAGTATCCGCTTAACCGTCCAGGGCGAGAGACCGTCCGCCTGCAACTCGCGCGTCACTGCAACGACGTCGTCGGCCGTGATCATTGCCAGCCGGCGACGGCCGAGCCGGGGCAGCAGATGGCGGCGCAGCTGCGAGCGGTACAAGTCGAGCGTCCGATCGCGACGCTCGCCTGCTGCGACCTTGGCCTCGAACTCGGCCAGCCAGCGCGCCGCCACCTCCGCGAAGGTGAGTCGCGGTGAGAGCGGCAGCTCGCCGATGCGGGCAGTGTTCTGGAGCAGTTCGCGCTGCCTCAGCGCCTCGACGAGAGTGGTCGCTTCGAGCGTCCGGAACCGTGCCCGTCCGTCGACCCTCACGCACACGGCGTATTTGCCGTTCGGCTGCTGGTAGATGCCGCGCTCAATTCGCTGACGCCGATCAGAACGACTGGCCGCTGCCATCGGATCCTCCTACTTCTGTCGAATGAGTCAGCGAAGCATCCCGTGGCTCGTCACCGCGATGAACCCCTGCTGTTGCAGGGCCTCCAGGCGATTCATGGTGTGCGCGGACCTATAGCGCCGTCCTGACGTTGCTGCGTTCGGCCGGCGCCGCCTCGCCGAGTGGCCGCAAGAATGGCGGAGTGAAGCGTGCGACTGCACTGGCGGTCCTCGCGTTCCTTGCGGCCGGATGCGGCGGCGGGCGGGCGGCTGCAGAGCGGCATCTGGTCTTCGTCCGTGGGACGGAGCCGATCAACGCGACCGTCTGGATCGCCGACGCGACGGGCCGGCACGCGCACCGACTGACACGCGGTTACGCCGCCGTCGTCGCGCCCGACGGCCACACGGTCGCTGTCGGCCGCTGGGACGGCATTCACCTCGTCTCAAGCGACGGCAAGCATGAGCGGCGGCTGACGTCAACGAACCGCCGCCCAGAGGCCTGGTCGGACAATGGCAAGTGGATCGTCGCGACGACCGCCTACTCGCTCACGGTCGTCGACGCCGACTCCGGACAATCACGGCTTATCGCGCGCGGCGTCTTCTACGGCTTCGGCTTCTCGCCCGATGGGCGCCGCCTGATCTACGGGCGCGCACCGCGCAAAGGCGGCGAGGACATCTGCACCGCGCGGATCGACCTGTACTTCGTTCCCCTCGCCGGCGGCGAGCGATCGCGGCTGACGCGCGACGGCCGGAGTGGCTTCCCCGTCTGGGGGCGGCGGCGGATCGCCTTCATGCGCCTGCCGCGGCGACTGCGCTTGGACGACTGCTTCGCGCCGGGCATCTGGACCATGCGCCGCGACGGCTCCAATGTGCAGGCGATCATCGCTCGCGCGCCGCGGGCGATCTCGCGCGCCGGCTACTACGGGCTGCAGCCGGTCGCCTGGCTGGGAAGCGGCAGCCTTCTCGTCGGCGTTCGCTCCGAGTGGGGCCAGGAGGCCGCGACGCTCGACGTCGCCTCGAAGCGGCTGCGACGAATCGGGCTCTACTCGGGCAAGGGCGCCCACCGGGTTCGCGCTGTCTTCTATGTCGACAAGGCTTCGCGGAACGGGCGGCTGGCGCTAGGCAGCGGCGGTAACGAGAAGACAACGATCTCGATCATCCGCGTCAGGGACGGGCGGCCGATCTTCACGCTCCGTGGGTACGTCTGGGGCGCGGACTGGAACCTTTGAGCCGCGTCGGTCGCTGGCACCGACCCCGATGCCGATGCCCACCGCAGCAGGCCGGCATCTCGAGTTCGGCAAATGCGCGAGCCGGGCCCGGAGCCGGATGCGCTCGAGACGGTCTACGTGGGCACGAGCGGCGGGGCCATGGTCGCGACTCCCGACTTCGGAGGAGAGACCTACGACGACAGTGACCCGCTCACGGGCAGCGATAGAGCGCTCGGACTGGTTGATTTCTCGTTGTTTCCGCACCTGGAGCGCGAGGACATGCCGGATACTTCTCTGGCGAACATCGAAAGATGGGCCGCCGGGATACCAGTACCGGCGTACGCGATTGACGATCAGACCGCCGTCAAAGTGACTGATGGTGGCGTCGAAGTCGTGTCCGAGGGGCGTTGGAAGCTGTTCACCCCCAGCCCGGAAGCAAGCGAATCGGACTAGGAGGCAACGCCCGCTCGGCTGCGCCAGCGTTCACAGTCCCCCGGAGCGGTTTAGTCGGGGACCCCGATTCCGTGACACGCCTCGTCGAGCTGACGGCCCAATACTAGGAGTGCCGAGCCTCGCGGCTGAGAGCGAGGGCGTTCTCGTATTCGTCACCGGTGATCCGAACGATGCCCATTGGGAAGCCGGCCGCGGCGTTCGCCTGGACGAGCGGGTTCGATGCTGTCGGATCGATCCGCTGCACGACGGTATCCATCGGTAGAGCGGGGTCCCACTCCTCGACATGAGAAAGCAACACTCCGCTCGGCGAGTCGCCGGGATAGGCATCAGCCTCCGACGGTGTCCAATCGTGGACCGCTGTCGCGAGCTCGGCGCGGCCGATGAACTCTGCCTCGGGGGCCGGCAGGTAGATCAGGGCGAGATCGCCGGGGGCAAGCGCGTCGCGATGTCGCTCGTGGCGACCGACCCCCCACATCTTCGCCTGGAGAAGAGTTGTGGCCTGTTGTCGGTCTCCGTCGGAGAAGTTGAACAGGTAATGCGCCATTCGCCGAGAGTACCGGGGTCTTCGAATGGAGCACAGAGACTCTGCGGTGGGCCTGTGAGTTCGGGAATGTTCCCCGAGCAGGCGAAGCTCTAGTCCGGCGGGTCGAACTCCTCAACGTGGTCTGCGTAGTAACGCTCGAACGCGGGATCCAGGGACTGCGCTGCGTGTAGTAGTCGTCGCTCATCGCTTCCTGCGCCTCTTCGTCGTCCAGCCTGACGGCTGCCTCTACGACCAGTGCGGTACCCGCAAGACCAAGACGACGAAATCCGTGGACGGCGTCCTGAATCTCTCCTGGCTGGGCCACGTCGATCGCGTGCCCGAGACCACCGTTCTGGGCCAGCCCGTCGAACTGGATAACCGCCTTGAGGAGTCTGTCGCCCGAGCGCGTGGGCTGGAACTCGTAGTCGCAGGCCCGGTTCCAGACGCTGGTTGCCTGGTCGTCCATGGCGGCAAGGATAAAGGCGCTCACATGGGCCAGAGATGCTTCTATGTCTGTCAAGTCGGCAGTGGCGCTCCGTGTTCGAGGAGGCGGTAGAGGCTGCGGGTGAGGTAGCGCTTGAGGCAGCGGTTTGCTTCGCGTCGTGTCTTGCCTTCTTGGATCCGTCGTTCGATGTAGGCGATCGTGGCGGGGTGTGAGCGCTTGCGCGTGACGAGGATCATGTGCAGCGCGCGGTTCAGCTTGCGGTCGCCGCTTCGGTCGAGCCGGTAGCGGATCGTCTGCCCGGACGAGGCCGGGATCGGCGCTGCGCCGGCGAGGCGTGCGAAGGCGGCTTCCGATTCGATGCGGCCGCGGTGTGACCAGGAGAGGACGAGCTGCGCGGCAGCGTGTGGTCCGACGCCGGGCTGGTCGAGCAGTTGCGGTGCGAGCGTGCGCGTGAGTGCTTCGATCTCGCGTGCGAGCTCTCGTTCCTCTGCTGTCAGTTGCAGCACGCGCCGGGCGATCGAGCGGAGCGCGAGCAGGCTGCCGCGGAGTTCGGGATCTCGTCCGCCGCCAGGTCGTGTCGCCGCAAGGCGTTCCAGCAGCCGTGCCCGTGTCAGCGGCCGCAGCTGGCTGCGCAGCGGCTCCGGTGTCGTGATCAGCAGGTCGCGCAGCTGACAGAGGCCGGCACGCTTGGCGTTGACCGCGCCTTCGCGTGCGGCCACCAATGCCTGCAGCGCCTGGCGTTCGCCGCCCGCCCGAGGTGTCGCGGGCCGCTGGCTCGTGAGCACGCTGCGGGCGGCGCGGACCGCATCGAGCGCGTCGGTCTTGCCGCCCGAGCGCCGCTCCCGCCGCAGCTGACCCACCTCGAGCACCCACTCGCCGCGGCCGGTGAGGAAGCGTGTGAGGCCGGCACCGAACGAGCCAGTGCCTTCGACCGCGAATGCGCGCCGACCGGGGGCGTGCTCGTCGACCAGCTTCAGCTGATCTGCAAGCATCCGAGAACTGACCTCCAGCCGAAGCGTTGGGGGACACATCCGGTGTCGGTCTGGGATAGAGACCGCTGGCGGCATAACTGTGACGGGTCACGCGCTCAAGACGTGGACAGGCTTCTGATCAGGCCAGCAAGCGGGCGCCAGGCCGGCACCGGACTCTCCGCTCGGACACATCACTGGAAAGACACCAACAGCTCGGGTCATTCGAGAATCGAGTCACAAACGAAGAGCACCGACACCAACCTGACAAACGCCCCAGACGGGACAGCTCACAGACTCACAGTTCGGAATGTCCCTTGACGGCAACCCGTCGACAGATCATGCCCTGAGGTCGAGGAAGGCTCGCACACGCGGCACGATGTCGAAGACACGGCGAGGCGTCGATTCGTGATCGCCGTCGGCGATCACGAAAAGTTCGGCGTCGGGAAGGATGGCCGCCGCAGCCCGAGAATCTGCGAGCCGCTCGTGGTCGTGCTCGCCGGCGAACAGCAATACGGGACGCTGAATACTCGAGAGGAGCTCGTCGTCGAAACCGGGCTCGCGATCGGTCCGTCGGAGGTAGGGAACGAGCGCGCGGGGGTCGTTGCTGAGGAAGACCGCTCGTACAGTCGGGTCGACCGCACGTCCGAGCCGCTCGCTCCATTGCGCCAGGAACGACTCAATCCCCTCGGTCTCGATCGTGTCGACAAAGCCTGGATAGAAGATCCGGTCGAGCGCTCCGTTCTGCGGACGGTGACTCGCACCGCCGAGGATGAGCGCGCGTACGCGCTCGGGGGCGCGGATCCCTAGGCCGAACCCGACACGACCGCCCATCGAATAGCCCACGTACGCGGTCTCCGGCACCTCGCAATCATCGAGAACCGCGATGACGTCGCCGACAAGCCGCTCCATCGCGTACGCCTCCATCGTCGTCGGCTTGTCGCTGTGGCCGTGGCCGCGAGCGTCGACGAGGATCAGTTGGCGCGCCACACGCAGCGCATCGACGTACCCGAGGGTCCTCCACAGCGCGCTAGACGTCAGGCTGCCGTGGAAGAAAAGCAGCGGCGCTCCCTCACCGACGAGGTCGTACGCGATCCTCGCACCATCGTCAGAGTTGGTAGCGAACCTCATTTCGCTCGGGCCCGAGCGCCGCGAACGGCATGTTGCACGCGTCGAACCATGCGTGAAGACTCTACGAGGCGACGGGTCCGAGGACCGCGTGGAGAGGCCGCGTGGCGTGGGCAAGCGTGCTTACGTCCGACGTGCGCGCCAGTTGTTCATGGGGAACTGATGAACGGCTCGACAAGCTGGGGGTCACTGGTTCGAGCCCAGTACCGCCCATACCGCCGCGAAGTCCGGCTCGGCTAACGCCGAGCCATAATGACTTCGCGGTGTTTGTCTTTCGATCCGAGCCGTAGCGGCCGACGCCGGCGAAGCCGGCATCGGCCGCTGATCGAGTGCAAGACCCTGACGCTGCTCGGCTCGACAACCAAGCGCGTTCCCGAGGCGCGCTGAGCGCGATCGCGGCGCCGGCGGCCGGGAGTCGCGCCCGCCGCACTCGGTCTCCAAAACGAGACCGGACCCGGCCACTGAGAAAGCCGAGCAGCGTGCCAGCGCGGCGGCGAGATCGGAGAGGGCCCGCAGCGGCGGGCCGCTCTCCGTCTTCGCTGCTTCGTCGCTCCGGGCTCAGCCAGGCGCGTTGGCGTTTACGACCGAGCAGAGGAAGTAGTGGCCCGTATCGACCTCTACTGCGTAGCCGGCGTCGACGAACGCGTCGACGGCGGCTTCGGACTTCAGCGGCAGCTGCGAGAGATAGGCCGCGTTCACGGCGGCATTGTGAGCCGGGTCGGCCGTGTAGTTCGGGCGCACCGCCAAGACGTGCCACAGCGGCGAGAACTCGCCGCCGCCGGGATCGGCCGGGATCGAGTCGAGCACGTGATCGTGAAAGTCGCCCGGATCGATGCCATTGCCTGCGTGGTCGCAGGGGTTGCACTGCGGAACGAGCCCGGCATTGCGTGCGACGAGGGGGTACGCGACCGCGTACAACTCGGCGGTCGCGTGTTCGAGCACGTGCTCGTTCTGTTTCACCTCGATCGCGTTGATGGTCACGGTCTCGCCGCCGAAGTAGGCGGGTTCGTACCCGGGAGGCCCAGCAGCGGCGCCGCTGGAGGCGAATGCGACTGCGACGGCGATAACCGCCGCACCGATGCCAGGTAGTGCGAACTTGCGCATTTGAGTTTCCTCCTGTCCTGAGTGTTTCCGACGCCTACGGCTGATCCGGGTTGCGGTTGATGGCCAGCCGCGTGCCAACCTCGGTGGCGTGCAACGCGTCTCCAACCGGATTGCCATCGGGGTCGAATAGGTGGACGACGGCCACTGCCGTGAACGACTCCCCGTCTGCGGACAGCCGCACTGTCCGGTCGATCTCCTGCGTGCCCAGGGACGCTCCCGTTGCAGGATCGAACCGGAACAACCACATGCTCGTTGCGAACAGGTCATTGCCGATCCGTTCCCACTGTCCGAGCGCGGCGCCGCGGCGCGTCGTGCCGGTGTTGCTTGTCTCGATCATCACGCCGCCGCGCGCGTAGCTCATCAGCGACTTGAAGGTCGGGGCGAGGCCGGGCGGCGGATTGACGCGGGTCACCGTCACCATCCAGGTGCCGTCGAGCTGAAGGCCTTCGGCAGAGGCTGCCGACGAGGCACTCGAGAAGCCCACTGCGGCCGCGACGGCCACTGAGACGAGCAGGCTCGCGATTGCGATCGCAATACGTTTACTCACTGATGTCATCTCCCTTCGCTGATCTCCGAAATCCACTGTCGCGTGTGATGCGTTTGGTGCTCGCTCGGGTGAGCGCCCCGACGACGCTCTCGTCGATCGCCACGACGTCGATCCGCCTTCGTCCGCTTCCGAGGCCGTGTGTGGATTTGGCTCTGCGCCGCATCCTGCGTCGACCGAGTGCCGTCACCGCGATGAAGCCCATTCCAAGCGCGGTGGCCAGACCGATCGCCAGCGCCTCCCAGCCGAAGCTCGTCATCTCCGCACCTCCATTCGTCGTTTTGCATTGCCCGGCGAGCATCGGCGGACCCAGCTGGCGGCAGGCTGGAATTCGCTAGGTGGCCGGCTGGACGGAGGACTGGATCGAGGCGCCTATGCACCGACCTCTGCCTGAGGCGATCGGCGACGTCCCGCCAGCCCTAGCGCCGTCGGAAGCGCCAGAATGCGTCTCCGTCCACGGCGTGCCCGCTTCGTCTCGCGGAGATCGCGCGCGAGCCATTCGTTGCGCGCTTCCTGCGCGAGCCGTTCGGCGTGCTCACGGGTCAGGAGGCGTTGAGTGTCGAGGTCGTTGGAGATCATGTTCCCTCCTCTCGGCTCCGTCGTCGGGATGACGTGCGGTGCGCCTTCCGGTGTTTCCAGCCGATCGTCAGGCTCGGCGGTTGGCAGAGGGAGGGAATCCGTTAGGCGACCGGTTGGAGCGCGGCTGGAGCCCCGGCTAGTGCGAAGTCGTCGCCGGTGCTACTTTCGAGGCGAAGGGACCGCAAGCAGGCATGGATTTCCGCATCCTGGGGTCGCTCGAGGTCTACGACAACGGGCGTCCGCTTTCGCTCGGCGGGCATCAGCAGCGCGCCCTGCTCGCCCTGCTCCTGCTGCGCGCGAACCAGGTTGTGCCGGTCGACGAGATCGTGGAAGACCTCTGGGGCGCGCGACCGCCTCCGAGCGCGACCAAGAGCGTGCAGGCGCTCGTCTCGAAGCTGCGCAAGCTGCTCGCCGACGAGCCGGACGCAGAAGCCGGGAATGTCAACGGGGACGGCATCCTGCTTACGCGTTCGCACGGCTATGTGCTGACGGTCGCTCCCGGTGAGCTCGACCTCGATCGGTTCCAGTCCCTGACCGAGGAGGGGCGGCGGGCGCTTGCGGCCGGGCGGGCGGACGATGCGGCGGAACGGATGCGGGAAGCACTTGGTCTCTGGCGCGGCCCGCCGCTTGCAGAACTCGCCTATGACTCGTTCGCCCAGGTCGAGATCGCCAGGCTTGAGGAGCTCCGCCTCTCCGCACTCGAGCAGCGGATCGAAGCCGACCTTGCGCTCGGCCGCCACCATGACCTCATCCCCGAGGTGGAGGCGCTCGTCGCCGAGAACCCGTTGCGGGAGCGTCTGCGAGGCCAGCTCATGCTCGCCCTCTACCGATCGGGCCGGCAGGCGGAAGCGCTGCAGGCCTATCAGCGGGCGAGGCACACGCTCGTCGACGAGCTCGGCATCGAGCCGGGACAGGCGCTCCAGCGTCTCGAGCAGGCGATCCTCCAGCAAGACGAATCGCTCGACCTAAGCCGGCAGCCCGCGGCTGTCACTGGAGTCGCAATGCGGGAGCCCCCGGAGCAAACGTTGCCCGAGCCTTTGAGCGGTGCCGTCACCTTCCTCTTCACCGACATCGAGGGATCGACGCGCCTCGTGAAACAGCTGCGCGAGCGCTGGGGGCCGGTGGTCGCCGACCACCAGCGCATCCTTCGCGAGGCGTTCGCCGCGCACCGAGGGCAGGAAATCGACACGCACGGTGACGCGTTCTTCGTCGCGTTCGGCACCGCACGCGACGCCGTTCTCGCCGCGTCCGAAGGACAGTGCGCGCTCTCAGAAAACGTCTGGCCCGAGGGCGCTGACCTGCGGGTTCGCATGGGCATCCACAGCGGTCAGGCGGCGCTCTCCGAGGACCGCTATCTCGGTCTCGCTGTGCATCGCGCGGCACGAATCTGTGCGGTGGCACACGGCGGCCAAGTCCTGCTCTCGCAGACGACCGTGAACCTGCTTGAGGACGAGGAGGAGGAGCTTCCGGGAGTCGAGCTGCGAGACCTCGGCGAGCAGCGGCTGAAGGATCTCGACCGTCCCGTACGGCTCTCCCAACTCGTCGTCGAGGGGCTGCCCAGCGATTTCCCGCCGCTCGAGAGGACCGGGGACGGCGGTCCATACACCGGCCGCGAGGGCGAGCTCGCGGAGGCGGCCGAGGCCGTCCTCTCCGGCGGGCGCCGGCGCCGGCGGCTCTCGATCGGGATCGCTGCAGTTGTCGTTGTCGGTGCCGCGGTGCTCGTGCCGCTCCTCGCCTTCCGCAGCGGCGCCGAGGCGATCATCGTTCGCCCGAACTCCGTCGCTGTCATCGATCCCGAGACCAACAAGCTCGTCGCGGATGCGCCGCTCGGAGCGCGGCCCGGCCCCGTCGCTTATGGCGAGGGCGCCGTGTGGGTCGGGAATCTCGACGAGCGGACGCTCGCCCGCATCAATCCGCGAACGCGGAAGGTGGAGCGACGGATTTCGATGCAAGGTGTGGTTCCGAAGGACATCGAGGCCGGCGCAGGAGGCGTCTGGATCGCGAACGCCTCATATAACGAGGTCGTCCGAGTCTCGCCGGATGCGAACGAGGTCGTCAAGAGGATCCCCGTGGACCAATGCTTCGGGTACGAGGGGAGCATCGCCGTCGATGAACGGTCTGTCTGGTTCGTCTGCGGTATCGGTCTCACGCGAATCGATCCCGCCACGAATGTCCCTCACGGTTCGCGTTACCTCGGTGGCGTACCCCGCGGGATCGCGGTTGGGCTCGACGCTGTTTGGGTGTCGAACCTCGATAACACGGTCTCGCGAATCAGCACGCGCACGAACCAGATAACCGACCAGCTGACCGTTGCCGGTGATCCCCACGGTCTCGCTACCGGCTATGGCGCGGTTTGGGTGAGTGCGTTCGAAGCGGACAGGATCTCGCGGCTCGCGGCCCAGGAAGGAAGCGTCGCGATCGGCTCGGAGAGCATCGGTGTCGGCGACGGTCCGGTTGACGTCGCCGTCGGCGCAGGCGGCGTTTGGGTCGCCAACAGTCGGGACGGCACCGTCTCGCGCATCGATCCGCAGACGAACGAAGTCGTCGCGACGATCCGGCTCGGGAACAGTCCCCAGGCGATCGCCGTCGGTGGTGGGGGGGTGTGGGTAACGGTGCAAGCGCGGGAACGTGGAGGGCTGAATGATTCGAGTTCGAATGCACATCCGTAAGCCTTCGCGTAGTGCGGAGTCAGAGTTCAGCCGTCTCTTCGCCGTCACGGCGATGGCGGCCGCAATGCTGACGACTCTCGCCACGGCCGATGCGGCGCCACCGGCGGCGAAGCCGAAGCCCCGCCGCGGCGGCACCGTCATCACTGCACTGAACCTCGAGCCGCCCAGCCTGAATTGGTATCTCGGCGTGGGGGCTTCGTTCTCGACGTCGATCGTCTCCGACCAGATCCTCGCGTCTGCCTATCACGATTCGGGCAAGGAGGCACGGTTAGTTCCAGACCTGCTCGCCCGCGATCCCGAGATCACGACAGCGCCGTTCTCGCTCACCTACACGATCAAGAAGCAGGCGCGCTGGAGCGACGGCATCCCGGTCACGGCGCACGACTTCAAATTCACCTGGCAGGTGCTCGCCAACGCGAAGTTCGATCTGCTCGATGGGATACGCGAGCTGTACGAGCCGATCGTGGGCGCGAAGATCCTCGGACCGAAGCGGGTGAGATTCGTCTTCCGCAAGCCGTATCCGGCGTGGAAGGACCTGTTCGCGCCCGTGCTTCCGTGGCACGCGCTCGCCGGGGAGGACTTCGACAAGGTCTGGAAGGATCGGATCGACAACCCGAAGACGGGCCGGCCGATCGCGAGCGGTCCCTTCATCTGGGCGAGCTGGGAGAGCGGTAGCCGCTTGACGCTCGCGCGCAACGCCCACTACTGGGGCAAGAAGGCGTACCTCGACCGCCTCGTCTTCCGTTTTCTCCTCCCGGACTTCGGCGCGCAGATCCGAGCGGTGCGTGCCGGCGAGGTAGACCTGATCCAGGGGCAGGGGTCAGTACCGGTCAGCGACCTTCGCAACTCGGCCGGAATCCGCGTGCAACCCGGTTCCACGAATGTCTGGGAGAACATCGAGTTCCAGCTTGGTGCAAAGGGTCATCCCGCGCTCAAGAGGCTGTTCGTGCGCCAGGCGATCGCCTACGCAATCGACCGGAGAGCGCTGACCAGTGGGCTGTACAAGGAGATCGCCCCGGGGCTGAAGACCGACCAGAGCGCGGTCTACGTCCCGTACCAGCGCGGCTACAGGCCGCACTGGCGAATCTGGAGCTACAGCCCGCAGAGGGCGATCCGCCTGCTGCGCTCGCACGGCTGTCGAAGAGGCGGCGACGGAATCTTCAGCTGCCAAGGACGGCGGCTCACGTTCCGGTTCGTCTCGACAGCCGGCGATGCCTTGCGGGAGCGCACCTTCGATCTCGTCCAACCCGCCCTGAGAAGGATCGGTATCGAGCTCGTCAAGGCGTTCAGCCCGCGGCAGCTGTTCATTGCCACTCTTCTTCCTCAGGGTGACTGGGATCTAGCGCTGTTCGCCTGGATAGGTGGCGGCGACATTGGGTGGGAAAACGTATGGGGCTGCAAGGGCGAGTTGAACCACATCGATTACTGCAACCGCAGAGTGACGACGCTGCTCCGCCGCGCATCCGCCGAGCTGCGGCCGAGCCTGCGTACGCCACTCGTGAACCGAGCCGATGCGCTGATGGCCCGCGATCTGCCGACGCTCCCGCTTTTCGTCAAGCCGGGCTACGTCATCTACAACAGCCGGATCAGGAACGTCATCTGGAACCCGGTCGACGTTCTCTGGAACGCGCAAGACTGGTGGATCGCTCCTCCGTGACGACTGCGAACTGGCGGCTCTAGCCATGGATCCGCAGTCGAACCAAGCGCCGACGGTGCTACCAGGTGCTACCACGAGCCCGCGCGAGAGGGTGCGAACGAACGCGAATGCGGCCGGCGCCCGGAGTCTGAAACTCCTGCAGAGAATGGAACACGAGTAAGCCACCGCGAAAGCGGGCGAGTGCTGGGGCCGGCTCGACAAGCTGGGGGTCACTGGTTCGAGCCCAGTACCGCCCACCTCGCAGTAGAGCCAAAAGACCTGCTAATGGGCCGCCGCCCGTTTTGGTGCGGGACTTCCCCACAGACTTCCCCACAGCGAACACGTCCTCGCGATCAGCGATCGGCTCGCTTCTCTGCGCCTGTAACAGAATGAGTTGCGCCTACGAGGCCGGGGCGGCCGCAGTCTGGTCAAGAAGCGCCTCGGTCTCTGCTAGGGCCGGCTTGTAGCCCATAGCTGCAAACAGGTCGCGGGCCTCGCGGAGCGGCTGTTCCGCTCCAGGTCGGCCGAGGGCGAGCAGGCAGCGGCCCTGGCCGAGGAGCGCGTGGGCGTGCTCGGGAACGTTCCCGAACTCATGCCAGCGTGCGGCCGCTTCGGCGTAGAGGGTTGCCGCGTCGGCGTGGTCGCCGGCGTGCTCGGCGAGCTGGGCGCGTGCGGCGCAGAGGGCATGGTCATCGAGCGGGTAGCGCAGCTCGAGGCCGTCGGCGAGCCGCTTGGCGAGTGCGGGATCACCGGCAGCGAGCGCGGTTCGCAGCATCCCGGCCAGCTGTCTCGCGTAGTAGGGCGTCTCGTGCGTGCCCGCTATCTGCTCGAGCTCGGCGAGCAGGGCGGGCGCCCGCTCGGGCGCCTCCGCCGCGAGCGCGTCGGCGGCGGCCGCGAGTCCGAGTACGACCATCTCGGCGACGGCGTCTTCCCGTGCCGTCTGGATCAGCCAGTCGGCTGCGCCGGTTGTCGCTTCGCGCTCGCCGCGGGCGAGGCGGTTCGCGAGCTCGACCGCGCGCAGCTCGATCAGGGAGTGCGTGTCGCCGCTCGCCTCAAGCACGGCGGCTAGCTGGCCGGCGCGGTCCAGCGCCTCCCCGCCTCGGCCGAGCTCTGTCATCAAACCGGGGCAGTTTCCCTCGATCGCCCCCGCCAACTCGGCAAGGCCACGCTGCTCGCAGAAGGCGATCCCCTCCTCGAAGGCGGCGAGCGCCCGGGCCGGCCCCTGCAGCGGGTAGCGTACGAGCGCGAGGTTGCTCTGCAGGGCGGCGGCGTCTCGGCCGGCCCCTCGCTCGACGAGCAGGGCGAGCGCGCGCTCCATCTCGGCGAGGCCGTCCACGTCACCGAGGTGGGCCCGAGCGTAGCCGCGGTAGCCAAGCGCGCGCGCCGGCTCGGGCAGCCCGAGCGTCGCCGCAAGCTCGCGCGCACGGTCGGCGGCGGCGATCGCCTCGGCCCAGTTGCCGGCGAGGGCGTGCGCGTTCGCGAGTTGTCCGTAGGCGGCAACGAGCGCGGGATTGGGCGCTTCCTGCTCGAGCATGTCGACCGCCTCCGCTGCGAGCGCGACCTGGCGGCCCTCGCCGAGGCGCAAGGAGACGCGCGACCGGAGCTGGAGCGCCCGCGCGGCGGCTTGCACCTCGCCGCGCGCCCGGAGGGAGGCGAGCGCCTTCTCGAGCGCCTCGGCCGCTTCGCGCAGGCGGCCGGCCTGGGCGGCGGCGTCTGCCCAGCGGACGAGGAGGTTGGCCCGCTCGGGATCCTCGGGCCGCGTGAGCTCGAGCGCCCGGGCGAGCCGCGCTTCGGCCTGGGTGGTATCGAGACCGAGGGCCCGCTCGCCGGCGAGGGCGAGGAACCGTCGAGCGGGTGCGGCGAGCTCCTCGGCCTGCTCAGCATCGCCGGCGGCTTCCGCGAGCTCGAGCGCCTGCAGGTAGTGGTGGGCGAGCACCTCGGCGAGATCCTCTACCCGCTCGCCCGCCTTGCGCTCGATCCAGGCGGCCGCGGCGCGGTGGCGACGTGCCCGCTCCGCCCTCGGGATCTGGCCGTAGGCAACGTCGCGCACGAGCAGGTGCCAGAACGAGTACTCACCCTCCCCTTCCATCGAGCTCGTCCGGGCGGGGCGGACGAGCTCCTTGCGCGCAAGCTCATGCAGCGCCAGCTCGAGCTCGCTCTCGTTCCTGTCGCCGATCTCGGCCAGAGCGCCCACCCAAAAGACCTTGCCGAGCACGGCCGCGTCCTGGAGCAGGCTCTTGCGCTCCGGCGAGAGCGTGTCCAGGCGGGCGGCGATCAGCGCCTGCAAACTCTCGGGCAGCGCCGACTCCGAAAGGGCGTCTGCCCCCTGCGCGAGGCCGCGGTCTGCGAGCAGGCGCACGAACTCCTCCGCATAGAGGGGGTTGCCACCGGCCCGCTTGAGGATCGCTCGCTCGACCTCCTGGGTGAGGACGGTGCTGGTGATGAGGTTGGAGACGAGCTCGGCCGCCTCCTGATCCGAGAGCGGTGAGAGGTTGATCGTGTGCGCGTTGCGCTGCCCGGCGCCCCAGCCCGGCCGGCGCTCGTACAGCTCCGGGCGAGCCGTGCAGAGGACTAGCAGCGGTACCCCCTGCGACCACTCGGCCAGGTACTCCAGGAACGCGAGCAATGCCTCGTCTGCCCAGTGCAGATCGTCGAACACGAGCACGCTCGGGCGCGCGGCGGCCAGACCCTCGAGGAAGCGCCGCCAGGCCGTGAACAGCTCCTGCCGCTCGGCCGGCGAGGCCGCCTCGACCCCGACCAGCGGCGCGAGCCGCTGCAGCAGCCACTGCCGGTCGGGCTCCTCGGGAGAGACGGCCACCTCCAGCTTCGCAGCCGCCACCTGGGCCGAGTCCGACTCGAGGATGCCCGCCTCCGCCTTGACGATCTCGCCCAGCGCCCAGAAGGTGATTCCCTCGCCGTAGGGCAGGCAGCGGCCCTGCTTCCAGCGGGTTATCTCCGGCTTCGCCTCGATGTAGGCCAACAGCTCGGCGACGAGCCGGCTCTTCCCCACGCCCGGCTCCCCGACGACCGTGACGAGCTGCACCGAGCGCTGTTGCGCCGCCCGCTCGAACGTCCCGATCAGAAGCGGCTTCTCGAGCTCGCGCCCCACGAACGGCGTTTCAAATTGGCCGCTGACGTCGCTCCCCAAGCGGGCGCGGGCCGCCTTCGCCCGCCAGAGCGAGAGCGGCTCCGACTTCCCCTTCACGGAGACCGGCTGGAGCGGCTCGTACTCGAACACGCGGCTCGTCGCGCGGTAGGTCTGCTCGCCGACCGCGACCCCGTTCACCGGTGCCGCGCTCTGGATGCGCGCGGCCGTGTTGACGACGTCGCCGGTGACGATCCCCTCCCCCCGCTCGGGGCGGGCGCCGAGCGCCACGACCGCCTCGCCCGTGTTGATCCCCACCCGCACCTGCAGGTCGAGATCGGGATCGGCCTCGTTCAGCTCCGCGATCGCCTCCAGGATGCTGAGCCCCGCCCGCACTGCCCGCTCGGCGTCGTCCTCGTGTGCCACGGGAGCGCCGCAGACGGCCATCACCGCGTCACCGACGAACTTCTCCACGGTGCCACCGCAGCGCTCGATCTCCTGCCGCAGGCGGGCATGGTAGGGACGGATGCGGGCGCGCACGTCCTCCGGGTCCTGCTGTTCGGAGGCCGCGGTGAAGCCGACCAGGTCGCAGAAGAGGACGGAGACGATCTTCCGCTCTTCCAGCGCGGGCGGCGTCGGCTGCTCGGTAAGCGGCGCCCTGCAGTAGCCGCAGAACGCGAACCCGTCCGGATTCTCCTTGCCGCAGCTCGCGCAGATCAGCACAATGCCGAGTCTAGGACACGATGTCTGAGACGGAAGCAGCTACTCGCCGGGTCCAAGCTCGGCGAGCCGGTGTCGGGTGTCAGCTCGCTCGAGATATGCGTCGACGAGCGCCACCGCTTCTTCCTCGTTGCCTGGCATGAGGTGCCCATAGAGATCGAAAGTCGTCTGGATCGACGCGTGGCCGAGGTAGCTGGTGATCGCCTTGGCATTGACGCCAGCTGCGATGAGCAAGCTTGCGAATGTGTGCCGGCACTCGTGGAGGCCAATCGGCTCCAGCACGGCGCGTCGCCACGCGGTCAAGGCTCGCTTACGTACCGCCGTTGGCGTAAACGTCTGTGTCGCACTCGAGCCGAAGACAAAGCCGCTATCGCGCCGCGTCACGAGCTTGTGCTCGACGAGGAGGTCGCGGAGCGCGGCGACGATCGGCACGCCGCGCCGGCCGGCGCGGCTCTTCGGCTCTCCGGCTTCCCCGTAGCCGGTCATGCTGCGCTCGACCCGGATCAGTCCGCTCACGAGATCAACATCGCTCCACTCCAAGGCCCGGAGTTCCCCGCGGCGCAGGCCGGCGTAGAACGCGCAGCCCCATAGCGCGCGGTCATCGGGGCGAAGCGCGGTGATCAGGGCCGCGGCCTCAGTTGGCGACGCGATTCGCTCGCGGCGGCCGCGGGCGGCCGGAAGCCGAAGCCGCTCGCACGGGTTGACGGCGAGATCGCCGTCCTCGATCGCCCGCCGGTAGATCACCTGCAGCGGCTTGAGTGCATTGCGGATCGTGCTCGGGTCAGCGCCGGACTCGAGCAGCTCGTCGACGAGGCGCTGCACGTCGCGCCGCTGGAGCTTCGAGAGCTTTGCGCCGCCTAGCTTGGGGAGGATGTGCAGACGTAGCGAGCGCTCGTACTCGCGCACGACTGACGGCTTGTATCGCTCGCCGGCCTTCGTGCGAATCGCGCCGCTCGCGATCCCGTCGAACAATGCCTCAGCAGCATTGAGGAGTGTCTGCGCGGTACTGGCCAGCCGCACGCCCTTGGCAGCCTGAGTCTGGGCCGTCGCGCGCCACCGGCGAGCCTCTCCCAGCGTCCTGAACGTCTTCGAGACCTTGCGCGTGCTGATCGCGTCATACGCGGCGACGCGGTAGCCGGGCTCGCAGTTACAGCGCCTGCCGCCACGCGAGGCGCACGATCGGGCGTGACGGACTTCGATCCCCTCGGCCATCAGGTTCGTCCGACAGTAGCGCGTGTCGCGCTCCGGTCCAACCAGCGCTCGAGCTCGGCGAGCGCGACCAGGATCCGGCGGCCGCGCCGCACGACCCGAAGCTCGTCGATGACGTGCTCGTCGAAGTAGTCGCGGCTGACGCCGAGCATCTCGGCTGCCTCGCCCGGGCTGACGGCGAGACGCGAGCACGTGCGCTGTCCGCCCGCGGCCGGTTTGGTGGGCGTGGCGCGGTCTGCGACCGACTGCGTTCCGCCAGAGGGTGCGCTCGGCTTCGTCGGCCCGGCCGGGTGGACTTCCAGATGGGCGTTCGGGCGGCGCGGCCTGTCGTCCGCGACGATTGGATCGGCTCGGGCGCGCGCCGACTCGGCGAGCGCGTCCGCGAATAGCTCGAGCTGGCCAGCCGAACAGAGGTCAGCCACCGTGTCGTTCGCTCGCACAGCCACGCTTGCAGGCTGCCAGACGGACCTCGCCAAATAACTCGCCAGGAACTCGCCACCCACGCGAGTCGCCGCACAGGAGCGGGCGCCAGCTTGCGGGGCTACGAAACCTCCCGCGGCGCGGCGAACCGCGAGCTACTACTCCGCAACGACCTCCGTCCCTCGGTCTATCCACTCGGCGACCACGCCTGCATGCTCGCTACCGCGATCGCGAAATAGACCGCGAGCCCTTCCCGCCCTGCTGCCGATCGAGCTGAGTGCGAACTCCGCGACCTCCTTACCTGGACTCCCGCGTACAGCAATTGTCAACCTCGATAGCAGGCGAGACACAGATGCACCGTAGGTGCTATCCGACGCAAGGATTACTGTACGACCCCCGATGTCGGCGAGACGGAAGCGGCGCCGCGAACGGCAACGGCGACACCAGGAGCGTAAGCCACAGGTCAGCTGGGCTCCACCCGGCGAGCTGCGCGAGGCCCACGACGTCGTCCGCCTCGCGTATAGCCGCAAGCAAGCTGCCGAGGCTCTCGGCGTCAGCATCTCGACCATCGATCGCCATCTCGTCCCGACGGTGAGCACGGTCAAGACGCCATGGGGTCAGCGGCTCATTCCCGTCGCAGAGCTCGAGCGCTTCGTTCGAGAGCATCTCGAGCCCGGGCGCGGTCGCGCGACGCCATGCCCGGCGGGTCGACGGCAAACGCTCCCTCAGAACGTCGTCGACCGGATCCGCCTGGAGTACGCGCGGGGTCGGAGCCTCGGCGAGATCGCCACGACGCTCACCACAGACCGCGTTCCGACCGCGCACGACGGCCGCCGCTGGTGGCCGTCGACCGTCCGGGCAATTCTCGTACGAGCGACGAAGGGATCGGAACGGTCGCCGGCGGAATCTGGCCCGTCTCAAGCGGCGTGAAAGGCGTCGTACGTAAGAATTGATGTCGTTTGTCGAAAGTTGTTAGCCGGGAAGCGCGCGTTCTGTGAGGGTGGCCGAATGCGTCGGGAGTACCCATTACGCTGTTCACGGCCTTTTGCGAAGGCGCCACCATTGCCAATCTGATCGAACGACTCTCTGCGGGGCGGCCGGAATCGAACCCCGTGCCGAGATTGTTCTCGTTGCGATCTCGAGGTCGCGTCTTACGGCGTGCTCGAAAGGCCGCAACGGTTTTCGTCAGGCCTACTTTCGCAGGCAGAGTGCAGCGAGGTCCAATCCGCCGAAGGCAGGTTGCTCGGTTAAGCAGCTGAGGCGCTTCGAGATGAACTCCGCCTGGTAAGGCTGGGAGAATACTGCGATCGGCGCCTGGTTGCGCGCAAGGTCGGCCGCGATCCGGCCGAACGCGCGCTCGCGTGCACGACCGCTCAGCCGATCGGCGCGGGCGAGCCGCGCGTTGACGACCGCGTCGTCGAAGTAGGACACGTTGGTATTCCCGGCCGCCCGGAGAAGGCTCCCGTCGAACAGTGAACGAAGGAAGCTACCCGGATCGGGAAGATCGGCGGTCGACATAAACGGGGAGAGGTCGAAGTTCGCTCCGCGCTTGCCGATGGCGACGAGGGCGCCTCCGACGGGAAAGTCGCTCTTCACCATCACGTGGATGCCGAGGGGGGCCAAGTTGCGGCGGATGATCCCCGCGCGGGCGAGGCAGATAGGAAGGTCGCAGGTCCAGAGCATCGCTCGTCCGCCGCGGCCGCGCGCAAGCGCCTTCGCCCTGGCGAGGTTCGGCCGCCTGAGCGGGTAGATGTGCGTATCGCGTGAGCCGGGCATCCCGAGCGGCAGGTACTGGTCGGACGGCCGTCCGAGCAGAGGGCCGAGCTGCGCGGCCAGGTCGCTGCGGTCGAGCGCGTAAGCGACGGCGCGTCGGAGTCTGGCGTCGCGGAAGATGCCGCGGCTCGTGTTCATTGCGAGGCGCCCGATGCTCAGCGTCTGAGTCAGGAAGAAGCGCTGCGGCTTGCTGATCCCGTGCGCGCCGTATGTCCGATCGAGGACGCCGCCCGGCGCGAACGCGGGCGAAAGGATCGGAAATGCCGGAGAGAGGCCCGGGGTCGTGTAGTCCGCCTGTCCGGCCTTGACGAGTCCGGCGGCCTGATCGGCGCTTTGGCCGAAGGTGTAGACGAACTCGTCGAGCGCGTGT
>WNFV01012530.1_pt1 | contig 20342 bp, 16 predicted proteins | sample 5400101 | NCBI WGS metagenome assembly WNFV01 (sample SAMN13153361, study PRJNA577476) | soil metagenome | isolation source: 115 cm soil or saprolite under grassland replicate 1 | place: USA:California | collected 2016-06-15 | reverse complement strand
CACCCGCAACGGGCTCGTGCTGCTGCGCCGCTACCAGCAGCTCGAGCGGGACGAGGGAGCGCCGTTCGGCCCCGGGCTGGTGCTGCGCGGCTCGCGGGAGCGGCTGGTGCCGATCGTGCTGACCGCGCTGGCGACCGTGCTCGCCCTGCTGCCGTTCCTGGTCTTCGGCAGCAGGCCGGGCCTGGAGACCGTGCGCCCCCTGGCCGTGGTGGTGGTGGGCGGGCTGGTGACCTCGACCCTGGTCAGCCTGTTCATCGTGCCGCTCGCCTACCTGCGGTTCGGGGCCGTCCCCGGGAGGAGGGAGCAGGATGCGGCGGTGTAGGCGGTCGATGGTGGCCGGGCTGCTGGTCGCCGGGCTGGCGCTCGCGGGGTGCGCGCGGACCTCGGAGAGTGGCAGCGGCGAGCCCGAGAGCTTCAGCCACTCCGCGGCCAAGGTCGAGCACATCGAGGGCTCGGACCTCGCCCGGGTGACCCTGTCCCGGCACGCGGCCGCACGGATCGGCCTGCGGACCACCGAGGTCCGCGCCGGGCGGGACGGACGCACGCTGATCCCCTACGGCGCGGTGCTGTACGACGAGCACGGCGAGACCTGGGTCTACACCAGCATCAGGCCGCTGACCTTCGTGCGGCAGCGGATCACCGTCGAGCGCATCGAGGGCGACCAGGCGATCCTCGAGAGCGGTCCACGCGCGGGCACCACGATCGTGACCGTCGGCTCCGAGGAGCTGCTCGGCGCCGAGCTCGGCGTCGGCGGAGACTAGGGGGCCCGCGCCGATGATGCGCTGGATCGTCGGGTCGAGCCTCAGGTTCCGCTACATCGTGGTGGCGCTGGCCGCGGCCATGATGGCGCTGGGCGTCGTGCGGCTCCGCGACATCCCGGTGGACGTGTTCCCCGAGTTCGCGCCGCCGCGCGTGGAGATTCAGACCCCCTGCCTCGGGCTCACCGCCGCCGACGTGGAGTCGCTGATCACCGTCCCCCTGGAGGACGCGCTGAGCGGGGTGCCGGGGCTCGACGACATGCGCTCCAAGTCGGTCCCCCAGCTCTCCTCCATCGAGCTGATCTTCAAGCAGGGAACCGACCTCATCCACGCGCGGCAGCTCGTGCAGGAGCGCATCGCCACGGTGGTCCCCACCCTGCCCACCTGGGCGAGCCCGCCGAGCGATTGCGCTCCCACCACGTCTCGCTGGAACGGGTGATGGAGACCACCTCGGACGCGCTGGACGTCGGCATCCTGCAGTTCTCGGACGGCTCGGTGGTCGGCACCGGCGGCTCGATCGAGACCCCCAACCAGCGGCTCCAGGTCCGGCACGTGCTGCCGGTCGTGACCCCAAAGGACCTTTCCCAGGTCACCATCCAGAACCAGGACGGCAAGGCCCTGCGCCTGCGTGACGTGGCCAGGGTGGTGGAGGACCACCAGCCGCTGATCGGCGACGCGGTCATCAACGACGGCCCCGGCCTGATGCTGGTGGTCGAGAAGCTGCCCTGGGCCAACACGCTGGACGTGACCCGTGGCGTGGACGCGGCGCTTGCGTCGCTGCGGCCCGGTCTGAGCGGCATCGACGTCGACCCGACCATCTTCCGGCCGGCGTCCTTCATCGAGTCGTCGATCCACAACCTCACCACCGCGCTGCTGCTCGGCTGCCTGTTCGTGGTGCTGGTCCTCGGCCTGTTCCTGTTCGAGTGGCGCAGCGCGCTGATCAGCCTGGTGTCGATCCCGCTGTCGCTGATGGCCGCCGGACTGGCGCTCTACGCGCGGGGCGCCACCATCAACACCATGGTCCTGGCGGGGCTGGTGATCGCCGTCGGGGTGGTGGTCGACGACGCCATCGTCGACATCGAGAACATCGTGCGGCGGCTGCGCCAGTACCGGCGGGAGGGGACCGACAAGTCGACCGCCGCGATCGTCCTGGAGTCCTCGCTGGAGGTCCGCGGCCCGATCATCTACGCGACCCTGATCATCGTGGTGGCGGCCGTGCCGGTCTATTTCCTCCAGGGGCTGACCGGGGCGTTCTTCCGCCCGCTGGCGCTCTCCTACGCGCTGGCGGTGCTGGCCTCGCTGGTGGTGGCGCTGACGGTGACGCCGGCCCTGGCGCTGCTGCTGCTGCGACGGGCGCCGCTGGAGCGGCGCGAGTCGCCGGTGGTCGGCTGGCTCCAGCGCGGCTACACGGCGGCGCTGTCCAGGGTCGTGATGCGGCCCCTGTGGGCGTACGCGACCGTCGCCGTGGTGGTCGCGGCCGGGATCGCGGTGGTGCCCTCGCTCGGCGAGTCCCTGTTCCCCACCTTCAAGGAGCGGGACTTCCTGATGCACTGGGTGACCGCGCCCGGCACCTCCCACCCGGAGGAGGTGCGGATCGTGGAGCGCGGCAGCCGCGAGCTGCGGTCCATCCCGGGCGTGCGCAACTTCGGCTCCCACATCGGCCAGGCGCTGCTGGCCGACGAGGTGGTCGGCGTCAACGCCGGTGAGAACTGGGTCAGCGTCGACCCCAAGGCCGACTACGACAAGACGCTCGCCGCGATCCAACGGGTCGTCTCCGGCTATCCCGGCCTCTACACCGACGTGCAGACCTATCTCAATGAGCGCATCAAGGAGGTGCTGACTGGCACCAGCGAGGCCCTGGTGGTGCGCATCTACGGCCAGGACCTGGCGGTCCTGCGCAGCAAGGCCGCCGAGGTCGAGAAGGTCATGTCGGGGGTTCCCGGCGTGGTCGAGGCGCACGCCGACTTCGAGGTCGAGGTGCCGCAGGTCGACGTCGAGGTGAACCTGGCGGCAGCCAGGCGTTACGGGATCAAGCCCGGTGACGTCCGCAGGGCGGCGGCCACGCTGGTGTCGGGCGAGGAGGTCGCCGACGTCTTCCGCGGCGGCAAGGCCTACGACGTGCAGGTCTGGAGCACCCCGAGGACCCGCCGGAGCCTGACCAGCATCGAGGACCTGCCGATCGACACGCCCGGCGGCCGGCAGGTGCGCCTGGGCGACGTGGCGACGGTGCGGGTGAAGCCGGCACCCAACCTCATCGAGCGTGACAACAACTCGCGCCGCATCGACGTCGGCGCCAACGTGCGCGGCCGCGACCTCGGCTCGGTCGCGCGCGACGTCAGCACCCGCCTGCGCCAGGTGTCGTTCCCGCGCGGCTACGACACCAAGCTGCTCGGCGAGTACCAGGAGCGGCAGGCCGCCCAGCGCAACCTGCTGCTGTATGCGGTGGCCGCGCTGATCGGCATTCTCCTGCTGCTGCGGATGGCCTTCGGGAGCTGGCGGCTGTCGACGCTGACGCTGTTGACGCTGCCGATGGCGCTGGTCGGCGGGGTGCTGGCCGCCTACATCGGCGGCGGGGTCCTGTCGCTGGGCTCCCTGGTGGGCTTCTTCACGGTGATGGGCATCGCCGCCCGCAACGGCATCCTGCTGATCAACCACTACCAGCACCTGGAACAGCATGAGGGCGAGTCCTTCGGTCCGGGGCTGGTCCTGCGCGCGGCCTGTTCACCTCGACCCTGCTCAACCTGTTCGTCGTGCCCTCGCTCTACCTGCGCTTCGGCAGGCGCTCCAGTCGATCGGAGGGGAAGGCATCATGATCAGACGGGTCACCGCGCTCGCGGCGGTGGTGGCGACGGGCCTGGCGCTGGCCGCCTGCGGATCGGGCGGGTCCGGCGGGTCCGCCGCGCCCACGTCCACCCCGCACGCCGCGCAGAACGTGACCGACAAGGACTTCGACCGCGGCGGCTTCCACGACCCGACCGCCATCGACAACCAGTGGATGCCGCTGCAGCCCGGCACCCAGCTCGTCTACGTCGGCTACATCAACGACGAGGAGGGCCGGGTCGAGCACCGCGTGGTGTTCACCGTCACCGACCTGACCAAGGTGATCGACGGCGTGCCCAACGTGGTGGTCCTGGACCGCGACTACAACGACAGCCAGCTCACCGAGGCGGAGCTGGCCTTCCAGGCGCAGGACGACACCGGCACGGTCTGGAGCTTCGGCGAGTACCCCGAGGAGTGGGAGAACGGCAAGTTCACCGGCGCGCCGGACACCTGGATCGCCGGGCAGGCGGGCGCACGGGCCGGCATCCTCATGCGGGCCGAGCCGCAGGTCGGGACGCCCCAGTATCTCCAGGGATGGGCGCCGGCGATCGATTTCTCCGACACCGCCAAGGTGCTCCGCACCGGGCAACGGACCTGCGTGCCGGTGCGCTGCTACGACAACGTGCTGGTCACCGACGAGTGGAGCCCGTCGGAGCCGGGCGCGCACCAGCACAAGTACTACGCCGCCCAGGTGGGCAACGTCCGCGCCGACTTCGCGGGCAAGGAGGAGAAGGAGAGGGAGACCCTCTCGCTGGTCAAGGTCGCCCACCTCGACCAGCCGGGGCTGGCCGCCATCCACCAGCAGGCGCTGAAGCTGGACAAGCACGCCTACACCGCCAGCAGGAAGCTCTACCAGCACACCCCGCCGGCGAGCTGACGCCCCTGTCCGCTCCATCTTGGCATGATCACGGCTTTATCCCATCATGTCCTATGTACCTCTCTAGTGCCTTCTGCTACGCCGGAGTGGATATGGGGAACGCCGCGGTCCTGGGCCGATCGACGTGCGCGTCAGCGACGGCTCAGCGATGAAGCGGATGCGCGACCCGACGCTCGCCCGGTTTCGCGCATCTCGCATCGACCTGCTTGCCCTCCTTGGGCTCGTCCTGCTTCTAGTTGGAGGCTTGGAGGGATGGCCGAGGCCGATCAAGGGCGTCCTGGCCGAAGGACTCGGCCGTGGGATCGCCCTCGTCGCGGGAGCCGGATTGCTTCAGCTGGCCTTCCGGGCTGAGGTCAGCGCCAGAGTGGCGTCCTTGAGGAGCCGAGACAGCGGCAATGGTGGCGATCCGGCATTTCAGCCAGACGTCTTTTGGCTCTTTGATCAACAGGCTGAGATCGCCGGCTTCCTTCCCGACAAGGATCCAACACTGATCTATGGACTGGTCGAGCTGATCGTGAATCCCTCCAGGTACCGAACACGCACGGTGGAGACTGTTTCACTGGATCAGCGCCGGATCAAACAGCGGGTCTCAATCGAATATACTTTGCCAGAGGGAATGTCGAGGTCCAACAGCCAGTTCGCCTACTTGCCCATATTGCCAGCTAGAAAGGGGGAGCTAGTCGACGGCTTTTCGATATCGGACGCCAGCGGGATGACCCTGCCGGACCTCGCATACAACGAAACCGTGAGACTCGTCTCCGTCGCCCTCCGTCTGTTGATATTCGCCTGTACAAATGAGAAAGGCCCGAAGCTCAGTGACGACGCCAGCAAGGCCGAAGCAGTATTGTTGAGAGTTATCGCACGGCGGGGAGTACTCGACCAGTCCGAAGTCGAGCGGGACATCCGGCGTGGACTTGGTCTGATTCCCTCTGACGGTCCGCCGAATCCCACGGATCTGGATCGCCTGCAGAAATTCGCCAGAGCCTTGGGCAGCGCATATCCGATCATCACCATAGTCCCGTTGGGCGGAACGCTCGATGAGCGTATTATCCTCCGCTACGAACGGACGATTATCTCCCGCCCCCTTGCACGGGACCTTAAGGACCAAATTCGGCTGCGCTTGGGGCTTCGACCCTATCAGGTGGTCATTCCGGTTGATCTCGCGCTTCTCACGGGAAGCTATCATCTGCAGGTGGAAGGACCGTCTGACCAGTACCTGATGGAGCAGTATCTATGGTGCAGAGCCTGCATGCGCCTGCTCACCCGGCGGTGGGCAGGAATAACGGACGGCCCCGCAGTGAACGAGTCAGACAATTCAAGGTGCTTTCACCAAGACTCCGAGATACAGCAGGATTACTACTACCGGCTCAGGCGCAAATGGGGGCAGAACTACGCACATCTCTACATGCGTGACTACTTCCGATCCCGCCTACGCAACATCGAGCTGTTGGTCAGGTTTGGTGAAACACCGCCGGGTACGCTCGCCAGTGCGATGGTCACTGCAGCGGCGGCAGCGGTGTTGATTGGAGCGATCGGCCGCTTGATATCCATGGGAAACACCCAGACGGCGGGCGGTATCCCCGCGTTGATCTTGGCCTTTCCCGCGATCGCCGCCTCGTGGTTCGGCTTCGTTGGGGACACCGAATCGGTGCTTCGAACCTCCTTGGCCGCCAGACTCTGTCTGATCAATACCGGCATTTTGTCGATCGTGGCGTCCGCGATATACCTTTTGCGAGTCCCGAACCCAGCTGGATCACGGGAATTCGGCCTGATAGGTATACACGATCCATTTTGGATCGCTCTCTTCGTCTTGGCGAGTGTCAACCTCTTCTACGTGACCAGCCGATACTTCGTGAGAACGGCCTTTTATGATGCTCTGCTTCAGCGTGGCGATCCGGATTCCGGCCACGGCGTGCGCTAGTTGAGCGGAAGACAGGTGCCAAATGACAACTGGAGCAGCCGCGGACCCAGGCATTCCCGACGAGAAGGGACGGTCGACTGAAGGAGAACTGTCTTCAAAGCCCGGCCGCCTCCGTCGGGCGGATAGAGCGGCCCGTGAGGCCGGCGTCTATGTCATCCATCCGATCGAATACGTGGACCTGTCGCCCCCGGTGCGCACCAGCTTGTTCGAAGATCCCCCAAGGCTGGCGCAACTCTACGAGCTCACCATTCGATCGATCCGGGAGCGAACGCGTGAGGATGAGGAGCGGATCGTCAGGTCCCTCCGTGGGGACGGTGAGGCTGGATCCTGACTCCGAGTTGCCGCGGCGCGCCCGGGTTGTCACGCCCAGCTACACCCTTGGGTGGAGGCGGAGACAACGGCCCGGATTCATCCCATCCGGGTGATCCCGGCTCACCCGGGCAGGTGCGACGGTGCCAGTGCCGCATCGAGCGGACCCTGGAGGGGGGAATCCAGATGGCAGAGCGCACCTCGACCGATTGGGACCGGGACCAGGCCCAACGCCTGGACCGCAGGGATCGGATGGACCGTGACGACGGCAGCCGAGAGGTCTCTGGTTGGGCCGTGGGCGGGGCGGTCTTCGCCGCGGTGCTCATGATGGTCGCCGGCGTGTTCCAGGTGATCGCCGGGATCACCGCGATCGTCAAGGACCAGTTCTTCGCGAAGACGCCGAACTATATCCTCACCTTCGACGTGTCGGGGTGGGGATGGATCCACCTGGCGTTCGGTGCGTTGCTGGTGGTGGCCGGCTTCTTCGTGCTACGCGGCGACGTCTGGGCCCGGGCGGTCGCGATCGGACTCGTCGCGCTCAGCGCGATCGCGAACTTCCTGTTCCTACCGTACTACCCGTTCTGGGCTCTTCTGATCATTGGGATCGACGTGTTCGTGATCTGGGCGCTGGCCACCTACGGCCGTCGGGCCGCCGCCTACTGAGCGACCCGTCCGGGCACTGGTGCCCCCCGCCCTGTGGTCCAGGGGTGAGGGGGCATCACCCCGCCGGGGTGAATGCCAGCCGGAGAAACTGCTAATCCCCCAAGCTCGGCACGAAAGGTGATCATCCCGAGATCCGCTCGGATTACTCGCGACGCGCCTTCGTGACCGGCGGGCATCAGGCTGTACTCAACGCCGCCGAACGCGGCGCATGAACAGGGGGAGTCATGCGCACACCCATGCTGGACAGGGCACCACCCCGTCCCACCTCGCCGGTCAAAGTCCGGCGCCACCATCGCTCGACCATCATCGTCGCCACCGGCGCGCTGATGCTCCTGGCGGTCACCGCCGGAGCCGCGGTCGCGCTGGTCAACCGGCCGTCGCCCGCCACGCCCACGCGGCCGGCCGTGGTCGCCAGCCCGGCCGCCACGCCGACCACCGTCGGACCGGTCGTCCTCACACCGGCCCCCGGGAAACCGGTGGCCAACACGCCGCGGCAGGACGCTCCCGGGACCCCGGTGAGCCATCCGGCCCCGAAGCCGAGCCCGGTGCTGGCCGACGGGACTTACCCGGCCTTCATCCGCAAGATCGACGCCGACCGCCGCACCATGGTGATCGACGTCATCCAGGTCTTCGAGGGCAAGGCGGCGGCCGAGGCGGCGATCCAGGACGGTCTCAGCCCCGCCGACCCCGAGTGGATGTTCCTCTACATCCGCAACCAGAACCCGCGGCTGCGGACCCTGCCGATCGCCCGCGACGCCAGCATCAAGCTCCTCGGCACCTGCGAGGGCCCCGCTCCCCGCGCGATGCTCAACGTGCTGGCCCGCAACGCCGCCACCAACGGCTACTACTACTCGCTGACCATCACGGACGGTTCGGTGCGCCGCATCGTGGAGCACCAGCGCCAGCCCGCCTGCTGACGTAGCCCGTCTCGGGCCCGGGCGTCACGCCCGGGCCCGTCTCACCCCTCAGCCCGCCGGGGGCGGCCCCATCCGCGTTGAGATGCCGATGCGGTTCCAGGCGTTGATGGTCACGATCGCCAGGATCAGGTTGGCCAGCTCCTGCGGGCTGAAGTGGCGGCTCGCCGTGCTCGTGGAGGCCCACCATGGCCTTGTACCCGGCCGGCTCGACCTTGCCGATCTTGATCCTGTCCATTTGGCTCCACTCCTCTTCCCCTTGAAGGCCCCTCGTCCGAGGGTAGAAGCAAAGTGGTACGCTCGTCAGAGCCATTTCCATGAAATTTGGACAGGCCATTATGGCGAAGCGGATCACCACGGTGCCGGCGACCGGCATCACGCTCGACCGGGACGGCGCCGCGCCGCTGCACTGGCAGCTCTACGAGCAGCTCCGCGCGGCCATCCTGGCGGGACAGCTCGGCGCGGCCACGCGGCTGCCCTCCACCCGGACGCTCGCCGGCGAGCTGAGTGTGTCGCGCACCACCGCGCTGCTCGCCTACGAGCAGCTCCGCGACGAGGGCTACCTGGACGGCCGCGTCGGCGCCGGCACCACGGTGGCCCCGCTCCCCCGACAGGCGCCGCCGCCCCAGGACCAGCCCGCCGCGCGGCCAGTCCTGTCCACCCGGGGCGTCGCCATGGCGGGGGCCGCCTGGATCGGGGACGAGCGGTGGCAGGACCATCCGCACGCCTTCCAGCTCGGCATGCCCGACATCGAGCAGTTTCCCTGGCGGCTGTGGGCGCGGGCGCTCGGCCAGCGGGTGCGAGCCGGGCTGGCGGCGCTGCCCGGCGAGCGGGACCCCGCCGGATACCTGCCGCTGCGGGCAGCGATCGCCGCCCATCTCGGCATGGCTCGCGGGGTCCGCTGCGCGCCGGAGCAGGTCGTCGTGGTTGCCGGCGCGCAGGCCGGCTTCGACCTGGCGAGCCGCCTGCTGCTCGATCCAGGCGACGCGGTCTGGTTCGAGGACCCCGGCTACCTCGGTGCCCGCGCCGCCCTGCTGGGCGCCGGCGCGCGGCCGCTGCCCGTACCCGTCGACGGTGGCGGACTGGACGTCGCCACCGGCCAGCGGCTGCAGCCGACCGCCCGGGCGGTGTACGTGACCCCCTCGCACCAGTTCCCGCTCGGCGTGACCATGAGCGTCCACCGCAGGCTGGCCCTGCTGGCCTGGGCGCGACGCGCCGGCGCGTTCGTGCTCGAGGACGATTACGACAGCGAGTTCCGCTACGTCGGCCAGCCACCGCCGGCGCTCCAGGGCCTCGACGACAGCGGGCGCGTCATCTACCTCGGCACCTTCAGCAAGGTGCTGTTCCCGGCGCTGCGGGTCGGCTACCTGGTGGTCCCGCCCGACCTGGTCGGCGCCTTCAGCGCCGCCTGCCGCTTCACCGGCGCGCAGGTGCCGCTGCTGGAGCAGGCCGCCCTGGCCGACTTCATGACCACCGGCGACTTCGGCCGCCACGTGCGGCGGATGCGCGCCCTGTACGCGCAGCGCGGCGCCGCCCTGGTCCGCGCCATCCGCGTCCAGGCGGGCGACCTCCTCGAGATCCGCTCCGTGCACGCCGGCCTGCACCTGGTGGGCTGGCTGCCACCCGGCGTCGACGACCGGGCGGCGGCGGAGCGCGCGGCCGCCGCCGGCATCGAGGCGCACCCCCTGTCCGGCTTCGCTATGGAACCGGTGCGACGCGGCGCCCTGCTGCTCGGCTACGCCCCGATCGGCGAGGCCGAGATCGCCGACGGCGCCCGCGAGCTGGCCGGGGCGCTGCGCCGGCTGCGCCGGTAGCCGGAGAAATCCTCGACACGGGACGAAAACCACGGGTCGTCCGGGCCGGCCGACGATACCATCGGAGGAAGCTCGACCGTTGCGAGGAGGCATATGCCCCCGAAGCCGTCCCGATCCGCAGGCCGGACCCGCCGCACCGGCCGGGCCGATCCATCCGGGCCCGACCCGCTCGACCTGGCCGAGCGCCTGTTCGGTCCTGACCCTGGCCACGATCCCCGGCTGCGGGACGGCGGTGACGAGGCGCTCCGCTTGCAGCCGGAGCCGCTGTGGGTCAGGTTGCTGGGGTTCGAGCTGCCCTGGCGCCGCCACAAGCGGCGGCGCTGAGGCGCCCACCCGATCGCGAGGAGGCTGGTCGATGCGCTACGCCCGCCTGGGCCGGACCGACCTCGAGGTGTCGGTGGTCGCGCTGGGCTGCGGGAACTTCGGCGGCATCGGCTCGGTGCCGGAGCTGTTCGGCCAGGGCGAGGACGAGCAGGCCGCCTTCGCGCTGATGGACGCGGCGCGCGAGCACGGGATCACCTTGTTCGACACCGCGAACTCCTACGGCGGGGGCCGCTCCGAGGCCGCCGTCGGCCGCTGGCTCGCCAGCCGCCGGGCGCGCGACGAGGTCGTGCTGACGACCAAGGTCCGCAACCGTGTCGGTCCCCGACCGGACGACGAGGGGCTGTCGGCCCGGCACATCCGCGAGCAGATCGAGGCCAGCCTGCGCCGGCTCGGCACCGACCGCGTCGACCTGTACCTGGCGCACGAGCCCGACCTCTCGGTGCCGATCTCCGAGACCATGGCCGCATTCGACGAGCTGATCCGCGCCGGCAAGGTCCGCCACACCGGGCTCAGCAACTACGACGCCGAGCAGGTGCTGGCCGCCGTCGACGCCGCCGGCGCGGCGGGCCTGGCCGCTCCCGCCAACCTGCAGAACAGCTACAGCCTGCTCGACCAGCACGCGGCCGAGGCCTTCGGCGTCTGCGCGGCGCACGGCATCGGCTTCACCGCCTACAGCCCGCTGGCCGGCGGCTGGCTCACCGGCAAGTACCGCGCCGGCCAGCCCTACCCGGACGGCTCGCGCATGGCGCTGCGCCCCGATCCGTACCGCGAGCTCGAGCAGCCCGCCACCTTCGCCGCCGTGGAGGGACTGGAGCGCGCCGCCGGCCGGCGCGGGGTGTCCCTGCCGGCGCTCGGGCTGGCGTGGGTGCTCACCGATCCGGGCGTGACCGCCGTGATCGTCGGACCGCGGCGACCGGAGCAGCTCGCGCCGGCCCTCGAAGCGCTGGACGTGCACCTGGACCAGGACGAGCAGCTCCCCCGCCGTCTCCTCCAGCACCTTCTCGCGCCGGCCGACGATGGTCTCGCGGTCGCCCTCCGCCGCGAACCCGCGCGCGATGGCGCGCCCGATGCCGGTGCCTCCACCTGAGATCACAATCGTCCGTTCCATACGGATACGGTATCGACCGCCTTCAAGCCCCGGACCGACCCGATCCCTCAGGAGGCCTCCAGGCCGAGCTGAAGGGGCATCGACTCGGCGGGCATGGGGCGGCCGAAGTGGTAGCCCTGGCCGAAATCGCAGCCGAGCTCGATCAGGCGGGCGACCTGGCCAGTGGACTCGACTCCCTCGGCCACGGCCTTGACCCCCAGCGTGTGGGCCAGGTTCACGACCGCGGCAACGATCGCGGCGTCCTCGGCGTTGCCGAGCAGCCCGGCCACGAAGGTGCGATCGACCTTCAGCTCGTCGACGGGGAAGCGCTTGAGGTAGATCAACGAGGAGTAGCCGGTGCCGAAGTCGTCGACGGCCAGCGACACGCCCAGCGACTTCAGCTCCCGGAGCGCGCCGCTGGTGGACTCCGCGTCCTCCATCAGCACGCTCTCGGTGATCTCCAGGTACACGCTTGCCGGGTCGACCCCGGTCTCGTCGAGGATGCCGGCGACCACCTCGACCAGGTTCGGATGGGCGAACTGCCGAGCGGACAGGTTCACCTTGATGCACATGGGATCGCGGCCCGGCGAGACCGTGCGCCAGCGCGCCGCCTGCAGGCACGCCTCGCGCAGCACGTAGGTGCCGATCGGCACGATCAGACCCGTCTCCTCCGCCAGCCCGATGAACTCCTGCGGGCCGACCAGCCCGCGGTCCGGGTGCTGCCAGCGGACCAGGGCCTCCGCGCCGATCGGCCGCCTGGTCGCCAGGCGGACCAGCGGCTGGTAGAAGACCCGGAACTCGCCGCGCTCGACCGCGCGGTGCAGCGCGCTCTGGAGCGCCAGCCTGCGCTTGGCCCTGGCGCGCATCTCGTGGTCGAAGACCTCGTGACGGTTGCCGCCTCGCGCCTTGGCGCGGTACATGGCCGCGTCGGCGTTCTCGATCAGCGCCTCCGGCCGCGTGCGCGAGCCGCTGCCCAGCGCGATGCCGACGCTCATGGTGACGAACACCTCGACCTCGCCCAGCGAGAACGGGGTCGCCGCCACCCGCCCGACCCGCTCGGCGATCGCCAGGGCGTGCGCCTCGTCCTCGATGCTCTCGCACAGGATGGTGAATTCGTCGCCGCCGAAGCGCGCCACCGTGTCGCCGGGCCGGACGACCTCCTGGAGGCGCCTGCCCAGCTCGCCGAGCAGCTTGTCGCCGGCGTCGTGGCCGAGCGAGTCGTTGATCACCTTGAAGCGGTCGAGGTCGCAGAACAGCACCGCCACCCAGGAGTGGCTGCGCTTCGTGCTGTCCAGGGCGTGGGCGGCGCGGTCGAGGAAGAACACCCGGTTGGGCAGGCCGGTGAGGGCGTCGTGGGCGGCCTGGTGCGCCAGCCGTGCCTGCGCCTGGCTGCGCTGGATGGCGATGTCAGCCAGGTGCGCCGCCGCCACCAGCAGGCGGGTGTCGCGCTGCCCGGGCCGGCGGGGGCGGTCGAAGTAGATGCTGACGGTGCCGAGCACCTGGCGCGACTCCACCGTGGTGATCGGCATCGCCCAGGCGGCCCGCAGCCCGCGGGCCAGCGCGACCTGCCTGGTCTCCGCCCACAGCGGGTCCGCGGCGACGTCGGCCACCAGCACCGGGGCGCGGCGGTGCACGGCGGTGCCGCTGGACCCGGCCCGCGGGCCGACCACCATGCCGTCGGCTTCGTGCAGGCCGGTGTCGACCAGGCTCGGAGCGGCGGCCACGGTCAGCGCCTCGCCCTCGGGGTCCAGCAGCAGCACCGCGCAGCGCGCCCCCTCTGCCTCGTTCTCGACCAGCCTGGCCAGCGCGGACAGCGTCTCCATCAGCGGCGCGTCCCTGGCGATCAGGTCGAGCACCGCCGCCTGGCCGGCCAGCAGGCCCTCGGCGTGCTTGCGCTCGCTCACGTCGCGGGTGTTGAACACCACCCCCCGCACGGCCGGGTCCTCCAGCAGGTTGCTGGCCAGCGCCTCCAGATGCCGCCAGGTGCCGTCACCGGCCAGGCAGCGGAACTCGTAGCTGGCGGTCTGGCCGGCGCCGGTGAGGTGCTCGCCGAAGCGCGCACGCAGCGCCTGGAGGTCGTCGGGGTGGACCAGGTCGAACAGGCCCTGCCCGACCTGCGCCCGGTCCCGGTGGCCGAGCAGGCGCCAGAACGCGGGGCTGGCGTAGGTGATGCCGCCGCCCGCATCCAGCACCACCACCATGTGGGAGGAGTTCTGCACCAGCGCCTGGAAGCGCGCCGCCCGCTCGCGCAGCGCCTGTTCGGCGCGCTGGAGCTCCAGCTCCTTGGTGACGTCGCGGGAGGTCAGCACCAGCCGCCGCGGCGGCCCGCCAACGTCCGGCACGCGGGCGTACGAGCACGAGATCCAGCAGCGCTCGCCGGTCGGGTTGAGCACTTCCAGGATGGTCGGCAGCGCCTCGGGCGCGGACGCCCAGCGCTCGAGGCGCACCTCCTGGCCGGCCAGGTCGCGCGGCCGCAGGCGCGCCAGCCCGCGCGTGCCGATGACCTCGTCGGCGCGGTAGCCGGTGATCGACTCGAAGCCGGGGTTCCAGCTCGTCACGGTCCCGTCGGGGTCGAGCGCGGCGATCCCGTCGGAGGCGTGCTCCACGATCTCGGACAGCTTGGTCCGCTCCTCGAGGATGGTCTCCAGCAGCTCGCCCTTCTCCAGCGCCGCGCCCGCCTCGACCGCCAGGGTCTGGAGCACCGCCAGGTCGTTGCGCTCGAAGCCCTCGTGGCTGCCCGGGTCGTAGACGGCGAGCGCGCCGGCCACGCCACCGCCGAGGCGCACCGGCGCCGCCAGGCAGGTCCGCCAGCCCTCGCGCTCCAGCAGCACCGCCAGCTCGGCGTCGGCGGCGCGCGCGTGCACCAGCACCGCGTTGTCCAGGCGTGACACCGCGCCGGCCAGCGTCTGCTGCCCGGCGGGCTCGATCCTGGCGATCACCTCGGCGATGCCGGCGCGGCTGCGCCACAGTCTGCGGCGCTCGCGCTGGACCACCACCAGGTCGACGGCCTCGGCCTCGAAGCAGCGGCGCGCCTCGGTCAGGAACTCGGGCATGGCCTCGCGGGGGTCGATCGCCACGCTGAGCGCGTGGGTGGCGCGCTGCATCCCGGCCAGGCGGCCCTGGTCGGCCCGCACCGCCGAATACACGCTCGCGGCCCAGTGCACCAGTCCCAGCGGCAGCAGGAACAGCGGCGTGACCAGTGGCGTCCACTCCCAGGCCGCCACGAACAGCAGACCGAGCGACAGGTCGAGGGCCAGGCCGAGCGCCCGCCCCAGCGCCACCGCCGGCCACGAGCCCGGCGCCCCGCGGCCGCGCCGCTCCCCCACCCCCGAGCCACCGGGCCGCGAGCCGTCCAGCCACGAGCCGCCGACCCGCGAGCCGCCTGACCCCGAGCCGCGCGCCACCCAGGGGCCGCGGTGTTCCGCCAGCCACAGCGGCAGGCCGGCGGCGACGGCGGCCGCCACCATCGCGGCCGACAGCGCCAGCAGGTTGCGCGGGGCGAGCGAGAAGCCCTCGCGGAGGGCGGCGAAGGTCAGGCTGCCGGCCCCGGCCGCGCACGACCACCTCGCGACCGTGAAGGCCCCGTTCGGCGGCGGCACCCGCCGCAGCCCCTCCAGCAGCGCGGCCGCCAGCGCCGCGGCCAGCACCGCCAGCCCGGAGGGCATGGCGAAGACGGCCACCAGCAGCACCGGCCCGAACAGCTCCAGCCGCTCGACGCCGTCACGGTGGCGCACCTCGAGCCGCAGGAACCCGGCGGCGCACAGGGCGACCGCCAGCCCGGCAACGGCTGCCGGCGCGCTCGGACCGGCACCCTGCCGGTTGGCCACGGCGGCCGCCGTGGCCAGCACCGCAAGGGCGCCGGTGAGCGCGATCCTTGGTCGCGGGACGGACACCCGCGCGGACGGTACGCCCGAGGGAGGGCGCCTCGGGACCATCTCCGCTTCCTCCCCCCCACCTTCAGCCGGGAATCGGGCTACCGTGCCGGCTCCACGGCGGCGGCGTCATCCGGGGACATATTGTTCGGATAACGTGTAACACCCAACTGCATTCAATCACAGCTACGTGAGAATGCCGACAGACTTGACGGACGAGTCACCGCATAGCGGACGTCCGCGCTTGAGGGAGTGGCCGGGCGGGTACGCGGCGCGTTCCAGGTGAAGGATTCTGGGCGGCGGTCAGCTCGCGGTGGGAGGTGCGTCCTTGGCTGAGGAGCTGGGCTCGTCGTCGGCGCTGGAGCCGGCTTCCTCCTCGGTCGTGTCGGCGGCCTGCGAGCGAGCCGACCGCGAACGCTGGCGGCGGCTGGTCAGCTTGGCCACGTCGCCGCTGATGCGGCGGCTCGGCAGCTCGTGCTGCATCGCGAAGGTGGCCGCCTCCAGCTTGGAGTGCATCTCCAGCTTCTGGAGGATGTTCTGGACGTGCGTGCGGACCGTGTGCGGGCTGATGAACAGCTCGTCGCCGATCCGCGAATTGCTCCAGCCGCGGCCGAGCAGCGCCAGCACCTCGCGCTCCCGCGGCGACAGGCGGCTCAGCGGCGTGTCCGAGGCACGGTCGCCGAGGTCGATCAGGCGCCGGAACAGCTCCGGCAGCATCGCGCGCGGCACCACGCCCTCGCCGTCCAGCACCGCCTGGACCGCGCGCAGGACCGTCTGGGTGCCGCTCTTCTTGCCGACCACGCCGAGCGCGCCCGAGCGGATGGCGAGCAGCAGCAGGTCGATGTCGGTGTCCTGCGCCAGCAGGATCACCTTGGTGTCGGCCAGGTCCTGGAGGAGCGACTCGACCAGCGTCGGCCGGCTGGCGAGGCCGAGGTCGGCGTCGATCACCACCAGGTCGGGCTTGAGGTGGACCACCGACTCGCTGACCTGGGACGCGGTACAAGCCTGGCCCACCACCTCGTTGCGGCCGTCCCGAGCGATCAGCGCCTCCAGCGCCTCATTGAACAGGGGCTGGCAGTCGGCCAGGAACACTCGAGCCATTGGCTGCCTCCCGATACTGCCTCTCCGCCGCGAATGTCTGCGCAGGTTCCGCGCCAAATGCGACGTCAACAGCTTGCCGCAGGGGCGGCCACGATCCATACGTGATTCGCAGTCATGCAGACTACGTCATTCGTCGCAACAATCAGTACGTCACAGCAACGCTCCAGAGCAAAGCGGGCTCTCGCGCCGATTCGTTCACTGCGCACCGGGTTTGTGCGCCCGAGCGGTACAGTTCGACGGATTCCGCGGTCGGAACTGGTCACTTCTTCGGATGAGCAGGGTCGCGCAGATGCCGTACGCTTCGCGCAGGAACGGTCGGCGCGGTGCACGGCGCGAGACGCGACCTTGACGAATCGGCTGCTCTCGTGCTCATTGGGGGGGAAAATGATCAGATTGGTGCTGGCAGACGACCACCAAGTCTTCGCCGAGGGCCTCGGTATGGTGCTGGATGCCGAGGATGACGTCGAGGTCCTCGGAATCGCCCCGGACGGCGACGGCGCGCTCAGCCTGCTGGGCGAGCACATCCCTGACGTGCTCCTGCTGGACGCCCACATGCCGAGGACCGACCTTTGTGAGGTCGTGCGCGCGGCCAAGGCGAACGCGCCAGGGACCCGCGTGGTCGTCCTCTCCGCTGACACCCGGCGCGAGATCATCGACACTGCGATCGAGGCCGGGGCCGACGGCTTCCTGGCCAAGGACCTGACCGGATGGCAGGTCGCGAGCGTGCTGCGCAAGCTGCTCGACGGCCAGGCCGCCCCGGTCACGCCATCGCTGCCCGACCGCCCCGCCCGCGACCCCAGCGTCGAGCTGCGCGTCCGCACGCTGAGCGCCCGCGAACGCGAGATCCTCGGGCTGCTGGTGGACGGCCACTCCAACCGCCGCATCGCGGAGGAGTGCTTCCTGTCGCTCAACACCGTGCGGACCCACGTGCAGAACGTCCTGGTCAAGCTCGGCGTGCACTCCAAGCTCGAGGCGGTCGCCTTCGCCCTCGAGCACCAGGTCGTCCCCGGCCGCGCCGGCTGGGCCCCCGCCTGGGGCGACCGCGGCCAAGCCGTCTGACCCTGGGTCGCCTCGCCGCGGGTCGCCCGTCGCGGGTCGCCCGCGCCCTTCCCCGCCGCCGGCGCTTCCCGCCGCCGGCCCCGCGCCGCTTCCGCTCGGGCCGAACTCCGCAAATCTGGGCCTCGGACGCTAGGCTGATTCCTGTCCCGCCGCCGACAGCGGGATCGAGCCCGACATGCACCCGAGGATGGCGTCCATGAGCGATCGACCGGTCACCCGTCTGGCTGGAATCTCCGAACCACTGGACCGGGGAGCCCGGCTCTCGCGCAGGGACCTGTTGCGCTCCGCGGCCCTGGCCGCCGGCACCGCCGGTGCCTCGGCACTACTGGCCGCGTGCGGCGGCGGCTCCGGCTCGAAGTCCACGAGCTCCACCGCGGCCAGCGGCTCCTCCCAGCAGGGCCAGGCCAACTCGCTGCGGGCCCTGGTGGCCAATCTCCCCCAGCTCTCGCTACTCAACGCCCAGAGCAACCTCCCCGTCGGCCGCAACCGCTTCACCTTCGGCCTGTCGACCTCCGACAACCGCCTGGTCCAGGGCGGCACGCCGAAGCTGTGGTTCGCCACCGACCAGACGAGCAAGCCGCTCGGCCCGTTCGAGGCGCGCTTCCTCCAGATGGACGCCTACGACAAGCTCGAGGACAAGTCCCCGCGGAGCGAGCTGACCGGCTTCTACGTCGCCGACGTCGACCTGCCCCGCCCCGGGAACTGGCTCGCCGTGGCCGTCATCGACGCGAGCGGGCAGCGCGCCGCCGGCCAGGGGGCAATCCCCGTCAAGGACAAGGTGGTCGCCCCCGTCGGCACCAAGGCGATCTCCGGCAAGACACCGGTCGCCACCAAGCCGGCCGACCTCGCCAAGATCTGCACGCGCGAGCCACCCTGCCCGATGCACTACATCTCACTGGACAAGGCGCTCGCGTCGGGCAAGCCGACGGTGATCACCTTCGCGACCCCGCTGCTGTGCAGCAGCCGCATGTGCGGCCCGGTCGTGGACGAGCAGATGCTGGCCTTCCAGAAAATCGGCAAAGCGAAGGCCAACTTCATTCATCTGGAGATCTATCCACAGCGCGACATCAACAAGCCGGCTCCCCTGTTCGTCAGGTGGGGCTTCCAGAGCGAGCCCTGGCTGATCGTCATCGACCGCTCCGGCACCATCCGCAGCCGCCTCGGTGAGGGCCCCGTGGTCGCCTCCGAGATCGAGGCCGCCCTCACGCCTCTGCTGTCCTGACCCCGGGCTGTGTGCCCGGGGAGTGTGGCCCGGAGGCTGTGGGCCCGGGCCGGACCTCCCGCCCGCCGTCACGCGCTACTCCCCGTTGCTGGTCCCCGGCGTCTGGTGGGCCGCGGTCGGGGTGTACCGCCCTCCCCCGACGACCCGCCGGTACAGGCCGGGGAGCAGCATGCGCAGGACAGGGATCACCGCGTAGGGACGGGGCACATAGCGCTCCGGCTGGTTGCGCCGCGCCGCCTCGACGATCGCCTCCGCCACCTTCTCCGGCGTCGAGACCATCCAGCGGGTGGCAGGCCGCGCCAGGAGCTCACGCTGCGGGAGGCCCTCGGTGGCGGCGAACCCCGGGAGCACGAGCGTCACGTGGACCCCGTGGCGCCGCTCCTCCATCTGCAACGCCTCGGTCCAGCCGGTGAGCGCGTGCTTGCTCGCCGAATACGCCCCGGAGCCGGGCCGCGACACCCTGCCGGCCACACTGCCGATGTTGACCACCGAACTGGGCGCCGAGCGCCGCAGCAACGGCAGCAACGCCTCCGTCAGGCGCACCGGTGCGTCGAAGTTGACCGCCATGGTGCGCTGGATCCCGGCCCAACCGTTGGAGCCGAAGCTCCCGCGGCCCCCGACCCCCGCGTTGTTGACCAGCAGGTCCAGGCGGCCGTGCTCCCGCTCGACCTGCTCCGCGACCCGGGCAGGCGTGTCCTGCTCGACCAGGTCGGCCACGATCACACTCGCCGAGCCGAACTCCGCCGCCAGCGCCTCCAGCCGCTCGCGGCGGCGCGCCAGCAGGATCACGTGGGTGTCGGCCTCCCTGGCCAGGCGCCTTGCCGTCGCGGCTCCGATGCCGCTCGAAGCGCCGGTGACGAGCGCGATCACGGCTCAACCTCCACTTGAGGGTTACCTTCCGGCGTGACGGACTCTGTCACGCCCGTTCTTCCCGGGCAACGGCCGAGCGAGCTCCTCCGTGCGGCCGCTCATGGGTAGCGGTAGAAGCGGAGCCGGTCGTTACGGCCGATCAGCCGCATGCCCGCGCGTTCCATCACCCGCTGCGACGGGACGTTGCCGTGGGCAGTGTCGGCCTCCACCCGCCGGACCTCCGGCTGCGCCAGCGCCCAGCCGATGAGCGCCTGGAGCGCCTCGGTCGCGTAGCCCTTGCCGCGAGCCTGCGCCGCCAGCCCGTAGCCAACCGTGACCGTGCCGGCCCAATCCGGCGGCGCGTGGAACCCGATGTCGCCGACCACGATGGAGTCCGACTGCCGCACGAGCTGGTACATGCCGTAGGGGCCGGGGTCGATGCCCGCGGCGACCGTCCGCAGGAACGCCTCGGCCGCCACCAGCGTTCCCTCGATCGGGTAGCCGCGCATCCACGGCCGCTCGGAATCCCCGCGGCCCTCCAGGAGGTTGCGCGCCTGCGCCGCGTCGAGCTGCAGGAGCCACAGGCGCTTGGTCGGAATCTCGTTCACGATGCCGGTCCTCGAAAGCATTGGCCAGGCGTGCGTGAGCCGGGTATCCTTCCCCTCGCTCACCCGTGGTGATCGTAGCTCAGTTGGTTAGAGCGTCGGGTTGTGGTCCCGAAGGCCGGGGGTTCGAGTCCCCTCGATCACCCT
>WNFV01003401.1_pt1 | contig 20348 bp, 20 predicted proteins | sample 5400101 | NCBI WGS metagenome assembly WNFV01 (sample SAMN13153361, study PRJNA577476) | soil metagenome | isolation source: 115 cm soil or saprolite under grassland replicate 1 | place: USA:California | collected 2016-06-15 | reverse complement strand
GGAAAGGTGCTGTGACGCGATACGGCTGGGCGCTGGCAGTGGCGCTCGCGGTGCCGCCCGTGGTCGGGGCGCAGGACATCGGGCTGCCCATCGGCACGAGGGCCCCCGCGGTCGCGCTCCAGGATCTGGACGGCAAGCCCGTGGACCTGGGCCGCTACGTCGGTAAGCAGCCGCTGCTGCTCGAGTTCTGGGCCACGTGGTGCCCGCTTTGCAAGGCGCTCGAGCCCACCCTCCAGGCCGCGCACGCGCGCTTCGGCGGCACGGTGCAGTTCGTGGCGGTCGGCGTCGGCGTGAATCAGACGCCGGCGTCGATCCGGCGCCACCTGGCGGAACACCCCCTGCCGTTCCCGGTCTGGTTCGACGCCGGCGGCGCCGCAGTGCGCGCCTATCAGGCGCCCACGACGTCGTACATCGTCGTGCTGGACAAGGCCGGGAAGGTCACCTACACGGGCGCCGGCGCGGAGCAAGACGTCGCGACGGCGCTCGAACAGGTCGTCGGGCGCTAGCCCCCGTCTACTCCCCCTCGGGTGGCTTGGGCGTGATCCGGTCGATTGCCGTCGCCAGGTCTTTGTACGACTGCGGATCGATTTCCCGGAACGGCGCCATCCGGTAGGCGATTTTCCCGTCCGGCCCCACCACAAACAGGTTGCGGTTGTCGAGCCCGAACTTGGGGTTGTGGGCGCCGTACGTCTTGCCGATGACGCCACCGGAGTCGCTCGCGAACAGGAACGGGAACTCGTCGTCCTTGGCCCACGACGTGAGCGCATCGACGGGGTCTACGCTGATGCCGATGAGTACGACGCCGCGGCCATCGTGAAACAGCTGTGCGTACTGATCACGGTACGCATGCATTTGGATCGTTCAGCCCTTGGTTCGCGCCTTGTAGAAGAACGCGAGGACGACCGTCTTTCCTTTGAAATCGCTCAGGTGGATCGGCTGCTTCACCACGCCGTAGCGCGTGGCGCCCGGCAGGGCGAAGTCGGGGGCGTCGGCGCCGACCTGGAGGGGCTCGGGCGCCTGTGTCGCCTGCTCCTGGGCAGGCGCCGCCGGCGCGGCGAGCGCGGCGAGCAATGGTACGGCGAGCGCGAATGGCAGACGCTGCATAGCATGCTCCTATCGGAAATGGCGGCGATCACTGAAACCTACGCCCCACGCGTGGGGGCCGTTAGGGGCTGTGGCGGAGGAGGTTGCGGAGGTTGGAGGAGCGGGTTGAAGGTGTTCGCGCCCATGGTGGGCCACCGCTGGGTACGGCGCCCCGCAGGGGGGCCGTTTCGCTGTCACCGTCTAGGGCCCGAATGGCTCGCGCAACGCGCTCACGGTCTGGAGGATCGCGGGGTCCCCTTTGGTTTCCACCAATGGTGTCAGCCGCGCGATGATCGCATCCCAGTCGAGCCCGCGGCCGCGGCGCCGGGCGATGCCGGCCACGTCAGCCCGGTCCTGCAGCCGATCGGCGAAGGCCTTGAGCACAAACAGATCGTCGGCGGAACAGATCCGAAGCGCGACGCCCGGCTCGAACTCCACCTCGGTCGCGCGCGCGATCATGTCGGCCTCGAATCGGAGTGCCCCCAACGCCACGTCCACCGCGATGCCGGCGGGCGTCGAGACTAACAACACGCGATGGCGCAGGGCGAACTCGCGGGCATCCGGCCGGCGCCCGGGGTAGTGGGCCAGGAGCCCGTCCACCACTTGCGCCTCACCGCCAAAGCCCGTGAACACCGTCAGCTCGAGATCGCGGGTGACGCGCGGCTCGCCCCAGTGTTGTAACGCGACACCGCCGATGAAGCAGAACGGCCACCCGCGCTCCATCAGAAATTGCTGAAGGGCATGGGCCTCGCGAAACAGCTCGATCACCGCGCGAGCTGTTGGAAATAGCGCTGTTGGTCGATCAAGCCGGACGTATCAGAGAGGGGCGCCCGCTGCAGTGCGTATGCGAACGCCGCCGCCAGCTCGGATAGGGCACGGGGCGTGGCGAGTTGCTCCAGCTCGCGGCGCTTCTGCTCAGCGAGCGCAGGCTCGGCCTCGCGCCACGTCGCCACCCAGCGCTCGATTTGCGCCCGATCAGTCGACGAATTCATGGTCGTTGTCTCCCGGGCTGGTGCACGTTGAATATAGCACCTCACGCGCCCGTACCGACGCTCTTCGCAAACCTCAACACCATCCTCGCAGCAATCTGTCGCGGAGATCCCGCTCGGATCGAGGTACTGGAGTGGATTCTGGAGGGCGTCGTTCTACGGGCGCCTGCGCGGCGACACAGCCCGACTGTCTGGGTTCGACACGACCTGGGTTCTCACGCCGAGGCGCAGAGGCGGCGCAACAGGCGCAGCAGCAGAAGCCGGTCATCGAAGGGGTCGCCCCCCTTGCGGTAAGAGCGGGGTTGCCTCCACGACCTCCACCAAGCTCCACCGTCAGGGCCGCGCGTTCACGTCGAGGATCGCGAGCCGCCGCCGGTGCGTGGCAAGGCGCGTCAGGAAGTCGGCGTAGTCCTTCGCCTCCCGCGGCGTCCATAGCGCCTCGGCGAGCGCGCACGCCCTCGGGAACGCCATGTATTCGACCTGCTTCGGGTCGGCGATGTACTCGGTCCAGAGCTGACCCTGGGCGCCGAGGATGTGGCGCGCTTCGGCGGGCGAGAGCGCGTCGGGGACCGGCTCGAACGCGTACACGCTGTCGAGCGGCAGGAACCCCCCGATCGCGAGCGGCTCGCTCACGGTGTCCTGTGACTGGTAGTGGTCGAAGTAGGTGTACTGCCCGGGAGTCATGATGGCGTCGTGGCCCGCCTGCGCGGCCGCGATCCCGCCGTCAGCGCCGCGCCACGACATGACGACCGCGTTGGGCGCGAGCCCACCCTCGAGAATCTCGTCCCACCCGACGAGCGCCCGGCCGTGCGCCGTCAGGAACTCGTCCATTCGCCGGATGAACCAGCTCTGCAGCTCGTGCTCGTCCTTGAGGCCGAGCTCGCGGATCCGCGCCTGGACACGGGGGCTCGCCTGCCACTGCGTCTTCACCGCCTCGTCGCCGCCCACGTGGATCCAGCGCCCGGGGAACAGCCCTATCACTTCGGTGAGCACGTTTTGGTAGAACCGGATGGTCGCTTCTTCGGGATTGAGGATGTTCTCCGATACGCCCCACCTCGTCCACACGGGGATGGTGCCGCCCGTGTTGCCGAGCTCGGGATAGGCGGCGATCGCGGCCTGGGAGTGGCCCGGCATCTCGATCTCGGGCACGATCGTGATGAAGCGGGCGCGCGCGTACGCCACGACCTCGCGGATGTCGTCCTGCGTGTAGAAGCCGCCGTGGGGCCGGCCGTCGAAGCGCCACGCGGTCGAGTCCCGGTCGGGCCGGCCGATGAGGGTCTCGCGCCGCCAGCCGCCCACCTGCGTGAGGCGCGGGTATTGCGCGATCTCGATCCGCCACCCCTGGTCGTCGGTGAGATGCCAGTGGAACCGGTTCAGCTTATGGAGCGCCAGCAGATCGACGAACTTCTTCACGAACTCCTTGGGCATGAAGTGGCGCGCCACGTCAAGGTGGGCGCCGCGCCACCCGAACCGGGGGAAGTCCTCGATCGCGACGGCGGGGGCCGTCCAGGTAAGCCCCTCGACCTTCGCCTGGCGGAAGTTGTCGGGCGGGAACAGCTGGCGCAGCGTCTGGACGGCGTACCAGGCGCCCGCCGGGCGGAAGGCGCGGATCGCGACGCGGCTCCGGCTCGCCTCCAGGCGGTACCCCTCCAGGCCGAGCCGCGCCAGCGTGGAGTCGAGGCGGAGCGAGATGACCGAGCCGCCGGCCGGCGTCGTCCCGCGCACAGGGAGCCGGAAGCCCGTCGCGGGATACAGCAGGTCCGCCAGCAGGTAGCCGATGTCGCGCGTCGCTGCGTCCGTCACGATCACCGTCGAACCCGTGAGGGTGAACGCCCCGGCGTGCCGGGTCAGGCTGACGGGACGCGGGACAACGGTGATCGAGGTGTCCAGCGTGAACGCGAGCGCCAGCGCCAGCGCGGAGAGATGCATGTCAGGATCCGCCGGGCTCTGGCGGGCGGTCCGGCAGCTCGCGGAGCCAGATGTCCCGGTAGCGGAGGGGATTGCCGTGATCCTGCAGCATCAACGGCAGCCGGTCCGGGTGCGGCTCGTACTGGGCGCGCCTGCCGTGCACCGTTCGCCCGGTGAGCGCGGTGTTGTCCTGCACCAGCACCCCGTTGTGGAACAGCGTCACCCGCGCCGAGTCCCGCACCGAGCCGTCCGGCCCGAAGCGGGGGCGATGGAACACGACGTCGTACGTCTGCCACCGGCCCGGGGGGCGGCTCGCGTTCACGAGCGGCGGCGTCTGCCCGTACGCCGCCGCGGCCTGCCCGTCGGCGTAGGTGTCGTTGTGGTACGAGTCGAGCACCTGGATCTCGTACAGCCCCATCAGGAACACGCCGCTGTTGCCCCGCTCCTGGCCCTCCCCCTTGGGCGGCGTCGGCGTCGCCCACTCGATGTGGAGCTGCACGTCGCCGAACCCGCGCGCCGTCAGGATCGACCCGGTGCCGGCGGCGACCTCCATGTAGCCGTCCCGCACGACCCACCTGGCCGGCGAGCCGTCCTGGGACTGCCACTGCGAGAGGTCTTTCCCGTCGAACAGCACCACGGCGTCGGACGGCGGCGGCACCGGTGGGCGCTCCGGGCCGGGATCCACCACCGGCGGCCGGGGCCGCTCCATCGAGTGAACCGGCCAGGTTTGAGCGGGCATGGGAGCGGGCATGAGAAATCCCAATGCGAGAATTGCGGATTGCGAATTGCGGATTGCGGATTCGAACACGCCTTTTCCAATCCGCAATCCACAATCCGCAATCCGCAATTGCCTCACGGTTTCCACGTCCCCTGGGCCACCGCCGGCACGAACGCCTCGAGGCCGGCGGGTGGGAAGTCGAGCGTCTTCGCCTGCTCGGCGCTCATATAGGCCGTCATCAGGAGCTTCACGACTTCGACGCCGTCGTCGAACGTGAGCTGGGGCTGGTCGCACCCCAGGAACACCCGCACGAAATGGCGGTCCTCGGCTTCGTAGCCGTAGGCCGCCGCCTCACCCGCGACCACAGGCATCAAGCCGATCTCGGCGTTCTGCTTCTCGACCAGGTCCTCGCCCGCCTTTCCCTTTACCTCGCGGCTGAAGAACAGCTTGAGCGGGCTGTCCAGGCTGTTCCACGACATCGAGTACTCGGGACCGAGCAGCTCGGCCGAGAGGCGCAGCCCCGCGCCCACGAAGCTCCACGAGGTGGTCGCTTCCCCGAGCACGGTCGCGCCGTCGTCTGTCTCGAACTCGATCACGACGCTGGCGAAGTCCTCCGCCGGATGCTTGGTGTAGTCGACCTCCTGGCCCATCGTCTGCTGCAGGCGCTTGGCGTACTCGGCCCGAGTCCACTTGAGGCTCGCGATGTGGCCGGTCACCCGCACGGGCCGCACCGACGAGAGCGGCGCCCCCGGCTTCGTCAGGAGATGTCGCACCACCAGCGCCGAATGGCACATCATGTCGTTCAGCACGCCGCCGCCCTGCAGCTGCCCCTGCCAGAACCAAGGCATGTGGGGGCCGCTGTGCTCCTCGGCCGCTCGGGCGAGGTACGGGCGTCCCGTGAGCGCCGCGCCGCGCGCCCAGAGGATGGCGTGGCCCTGCGTCACGGCGGGTGCGAACGCTTGGTTCTCGAGGTACCCGTGCGCGACCCCGGATTGCTTCACGACGTCGGCGACCCGCTTCGCCTCGGCCAAGTTCCGCGCCAGCGGCTTCTCGGACGCGATGCCCTTGAGCTCCGCTGTGCCGCGCGCCAGCGTAGCGGCGATCTCCTCCACGTTCTCGATGCGGGCGTCGTTCCGCCCGCACAGCCACACCGCGTCGATGGCCGGGTCCGCCACCATCTCGGCGATGGATCGGTACGCGTTGGTCTGGCCGAGGTCCAGCCGGCGCGCCAGGGCCGCCATCTCCTCGGCGCGTTGCCGGGTCGGGCTCCACACGCCGAGCACGTCCGCGTCGCGCACCGCCTGGAACGCCTGGAGGTGGAACCGCGCGTTGAATCCGCTCCCGATGAATCCGACGCCCAGCCGCTTGTCGGCCATCACGTCTCCCGAGCCACGCTCTCCGTTTCCCGTCAGTCCGCGTAGCTGACGCCCAACTTGGCGAGCGCCTCGGGCGGGCAGCCCTTCCACTCGGCGACGAAGGTGTTGCCGATGTAGCGCAGGTCTTGCACGCCCAGTTTGCTCGAGAAGAAGCCCGAGGCGGTGAGGTCGCGGAAACTGTTGAAGAAGGCGACGCCCGCCGAGTGCTCGGGCGTCGCCTTCTTGGGCCAGGCGATGTCGTCCAGCAGCGCGGCCCGCTCGCCGTCGGTGCACGTCAGGAACGTCTTCCCCCAGCGGTCGTCGCACTCGTGGTCGAGCCAGGCCAGCCCTCCACGCACGGGGGTCTGGAGGTCCGGTCGTCGCCCAGCATGAAGTCCATGAACTCGGGCACCCCGGCGTCGGTGGCGCTCCCTGAGCGCTCGTCCTTGGGGATGATCAGGTCCACGAGCAGGCGCACCGTCTCCCATTCGTGGGCCGTGAAGCTCTTGGGGTCGTACGGCGCGCCGCGCTCGAGCCACTGGCGCGCCAGGGCCGACGCTTCGCGCACCGACTCCGGGGCCCAGCGGAACGCCGCGGCCAGCGGGGCCACAGCGAGCACGCTTACAGCCGAGCGTCTATCCATTTCTTCCCCAGTCGTTCACAGTTCTCCCCGTTTCATCAGGTCCGTGACATGCTCGCTCGTCCGCAGCGACAGCGCGAGAATGGTCCAGGTCGGATTCTTGTCCGCTTGCGACACGAACGGCCCGCCGTCGGCCACGAACAGGTTCTTGCAGTCGTGGGCCTGGCACCAGCGGTTGAGCACCGAGGTCTTGCGGTCGTCACCCATGCGTATGCCGCCAAGCTCATGGATGATGGTGCCGCCGGCCGCGATGCCATAGCCCCGCTCGGCGGTCGGCATCGGCGAGAACACCTCGCCGCCCATCTCCCGGACGAGCGCGCGGAACGTCTCCTGCATGTGCTTCACCTGCTTGTACTCGTGGTCCGACCACTTCCAGTGGAAGCGCAGCACCGGGATGCCCCACCGGTCCACCACGCGCGGGTCGAGCTCGCAGTAGGTGTCGTCATTCGGGATCATCTCGCCGCGGCCCGAGAAACCGATCGTGGCGCCGTAGTAGCGGCGGTAGTCGTCCTTGAGCTGCTTGCCGTAGCCGCCGCCCGGGGGGTAGCGGTGGATCCCGCCCATGAAGCCGTAGCTGGGTGCGTGGGTCCCCCCCCACACCTCGATGTGGTAGCCGCGCGGGAAGTCGAGCTTCGCATTCTCCAGCCACCACGGCATGTAGAGGTGCATGCCGCCCACCCCGTCGTGGTTGTGCGGCACATGGTCCATCATCTTGGGAATGAATCCGCCGACGTCCGTCCCCGTCGTGTCGGTGATGTACTTGCCGAGCGTGCCGCTCGAGTTCGCCAGACCGTTGGGGAAGCGCGCCGATCGGGAGTTGAATAACAGCCGCGTGGACTCGAATGCGCTGGCGGCCAGCACCACCACCCTGGCGCGCACGTGCTGGTCCATTCCGGTCCTCTTGTCGACGTACGCCACGCCCGCAGCGCGGCCGCTCTCGTCCACCGTCACCTCGCGCGCCATCGCGTTGGTCAGGAGCGTGAGCTTGCCCGTGGCGAGCGCCGGAGCGATCAGCACGTTGCTGGACGTGAAGTTCGCGTTCACGCGGCAGCCGCGGTTGCATTGACCGCAGTAGTGACACGCGGCCCGGCCGTTCAAAGGCCGGGTGAGGATCGAAAGCCGCGCGGGAATGCACGTCACGTGGAGCCTGTCGGCCGCCTGCTTGACCAGCAGCTCGTGGCAGCGAGGCATCGGCGGCGGCAGGAACACTCCGTTCGGCTCGTTGGGGAGGTTCTCCTTGCTGCCGAAGATCCCGATCAGCCGATCGATCTTGTCATAGTAGGGGGCGACGTCCTCGTAGGAGATCGGCCAGTCGTCGCCCAGGCCGTCGCGGGTTTTGCGCTTGAAGTCGTACGGGCCGAAGCGCAGCGAGATGCGGCCCCAGTGGTTGGTGCGACCACCCACCATGCGCGCCCGCCACCAGCTGAACTCGGTGCCGGGGGCCCGGGTGAAGGGCTCGCCGTCGATCTCCCAGCCGCCGATGCACGCGTCGAACTCGCCGAACGGGCGCTCCTTGGTGGACTTCCCGCGGCGCGGCGACTCGTACGGCCAGGTGAGCATCGCCGAGTCCTTCGCGTTGTCCCACGGCGCGCCGGCCTCGAGCACGATCACGTCGGCGCCGGCCTGGGTGAGCGCGTACGCCGCCATGCCGCCGCCGGCGCCGGAGCCGACGATGCACACGTCGTACACCTTTGCTTGCCGGACAAACGTCATGCGCGCGCCTGCCTTTCAGACGGTGCACACCGCGACCGCCTCAGCAAGCGACGTGAGCGGATCGCGGGTGGGAGAGAACTCGTGCGCCACGAACCCCGGGAAGCCCAAGTCGGCGATGGCCGCCGCGATGGCGCGCCAGTTGAGCTCCTGCGTGCCGTCCAGCTCGTGGCGGCCGGGTACGCCCCCGGTATGGAAATGGGCGATGTAGTCCCGGTTGTCGCGGATCGTGCGAATGATGTCGCCTTCCATGATCTGCATATGATAAATGTCGTACAGCAGCTTGACGCGTGGCGAGCCCACCGCCTTGATCACGGCCACCCCGAACGCCGTGCGGTCTCCCTGGTAGTCGGCGTGATCCACCTTGCTGTTCAAGAGCTCGAGGCAGATCGTCACGCCCTGTGCTTCGGCGAGCCCTTTGATCTGGTTCAGACCCGCCACGCAGTTGTCGATCGCTTCCGCGTCGCTCCTCCCGCGCCGGTTCCCGAACATGGCGATCACGTTCGGGACCCCGTGGCGCGCCGCCTCCGGGATCGTCGTCTCGAGCTCCCGCAACAGCATCGCGTGGTTCGCCCGGTCGTTGAACCCGGTCGCGATGAAGTCCCGGCGGGCGGTGGGATAGCCCATCGAGCACACGAGACCGAACTCTCGCACCGGCTCCCACTCGTCAGAACCGAGGAGGTCGATGGCGGCGAGCCCCATGCCGGCGGCCGCGCGAGCGAGGTCGGTCAACGGGATCTTTCCATAGGGCCAGCGGCACACGGACTGCTTCAGGCGGACTGCCGGACCGGCGGACGGGCGGACGGGCGTCGCTCCCGCACCTTCCAGCGGCAGCGCGAGGCCCGCGAGGGCGCCCGCCGAGAGCGCGATGGCCTCTCGACGACTCACCGACCGCCCGACCGCCCGACCGCCTGACCGCCCGTCTTCCCTACCGCCTGACCGCCGCATTTAGAATTCCAGCCGCTTCAGGTAATTGCAGCTCGCCCGAATGGATGCGAACGCGTCCGGCGGCTGGTCATGCTCGACGAAGAAGTGCCGGATCCCCGCCTGGTCGCGCTGCCCGAAGATGCGCTTGAAGTCGATCGTCCCGGCGCCCACGTCCACCATCTTGTGGTCCGGCGGGCCCGCCGAGTCCTTCACGTGGACCAGCGGGACACGGCCCGGCCAGCGGGCGAAGTAGGCCAGGGGATCCTGGCCGCCCTTGATGATCCAGTACAGGTCGATCTCGAGCTGCACGAGCTTGGGGTCGGTCTCCGCGATCAGCACGTCGTACGGGAGCCGGCCCTCCATCGGCACGAACTCGAAGTCGTGGTTGTGGTAGGCGAACTGGATGCCGGCCTCGCGCGCCTGCGCCGCCGCCTGGTTGAACGTGTGCGCGACCAGCCTGTACGCGTCGAGCGTCCGGCGGTCCTCCGCGGGGATCCACGGCACCACGAGATAGCGATGCCCGATCACGTGAGCGGCGTCGAGCGCCGCGCGCCACTGATCGGGAGCGATCGATCCCTGGTGCGCCGCCGGAGCGGAGAGCCCGTGCCGGTCGAGCATGGCCCGCACCTCCTGCGGCGACTTCCCGAAGTAGCCGGCGAACTCGACTTCGCGGTACCCAGCGGACGCCACCTGGGCGAGCGTGCCCTCGAAATCGTGCTCCATCTCGTGTCGCACCGTGTACAGCTGCAGGCCGATGCGGTCGAGCTTGCGCCTAGGGGCTAGGGGCTGGGGACTGGGGGCTAGGGGACGAAAGGCATACCCCAAGGCCGCGGCACTCAGTGTCTTCGCGAAGTCGCGTCGACTGGTCATCGTTGGTTCCTCCCTAGTCCCCAAGCCCTAGTCCCTAGGCCCTACAGTTCGTTCCGCCTCATCGCCTCCACCGCATACGTCGCCGCCCGGGCGGTGAGGGCCATGTACGTGATCGACGGGTTCTGGCAGGCCGAGGACGCCATGCAGGCGCCGTCGGTCACGAACAGGTTCTTCACGTCGTGGCACTGGTTGTGTGCGTTCAGCACGGACGTCTTGGGATTGCGTCCCATGCGCGCCGTCCCCATCTCGTGGATCGTCAGGCCCGGTGGATGGTCGCCCACGAACGGCGCGATGTCCGTGGCCCCCGCGGCCTCGAGCATCTCCGCGGCCGTGAGCGACATGTCGTGCAGCAGCTTGCGCTCGTTGTCGCTCCACTCGCAATGGATCCGGAGCGCCGGGATCCCCCAGGCGTCCACCGTTTGGCGGTCGAGCTCAACGTAGTTGGTAGGACGGGGCAGGCACTCGCCGAAGCCGTAGAAGCCGAAGTGCCACGGCCCCGGGGTGCGGAGCGCCTGCTTGAGCTCGCGCCCGAAACCCGGCTGCGACGCGACGCGCTGCCACCCGTCGCGTCCGGCGCCGCCCTGGAATCCGTAGCCGCGCAAGAATTCGGGGTGTCTGCTCTTCACGTTGCGGAACCGGGGCACGTAGATGCCGTTCGGGCGGTTCCCGTGGGGCGCGCGGTCCTCGTATCCCGCGATCGTGCCGTTGGCGCCGCCGCCCATCGTGTGGTCCATGAGGTTCCGGCCGAGCTCCCCGCTCGAGTTGGCGAGGCCGGTGGCGAAACGCGGGGTCTTCGAGTTGAGCAGGATGCGCGTGGACTCGAGCGTTGACGCGCAGAGGAAGATCACGCGCGCGCGGAACTCGAGCGAGTCCCGCGTTTGCGCGTCGATCACGCGTACTCCCGCCGCGCGATCGCGCTCTGCGTCGTAGATCACGCTGTGCACGACGCTGTAGGGTCGCAGCGTGAGGCGACCGGTGGCGCGCGCGGCGGGGAGCGTCGTGCCGATGCTGTTGAAATATGAGTGCGTGATGCAGCCCCGTTCGCAGGGGCCGCAGTAGTGGCACGCCGCGCGCCCGCCATGTGGCACCGTGAGGATGGCGACGCGGCCGATCGTGAGCACCCGCTCGCCGCCGAAGCGCTTCGCCATCCCTTCCTTCACTGCCTGCTCGGCGCAATTCAGCGCCATCGGCGGCAGAAACTGGCCGTCGGGGAGCTGGGGCAGCCCCAACCGCTCGCCACTCACCCCGATGAACCGCTCCACATGGTCGTACCAGGGCGCGATGTCGGCGTAGCGGATCGGCCAGTCCACCCCGAACCCGTCGCGGGCGTTGGCAGCGAAGTCGAGGTCGCTCCAGCGGTACACCTGGCGGCCCCACATGATGGAGCGGCCGCCCACTTGGCGGCCCCGGATCCAGTGGAACGGCTTGGCGGGATCGAACGTGTAGGGGTTCTCGCGGTCGTTGACGAAGAACTTGCCGCTGTACTCGTTGCACGCGTAGCAATTGCGTTGGATGAACTGGTCGCGCTCGAGCGCCTTGCGGTCGCCCATGCCTCGGAACCTCATCTCCCAGGGCGGCACGTGCTCCACGTAGTCGCGGGCCGGATCGATCGGTCGCCCCGCCTCGAGGACGAGGGTGGTCAGTCCGCGCTCGCACAGCTCCTTCGCGGCCCAGCCGCCGCTGATCCCGGAGCCGACCACGATCGCGTCGAAGCTGGGCGCGGGCATCAGAAGTCTCCGGGGGTGGCACGCCAGCCGCCGAAGGCCCGGCAGCCGTCGTAGGCGCCCGGAAACGTGTCGTAGTGCAGCTCGGCCTTGGCTCCGACCTCCGACGTGCAGTAACCGAAGACCGTGAGGAATTTCAGCTGCCGGAAGAAAGGCGGCTGCCCGGAATCGGTCGTCGCCGGGCGGGCGGCCTGCGCCTCGGCGTCGAGCTGGGTGAGGAGCGTGACGCGTTGCGCCTCGGCGGCGCCGAGGAAGTCCGTGCCGAACGCTGCGCGCGCGCGCGCGTCCACGTCCGCGAGGCCCGCGAGAAACCGCGACCGGTCGTCGTCCGGAGCCCAGTCTGCGAGCAGGGTGTCGACGAACTCGTGTACCCGCGCCGCGCGCGCGCCCGGCGTATCGGTCGCGGGGATGATCATCTCGGCGATCGTGGCGACCGTCTCGCTCTGGTGCGGATCGAGCACTGCGAAGCCGCGCCGCCCTATCGGACGGTGCAGGCGCCGGCCTAGGGCGACGAGGCGCTCGGCGGAGAGCCCGGACAGCGCCGGGATGGCGACGCTGGCGCCGAGCAGCTGGAGCAGGTCTCGCCGGTTCATCGGGATCGAAAAAGATCGGCGCGCATCCGTGCCGGCGCTAGACTCGGGGGGGGCGTTGACAGAGGCCCCCGCTTCTGTATGTTTATGCATCGTGCTGCATAAACCGAACCAGGAGCGCTCCATGGGGCCGTTCGTCGTGCTCGCGTACTCCGGCGGACTCGATACGTCGGCGATCGTTCCCTGGCTCCGCGAGAAGTACGGCGCCAGGGTTTTGTGTTACGCGGCGGACGTGGGACAGGGCGAGGGCGAGCTCGACGGCCTGGTCGAGAAGGCCAAGCGGTCCGGCGCCGCGGACTGCGTGATCGAGGACCTCCGCGAGGAATTCGTCCGCGACTTCGTGTTCCCCACGCTGCGCGCCGGCGCCGTGTATGCACGCACCTACCTGCTCGGCACGGCCATGGCGCGGCCGGTGATGGCGGCGCATCAGGTCGCGCTCGCCCAACGCGTCGGCGCTCAGGCGCTCGCCCACGGCTGCACGGGGAAGGGTAACGACCAGGTCCGCTTCGAACTCACCTACGCCGCTCTCGGCCCCGACCTGCAGGTCATCGCGCCGTGGCGTGAGTGGGAGTTCCAGGGCCGCGAAGACCTCCTCGCGTACGTGAAGGCGAAGGACGTCCCGGTGCAGGCGACCGCCGAGCAGCCGTATTCGACTGATCGCAACCTGTGGCACTGCTCCCACGAGGGCGGCATCCTCGAAGATCCCGCGCGCGAGCCTCCCGAGCACATCTTCGTCATGACCAAGGACCCGCTGGACGCTCCGGAGCTTCCGGCGCTGGTCGAGATCGGCTTCGAGGAAGGGACCCCGGTCTCCGTGGACCACGTCCCGCTGGGGCCGGTGGAGCTCGTCGCGACGCTGAACGCGGTCGCCGGCGAGCACGGCGTCGGCCGCGCCGACGTCGTCGAGGACCGCCTCGTGGGGATGAAATCGCGCGGCGTCTACGAGACGCCGGGCGGCACGCTGCTGTTCGCCGCGCACCGCGAGCTGGAGCAGCTCGTCCTCGACCGGCGCACGTTGCGGCTGAAGGACGAGGTCGCGCTGCGGTATGCCGACCTGGTGTACGACGGTCGCTGGTGGACGCCCGAGCGCGAGGCGCTCGACGCGGCGATAGCGAGCACCCAGAAGCACGTCACGGGCCAGGTGCGGCTCAAGCTGTACAAGGGGGGCGTCAGCGTGGCCGGGCGGGAAAGCCCGTACGCGCTGTACCAGCCTTCGTACGCGACGTTCGGCAAGGACAATGTTTACAACCAGCAGGACGCCGAGGGTTTCATTCATCTCTACGGGCTCGGAATCAAGATCGGGGCTGGGCTCTCCGCGGCGCGCCGCGAGCAGGACGTCGGCGCGGCGGCCGACTGATGACCCACCATCCTACGGAGACACCCGCCCCCGCCCCCGCCCCCCACCAGATGTGGGGTGGGCGGTTCAACGTGGGGCCAAGCGAGGCGCTCGACGCCCTGAACCGCAGCCTGCCGGTGGATCACCGGCTCTGGCCGCAGGACGTGACGGCGAGCCGAGCGTGGGTGCAGGCCCTGGGGCGGGTCGGCGTGCTGGCGCCGCCCGAAGAGTCCGCGCTGCTCGAAGGACTCGACCGCGTGGCCGAGCGGCTCGCTGACGGCGCCGCGGTGGGCGCGCCCGACGAGGACGTGCACACGCTGGTCGAGCGGCTGTTGTACGAGGAGGTCGGCGTGGTGGCGGGCAAGCTCCACACCGGTCGCTCCCGCAACGACCAGGTGGCGACCGACCTGCGCCTCTGGACGCTCGACGCGGTCGATCGGCTCGATGCCGACGTCGCCGCGCTCGGCCGCACGCTCGTGGCGCGCGCCCGCGAGGGCGTGGACATCATCCTGCCCGGCTACACCCACGGGCAGCGCGCCCAGCCGGTGCGCTGGGCGTACGTGCTGCTCGCCCATGCGTGGCCGCTCGGGCGGGATCGACAGCGCCTCGCCGACGCGCGCCGGCGGGTGGCGGAGCTGCCGCTCGGCTCCGGAGCGCTCGCGGGATCGGGGTTCGCCGTGGACCGCGTGCTGCTCAAGGAGGCGCTCGGCTTCCGCTCGGTCTCCGCGAACGCCTTGGACGCCACGGGCGACCGCGACTTCGTGGCCGAGGTGCTCTTCGCCCTCACCCTCGTGGGCATCCACCTCTCGCGCCTCAGCGCGGAGCTGATCCTGTACGCCGGCTCGGAGTACGGGTTCGTGAAGCTCGCCGACGCCTTCAGCAGCGGCTCGAGCCTCATGCCGCAGAAGCGCAACCCCGACGTGTTCGAGCTCGCCCGCGCCAAGTCGGGCCGCTTGCTCGGCGACCTCGTGGCATTGCTCACGACACTCAAGGGGATTCCGGCGGGCTACAACAAGGATCTGCAGGAGGACAAGGCGCTGCTGTTCGACGCGTTCGACACGCTCGCCGTGGTGCTCCCGGCGGTGCTGGGCGCCGTCGCGTCGCTGACCGCCGACCGGGAGCGCATGAGCGCCGCGCTCGACGCGTCGCTCCGCGCCACCGATCTCGCCGATCTGCTGGTCGAGGCCGGGGTGCCGTTCCGGGAGAGCCACGGGCTCGTGGGCAGGTTGGTGCGGGAATCGGAGCGTGCCGGAGTGCCGCTCGACCGGGTGCCGGCCGCCGTGGCCGCCGCCATCCACCCCGCGCTGGCCGCCGCGCTGGCGCAATTGGGAACGTGGGAGGACAGCGTGGAAGGGCGGGCGACGCCGGGCGGGGCGTCGCGTAAGTCCGTGGCGGATCAGCTGGAGGAACTGCGCCAGGCGTTTGCCCCTTAACCCTCGCTCTTGCCGGGTCTTAGGCGGCTGTGTAGCATACGGGGCCGTGCCGCTCGTGTCCGGGCGGACGGCCTTTTTCGCCTGGAGAGTGCTGTGCGCTGCCTCGCGCTCAACGCGTCCTTCGAGCCCTTGACCATGGTGCCCGTGCGCCGGGCGCTGCGCCTCGTCATCGACCGCAAGGCCGAGATCGTCGAGGCGGAGGGCCCGCTGGTGCGCAGCGAGCGCCTCGAGATCCCGAGACCGGCGGTCATCCGCCTCGTCAAGTTCGTCCACGTCCCCCGTCGCTTCCGGCGCCAGGTCACCAACACGTTCCTGTTCGCCCGCGACAACTACCGGTGCCAGTTTTGTGGACGGAGCCAGCAGGAGTTGCGGCACCGCGAGTGCCTGACCCGGGACCACCTGGTCCCGCTGTCGCGCGGAGGCACCACCGCCTGGACCAACGTCCTCACCGCGTGCAGCAGCTGCAACACGCGGAAGGGCAACCTGCTGCCCGAGGAGGCCGGGATGCACCCGCTGCGGCCGCCGTTCGAGCCGCACTTCGTGCACCTCGCCTGGGCGGTGCGCCGCCTCACGTCGACGCAGTCGAAGTACATCCGGTTGTTCTACGGGGGCGAGGTCCTCGCCACGCTCGAGAAGCTGTGACCGGGAAGCTGCCCTGGGTCATCGCCACGGCCGCGGGCGCGGCGTTGCTCGCGGTGCTGGCGACGGCCCGGGGCGGCCGAGCGGCGTCGCACCCGGACCCGCGGCCGGGGGTGACTGCGGAGCGGGTGCTGCCGGCGAGCATGGTGCTCCACACGCCGGGGGCGCTCGACGCCTACGCGGCGGCGCGGAACGCCCCGCAGGTCCTGGACGGGCTGCACTGCCACTGCGAGTGCGCCAAGAACTTCCGCCACCGCTCGCTGCTCACCTGCTTCGAGTCGGACCACGGCTCTCAGTGCGACATCTGCATGGGTGAGGCGACGCTCGCGACGCGGCTCGCCGCCCAGGGCAACTCCCTCGACCAGATCCGCCGCGCCATCGACCAGCGGTTCGGGTCCTAGTGGATTGCGGGTGTGGATTTCGGATTGCGGATTCGACCCGTGGTGCCGTCAATCCGCAATCCGCAATCGTCACACCCGACACCCGTTTCTAGTCTCGTGTGAACGTCTCCGACCGCGCCTCGAGCGTGAGCCGCGGCAGCCCGGCGATGCGCACCAGGATCCGCTGCGCCCCGTGCGCCAGCGCGCGCGCGATGTTGCCCTCACCGGACACCGCCGGGCCGACCTCCCCCTTGAGCCAGCGCGTCAGCTCTTCCAGGTCCGTGTCGTTGAGCGTGGTCACTGCGAGCCGGCACAGGAAGTAAAACCGGCCGGAGCCCTTCGGCGCGAGCGTGACGCGATAGGGGATCCCGAGCGCCCGCGCGAGCGAGTCCGCGCTCGCGTGCCGCGTCACGCTCCCGTCGGTGCGGATCAGCATGAAGTCGTCGGCGATGGGGTCGTGCCGGGCGACCACGTCCCACGAGGCCTCGCTCACGAACTGGTCGAACCATCCCGAGCGCATGCGCCACAGCTCCAGGCGGTAGTGCAGGCGCAGCGGGAAGCCCGAGCGCATCAGGCTGACGAACTTGCCGTCGGCGAGCAGCCCCGCGGCCTGGACGCGCGGGATGTCGCTCTGGAGGGCGACCGTCAGCGACGGCCCCTGCGCGGCGGCCGGGAGGAGCGTCGCCGTGATGCTCGCCAGGGCCAGGAGAGCGAGCCCCGCCCTCACCTCAGAAGCGGTGATCGAGTCGCAAGGTAAATCGCAGGGGCTCGCCCGCGGTCACCGCCTTCGCCACGTAGAAGCCGAACCCGCTCCAGTCGACGCCCAGCCCGACGTCGGCGATCCAGCTCCCCAGCGTGGGCAGCCGGTCGGTCGGCACCCGGCCCGGCCCGAGCCCCACCAGCCACGCCTGTCCCGCGTCGGCCAGGACGACCAGGTCCGGCCCCTGCAGGGTGAACGGCAACTTCGCTTGCTCGTCCTCGGGCCGCGAGGGGTTGTACGCCCAGTGAAGCGAGAGGTGGCCGCGATACTCCGCCTGGGCCATGATCATCCGGTCGCACGCGGCGACGAGCGTGCCCGTGAACGCCGGATCGACGATGTCGCGGTTGCACGCGCTGCGCCGGAAGCCGTACCCGATCATTGGGTCGGACCCGCCGGCCGAGAGTCGCCGCTGCAGCGGCAGCGGGTCGCCGCCCGCCCAGCCCCCCGCGAGCAGGCGCAGGTTTACGCGCCCCGACGGGCTCACGCGGGCGTAGCGGCGGAAGTCGAGCCACAGGCGCTTGAACGCGTAGGAGCCGTCGGTCGGAATCGGTGCGCGCACGGACGCGGGCACGCCCGTCTGGGGGCTGACGTCCCGGCTGCGTGAGGCTTCGAATTGGGCGCGCAGGAACCACCCCGCGGACGGCTCCAGGCGGTCGTTGCGCGTGTCGAACGTGACGGCCCCGCCGAGCGTGGTATAGTGGCCGGCGTCGATGGGCGGGTTCGGGCGCCACGCTTGGGCGTTGCGGAACACGGTCCAGGGATCGCGCGCCGCCACGGTCGTCTGCCGGTCGCGCCGGACCTCGAACGCGAGGCTGAGCGGCCGGTTGGGCTGCAGGAACACGCGAACCGCGACGCCCTGGTTGACGTAGTAGTCGCGGTAGTCGCGCTGCAGCAGGAACGCCGCCCATCCGACCTCGGCATTGCGCAACCCCCAGTCCTCGACCGCCGCCACCACGTTGTACGCGCGCAGCTCGATGCCGTAGGCGGGTACCTCGCCCGAGCGCAGCTCCGTGCGCGCCAGGTACCCCAGGTCGCTACGGTTGTCGGTCAGGTCCCCAGCCGTGCGGAACACGCCCAGCGCGTCAATCCGCAGACGCCGGTTCTCCTGCAGCTTCCAGTCCAGACTCGGTCCGAACACCACCGGCAACCCTTCGACCCGGTTGAACGTGCCCCCCGTGGCGAGGGTGAGTGCGGAGCGGGTAGCCGCGGACCCCCACGACTTCTCCACGCCGAGGTTCCGCAGCCAGTGGCGCGGGCTCCCCGGGGCGAGCGCGATCTCGTCGCCTTCGGTGCGGTAGGCGAGGGGCTCCCGGTAGATGCGCGCTTCGCCCGTGATTGCGGCGCCGGGATCGCGCGTCACCGTTCCGCCGATCACGATGAGGTCGCCCGTGACGACGGCGCCCGAGTCGAGCGCCGCGTCGCCGTTGATCACGAGCAGCGTGCCCTGGATGCGGCCCCCGAGCGACACGGCCCCGTTGCGGACCGCGACGTCGCCGTGCCACTCGTTCCCCGGCGGCAGCCGCGACCTCCCCACGAGGCGCGTCGTGGTCGCGGCGTTGTACAGGCGGATCGCCTCCTCCGCGACGACGCGTGGCAGCTCCAGCGGCCCGACGCCGGCGGCCGCGCTCTCGGGATGGATGACGATGGCCGTGTCCTGGGCGGCGGCCACGGTCGGGCCGGCCAGGCACAGGAGGGTGAGGACGCTGGTGCGCATGAGGGGAACCCCGGCTGGGCTCGCGGGACACCGGAGCATAGGCCGTGCCGCGTCCGGCGCTGCGGCGTCGTGCGGGCCGGCGGCTGGCGGCGCGGCGGAGCGTGTCATCCCGCCACGTTGCGGGGTGGCTCGAGGCCCAGCCGCCGCATCCGGCGATACAGGTTGGCGCGGTCGGTCGCGAGCCGGCGCGCGGCGTCCGCCACGTTGCCGCGTGCCGCCGAGAGCGCGCGCGCGATCAGCGTCCGCTCGAAGGTGTCGAGCGCTTCGCCCAGCGCCACATCCGTCCACCCCTCCGTCAGGACGGGCCGGGATCCATCCTGTGGGAGCACCCGCGCGACCTCGTCCGCGCTGATCGTGTCGCCCGTGCCGAGGATCGCGAGCCGCTCCACGAGGTTGGCGAGCTCGCGCACGTTCCCCGGCCAGTGATAGGCCGCGAGCAGCTGCATCGCGCCGGCATCGAACCGCACCGGCCGGCCGAGCCGCGCGGCCTGCCGCGCCGCGAAGTGGTGCACCAGCGGCGGGACGTCCTCGGCGCGGTCTCGCAGCGGCGCGATGCGCACGGGCAGCACGTTGAGCCGGAACAGCAGGTCCTCACGGAAGCGCCCGTGCTGCGTGGCCTTCGTGAGGTCGTGATTGGTCGCCGCGATGACGCGGACGTCCACCGTCACCGGCTTCTCGCCCCCCAGTCGCTCGATCACTCCCGTCTCGAGCACGCGCAGCAGCTTCGCCTGCGCTTCGGCGCCGAGATCGCCGACCTCGTCGAGGAACAGCGTGCCGCGGTCCGCGAGCTCGAAGCGACCGATGCGGCGGTCCGTGGCGCCGGTGAACGCCCCCCGTTCGTGGCCGAACATCTCGGACTCCACCAAGTCCTTGGGAATCGCCGCGCTGTTGACGCAGATGAACGGCCTGGCCGCGCGGGCGCTCTGGCGGTGGATCGCCGACGCCACGAGCTCCTTGCCCGTGCCCGACTCGCCGGTGATCAGCACGCGCGCCTCGGTCGGTGCGATGCGCGCGATCAGCGCGCGCAGCCGGTCCATCGTCTCGCTCACGCCCACCAGCGGATCGCTGTGGCCCAGTGCTTCGTGCAGCCGCCGGTTCTCGGCGATGGCGCGCGACAGCTCCACCGCCGCGCGCAGCGTGGTCAACACGCCTTCCGGCGTGAGCGGCTTCTCGAGGAACTGGAGCGCGCCGAGCTTGGTGGCGCGCACGGCGTCGGCCAGGTTGGCCTTGCCGCTCATCATCACGACGGGGACGTCGGGAGCGATCCGCTTGAGCTGCTCCAGCGTCGCGAGCCCGTCCGGCCCGCCCGGCATGGAGAGATCGAGGAGCACCGCATCCGGCCGCTCGCGCTGGACCGCCTCGACCGCCGCGGTCCCGTCGGCCGCCTCCACGGAGTCGAACCCCTCCGACTGCAGCAGCGCGCCGACCATCCGGCGGATGTTGGCTTCGTCGTCGACCAGCAGGATACGCGGGCTCATGACGCGGACAGCACGACGGTGAACGTGGCCCCGCCGCCCGGCGTCTCGGACACCGTGATCACGCCGCGGTGGGCCTCGACGGTCTGGCGCACCA
>WNFV01004117.1_pt1 | contig 20357 bp, 17 predicted proteins | sample 5400101 | NCBI WGS metagenome assembly WNFV01 (sample SAMN13153361, study PRJNA577476) | soil metagenome | isolation source: 115 cm soil or saprolite under grassland replicate 1 | place: USA:California | collected 2016-06-15 | reverse complement strand
TATTTAAAGACATCTTCGACTCCGGACGTCGGAACGTGACATCATCAACGGTTGCGTGAAGAATTGCATCTAGAACGGGGAGCGCCTTATGCCTTGGCTGCCTTCCCTTAGCTCACCTGCAAGTTTGGGATTTCTCTTCCAACTTACCGCTTAGGATTGTTGTAGTTGAGGCCGAGTAATGCCAAGTTTGCGCAGGCGGTGATTGAGAGTCGTGCGGTTCAGTCCGAGGCGAGCGGCAGCTCCAGTTGGTCCGCCAATCACCCATTTTGCATCGCCGAGAACCCGAAGAATATGATCGCGCTCGATGCTTTCGAGAGTTGCTACTCCGTTGGAATGATTGGCAGGTTTGGACGACTGCTTCAACTCTGCCAGTGGTATTTCAAGAGTCGAGCCTCGCGACAGAATCACAGCCCGTTCCACTAGGTTTTGGAGTTCTCGAATGTTGCCGGGCCAGTGATAATTGATCAAGGCCGCCATCGTCTCTTTTGCGACGCTCTCGATTGGACGCTTCATTTGCTGCGCAAATTTATTCGCAAAGAAGTGAACCAGCAGCGGAATATCTTCAGGTCGTTCGCGCAACGGCGGCACAGTAATCGGGAAAACATTTAGTCGATAATACAGATCGCTGCGAAACTTTTTTTCTTCAACCAGTTGCGCTAGATCAGCATTGGTCGCGGCGACGACGCGGACATCTACCCGAAGCGTGCGTGAGCTTCCCAACCGTTCGAATTCCTGTTCCTGAAGCACTCGTAGCAGTTTCGATTGTAAGTCGAGTGGAATGTCCTCGACTTCGTCAAGAAAGATCGTGCCCTGATGCGCAAGCTCAAACCTGCCCACGCGTCGATCAATGGCTCCGGTGAATGCGCCTTTCTCGTGACCGAATAGCTCGCTCTCTAAAAGACCCGTTGGAATTGCTGCGCAATTGACCTTGACCAGGGTGCGTTCACGACGCCCACTTAGGTTATGGATCGCGCGGGCGATCAGCTCTTTGCCGGTGCCAGTCTCGCCATATATTAAAACCGTTGAGTCAGTAGTCGCGACTGTTTGCACATCCTGCAAAGCACGTTTAAGAACTGAGCTATTGCCGATGATTTCTTCGAAATTGTATTCGCTTCGAATCTCCTCTTCGAGGTAGAGCTTTTCTTTCTCCAGCTTATTTTTCAACGTTTCGATCTCGTTGTACGCAAGCGCATTCTCAACCGCAATGGCCACCTGGTTAGCGACTTGCTCGAATAATTCCGCATCATCCTGGGAAAACGCATGTCGACGCGAGCTCTTGATGCCGAGGACACCAAGCACGCGATCGCGAAAAATGAGCGGTGAGGCACAACCAGACGCCATCCCTGAACAAGTTACTCGCGGATCATCTATTCCGTCATAGTCAATTAAGACTGTCCGCCGGGTAGTAAATGCTTCACCGATAGGAGTTCCTTCAAACGGAATGATGTCGCCTGTCGCGCACGGTCCTTCATGCTCCGGGAAATCCAAGGCGGCCACCCGCAGTTGTTTGAGCGACTCGTCGTATAGCGTCAGTGCCGCCGCTTCGTGCGGCATTACAGTCCTCAAAGAACCCGAGATTGCCGACAACAACTCTCTAAGATTGAGATTCGATACTAATGTATTATTCACCTGTAAGAGCAGTTCCGAACGATCGCGCTCGCGGGCTAACTGCTCGCGGTAAAACTGACTCTCAACCGCGACCGCAATCTGTGAGGTGACCAGCTGCGCAAACTTTAGATCGAATTTGTCATACGCGCCGACCTGTTCGCTCCACAAATTCAAGGTTCCGAGCTTTTGATGAACCGTGCTCAGCGGCAGGCAACAGACCGATTTGACTTTCTTGTCTCGCAGGATTTGGGCGGATGGAAAACGGTTCTCCTCGTCTAGATCACGAATAATGATAGCTTGCTGATCCAGCCACACATGACCATTGATGGAATCTTCGATCGGAACTTCCCGGCAAGCAATATCGTGGAAGAGTTCTGACAGATCACGGTGAGATGCGATGGCTTTTGAAAGTTCAAGCAGCGTCAGAAAGTTCTGCGTTTGAACATCGGCGGTGGCGACTTGAGCGGCGTTGCCTTTCACTTCTTGCCTCCCCTTAAATGCCGGGCTACGGGGCTGCGGCAAGCAAATTGCTAATGTCCACGGCGGACGACTTATAACTTATAAAGTGATCAGGATTACCTCTCACAACGAATCGGCGACGACACGACTTGTCCTGGAAGGAAAGTTGGCAGGCGCTTGTGTAGACGAATTGGACAAGTGCTGGCAGCAGGCTTCATCCACCCAAGCGGCGCTTTTGGTTGACTTGACGAGCGTTAGCTTCATTGACGACCGCGGAAAGCAACTTTTGACCAAAATGTATGAGAACGGAACAAAACTGGTTTCGACCAGCCTGATGACCAGGTGTCTCATTGAAGAAATCGATGGGTTGTGTAATTCAGCCTGAAGTCCCTCTTTGTCCGGCACTGTCGAAGCCTGAACAGTCCGATCGATCGCTGCTCATTAGAAAGACGAACAACGGCCTAAGGTCGACACGTCGAACTTTTTTTGGTGTGCGCGTCGTTTCCTCGGTGACAATTACAAGGACAATGCTGAAACGACGCTCTGGCTCGGCGCCTTCCAGTCATCGACCGGCAGGTATGTCTCGCGTCGCCAGCGATATGGAAGTTCGACCACTAACCCTGGACGTGGCGCACTGATGGCCATCGAAAGCATGTCATGGAGCACCGTTCTCTGCTGCGCGACATTGCCCGGTTCGCCCAGGGCATGGCCGAATGGCCAGTGCAGATACAAGAAGCGCGGCGCGTGAGCCGCAACTGCTACTTCTTTCACGAGAGCCAATCCCACTGTCGCCACGCCCCTGGCCTCGATTTCTCTGGCGAGCAGTCCAACGGACCGCGTGCAGATGGGTCAGGCGGGCACCAGAAGAGCCAGATCGACGCCCGACTCGCTGATGCGTTGCGCGACTTCTTTGATCGCCGGCATGAGCCGCTTGGCACTCCCCATCAAACCGAATCCGTAGTGATCCTCGGCCAAACGCCCAATGACATGCTCGGCCTCAAGCTCGCGCAGACGCTCGATGGGAAACACCAGGTTGACGTCTCGAAGCGCATCTGTTTTGTCGTAGGCCTGGTGTGAAATGGCGAGATCCGCTTGCTGTGCATCCTTCGGGATGATTCGGAAGGTTGGATCGCCATTAAGATTAAACGGGCGGTCGCTCTGCAGATGAACGCCCCCGGTCGAGAGCAGCACCACGGAGCTCTCCGACAAAGGCTTTCGTAGCGGTGCCCAGGGAATCTCTCCGACTGCAAGCTTCCTGAGTTGCGGCAACGCGATTATCTTGCTTATCCAGTGCCCGAATGCAGTACCCACGGGAATGACGCCGAAGAGGGTGGCACTGTTGAAGATTCTGTGGTCAAAAAATTCTTTAAGCCACCCCCTGTGCCTCCGCTTCGGGCCTTCATCTCGAGTCCGGGCTGGTTCCAAATGCCTGGTCGATCTCATCTTAGTTATTGAATCCATGGCCCATGTTCCTCCCTTTTGGCTCCAAAGAGGCCAAATCCGTTTCTCAAATTCGAGTAAGCATTTGCCTTCTGCCTACTGTGATCCACTTTCGCTCTCTTACAGTTGGCTCATTCCACCGTCGGCGATGATCTCCGTTCCCAGGAGGAATGAGGAGTCGGAACTGGCGAGAAACAAGACGGTTTTCGCGATTTCTTCCGGGAGTCCGAAACGCTTCATCGGCACCTGCTCCTGAATATTCTTCGCCAGTTCCTTACGATCCTCAGGCGCCAGCCCTAGCCGCTCGAATATCGGTGTGCTAATGGGGCCGGGACTAACTGTGTTGACTCTGATACCGCGCCCTATGAGTTCGGTGGAGAGCGTTCGTGCCAAAGTGATAAGCGCCGCCTTACTGGCAGCGTACACACTTGAGTTTGGCATTCCGATGTGGGCGCTGATGGAGCTGTTGAGAATGATCGACGCGTTGTCATTCAGCAACGGTAGCGCCTTCTGAATCGTGAAGTACGCGCCTTTGAAATTGATGTCCATGATTTTATCGAACAACTCTTCGGTCACATTTTCGAAGGGCGAAAACTTACCTATCCCAGCGTTGACGAAGAGCACATCAATACTGCCAAACTTCTTCTTCACCGCGGCAAACAGATTGTCGATCTCTGGCAGACTCGAGGTGTCGGCTCGCACTGCCAACACTTCGCCTCCTATTTCTTGCGTCGCCTTATCGAGAGTCTGCTGCTCACGTCCCGAGATAACGATTCGGGCGCCTTGTTTCTTGAACTCCTTAGCCGTCGCCAGACCAATGCCGCTATTCCCGCCAGTGATCACCGCCACTTTTCCTTCCAACTTGCCCATAAGAATTTTCCTTTCCTAAATGTTTTTCGCCGGACACTTGTTGCCTATCCGAGTAGCAAGCTCACTAGTGCAACATGCTGGCCGCTCGGGCTCACGCCGGAGCTAGCGCCCCAAGTCTTCAGAATTCAGAGGCAAAGCTTGGAGTGATCTGGAAACTGGAGAAGGTGGGGATCAGCACGACGATATATCGTCACCTGACGAGTTATGGTCACCATCTGCGCTAGAGGCTTGCGCCGATTGACGAACTCTGCGGGACAAAAGCGATGGCAGAACTATTGCTATGTTGAGCGTCAGCACATTTCGCAATGATAGTTCGACGTTATGAACGAACAAAGAAGAAGGACACAATTCTCAAGTAAGCACGGGCCTCAGGGGCGGGGCCCGTGTTCGATAGCAGGTGGACTCGGACGTGAGACGTGGGCTCCGGCGCGAGTCCACCTGCTGGGGGAAGGAATTAGTGACGGTTTTTTGATCGCCATATCTTTTATTGGGAGGAACGCCCTTCGCATTTTGGAGAAACACAAATGACTACAATTCGAATAACGCACTATTACGAAATCCTGACAAAGCACAAAGTAGTTCTCTCTGCGATTATGATTGGAACGGTCGTGGTGTTTGGCGGGTTACTTGTTTTCGGCCGCTCAAATAAACCGGCGCAGGCGGCGCCACCGCCACTTGAAGTCGGGGTGATCTCGGTCGAGCAGAAGAACGTGCCGATCTACAGCGAATGGATCGGCACAACCGAGGGCATGGTAAATGCCGAGATAAAGCCACAAGTCACAGGTTATTTGCTCAGGCAGGATTACAAAGAAGGTTCGTTTGTGAAGAAGGGTCAGCTGCTGTTTGAGATTGACCCGAGACCTTTTCAAGCAGCCCTCGATCAAGCCAACGGTCAGGTTGCACAATTTCAGGGACAACTTGAGCAAGCCAGTTCTCAAGTCACACAGGCGGAAGCACAACTCGCGCAGGCCAACAGTCAAGTCTTACAAGCACAGGCGCAGCTCTCTCAGGCAGAGGCAAATCAAGTCAAGACACAGCTCGATGTGAACAAATACCGCCCACTGGCGGAGCAAAAGGCCGTTACACAACAAGAGTTCGACAACGCCCTGCAGGCTAATGTGGTTTCCAAGTCGCAAGTGGATGCGGAGCAGGCTGGGGTTGAAGCAGCGCGAGCGCAGATGGCGCACGCGAAGGCGCAGATTAGTACTGCCAAGGCTGGAGTAGCAACCGCTGAAGGACAACTTGAAAATGCCAATGCAGCCGTTAAGACGGCGATGCTGAATTTAGGTTTTACCAAAATTATCTCGCCGATCGACGGCATCGCAGGTATGGCCCAGGCGCAGGTCGGAGATTTGATGAGTAACACCAGTAATGCTCTGACGACAGTTTCGACACTCGATCCCATAAAGGTGTACTTCACACTCAGCGAGCAAGAGTACCTGAACTACACAAAACCGTTTCTCAGCGAGGCGGAGCAGAATGGGAGTCTGGATCAACTTGAGCTGGAATTGGTCCTGGCCGATGGCACGACGTATCCGCAAAAAGGAACATTCTATTTCGCCGATAGACAAGTAGATCCCAAAACAGGAGCCATTCGGATGGCTGGAATCTTTCCCAATCCGGGCAATGGTCTGCGGCCGGGCCAGTATGGAAGAGTACGCGCGATCACAAAAATTAAACAGGATGCGCTAATGGTACCGCAACGAGCAATCTCAGAGTTGCAAGGCACTTATCAAGTTGCCGTCGTTGGCCCTGATAACAAGGTGAACTTTCGTCCCGTAAAAGTCGGTGAACGCACCGGTTCAATGTGGGTCGTGGAGGATGGCCTTGCACCCGGCGAGGTAATAATTGCGGAAGGCACAATGAAAGTCAGACCGGGAATGGTTGTTAAGCCGAAGCCATTTGCGGCTGCGCCGGCCTCATGATCCACGTCAAAAATCAACAGAGCAATCGCGCGCTGCGCGGGTTGGCATTAATGGGTCTAACTAATGATTTCTAACTTCTTTATCAAACGACCGATCGTCGCAATAGTGATCGCCATAGTAACCATTATTGGCGGCCTCTTAGCAATGTCCGGCTTACCACTGGCACTATTTCCCGAAATCTTGCCACCGCAGATTATCGTCTCCACCAACTACACCGGTGCCGACGCAATCACTATCGAACAGTCCGTCTCCACACCGATCGAGCAACAAATGAACGGCGTGGACAACATGCTTTACATGCAGTCAATCAATGCCAACGACGGTAGCCAGCAGTTGATGGTTACATTTGCCGTTGACACCGACGTCAATATCGACCAGGTGAACGTACAGAATCGGTTGGCACAGGCGCAACCTAACCTTCCGACCGATGTGAACCAATTTGGACTGACGACGCGAAAGTCTACGGGACTGCCGATGCTCGTTTTTTGTCTCTACTCGCCCAACAAAACGTACGACTCGCTCTTTCTCGCTAACTACGCAAACATCAACGTTAATGATGTTCTTTATCGCGTGCCCGGTGTTGGTGAGGTAAGAGTGTTTGGTTCCAGCGACTACGCGATGCGCATCTGGGTCAAGCCTGATGTCCTTGCAAAACTAGGTCTGGGGGTTCCCGATTTAGCTAACGCGGTCAAAGCACAGAGTAACGTCAACCCTTCGGGTCGTGTGGGTGCTGCGCCGGCACCGGAAGGAATGGAGAAGACCTACACGGTTCGCGCACAGGGACGGCTTGAGACACCGGAAGAATTTGGTCAGATCGTTGTGCGTGCAAACCCCGACGGTTCCGTAGTTCGATTGAAGGATGTCGCACGAATCGAACTGGGTGCGCTGAACTATCAACAGAGTTCGCGCATGAACGGTCAGCCCGGCGCCATCGTGGCCATCTTTCAGTCGCCAGGTTCTAATGCGCTGGCAACGGCCGAGGGCCTCAAGCGAACGATGGCCGAGTTAAAAGAACGATTTCCAAATGACCTCGATTATGCTGTCGTCTTCGACACCACGCTGCCCGTGAGCGAAGGAGTGCGGGAAACAATTACCACGCTGCTTGAGGCGATGGTTCTGGTGATCATCGTTGTGTTCCTGTTCCTGCAGAACTGGCGTGCGACGGTCATCCCCGTGATCGCCGTGCCGGTGTCACTCATAGGCACGTTTGCCGCGTTTCCACTGCTCGGTTTTTCAATCAACACGCTGTCGCTGTTTGCGTTCGTACTCGCCATCGGACTGGTGGTGGATGATGCAATTATCGTTGTCGAAGCCGTCGAACATCACATTGAGGAGGGAAAATCTCCACGTGAAGCAACTGTCCAGGCGATGAAAGAAGTTGGGGGACCAGTAATCGCAATCGCGCTGATTCTCTCTTCCGTATTCCTGCCCGTGGCGTTCATGGGCGGAATTCAGGGGCGACTCAACAATCAGTTCGCGATGACTATTGCCATCTCCATGCTTATCTCGGCATTCAACGCGTTAACGCTCTCGCCTGCGCTGGCAGCACTCTTGTTGAGGCCCCGACAAAAATCGAGCGGCATACTTGCCCGGTTCTTCGGCGGGTTCAACCGCGGCTTCGATAAGGTAATGCATGGATACCTCAACTGGAGTCACGCATTACTTCGCAAAGCAATCGTTGGTGTTGTGATTATTGTTGGCTTCACCGTCGTAGATGCGTTTATGGGCCGGACGATTCCTACCAGCTTCCTACCCGAAGAGGACTACGGCTACGCGATGTTGCATGTTCAACTTCCGCCAGCGGCGTCCCTTGAACGAACAGATCAGGTGCTGAAAAAGGTGGAACAGATTCTGGCGCACACCGACGGCGTCCAGTATTACACCGGTATCGGGGGCTTTAGTTTGTTAAACCGCATCTCGGCAAGCTACCAGGGTTTCTTTTTCATGAGCTTCAAGCCCTGGGATGAACGCACGTCACACGAACTTCAGGCACAAGCAATTCTAGCGAAGATAAACGGAGCCTTGGCTACGCAAATCCCCGAAGGGATGGCTTTTGCTTTTATGCCACCCTCGATTCCCGGTCTCGGCAGTGCAGGTGGCTTCTCCTTGTGGTTACAGGATCGTAGTGGAGGATCGGTCGAATTTCTTGATGAGAACGTGCAAGCGTTCCTTAGCGCGGCGCGTAAACGTCAGGAGCTGGCTGGAGTAATGTCACAATTCTCAGCTGATGTTCCCCAAATCTACGCTGATGTAGATCGCGACAAAGCCCTGAAGCAAGGCGTGGCTATTGCCGATGTTTACCAAACGCTTCAGGCCTACCTCGGTGGGCTTTACCTTAACCAGTTTAATCGCTTCGGTCGACAGTGGCGCGTGTTTCTTCAGTCGGAAGGTGAAATGCGTCGAAGTGAAGCGGACATCGGCGGCTATTACGTGCGGAACAACGAAGGCGAGATGGTCCCACTTTCCGCCCTGGTAACCACGCGTAAAATTAATGGACCAGAATACACTAACCGATTCAATCTTTACCGGAGCGCGCAAATTCTCGGTGCTGCCGCGCCTGGCTACAGTTCTGGTCAAGCAATGGCTGCTCTTGAAGAGGTAGCACGTGAAGTACTTCCGAGGGAAATCGGTTACGACTGGGCCGATCTTTCATATCAGGAAAAGCAAACGTCAGGCGCTGCTATGAGATCGCTGGCTCTATCGCTGGTCTTCGTCTTCCTAATCCTGGCCGCACTTTATGAAAGCTGGTCGCTTCCGTTCTCGGTATTGTTGACCGTACCGATCGCACTGTTCGGAGCCTTCGCCGGCATCTGGCTGCGGGGTTTTGATCTCGGCGTGTACGCGCAGATCGGACTGATTGTCGTAATAGGCCTTGCCGCAAAGAATGCGATTCTTATCGTCGAGTTCGCGAAGATGGAATTCGAGAAAGGCCGCGGCCTTTTGGAAGCGGCGCTTGAAGGAGCGCGCTTACGGAGGCGTCCGCTCTTGATGACCTCGCTGGCGTTTATCGCTGGTTGTTTGCCGTTGTGGTTCTCTTCCGGAGCCGGGGCAGCAGCACGACAGATACTGGGCACAGTCGTCATCGCCGGTATGCTGGCTGACACACTAATTGCCAGCTTCCTGATTCCAGTGAGTTTCTATGTGGTAGAGAAGGTCTCGATGCGAATCGGCAGCAAGCAAGAAGAGCAAGCGGTACTGCCGAAATTGGAACCAGTAACAGGAGATTGAGAATGGACCGTTTAATTGTAAGCATTCAACGAGCCTGCGGAGTAGGCGGAAGCATAAAGTCTGGGGAGTAAGCCCCAGGTTCAGTTCGCATTTCGCACCGAGCCCGCGAAGTCGGGCGAAAGCAGAAACAGAGTGACTTGATCGCGACGATGAACCACCATCCAAACCACTATCGCCCGTTTCACGGGCTCACCACTTTCTTACGTTGTACCTGGGGCTTACGCCCCAGGCTTTATGCTTCCGCCTGCTCCGCAGGCTGGGCCAACCTCAGCAAGCCAAACGTCGCGAGACAGAGCATGATATCGGCATTTCTTATAGCCACCTCACTCGTCAGCAATGTCGCTGCCCAAAAATATCAGCTTCCTGAAGTTAAAACGCCTGACAACTTCCGTGGAACTGAGCCAATTGCGTCAGCTGATCAGCGCTCTATCGGCGACCTGAAGTGGTTCGAAGTGTTCAAAGATCAAGAGCTCCAGAAGCTGATCAGGACAGCAATGATTCAGAACTACGATCTTCGTACGGCCGGAGCGCGGATCAATGCGGCACGGGCCAATCTGGGTCTCGCGCGATCTGATCAGTTTCCGCAGTTTGAGGTCGGCGCTGATCTTACGAGTACCCGCACTTCACGAAACGGCCAATTAACCTCTTCTGGTCAGGGAGGGCGAACACGGAGTTTCGGAAGCGTTCTGCTGAATCTGCTCACCTTTGAGTTAGACGTTTGGGGACGGCTGCGGCAGCAGACAAAAGCTGCGCGTGCGGAGCTGCACGCTTCCGAGGAAGATCGGAAAGCAGTAATGACCACGGTTGTCGGAGATGTCGCAGCTGGGTACTTCAGTCTGCTCGAGCTGGATAGCCAACTGGATATTGCGAGGCGAACGCTCACAACGCGCGAAGATTCGCTCCGCTTGATCAAGTTACGGCAACAGGGTGGAGTCGCTACGATGCTGGACGTGCGCCAGGCCGAAGAACTGGTTTACCAGGCGTCGCAGACGATCCCCGACACAGAGCGAGCGATCGAACAGACGGAGAACCAGATAAGCGTGCTTTTAGGAAACAATCCGGGGCCGATTCCGCGGGGACGACCTCTAGCTGAGCAGGAAGAACTACCCGCAGTGCCCGCGGGCCTGCCGTCTTCATTGCTTGAGCGTCGACCAGACATACGCGCGACGGAACAGAATCTCGTAGCCCAGCGTGCTCTTGTTTCCGCAGCGAAGGCTGCTTATTTCCCACGGATTAGTTTGACTGGACTGCTTGGATTTCAAAGCAATCAACTTTCGGATCTTTTCACGGGACCGAGCCGTGCGTGGAGTTTTGTGCCGCAGATTACTCAGCCGATATTTACCGCGGGTCGGCTTAAATCGAACGTGAAATTCGCGAGAGCGCAGCAGGAATTCGCCGTCGTTGCTTACCAGCAAACGATCCAAAACGCTTTCCGAGAAGTCTCGGATGCATTGGTGCAATATCGCAAAGTTAAAGAGATTCGCATTCAGCAGGAGTTACTGGTGGCAACCCTGCGAGATCGGTCGCGACTGGCGTATCTCAGATATCAGGGAGGAGTAGATACGCTGCTTAACGCTCTCGACGCCGATCGCGATCTATTTAATGCGGACCTGAACCTGACTCAGACAAAACGTGACGAGTTACTGTCGTTAGTACAACTGTACAAGGCTTTGGGTGGTGGTTGGCAACAATGATTCGTTAAGAAAAGCAATGCTGGTCCTTTTTATTTTACTAGCGTCACTTGTGATCTTCCGTGCCCTCGGCACCGCGGGCGTCAACGGTCTGAGCACTTGGTCCGCTGCGACACGTTACGCGCTGGCTGTCATGCTGGTGTTCACTGCCAGCGCACACTTCACCAGGATGAGAGAGGATCTTGTACGCATGATGCCCACTTGGGTGCCTTGGCCGCGCGGGATGGTTTACCTCACTGGTGTTTGCGAGCTGTTAGGCGCGATCGGCCTGATTACTCCGTTCCTGAGACAGGCGGCTGGCATCGCCCTGATCGCGTTCTTCATTTTGGTGTTCCCTGCAAATGTGAAGGCTGCCAGAACCGGGTCGACTTTGCGTGGCCTACCTGCAACCGCCTTGTGGTTACGAGCGCCGATGCAGCTTCTGTTTATTGTTCTGACCTGGTGGTCCAGTCACTAGCAGCGAAATAGCCGGGAATGAAATCGACGTGTGCTCATCTCGATCAGATTGAACGTGCAAAACCTTGTTCAGATGGATGCGAGGAGTGTCTGCGGATGGGAGACGAGTGGGTGCACTTGCGTCTATGCCTGATCTGCGGGCACGTCGGCTGTTGTGATGACTCCACGAACAAGCATGCTACCGCGCATTTTCATTCGACGCAGCATCCAGTAATTGAATCGCTTGATGAAAACTGGCGTTGGTGTTACGTCGACAAGGTCCTTTTTGCAGCAGACGCGCCAGGCGCTAACCGCTCTTTACGAAAGATGCCGGACATGGTGACCAAAGACCGTTTCAGATCAAACAAAGCCTTACCGCCGGCAGGTAATGCAGCGAACGGTAACGGGTACAAACGTGGCTTTAATTCGATTTGCCAGCGCGTACGAAAGTGCAACAAGAAGAATTTGGAGCCGACAATCGAGTTAGCAGTGGAGATTGCTCGTGAAGGTCGTGAAGGACGTCGCATCGGGACGCTGTTTGCTTTTGGTGACTCCGAGGCCGTGTTGGCCCGGTCGCGTCCCTTAATACTCGATCCACTTGCGGGACATTCTGATGGAGCGAAACACATCACCGATCCAAATCTTCGGGGAACAATCAAAGAATTGGCACAGTTGGATGGCGCATTCGTCATTTCAGATGACGGCGTTGTTGTTTCTGCCTGTCGCTACCTGGATGCAGTGGCTTCTGACGTAGTGCTGCCGTTCGGTATGGCCAGCCGGCACCTCGCTGGCGCTTCTATCTCGCAGATAACTGATGCCGTCGCCATTGTGGTTTCGGAGAGCGCAATGGTGAGAGTCTTCGACGATGGTGAATTAGTTGCGGAAATTATTCCCGAGTTGTGGCTGATGGACCATTACAACGTACAGTTGGCAGCGCCTTACAAAGAAGAGTTGGTCGGTGACTTGGCAGTACTGACTGCAAAGGCGTGAAACCCTTTTATCTCACCGCTCGAAGACAGCAATTGCCCGCACAGGCGAGCCGGTTCCTCCACGTATCTTGAGCGGCAGACCAATAAAGCGAAAACGCCCCCGACCGATTAGCTGGTACAAATTGGTCATGTTCTCGTAGTGCGTAAAGCCCAACTCCCCACAAATGCGATGAACTTCTTTATTGGAAACGTCGATCACTCCCGGGCACGCCGGTTCTACGCCAAACGCCGCGATTTCCTGCTGACCCAGCCAGCGTGTTGCTTCAACACTAATCCCGGGTCCTTTGTGCCAATTGTCTGTTCCATATGCGCGGCGATAATGATCCGTATACAGCAGCACCGTATCCCCCCGTCTAATTTCAAGACGGGCGTCGGAGAGGGCGCGTTCTAAATCGGCTGTCTCAATCAAGTCCAGCAGACCCTTGTGAGACAGGTCTAAACAGATACCCTCTGTATAGAACATCGTTAGCGGCATCGTATCGATAGATTGGCCCCGATACTGACGTGCCATATGGTTGATAGCGTCGACGTGCGTACCGGTATGTTCGCCCAATTCCAACCGGTTCACCGCGGGTGAAACGACGTCACTATCGGTAATGCCGTCCAACTGTTCATGCGAGGCGTGTATGGTGATCCCCACTTCCGGAAGGCCGGGAAACACCGGCATACCTGTGAATATCTCCTGACTCAAATCAATTATTTCAATCATTCTCATAGTCTTTCTGATTTTGAGGAGGGCATTTCATTTCCTCCCGGTCAGCCGTTCGTATACACCCTGCCACCTAGCGCGGAGCCAGCTACTATGTTTACCTGGCCAGAAGATTGAGGCGAATACTCAGCCGCCTATTTCCGTCGCTTGAAGTAGTACGCCGGATCGGTCGGAGGTCCTGCCACTGCCACTAACTCCCATCCATTCGCGCCGAGCTTGTCCAGATGCTGTTCCAGCACAAACGCCTCACGTCCAAATGGTACCGTCGGTTCCTTTCGCATGCGCGGATTACCCGTCGCGGTGAGGTTGGTGGTGCTTGGACCGGCCACCGCCAGATACTCCCATTGCTCGCTCGCAACTTTATCGCTTACTTTTGCTTCTTCTTGCCCGGTCGTTTTCACAACAGCAATATAGGCAACCACTAGAGATGCCACCGCGACTAGCAATGACGTTCGTTTAAGGACTTCTTTCTTTTCATTCATGAGAATTTTCCTTTCGCCAACCAAACATAACAGTGAGAGCGAAAGAACGAATGCGATAAGCGCTCTCATAACTTTTTCTCTGCTAGAATATTCTGCCGAACAGATATAGCAAAACCTCCAGGAAAGTTAAATCTGCGCAGGAGAGCTAACAGAGAGGCGACGGTCGAACGTTCAAAGACAAACCATTCTTGCGTTTCACGAAGGGGGCGATTATGTACGTAATCACGGGAGCAACTGGCAATACTGGAAGTATCCTTGCAAGGACACTGTTGGGCCTAGCCCAGAAAGTGCGGGTTATCGGTAGAAGCGCTGATCGCCTGGAACCTTTCACCGCCAAGGGTGCCGAGTCGTCGGTTTGTGAGGTGACAGACGCAGCCGCACTGACGAAGGCGTTCTCTGGAGCACGCGCAGTTTACGTGATGATTCCGCCCAGCATGATTAGCAACGACTATCGCGCCGATCAAGATCGGGTCACTAATGCGATTGCCCAGGCAATCGAGCAAGCAGGGGTTAAGTATGCGGTCTCGCTCAGTAGCGTTGGGGCGGATAAGCCGGAGCGAACTGGTCCGGTCGCCGGACTGCATTATCTGGAACAGACCCTTAACCGAATTCCTGAGCTGAACGTCCTGCACCTGCGGTCTGGTTATTTTATGGAGAACACTCTCGCGCAGATCGGCACTATTCAAACCATGGGAATGACTGCCGGTCCCTTACGTCCCGACTTATTGATTCCTATGATTGCGGCACGCGACATTGGGGCTGTCGCTGCCCAAGCGCTCCTCGACCTAACCTTCACTGATAAGCAAGCGCGCGAGCTGCTCGGACAGCGAGACATAAGCATGAGCGAAGTGGCCACAATTATTGGCAGCGCAATCGGCAAGTTCGATCTTAAGTATGTCCAATTACCGGATGAGCAAGTTCGAACAGCGTTAACGCAGATGGGAATATCCTTGAATGTCGCGAATCTAATCCTTGAAATGTCCGCTGCTCTAAACTCCGGTCATATGAGAGCGTTGGAGGAACGTTCGCCAGAGAACACCACGCCAACTTCTTACGAGTCATTTGTGGCTGAGGAATTTGTTTCTCGTTATCGAGGCAAGTCTACTACTGCATAAAGTCGCATTTGGCCGGCGTCGCGGTTTTGTACATCCAACTTCTGGTTGGTAAAATATTTACCAGCCAGGCTAAGCTGGCTTCTGTTCATTCATCCATTTCAAGATCGCTTCTGTCACTTCTTGCATCGTCAAATTGGTCGTATCGTAGATTAGGATCTGGCGTGGCTCAAGGCGGATATTTTCAGTGAATTCCACTTCGGTAGCAGCGAACAGCATCTGGCGGAGGATCAGTCTCGAACGTAAGCCATAACTTCATTATCCACGCAATACTCGTCTGACCCCTTCCGCTGTTGCTCCGAAAACGAGATGTGAAGCCAGCGCGTAGATGTGAGTCGAAAGCGAATAAGCACCAGGCTCTTTCGACAGGCCAAGCAGAGGAACCAGACCCTCATCGACCACTAGCCAAAATGCCGCGCCATAGGGCAGGCCAGCTCCCCCAGTGACTTCGGGAAGCAGTTCGGCTGTTACGCCATAAACAATTCCGCTTGTCGCGCCCACGGCGTAATGTACCGCGGGTCCGGCAATCTTCTTTTCACCAGGAGTCAATCTATGATCAAAGATGATCTCCGAAAGGGCGGAAGCCGTCTTCACGGTTGCGTCGTCTTCGTTTTCATCACCGGCGTCGCCCGTTTTATTGAGTGATTGTTTGGTCTTCAAATTAGACGGAGCATGTTTGCTGGAGTTCTCTTTTTTGGTTGAACCATTCCTGGCCGATAGGGCAAGCCAGCAATCCTGAAAACGATCCATGACCCACGATGCGACGAGACCCGCGACCAGGCCTGCCAACGCGCCTTTCCCAAGGTTCGGTTCGGAATGATCACCCGCCGCAGTTCTTTCATCATGGATTTCTAATAGAGACTTCTCAGTAGCTCGCATAGACTTTCCTCCAAAGCAATGTTCCAAAAGCGACAGCGAAGATCCGCTAGCATCTCTCACTGCCCCATCATTTTCGCCCTAGGTGTAGCAAGCGCGCGAACAAGCCTTTCTTTTTCGGCTTCTGCTCTTCAGGCTGCTTCTGCTGGGGCGCGCTCGATGCTCGGGATTCGACCGCAGGCTTCGAGTCGGTTCTAGCCGTGCCGTGCGATCGACGTAGTTCGACTGATGGCCTGGATTTCGTATTGCCGAAGTTCTCAGTTGGCGAGGTCTTACGAATCTTGTAATAGTCCGGTAAGTGAGCGACCAATCCATAACGTGGCGTGGTTTTCGAATAACCGGCGACCAACTGTTGGTTATAGTGATCGATTGAAAAATCGAAAGGGTCTTTTGGATTGGCGTCGATGATCTTCAGATCTGCGTTCATCATGGTTAATTTGCCGAACCGGAGCATGCCGCCGCGATAGTAAAGGTAGTTGCCACCCGACCGCGAATTAGCAAGTCGAGCAATTTCTGCCTCAGACAAGTTCTTGCTGCCACCAAAAACCAGGATCACCTCGTCGCCGACAATCTGAACGGCGATGACTTTGCCACGAATCATCGGCGGTGGAGTCATGTGCTCTGGATCCAGGATGAGGTCATTGTCATCGACTTTCAGTCCGCGTGCTTCTCTGGCTTTGATTACCTCGTCCAGCTCTACTCCGATTAGGTGCATGAATCCCTTGACCGGAAGGCCGCCAGTCTTGATCGACGTCGGATGAATTCGAATCTTGCCATCTGGCGTAGCACTTAAATTTCCCGTTATCTCGAAAGGCAGATCCAGAAGTTTGTGCACCCTTCCAGTTGCCTTGAGCTGATTTCCCTCGATTTTAAAGTGAAAGTTTTTTAGCGGCGCTCCAGGATAAGCAAACACATAGCTATTCATCAGGTTCGCCAAAATATCCATGCGAACGCCGATGACGGCCGAATCAATTTTAAGAATGAATGATCGCTTGTCATCAAATACCGGCGGCGTAGATTTATATCTTCTTAACAGAGAGCCACGGATGGTCCTGATGCGATAAACAAGAAGGTCGTCGGGATGAAAGTCGACATTCTTCATCACCTCTCTGGTCAGGCCTTTCGATGATGGCGGCGGAGGAGGGGGCTCGGGATTCTCAGTGTAACTGGGCGACTCGCTCTTATTCTCCTGCTTCTCTTTCTCCCGCTGCGCGTTCGCATTCTGAGATTTCGAATTATCGTCATTCGCAGCAACCGGCGGCGAGACATTCTGCGGCTGACCGCTCTGTTCGGTCGAGTCGCTTTTAGCATTCGTTTCGCAACCAATCACTCCGAGCGCGAGCGCTATCGACAAAACAAATAATAATGACTTTGACTTCATTGCATTCCCCCTTTTTACATTGGCGACAAGGGCCCAAACGTCGCAGCTGTCAACTACAACTCGCCCGTGACACCACAGAGCGAGATTGCGTGATCATGAATCTAATACAGGCGGCAGTCCGAAAACTTCCGCAGTGCGCCCTCTCTGTGTCTATCGTGTAACGAGCGCAAGACGGCATCTTCATTTCGGAGCCGGTAGAGTATGTGCCTGCTATCTCTTCAGGCTTCGCACATACGCAATGAGCGAATTGATCTGGGCGTCTGACAATTTCTTTCCCCATGCCGGCATCTTGCCTTTGCCGTTGGAGATAGAATTAAAAAGACGCTCGTCGCTTACCTCGGCCTGCCATTTTGCGTCGGTAAGATTGCGCGCATGATTGAACTTCGCCTTGAACGTTTTCGCCTGGCCGTCCTTGCCATGGCACGTGTCGCAGTGCTTTTCGAAGAGAACGCTGGCGTCGACGTTATTCTGGGGGTCGCTTTTCGCGGTGTCTAAGTTCGCCGAATTCACCGAGTAAAGCGACGCTGAAATCATACCGAGCCCTAATACGTTAACCATAAACATTGTTAGCATCCTTCTCATCGTTTGACCTCCGACTTCGAGTAATTTTTTGCTCCTTTGTCGTCCAAACAGTTTCGCTCCTCCGCGTTAACACCTAAGCTTGAAACACCTTCACAACTTTTCGATCACCAACGCACTGTTCTTGGATCCAAACCCAATGCAATTGCATAGTGCTACCCGCACGTCTAATTCGCGCGCTTCATTCGGAACATAATCAAGATCGCAATCGGGATCGGGTTCATCGAGATTGATCGTCGGCGGTATTACGCCGGTGTGCATGGCGCAAAGTGCTGCGCCTAGGCCGGCGGCGCCGCTGGCTCCCTGGGGATGACCCAGTTGGGATTTCGTCGCCGACATGGGAATTCGGTGCGAGTTGCAGTTAAGCGCGAGCTTGAGGGCGTTCGTTTCTATCCGATCATTCAGGACGGTCGATGTGCCGTGAAGATTCACATAGTCGATTTCACCCGGCCCAACTCCGGCATATTCCATAGCCAGCGACATCGCCCGCGCGGGTTCGTCGCCACCTTCCTGAAGACGAACGCGATGATAAGCATCGCAGGTCGAGCCGTAACCAGTGATCTCGGCGTAAATGTTTGCGCCGCGCTTCCTTGCGCATTCGAAGTTTTCCAGCAAGTAAATCCACGCGCCCTCACCCAGCACCATACCTGAACGGTTACGCGTGAACGGCCGCGAGGCCCGATGCGGTTCATCGTTCCACTCGGTCGTCAGTACAGTTAGCAAATCGAATCCGGCTAAAATGCCCGGCGCGAGCGGCGCGTCTACACCACCAGCGATCATCACTTCCTGACGGCCCAGCGCGATGTGCTGAGCGGCATAAGCGATTGCATCTGTCGAACTCGTGCAACCGGTAGAAATAACATGTGACAGACCTCGTAAACCGAACGCCATTGACAGCTCGCTTGAAAGACTGCCGTGAGTTGACGAGGGGATCGTGTAAAGGCTGGCTTTGCAAGTCGGACCAAGGTACCAGTATTTGTACTGCTGCTCGGTGAAGGCCAGCCCGCCACCGCCCGTACCCAACACGACGCCGATCTGTTGGTTTTGTTCCAGCGAAAGTTCATTAGGAGAAATTCCTGCATCTTTAAGGGCTTCGCGAGTGGCAGCGAGTGCTAACGGGACGGTACGTGGCACATGCTTACGATCCTTCACATTGAGCTCTGCTTGCCAGTCGAAATTGCGGACTTCAGCCGCGATCTTCACGGGAGAGTTGGAAACGTCAAAAGAATCAATGCGGCGCACTCCGCTTTCACCGCGCTGCAATCCGGACCAGAATGCCTCACGCCCTATACCAATCGGCGTGACACACCCCATGCCCGTGATTACTACGCGTCGGAGTTGTTTGCGGCCGTCTAACATTGTCATTAATACTTGTTAGCAATGATGTCGAACGTAAGTTTCAGTTTGTCCCGGACGCGAATGGTGCCGTGCATTGCCGAAGTTGCCTTGACTTTATAGTCGCTGCGATTGAACTCGACCTCGCCGCGGGCACGTAGACTAGTGATGCCGTCGAGAGTTACGTCGGCAGGAATGGTGATATGACGGGTCACGCCATGAAGCGTCAAGTCGCCGCCAATCTTCGCTTCGTAATGACCGTCTGCCTTCAGCTTGCCGGTCACATCCGTGCTCTTAAACACGATGTCCGGATACTTCGCTGGTTCGAGAACGATCTCATTGAGCTCTTTGTTAATGATCTTCTTCTGAGAAGGCGTAAAGATTGGACGAGTCTCTTCAACCGATGCGGCGCGAATTGTAAGCAGCAACGAAGCAGGAGTAATCGCGGTTGGAGTAAGTTCCACATCGCCGGATAAATCGCTCGGTCTGACGAAGTGATCATGCCCTTTGAACCAGAGCACGCCACCGGAAAATGCGCGTACCATAAGGTCGCTTCGCTTGGGATCAATTCGATAGCGCATTGTTGCAGCTGGCCTGCCACTAAGCGTCGTCAAGCTAAGCGTCATTTGGTTTGCTCCAGCCATTCGCGCCAGGGCCTGCACGTACCGAGCATTTTGAGTCCGGGCGACGATGCTAAACGACAACTTATAACCAATTGCGCCGATGATAATCAGGACGCATGCTGCTACTACAATGATTAATTTTAAGGTCCTCATGTTCTCACCTCTTGCCGAATGGAAATCCCTCTCTGTGTTCAACCTTCTCGGGCAAGTACTGATGGTCCGCCACGGATTGCTTGATCCAGTGAGTAGCGGTTGTATGCGAAAGCCCATAACAGTACAAAATTCACAAGGCCATACTGAACGTTGTGCGCAACAGTCGGGAATTCGCCAAGCATGACCGTACCGAACGTCAGAGCCACGAGAAGGAGGCCGGATAAAGAAAGCGCGACGGTTGTGAACAAGCCCAACACAATCAGCGCACCAAGTATTGTTTCTGCAAAGGGCAACACGTATGCGAATGGTTGCACTAGCACAGCTGGAAGTTTGCCGGAAAATTGTTGAAGCATGTTCCCGGCAAAATTTCCTATACCTCCTCTAAATTTTCCGATGCCAGAAAATAGAAAGACCACTCCAAAAGTAAGCCTTAAGAGCGCATATCCAATTTCGCGCTGTGTT
>WNFV01010237.1_pt1 | contig 20359 bp, 20 predicted proteins | sample 5400101 | NCBI WGS metagenome assembly WNFV01 (sample SAMN13153361, study PRJNA577476) | soil metagenome | isolation source: 115 cm soil or saprolite under grassland replicate 1 | place: USA:California | collected 2016-06-15 | reverse complement strand
GTTCGGCTACCACGAGCTGTTCCACGTGTTCACGCTCGGCGCCGCCGGCTGCCAGTTCGCTGCGGTCGCGTTCTACGTCCTCCCTCGCGCCTGACCGAGACGCGGTCGACGCGCGATCGCGTCCGTTCCCGTTCGCTGCACGATCGTCGAAGACCGATGCGCGGATCGACGGGCAACAATGTTTACAGGAGATGAGAAGCGCGTCGCGGTTCCAACAAACCACGACACTTCAAGGGTGCCCGGAGCGGGTTAGGCTCTTCCACATGCCTCCCTGGCTCCCACCCCTGGCGGCGGCGGGGTTCGCGGTTCTGCTCCTAAACATCGCTTTGATGGTGCAGCGAGTGCGCGAGCGGTCCAAAAGCTGGCCGGCACAGTTCCTGCGTGACCTGCGCCACTGGGACGGACGGCTGCCCGACGACCATGACAACCACGTCCGCACCTAACGATTTACGTGCATCCGCGAGAGGCTTCGCTTGCCTCGGCGTCTGGTGCGCATTCAAGCGCACCTGTGAAGCGCAGCGAGCGGCACGGGATCACCTCAAGTGCTGTCGCGGCTTGTTGGAACCGCGACAGCCGGCAAGAGCTGGGCGGGGCCAGAACGGCGGGAGAGAGTCACGAAGGACGAACTTTTCGAGCGCTACCCGGTTTGGAGGTGCGTCGAGGAACAACTGCTAAAGAAGCTCGCGGATACAGGTCGGCGTAACAGTAGAGGGCCGCTTCCAACGCGCGATCCAGCGCCGACCCTAGTGGTAGGCGCGCGTCGCAGTTGGCGATCGAGAAGCAACTGCTTAAAGACGTGGCGTGTGCCGGCCGGGAACGCTCGGAGAGGTGTGAGCGCGGCGCGCGCCAGTGGCGGGGAGCGGCGCGCGCCCGGTGCCGCAGTCTGGCGGGCGCGGCCTCTCCCCATCTCTCATTAACCGCAGCATCAGCGCTCACGCGCTGGACGAACGTCTAGATCGGCGCGTGAACTGCGAACAACCGGTCACGCCGCGCGCGAGGCCGCGCGCGCGAGGCGAAACGATCACTGACCCGCCGCGGCCGGCGAATCCCCTCCTGTGTCGCGATCTGGCGGAAGGGCGACAGCCATTGCTTGGCGGAAGGGCGACAGCCATTGCTTGATCTCGTGTGTGTAACTGAAGGGGGCGCTGCGCCAGATCGAGGGGCCGTCCGGCACACCGTTCCCGATGGGCTGGTCCAGCGGCTAGCGTGTCGAGAAGACGGCTGTGGACGCTGAGCTTCGGCAGATCTTGGAGGCGGTCGCGGTAAGCGGGCCTGCGACCCGGGCCCAGTTACGCGACGTGATCGAGCAACGAGGCGGAAGGTTCTCGGGGCGCGCCGTCGCGGAGGCGATCCGAAAAGGTCTCGTCCGACCGTTCTCGCAACCAGGCGAAGCCCCCGCCATGCCCGATTTTGAGGCGAGCATCACCGCAGAGGAGGCGTACGTTTTGACACGCGAGGGGGCGGTGGCTCTCGGCGTCGACAAGGACACCTATCCGTAGGACGGCGGGCTCGACCCCCGACACGACCCTACGCGCCTCGCGCTTTCGTCCGTTGCCCGGGGAGCCCGCGCTGGTTATCGCGGAAGAGCCGGAAGGCGACAGGTGCGGCAACCCCGCCGTCTAGGTGTAATTCCTAACCACGTTGTTCAGCTCGGCGTGGCGATTTTGGCAGCGCCGCGCCCTGGCTCTCGGCCCCGACGCGATCAAAACCGCCGAGGGCCCTCGAATCACGCCGGACCAAGCTCAAGTCCAGCGGCCAGCTCGCCAGCTCGCAGAGTTCGGCCGCGCGCGCCGCCGGCTTTTGGGCGCGGAGCACGGGGTAGGTGCCGTGCATGGCGAGGATGCCGGGGATCTGCTCGAGGCTGGCGAGGATGCGGTCGGCGAACCGCCGGCCGTAACGGCGGGTGACCTCGCCGTCGCGCCGTTCGTAGACGGCCCGGGCGTGCTTCCAGGTCGGCAGTGTCTCGCTGAGGATGTCCCGGCATTCGACGACCCGGAAGCCGTGCCTGGCGAAGAGCGCGGGCCAGTCGCTCACCAGCTCGGCACCGGAGTGGTACAGCACCGCCCGCAACGCCCGCAACGCCCGATCCTCCGTGGCTGAGGGGCAGGTCCGCAGCGCGAGATCGGAGAAGCCGAGGTGGCCGCCGGGCCGCAGCACCCGGAACAGCTCGCCCACCAGCCGATCTTTGTCGCGTGGGGTGCATAAACCCGATCGGGCTGAGTACCGCGTCTGCGCCGTCGATGTCGCGGTAGCGTCGGGGGCCCCGTCCTCTGGAGGTTCTTCTTGGCGATGTCGTTGGCGTACGTGCTCGTCTGCCGGCTGTTCGAGCTGGTGCTGCTGCTCGGGCGCGGCGAGCGCTCGAAGGAGCTCGAGATCTTGGTGTTGCGTCACGAGCTGTCGGTCCTGCGGCGGCAGATAAGACGGCCGCACTACGCGCCGGGTGACCGGCTACTGCTCGCTGGGCTAAGCCGCATGCTGCCGCGTCGCTCGTGGCAGGCGTTCATGGTGCGGCCCGAGACGCTGCTTCGTTGGCATCGGCAGTTGGTCGCCAGGCATTGGACGTATCCGCACCGCCGCCCCGGTCGACCGCCGATCGACAGCTGAGGTGCGCGAGCTGGTATTGCGGCTGGCGCGCGAGAACAGCGGCTGGGGCTACGTCCGGATCGTTGGCGAGCTGCGCAAGCTCGGGATCGACGTCTCAGCCACCCTGGCGCGCAACCTGCTCAAGGCAGCGGGCGTTCCGCCGGCACCCCAGCGTGGCCGGCTGGACTGGCGTTCGTTCCTCCGAGCACACGCGGCGACGACGCTCGCCTGCGACTTTCTCACCGTCGACACCGTTCTGCTGCGGCGACTGTATGTGCTCGTGTTCATTTGCATCGGCAGCCGCCGGATCGAGTACGTTGCGTGTACGAGCAACCCTGACGGCGCCTGGATGCTGCAGCAGGCGCGCAACCTGTTGATGGACCTCGACGATGATTGCGGCCAGCGGCGGCTGCTGATTCACGACCGTGATGCGAAGTTCAGTCGCGCCTTCGACGCCGTCTTCCACGGTCGACCGGATCCTGATCTTCAACCGCCGCCAACTCGAGCGCGTCCTCAGCATCTACGTCCAGCATTACAACGAACGGCGCCCGCACCGGGCACTCGACCTCGAAGCGCCCGAACCGAGCAGGCCGGCTTCGACGCAAGGGGAGCCCGCGCCCACGGCGATTCGACGACGCGATCTGCTCGGCGGACTCATCCACGAATACGAAGCCACGGCCGCATGAGATCGAGTAAATGCACCCCACGTGCGTAAATACGATCTCGCTGCAAACGGGCGCTTTCGGACGGCGGACGAGTTTACGCACCCCCACAGGCCTCGGTGTGGAACGACCCCCAACCGGGTGCCCATTTGAGCCGTGTGCTACATCGGCACCGGCCACCCTCAGGGAATGGACGAGCCGCGCCGGGGCCAGCCCTCGGCCTCGAAGAGCGGCATGCACGCGTGCTCCGGCGCTTCGAGATCGGCGGCCAGCAGCGCCACGCCGACCTCGCCCTTATACAGGCTGTCGCGGCGGAGCGATTCGACGCGGACGCTCCTCGCGGCGTAGTCGGAGAGCCTGTGCGCGCGGGCCAGCCACACCGGCTCGCCGCTGTGCTTGTAGAGGCACACGAGCGAGTACGCACGCCCCGCGAACCCACAGCAGAGATCGCCGGGGGCGGCGGGATGCCCCTCGTAGGCGCTCCACGCCGCCATCTCTGCAAGGCGGGCGTACGTCTCGTCGCCGATTTGTCTGTGAGCGAGCGTCCACAGATACACGTAACCCGCGGCGCCATTGCACCAGCTCGCCTCGAGCGCGCCACCGAGCGGCTGCGCGCCGGCCTCGTGCGGCCAGCGCAATCCCCGTCCCGCGGGCTGGCCGAGCGCCGCCAGTTGTTCGAGGCGCTCACCGAGAGTGGCCGGAAGAGGTGTCCCCGACGCCTCGCTCCAGCGCATTAGGGCGAAGAGGTATCCCGCCCAACCGTGGGCGGCACCGAGCGGCCGCAACTCGATGCTCTCCGACAGCGCGGGCTCGCGCTCGAGGTGCGTCCAGAGGCTGTCTCGCAGCCTGTCCCCCAGCGTTCGCAGCGGTCGGACCTCGAACGCGGCCGGAAGTGCTTCGAGTGCCAGCGAGCAACCGAGCAGGAGACCGGCACGCCCGAACGCAACGTCGACGTGATCGCAAGGCCGAGCGGCGGCGCCCAGGAAAGACTCGAGAGCGAGCTGCTGAGCCCAATCGTCCCCACGCGCCCCCGCGATCAGGGCATGAACCAAATGCACGCCGCTCGCGTGGTGATAGAACGAGTTCTCGCCGAAGGTCTCCGGGACGATCTCGAGCTCAGCGTTCCAGAAGGCTTCGTCTGATCCAGCCGCTTGCAGCGCCTGCGTCGACCAGACGTCCGCGAGCGCAAGCAGTTCGTGGTCGTCCCGGATGGAGGCGATGCGCAACAGCGCGTAAGCGAAGCCGGCTCCGCCGTTCATGATGGAGGCGGTTGGTGGGTCGAGGCCGCCGTCGAACAGTTCTCCAGGCGCTGCGAGACGGACGATCACGTCTTCGAGCACCTCTGCGGCCGGCTTCGGTCGCGTTGCTGTTCGAGTGCGGTTCCGATCCTTCTCCGCCGCGGATCGAAAGGAGCGCGCGAAGGACGAGACCGATCGGTAGCGGGCGCTCGGATCCTTCGCGAGCGCGCGACGGATCGTGCGCTCCACCTCAGGCATCTCCCATGCGCCGTGGCGGTCGAAGGGTAGCGGCGGCTGCTCGAGCAGCTGATGCAGCATCTCCTCCGGCTCCAGCGAAAAGGAATGCGTATGCGCGCCGGTCAGCAGCAAGTAGACGAGCGCGGCAAGCGAGTACTGCTCACCGACGGCCGACGGCGGCGGAGGCGGACGGCCGGCGAGGCGGGCGGCGGCGATCTCGGGCTCGAGGAAGAAGTCGATGCCGCCGCGCTCACCAACGCCGGGGCTCCCGGGGGCGGCGGGTTTTGTCGCAAGCCCGAAGTCGATGATCGTCACCGCGCCGTGCGCGTCGACGAGCACATTACGAGGGTGGACGTCGGCGTGGATCACGTCTTGGGCGTGCAGGTGCGCGTACGCCTCGATCACGCTCTCGGTGAGCGTCAGCAGCGCGGCCCGTCCCGGCGCTTCGGCAAGTCCCCGCGCCTCGGCAGCGGCTCCGTAGACGTCCACTCCCGCGCACCAGGAAAGGGCGAGAAACGGACGCCCGTCGAACTCGCCGGGCTCCAGCAGCCGGGGGTTTACGCGCCCGTCCAGTCGGTCCAGGATCGCGGCCTCATGAGCGAACGCCGCGTGCAAGTGCCGACCGGCCGTCGGCCGAGCGATCTTCAATGCCACCGCTGAGCCGTCGGGAGCCCGCGCCCGGTAAACCTCGGTGTCCACGATCAGGTGTGCAGGCTCCATGACCTCGAAGACGCTGAGGCGATCGCCAGCCGCCAGCGACGTGGCGATCGGTTGTGCGAGCACGGAGTCGGCGGTCACGAGCAGCCCCTCGTTGACGAAGCTGCCAAGGACAGCCAAGGCGTCATCGAGTGTCGCCCGCGGGTCGAGGCCCTCCGCGGCACTGAAGGCGATGACTGCGTCCACGATCGTCGCGGGCGTCCGGAAGGTCTCCAGGAGCGCCGCGGTCTTGGCGTCGACGATGCTCGACATCGCCCGCGAGCGCGGACGGGTGACGGAGAAGTCCCCGGCCTCGTGTCCGACCTGTTCGCGCAGCTCAGGCGGAAGCTGCGCAACGGGCAGGATGACGACGTCGGAGGGAAGGACGAGGGGGTCGAGGATGGCCATCGAGTTACCCGGTGGCGAGGGCCTCGGGCCACATCCCGCTGGCCGGTATCCAAGTGTCGGTGTCGATGCCGCTCAGCCGCAGGCGCTCAAGCGCGAACTGCCAGGGCTCGAGCTCGCTGCGGTCCGTGCTGCGCGCGACCGTGATGTACCCCGCGAGCTGCTCCGTCACCCACATCCTCCAGCTCGTGCCGGTGCCGTTGGTGGAGGGTCGGACCGGCGGATCGGCGCCCCACGAGAGCAGGCCGTCGGGTGTCACCGCGGCTGTGAACGGAACGCCGTGCGCCGGACAGCCCTCGAGGCGTTCGCGCAGCATTTCGGCGCCCGCCTGCAGATCGTCGAGGCGGTCGAAGTAGACGACGAGCTTGTCCGGCCGGCAGATCCCGTGGGCATCTGAGCCAACCTTCAACGCGATAACTCCCCGGGCGGCGACGAGCGACGATGCGACCGTGGCCAGCGCCTTTTCGAGCGCCTCCGTCGCGGGGCTGACGTAGAGCTTGTAGCTCACTCCGGCGGGCTCGGTTTGTCTGCGCCGTGCGGGAGCTGCCTGCCAGTGCCGCCAATAGCTGGATTCCGGTGCGGCAGGAGGCATCTCCCGCCAGCCAGCCCTGAGGGCCTCAGAGGCGGATCCGCCCGGCCCGAGCCCCAGGTAGGCAGCGACCGCCGCTTCATCGAAGAGGCGGTGCTTCAGCGCCGCCGAGACCGGACGACGTCCGTAGAAATACAGACGCAGAGCGAGCAGCGACTCCGTGACGCCGATGAGCTCCTGGCCATAACGCAACGCGGCAATCGACAGCTCGCCGATGCGGCCGCGCCCCCCCTCGGAGCGGCCCACCCCTACGAGCCCGGCAGCCTGAACGCCGTACACGTACTCGCCTTCCCGCTCGATCTCGAGTACGCCGTCGAGCACGAGCCGACCGATCGTGCGCTGAACGTCGGCCCCTAGGCGCGCGACGACGTAGGAGGGCAACGGCCCCGGCGTCGAGAGCGTCAGGAAGAGCAGGGCCGTCTCGGACGACACGGAGCGCGCCTCGAGTTCCGAGCCTCGTCGTGGCCGAAGCACGCCGTAGAGATCCGAATCGAGCTCAGCCTCGCCGAGCAACTCTCGCTCGGGCGGCGCTAAGTGGTCGAGCAGCACGAGCTCGTAGCGCGGGTTCGCGCGAAACGTCGCGCGTTCGATGACGTTCATGACGTGCGGTGTCGCACCGATCTCCTGGTTCCCTGCTCGCGATCCTGATCGCTACTTGCTCGAAGCCCTCTCCTTCAGCGCCTGCTCAGCCGCCTCGATCTCCTTGAGCTGCGCCTCGAGCGCCTGCCGGAGGAGCGGAAGCTGCTCGGGATCGACCAGGACGGTCCTGGGGTCGACCGGACGATCGGTTCCGAAGCCGCCACACGGGATGGGGCTTCCGATGTTGCATGTGCCGATGTTACAGAGACCCTCGGGCCCCACGCGGGAATGCTCGCCGAAGACACACGTATTCGGATCGCAGAAGAAGCTCGCGCCGTCGCAGACGGTGCCTCGAGGGCACTCGATCGCCTGCTCGACCACAGTCCCCTCTCCGCACGGCAGCTGAACCCTGAGCCGCCTGGATTGGAAAGACATCCTGACCTCCCTACGGGTATGGGTGCTGACCGAGACGTTCAGCGGTCGGCTCTGGAAGCTACTTATCGCTCTCTTCGCGCTCCTTGAGCGCCTGCTCAGCCGCTTCGATCTCCTTGAGCTGCGCCTCGAGCGCCTCCCTGAGGAGCGGAAGGTGCTCTGGATCGACGACGATTCTCCCCGGATGAACTTCCAGTTCGGTGCCGGGTGGACATGCCACGGCCGTGAAGTGGCGGCACGGGCTCTGGAACCCGCAGCTGCCGAACCTGCATGGCGTGGGGAACCCGCAGGTGGCGTACCTGCAGGGAGTCTGGTAACCGCAAGGAGTAGGCCCGCAGGCGGTGGGCCCGCAGTCGGTGGGGAACTCGCAGAAGCTAGCAAAGGCGCCACACGGGCTGACGAATCCGCAGTTGATTGGAGTCTCGAACCAGCAGGTCCCTCCCTCGCAGACCTGGGTCGGGAAGGCACAGCCTGGACCCCGGGCCTGCTCTTCGAAAACGGTCGACTCCCCGCATGGAAGTTGAACCCTGAGCCTCCTGGCCTTGAAGGACATTTACCTACCTCCTCCGCGGAGCGGATGAATCCACGTCTGCCGACGAACGGCAGGGTCGCCACGGCGCGAGACGCAGTCAACCGAGGCTCGCCGGCGAGGTGACGCTACTCTCGTCGACGGCATTGGTCAAGGCCCTCGTCGCGCTGTCAAAGCCGGGTTTGGGCACGCTCTCGGGCGAGGCTGGGGTTTTGCGACCATCCCGCGCGACGCGTCATCACGTGAGTTCGCGATTTAAGCCAGGTCTTCGGACCTGTGGCGTGGCCAGCCCCACGCTCGGTCGATTCGACTCCGGTGCCGATTGTTATTGGGCTGGAAATCGAACAAGTGGCCGAAAACCCCCGTCCCGAGCGGGCTTCCGGACGTCTGCAAATGCGCTGCAAATGCCTTGGGGTGCACGCGAGGTTCGCTGGGCGCCGGCGACGGCTACGGAGACGGGTTCGAATCCCGCGGGGGCATCCGACCACCAGGAACTGGCTTGAATCAATCAGGTCAGGTTTGCCGTGGGTCGCGAGAGCCAGGCACCGCGTCCTTCACCTACTCCGACCACGCGACGGCCGCGACCTGACGCCACGCAACTCGGACGCCCGCCTACACCGCCGCGAACTGCTCGGCGGACTCATCCACGAATACGGAAGCCGCCTGAGTTTGCGAACCCTACGGGGGCAGGACTCGTCCGGGTTCCAGGTGCTTACGCGCGTGCAGATCCAGAGTTAGCCGAGGGCGTACTACCTCCGCCCCCCTGCAGCCAACAGGACGTCCGACACGATTCGAGGCAACGGGCTCCGCAGAGCGCCGGCCGCGGCAAGCAGTGATTCGCTCTGCTCGTGTCGAGGCGTGGCTGTCGCCCTTTGGCGGAAAGACGACAGCTTCCCCCGTGGGACAAACGAACCTCAGCTAGTCGGGCGGAGCCCAGAAGTACGCGGGTGACACCTCTTCTCCGGCAACAACCGTGTTGCCGGTTTCGGGGACGCGGATAACCGAGACGCGATTGAGGGCGGCCCTCTCCGTCTGCATGTACTCCGCGATGCGGTCGGTTACCTCCTGCTCAGTGTCGCAGCGGTTCTGACCAAGTGGAGTCGTGACGTCGTCCAACTCGGGCATGGAGGGAGTGAAGCAGGTGCCGCTCGCGGCTGGGGTGCAGGAGCGGCTGAAGACGATCGCGCACGAGTCACCCGGATCAGTCGAGGAGCTCCAGCTCGACACCCGGGTGATGTGCTCGCCAGGTCTTGAGGTAGAGGTGGAGTTCGCGGCGCCCTTGGCGCTCGGCGGGAGCGTCGGGGACGATGACCTCGATCGCGCCATCGTTGACCTCGTAGGTAACGCAGCCCCAGCGGTGGAGGAAGTCCCGTAGGTCGGCGCGGAGCGCTGGATCGGGGAGTCGAACGCGCATGGGAAGATTCTGGCCTCGCATCATGGCGCGTTCGGGGTCCCGGCTCGCTCACAGCCGACAGCCGAGCAGCGGCACCACGACTCGTTCCGACCAAGGGACTGCCCCCCGCGAACGAGCGTTTGCGAGCCCGCAAGCGCCGACGGGCTACACGCGCGCGCGAGGCGAATCACTTGCGGCTCGGCCAGGGCGATTCCTCGTGTCGCGTTCTGTTGGAAACGCGACAGCGACTTCGGCCGGCGTGTCCTGTGGCGGTTCGGCACGCCAGGCGCGTGAGGTCGCGTCGGCGCGCGTCTCGCGCGGCCGTCTGCTAGGACGGTAGCTGTGATCGTCTCGCTTCACGTCGCGACGGGTGCCGCGGCCGGCGCCGCCACCGGGTCGCGGCTCGCGGCGGTCCTGCTCGGTTCGATCCTTCATCTCGCGGGCGATCGGCTGCCCCACCAAGACATCAGCTCGCGCCGCTTCGAGATCGGCAGCGGTCTCGCGGGCCTCGTCCTCCTCGCCGCGCGCCGTGGTCCGATCGATCCGGCGACGCTCGGCGCCGCGGCGAGCTCCGCACCCGACCTCGAGCACGTCCTGCCGTTCCTGCGCCCGGGCGGCAGCAAGCTCTTCCACGGCCGCCGAGGCTGGCACCGCTCGGGCCGCCTCCCCGCAGATCTCCAGCTACTCCTGGCCGGCGCGATTCTCGGCGCGCTCGTCGCGCGACCGAGTCGAGCCGTTTGAGAGAACCCGGCCGTTCCTGTCGTCCGCCAAAACGCGACAGCTATCCACTCTGACACGAGCAGAGCGAACGACTGCTTGCCCGCGTCGTTGCACGCTCGCTGGCGTAAACGTGTAGCTGCGCTCGCTCGCCGGAGTGCGCGTTGCCGGAGGACACGCTTCTTCGACGCGACACAATGGGGCTGATTGCTCTGGAAAGGCATAGCGTGGTGGTCCAGAGCGCGATGGAAGCCGGACTGCGTACCTGGGCCAACCGCACAGCTGCCGAGCAACTTCGGCAGTGGCCAACCGTTGTAGATCTGGCGGAGAGGGTGGCAGCGACGGCTGCGCTGGAAGGGTTGTTGCTCATAGGCTCCTTCGCCGCTGGGCGCGCCGATGACCTGAGTGATCTGGACACGATCGCGGTCGTTGCTGAAGGGCGCTTCGCCGAGGCGTGGCGGGAGCGGGGGAAGCTGCACCCAGCCGGAGTCCTTGTCGAATGGGATCACCATGCGCCACCCGGGATGTCCGAGGAGGTTGCGGCGCACAAATGGCTGACCGATGACCTTGTGTTAGTTGAGCGCCTGCTGACGACACCCGCGGGTGGCGCGCGACTAGCAAAGCCGTTTGTTGTGCTGGTAGGTGAGCAGGAACTGGCCGATCGCCTCCCTCGACGAGAACCGATCCCACGCGCCGACCTCGAGGAGTTTGCGCGGCAGGAGGCTGAACGGGGAGCCACGCACGAGGTACAGACGCGGTACGACAAGCTCGCGCGTGCCGTTCGCGCACGGCGAGGTACGTGAAGGGCGCAGCTTGAGCGTTGAGATCGTCTTCGAGACGCACTCGCTGAGCACGGACAACGAGCGCGGAATCGCAGAGCGGTCCTAAAGGTTGATGTCCGCGTAGATGGCCGCATGGTCGCTTGATCTTCTGGCCTTTCGTTCCGTTCTTGTAGGTGCCGGCGCGGCCGTCGCTTGTGAAGTTGTCGTTCGTGGTGATGTCCTTGAGATCCGTCTCCGCGAGAAGCGGGGCCAGTGCGTCTGAGTCCGGCGTGTCGTTCAAGTCCCCGAGGACGACGATATTCGCCTCTCCCTCTGCGATCAGATCGGCGTAGATCTTCGTGACGCGAGTGGCCTGCCGCTTCCGCTTCTCGGCTGTCTTCGACCCATAGCCTTTGCTTTTGAAGTGGTTGACGAGAACGACTAACCGCTGGCCGGTAGGGGTCGTGATCGTGTATTCCGGGCAGTCGCGGCTGAAGACGATCCCGTCTGCGTCTCTGTCATCGATGTGCGACCGAATGCGGACGATCTCGTAGTCGTCCTTCGTCAGCAGCCCCACGTCGATCCCGCGGTCGTCGTTGCCGTCAATCAGCATGACGTGCGGGTACGGCGTGCCCTCGATAGCCCGGAGCAGGATCGACTGGAACTTGCTCAGCGAGGGTTGCTTGTCCGCTTCGATCACGCCAGGGACATCCGCGTTCACATCGTTGATCACCTGCGCTGTGTGCTGAGTCGCCTTCTCGTTGGTGCGCTCGGTCTTCAGCTCAACCCAGCCGATCCAGTCCGCGCGGCCGTCAGCGACGATCTCGATGCGGGTCCCGTTGCCGACCTTACGACGGGTTAGGAGTCGTCCCCGGTTCTGACGAAGCTGCGCATAGGTGCCACCGTCGTCCTTCTTGTTGAGGCCGAGCTTCCTGAGGATCTGTGCGATCTCGGCTTTGTCGTCAGCGGTGTACACCATCTTGTTCAGCAGCCGGTTGATCCGGGCATAGGACCGGCAAAATCGGCCCGTTTCGCTGTAAGACTTCCCACAGACTTCCCCACAGCGAACGTGTCCTCGCGATCAGCGATCGGCTCGGTTCTCTGCGCCTGTAACAGAATGAGCTGCGCCTACGAGGCCGGCGCGGCCGCCGTCTGCTCGAGCAGCGCCTCCGTCTCGGCGAGCGCGGGCTTGTAGCCCATCGCTGCAAACAGGTCGCGGGCCTCGCCGAGCGGCTGCTCGGCTCCAGGCCGGCCAAGCGCGAGCAGGCAGCGGCCCTGGCCGAGGAGGGCGTGCGCTTGCTCGGGAACGTTTCCGAACTTTTGCCAGCGTGCGGCCGCTTCGGCGTAGACGGTCGCGGCGTCGGCGTGGTCGCCGGCGTGCTCGGCGAGCTGGGCGCGGGCGGCGCAGAGGGCGTGCTCGTCGAGTGGGTAGCGGGGCTCGAGCCCGTCCGTGAGCCGCTTGGCGAGAACGGGATCGCCGGCGGCGAGCGCGGTTCGCAGCATCGCTGGTAGCTGTCTCGCGTAGTAAGGCGTCCCGCGCGCGCCCGCTGCCTGCTCGAGCTCGGCGAGCAAGGCGGACGCGCGCTCGGGCGCCTCCGTCGCGAGCGCGCCGGCCGCGGAGGCGAGTGCGAACCCGGTGATGTCGACGGCGCCGCTCTCCCGTGCCGCCTCGATCAGCCAATCCGCCTCGCCGCGCGCTCCCTGCTCGCCGCGGGCGAGGCGGCTCGCGAGCTCGACTGCGCGCACCTCGATCAGCGAGTGCGTGTCGCCGCTCGCCTCGAGCGCGACGGCGAGCCGGGCGGCGCGTTCGAGCGCCTCCTCGGGGCGGCCGAGCTCGGCCAGCAGGAGGGGGCAGTTGGACTCGAGCTGCGCCGCCGACTCGCGCAGGCCGCGCTGCCCGCAGAAGACGATGCCCTCCTCGAAGTCGGCGAGCGAGCGGGCCGGCCCCTGGAGCGGGTAGCGGGCGATGGCGAGGTTGTTCTGCAGGATGGCGGCGTCGCGCCCTGCCCCCCGCTCGAGGAGCAGGGTTAGCGCTCGCTCCATCTCGGCGACACCGTCCGCGTCGCCGAAGTAGGCGCGAGCGTAGCCGCGGTAGCCGAGCGCGCGCGCCGGCTCGGGCAGGCCGAGCATCTCGGTGAGCGTCACCGCTCGCTCGGCGGCGGCGATCGCCTCGGCGTAGGCGCCGGCGAGCATCTGCGCGTTCGCGAGCTGCGCGTGGGCGGCGACAAGCGCCGGCCCGGGCGTCTGTGGCTCGAGCAGGTCGACCGCCTCGGCCGCGAGCGCGACGTGGCGGCCCTCGCCCAGGCGCAAGGCAACGCGCGAGTAGAGTTGCAACGCCCGTGCCGCCGCTTCGGTGTCGCCGCGGGCACGGAGCGAGGCGAGCGCCTGCTCGAGCGCCTCGGCGGCCTCGCGCGGGCGGCCGGCCTGGAAAGCAGCGTCGGCCCAGCGGGCAAGGAGATCGGGCCGCTCAGGATCCACGACAGGCGTCAGCGCGAGCGCACGGGCGAGCCGCGCCTCGGCCTGCGCCGTATCGAGACCGAGCGCCCGCTCGCCGGCGAGCGCGACGAAGCGGCGAGCAGGCGCGATGACCTCATCGGCCTGCTCACTGTCGCCCGCGGCCTCGGCGAGCTCGAGCGCCTGCAGGTAGTGGTGGGCGAGCACCTCGGCCAAGTCCTCGACCCGCTCGCCCCCCTTGCGCTCGATCCAGGCGGCCGCAGCACGGTGTCGGCGCACCCGCTCCGCGCGGGGGATCTGCGAATAGGCGACGTCGCGCACGAGCAGGTGCCAGAACGAATACTCGCTCTCCCCTGCCATTGAGCTTGTCCGGGCGGGGCGGACGAGCTCCTTGCGGGCAAGCTCGTGCAGCGCCAGCTCGAGCTCGCCCCGGTCGCGGCCGCCGATTTCGGCCAGGGCGCCCGCCCAGAACACCTTGCCGAGCACGGCCGCGTCCTGGAGCAGGCTCTTTCGCTCCGGCGAGAGCGTGTCCAGACGGGCGGCGATCAGCGCCTGGAGGCTCTCGGGCAGGGTCGCCGCCGCCAGCCGGTCTCCGCTCGGCTCGAGGCCGCGGTCTGCGAGCAAGCGCACGAACTCCTCCGCGTAGAGCGGGTTGCCGCCCGCCCGCTCGAGGATCGTCCGCTCGAGCTCCCGGCTGAGGACGGTGGTCGTGACGAGGTTGGAGACCAGCTCGGCCGTCTCCTGATCCGAGAGCGGCGAGAGGTTGATCGTATGGGCGCTGCGCTGTCCGGCGCCCCAGCCCGGCCGGCGCTCATAGAGCTCCGGCCGCGCCGCGCAGAGGACGAGCAGCGGCACCCCCTGCGACCACTCGGCCAGGTATTCGAGAAAAGCGAGTAGCGCCTCGTCCGCCCAATGCAGGTCCTCGAACACGAGTACCCTCGGGCCGACGGCGGCGAGACCTTCGAAGTACCGGCGCCAAGCAGTGAACAGCTCCTGCCGTTCGGCCGGAGGCGCTTCGAGGCCGACGAGCGGCGCCAGGCGCTGCAGCAGCCACTGTCGCTCGGGGTCCTCGCGAGAAAGTGCTGCGTCCAGCTTTGCCGCGGCGACTTCGGCGGAGTCCGACTCGAGGATGCCTGCCTCGGCCTTGACGATCTCTCCGAGCGCCCAGAAGGTGATCCCTTCGCCGTAGGGCAGGCACCGTCCTTGCCGCCAACGGATGAGCTCGGGCTTCGGGTCGATGTAGGCGAACAACTCGGCGACGAGCCGGCTCTTGCCCACTCCCGGCTCGCCGACGATCGTCACGAGCTGCACCGACCGCTGCTGGGCCGCGCGCTCGAAGATCCCAATCAGAAGCGGCTTCTCAAGCTCGCGGCCGACGAACGGGGTCCTGTACTCGCGGGTGCTGTCGCGACCGAAGCGGTCGCGGATCGCTTTCGCCCGCCAGAGCGACAGGGGCTCCGCCTTCCCCTTCACCGACACCGGCTGGAGCTGCTCATATTCGAAGATGTGGCTCGTCGCCCGGTACGTCTGCTCACCGACTGCGACCCCGTTCACCGGCGCCGCGCTCTGGATGCGAGCGGCCGTGTTGACGACGTCGCCCGTGACAAGCCCCTCGCCGTGCTCGAGGCGGGCGCCGACCGCGACAACTGCCTCCCCGGTGTTGATCCCGACGCGCACCTTCAGGTCGAGATCGGGGTCGGCCTCGTTCAGCTCCTGGATCGACTCCAGGGTGCGCAGCCCCGCCCGCACGGCGCGCTCGACGTCGTCCTCGTGCGCCATGGGAGCGCCGAACGCGGCCATGACGGCGTCACCGACGAACTTCTCGACCGTCCCGCCGTAGCGCTCGATCTCCTGGCGCAGCCGGGCATGGTAGGGGCGAATACGCGCGCGCACGTCCTCCGGGTCCTGCTCCTCGGAAGCGGCGGTGAAGCCGACGAGATCGCAGAAGAGGACTGAGACGATCTTTCGCTCCTCCAGCCCAGGCGCCGGCCGCTGCTCAGCGAGCGGCGCCGTGCAGTAGCCACAGAACGCGAATCCGTCCGGGTTCTCCTTGCCGCAGCTCGGGCAGATCACCATCCGCCGAGTCTAGGACAGGACGTCCGAGAGACAAGGCCAGCTACTCGCCGGTTCCAAGCTGGGCGAGCCAGTGTCGGCCATCGGTTCGCTCGAGGTATGCGTTGACGAGCGCCACCGCTTCTTCCTCGTTGCCTGGCATGAGGTGGCCGTAGAGATCGAAGGTCGTCTGGATCGACGCGTGCCCGAGGTAAGCGGTGATCGCCTTCGCGTTGACGCCGGCGGCAATCAGAAGACTGGCGAACGTGTGCCGGCACTCGTGTAGACAGATTGGCTTGAGCCCAAGCGGTCGCCGCGCGTTTGCGCACTTTTTGGAAAGCTCGTTTCTGACGACACGTCCTGACTTCGGGCTGTTCGCCTCATCGGGCCGGTCTGGACGTTTCGCCGGCTCGGTCGAGCGGCCCGCCGGCAGCCCAAGGCCTCAATCGGGAGTGTCCGGCCGGTCGTCTTTCCGAGGTCAAAACGGGTCTGGCCTTGCGGCGATCGATGGTTGCCGGGGGAAGGTTGCCAACGGCAGCGCTGGCGGGCCCTCAAGCCGCAAGTCGCTACCTCGAGATGCGGTCTGGCCCCTAACCTGGTCGTCGTGAAACGTTGAAGCGTTGTCCGACGCGGGCCGGGCAACAAAAATCGCGGCCCAACCCCATCACCGCGAAACAGCGAAACCTCGTACGAGAGAACCGGCACGGCACCGGGAGTCCTGTCGCGTTTCTGCCAAAACGCGACAGCTAAGAGTTGACGCGGCGTGTTTTCACAAAACAACAATTTTCGGCGCTCATCGGTCGTCCGAGGTAATTCCGACCCGGCAATTAGGTTCTTAGAGGGCCTGAAAGTGGCACTGTTCCTGAACCTGGTCGCTGAAAAGCAGCATCCGAAAACCGACCTCCAGCCCAAGCGTTGGGGGACACGAACCGGTGTCGGTCTGGGGATAGAACCGCGGGCGGCACAACTGTGACGGGTCACGCGCTCACAACGCGGACAGGCTTCTGATCAGGCCAGCAAGCGGACGCCAGGCCGACACCGGACACTCCGCTCGGACACATCACTGGAAAGACACCGCAACAGCGGGTCATTCGAGAATCGAGTCACAAGCAAAGAGCACCGATGCCAACCTGACAAACGCCCCAGACGGCACAGCTCACACACTCACAGTTCGGGAATGTACCCAGACGGGTCGTCGCCGCCGGACTTGTCGAGGATGGTCGTGTACGCCAGGATGGCGCTGAGCGGCGCGAACGTGTTCGGCACCGAGCCCGACTTCAGGCTGCCGAACGGTGTCTCGGTCTTGCACGTGGCGAAGCATCCGGGGGCCGAACTGCTCGGCGCGCACGGCCCCTTTGGGTCGATCGGCCTTGGCTCCAACGATCGAGGCAGCGATAATCCGGCGTCGTCTCGCTCGCATCCGCAGGATCAGTCCGGGCGGCCGAGCCGCCAGGCGCGAGCGTGCCTTGGGCATTCTGTGCGGATGGCGTAGAGTTGGTCGAGCAGAGGAGATGCGCACGCGATCACTCATGCGCAACGACTGAGAAGCCGGGAGGGCTCCTTCGCGCCGGAGAGTGTGATCAGGAGACTCGGCAACACGCCACTCGTCCCGTTTTTGGGTGGGGGACCGGCGGTGCTCCTGCAGGTGGCGCATCCGCTCGTGGCCGCCGGCGTCATCGATCACTCGGAGGTTGGACGTGATCTCTCAGCGCCCGACCACCTCCGCCGCCGTTTCCAGCCGGCGCGCGATCTCGGCATTGCTCTGCCCATCGGCGGCATAGAGGATCATCTTCGCCCGCTGCACCACCTTGTGCGGCAGCGTGTAACAGGCCACCCGTCTCTCCAGCTCAACGCGCTCCTCGTCGCTCAACACGATCACGAACCGAGTCTTCGCCACAACCCGTCCTTCGATACCGACCGCCCGGTCCCTTCAACGCATCAGGACCGAACTTCCGGCCAGGAGCACTTAGAGTTTCATCCCTTGGGCCACGGCTCGTCGCGCTCGACGATCCCGCGTAGAACCTCAAGTCCTGCCTCGGCCGCTTCGAGCACCGATGAACCGTAGGTAAGAAACCGCGCCATTGACGTCTGCTGTATAGCCGGTGCGGCGAAAGCCATATGGGTGATCGGCGCGGGCATGTTGATCGCCTCGTCAACGAAAAGCCGGTAGCCCAGTTCGAACGCCTCGGCTCGGGCGGCCTGTATGCGGAGACGGGAATCCTCGTCTACCAACGACTGTCCTAGTCGGCCTCCGTCACCTGCACGCCCACCGGGAAGTGGTCTGAGAATCCGTCCTCGTCAACGGGTTTGCCCATGCCACCAAAAGGCTTGGGTCGTTTGTACTTGCCAGTGAACGTGCCCGGGAACCGCAGGATTTCGACCGTGTCGGGCTTGACACGTATCGGTGAGTCCTGTCTTGCCATGTTCTTGTTAACGAGGATTTGGTCGAGCAGGTTCGGCTCGTTGTTGTAGTAGAAGCTGCCGTCGGTTGGATCCCCGATCACGGTCCAGCTGAGGTTCCAGAACAGCGGGTTGTCAGCGTCGATGACTCTTTGCCGCTGACGCGTGCTGAGCGCGTGGATGACGAGTGACGTATCGAAGGGCTCGTCGTTGAAGTCACCCATCGCGAACGCGGGCGTGTCGGCGCCGTGAACTTCGAGCGCACGCTCGTGGAAGTAGCTGAGCGTTTCACCAGCGATGTCCCTGTAGCCGGCGGACTCGAACTGTCCTCCGCTTCGAGAGGGCCAGTGGTTGCCGAACACCGTCCACGTTCGGTTCTTGTGGGTCTGGAAGTTCACCTGGACGAGCTCGCGGGTGGCGTTGCGGCGCATCACGACGTGAAAGAACACCTCGGCGGGCGGCGCCACGAATAGGTCTGAGTCGTAGATGAACGCCACGTCGATGCCGCGAGCGTCCTCTGTGTCCGCATGAACGATGTCGTAGTTGCGTCCTGGGAGCGGCGTATTGACTCCAGCGACGAGGAGGTCGAGCACGAAGCGGTTCTCGACTTCGCAGACGCCGAGGAGGTCCGGGCCTGCGCCACCGTTCATCTGGGCGATGACCGAGGCTAGTTGGCTGATCTTCTTGTCTCGACGTGCCGGCGTCCAGCCGACAAGATCGGCGCCGATCGTCCGTTGCAGCTTCTCGGTTCGGCGAGGGGAGTCCTCCTCATCGAACAGGTTCTCGAGGTTCCACCACGCGACGTAATAGGTGGATGGCACCTGGCGACCGTTTCAGACCCGGCAACACGTTGTCAAGAGACAAGCGGCGAGCTGCGCGGCCGGCGGGATTCGCAACGCGCATGCCATGGGCCGCGCGCTTCCCTCTAGTTCGCTGACACCTTGCACTCGTCGAGTTCGATCGGCATGACGCTAAGAAGACCTGACCAATCAGGCTCGTCGTCCAAGACTTCCTCGAGCGCGGCGAAGGCGTCCTCGCGTCGAAGGAAGACGTCAACCGCCTTTGGGTCTCCGATCTCGACAAGCGCGTACGCGCGCACGCTCGCATCGTAGTTTCGTCCGCCCAGGCGGGATATTGTCCGAAAAGGCCGTCGCCCCAGCGGCATCGGAGACGATGACCAGCCAGGGCACACCTCACGGACGGTTCCAGCGTGCGATTCATCGCCGCAACGTTCAGAACGCGGAGATGGCTGCGCGGGAGATGGGCGGGCTGTCCCTCGCTGATGCGCTCCTGCTGTGTCAACTGTTGGCGAACACTGATCCGGCGCGCTACGAGCGAGCAGCGCTGCGCTGGCTCCAACGGTTCATCGACGAGCGGTTACCACCACTCAGCGAGGTCGCGCTTGCAGCGTCAGCGCTTGCCGAACTGCGCCACGGCAAGCGAAACGTCGGCGTCGAGACGCTAAAGCTCCTGCTCCGTCGCGCCTAGAGCTCGAGAAACGAAGCTTGGCTTGTGGGCGTCCCTACTTCGAACATTCCGCAGAGGGAGTTACGCCGTCATTCCTTGCCGCCACGACGCATCCGGAGTAGGGCGCTGCTCCTGAGCCGTTGGCGGGAGTGAAGAACACGAGCCAGGCATCCTTCCCCTCGGCGATGCCGCGGGTCTGAGTGGAATAACCAAGAGCCGGCATATCTGCGCGTAGATCCCTGATCCGTTTGACCGCCTTGCTTTGTGCGGCTCGCGCGCTCAGGCCCGCGTAGCTGGTCGACTCGCGCGTGATGTCCGGCCACGGATACAGCGCAAGATGAATGACCAGGATCGCGAGGCCGCCAACAAGCAGATACGGCGTCACCGGAAATCTGTCTCGAAGGACCGCCACCGGTATCCAAATCGAGGGGAACCGAGCATCGCGATGAGCGAAGCGAACCAGCAAGCTCGGAATCACAACGCCGAACACGAGTAACGAGCCATAGATCGAGTAACCGAGCACCAGCTTCTCGTCGCTCCACAAGCGGTTCACCGCAAACGCGACCAGCGCCGTCACGATAAACACGAAAGGCCAGTCGTATCTGAAGGCGTGCACGGGCGCCTTGAGATCGACCTGTTTGATATCTGCCTGCTCGACATCCGGCGGGATCACGCGACCGTGTGGTGTTCGCTCCTCCCGCGAGTCATGTGTTGCGGCGCGGTACGCGACCATCGCAATCACACCCACAACGATCACACCGACCCAACTTGCACCGTCTTCGATGTGACCGATCGTCGTAGAAAACGTCGGCCATGGGACGAAATTACGAAACGGACGCGACAGCGCCCCGGCCAGCTCAACGGCGCCGAAGACCAACCCAACCGGAACCCAGAAGGCAAAGCCTCGCCGTTGGGGTGTCGTCAGCCGCTTGCCGCCGGCCGCCCACTTCGCCTTCGAATTCGCCCACCAGTTCCAGGGCAACAACCACGAGCCCAACGAACGCTCGCGCGACTCGCTCTCCGACAGTGTTAGACCCTATGGAGGTTGATATCCGGCGCTGCTGGTAAGCATGGTCGGTCCCCCGACGCGATCGGGGAAGTTGTTGCCGCGCGAGTGCAAGTCGCGCGGCGCCCACAACCGAGTAGGAGGAACCGACCATGACCA
>WNFV01005023.1_pt1 | contig 20363 bp, 18 predicted proteins | sample 5400101 | NCBI WGS metagenome assembly WNFV01 (sample SAMN13153361, study PRJNA577476) | soil metagenome | isolation source: 115 cm soil or saprolite under grassland replicate 1 | place: USA:California | collected 2016-06-15 | reverse complement strand
AGGTCGATACCGGCGCCGGCGGCGCAGTCGCCGATGCCATCGGGGTGCGCCTGGCGCGGCTTTCCCGCCGCGCGCAGGTCATCGCCGTGACGCACGCGCCGCAGGTGGCCGCGCGCGCCGACCGACACTATCTCATCAGCAAAAGCGCGCTCGACAAAGGCAAGCGGGTAGCCACCCGCGTCGCCGAGCTCGCCGCCGACAAGCGCCGCGAGGAGGTCGCGCGCATGCTTGCCGGCGCCGAGATCACCGCGGAGGCTCGCGCCGCCGCCGCGCGTTTGATCAAAGCAGCGGGATGATTTGACGACGAGAATGCCGGATACCAGCAATATCCCGGTCGCCGATCTCACCGCGGCGCAGGCCAAAGCCGAGCTCAAACGCCTCGCCGCCGAGATCGCCGCTCACGACAACCGCTACTACCAGGACGACGCGCCGACGGTCTCGGACGCCGCTTACGACGCGTTGCGCTGGCGCAACGAGGAGATCGAGGCGCGCTTTCCCGAGCTGGTACGCGAGGACTCGCCCTCGCGCCGCGTCGGCGCACAGCCGTCGCAAAAGTTTGCGAAAGTTCGGCACGCGGTGCCGATGCTCTCGCTCGGCAACGCGTTCTCCGATGCCGAGGTGGCCGAGTTCGTCGAACGCGTGCGCCGATTTCTGCGTCTGCCCGCAGACGAGAAGGTGGTGTTCACGGCCGAGCCGAAGATCGACGGCTTATCCTGCACGTTGCGCTACGAGGCCGGCCGCCTGGTGCGCGGTGCCACCCGCGGCGACGGCACCGAAGGTGAAGATGTGACCGCGAATGTAAGAACGCTCGCCGACGTCCCGAAGGAGCTGCGCGGCAAAGGCGCGTCCGACGTGTGCGAAGTGCGGGGTGAGGTGTACATGACCAAGTCCGCCTTCCTGGCCCTGAACGAACGGCAGAAGGCAGCCGGCAAACCGATTTTCGCCAACCCGCGCAACTCGGCGGCGGGCTCGCTGCGCCAACTCGATCCGTCAATCACGGCTTCGCGACCACTCGGCTTCTTTGCATACAGCTGGGGAGAAATGAGCGAGCTGCCCGCGCAAACTCAGTCCGGCATGGTCAAGTGGTTTGCCGCCCGCGGCTTCAAGACCAACCCGCTGATGCAAATCTGCGACTCGATCGATGCGATGCTCGCGTTCCATCACGAGATCGAGGCACAGCGCGCAACGCTTGATTACGACATCGACGGCGTCGTTTACAAGGTTGATCGCCTCGATTGGCAGCAGCGGCTCGGTTTTATCTCACGCAATCCGCGCTGGGCGATTGCGCACAAGTTTCCCGCCGAGAAGGCGACCACCGTGGTCAAGGCAATCGAGATCCAGATCGGCCGCACCGGGGCGCTCACACCGGTGGCCAAGCTGGAGCCGGTCACCGTCGGCGGCGTCGTCGTGCAAAACGCGACGCTGCACAATGCCGACGAGATCGAGCGGCTTGGCGTGCGCATCGGCGACACGGTGACTATCCAGCGCGCCGGCGACGTCATCCCGCAGGTGCTGGGCGTGGTTGTGGAGAAACGCCCGAAATCGGCGAAGCCTTACAAGTTTCCCAGCCGCTGCCCATGTCCCCTGCATACGGAGGTGGTGCGCGACACCACGGCGAGCGGTGAGGAAGGGGTCATTGCGCGCTGCACGGGGGAGTTTGCGTGCCCGTCTCAGAAGGTCGAGCATTTGAAACATTTCGTCTCCCGCCGCGCCTTCGACATCGAAGGGCTGGGCGAGAAGCAGATCATGCTGTTCTTCGAGCGAGGCTGGGTGAAGGAGCCGGCCGACATCTTCACGCTCGAGGCGCGCAACTCGCAAATCAGGCTGGAGGAGCAGGAAGGTTTTGGCGAAGTGTCGGTCCGCAATCTGTTCAATGCGATCAGGGCGCGGCGCGAGATCACCCTGGAGCGCTTCATCTATGCGCTCGGCATGCGGCATGTAGGAGAGACGACCGCGCGGGCGCTCGCGCGCGGCTACGGGTCATGGAGGGCGTTGCACGAGGCCTGCCTGAGAATCGCCGCAAGCGACGGCGACACGCGCGCCGAAATGGACAACCTCGACCAGATCGGCGACACCGTGATCGAGAGCATCGCCGCCTATTTCGGCGAGAAGCATAATCGCGGTATCGTCGAGCGGCTGACGGCGCAGGCGAAAATCCTCGATGCCGAAAAGCCGGCGGCCGACTCTGCGGTCGCGGGCAAGACTGTGGTCTTTACCGGCTCACTAGAAAAGATGACCCGCGACGAAGCAAAAGCCATGGCGGAACGGCTCGGCGCCAAGGTCGCGGGGTCGGTATCCCAGAAGACCGACTACGTGGTCGCGGGTCCAGGCGCCGGCTCGAAGCTCGGCAAGGCCAAGGACCTCGGCGTGGCGGTGCTCTCCGAAGACGAATGGTTCGATCTCGTGCGTCATGGCGCGTCCTAGTGTTATACCTCGGCGACGCGCTCCCAACATCAGCCATCATGCCGGGTCCCGAGCGCAGCGAGGGAATCCATAATCACCGCCTGTGGTCCTGGATTGCGGGCTCGCCGCAACGCAGTCAAGCTAGAGTCACCGGCACGATCCTTCTCGCATGAACGATCCCAACAAACGCACTTTCATCGGCCGCTCGCTGCCGCGTCGCGAGGACCATCGCCTGCTGACCGGTCGGGGACAATTCATTGCCGACCTCGATCTGCCGCACATGCTGCACGCGGTCTTCGTCCGAAGCCCGCTCGCCCATGCGCGCATCCACGCCGTGGATCTGGCGCGTGCGAGCTGTGCGCCGGGCGTCGCCTGTGCCCTGAGCGGCGCAGATCTCCTGCAGCTCCTGCCGCCGGTGCCGGACACGCAGCTCTCGCTGCCGAGTAAATGGACGGCGCTGGTCCAGCACAAGTTCATCAACCCCCAGCAACCCCTTCTCGCCCACGACAAGGTCCGCCATGTCGGCGAGGCCGTCGCCGTCATCGTGGCCGAGAGTCGTCATGCGGCGGAAGACGCGGCTCAGCTGGTCGGTCTCGATCTCGATCCTCTTCCCGCCGTCGTCGATCCGGAGCAGGCGTTGCGCCCCGGCGTGCCGATCATCCACGAAAGTTTCCACACCAACCTCATCGGCGCATTCACCATTGGTAAGGGCGACATCGATGCCGCGTTTGCGCGCTCCCCGCACAAGTTGCAACGCCGCTTTCATCATCACCGCTATGCCGCCGCGCCAATGGAGTGCCGCGGCGTCGTCGGCGTCCACGATCCGCGAACGGATTCGGTGACCATCTGGTCGGCCACCCAGGTCGTACATTGGGTGCGCCGCGAGGCAGCCGCGGTGTTGCGGCTTCCGGAGGCGCGCGTGCGCTGCGTCGCGCTCGATGTGGGCGGGGGCTTCGGCCTCAAGGGCCACGTGTACCCCGAAGACTTGTTGATTCCTTTCCTGGCGCGCCGGCTCGGGCGGCCGGTGCAATGGATCGAGGACCGCCGCGAGCATCTGATGTGCTCGTGTCATTCGCGCGACCAGATGCACGAGGTCGAAGTCGGGTTTGACGACGAAGGGCGGATCCTCGCGTTGCGCGACCGTTTCATCGTCGACTGCGGAGCGTGGAACCCCATCGGAGCTGGCGTGGTTTACAACACCGCGGTCCATTTGACCGGTCCCTATAAAATCGACGCCGTCGCGATCGATGCCAGGATCGCCGCAACCAACAAGGTTCCGAACGCGCCTTATCGGGGGGCGGGCCGCCCGGAAGCCGCCTTTGCAATGGAGCGAATCGTCGATCTCATTGCCGGCAAACTGCGGCTCGAGCCGGCTGACGTGCGCTTGCGAAACATGGTCCGCCCCGACGAAATGCCCTATCGCGTGGGCATTCCCTACCGCGATGGCGAGCCGATCGTCTATGACGGCGGGGATTATCCGCAGGCGCTACGGCAGGCGCTGGCGGCGGTTGGCGGCGTCGCGGCGTTCCGAGAACGCCAGCGCGCAGCACGCGAAGAGGGCCGCTACCTCGGTCTCGGGATCGGCTGCTATGTCGAGGGCACCGGGGTTGGCCCTTTCGAGAGCGCGATGGTGCGGATCGATCCTTCAGGCAAGATCTTCGTGTCGTCCGGCGCCTGCCCCCAGGGCCAGGGGATGGAGACGATTTTTGCGCAGGTCGTGGCCGATATCTGGCGCGTCGATCCGGACGATGTGGTGATGTCGCTTGCCGACACGGCGGCGATTGCCATTGGGTTTGGCACCATCGCAAGCCGCAGTACGGTCACCTTGTCGGCAGCCATTCACGGTGCGAGCGAACGGCTGCGTGGCAAGGTGTTCGCCATCGCCGCCAATCTGTTGGAGTGCGCGGTCGGCGACCTCGAGCTCCGTAAGAACGGGGTCGGCATCGTCGGTGTGCCGGGCGCCGAAGTCTCGCTCGCCGATGTGGCGCGCGCGGCCCGCCCCGGCTGGGATCATCGGCGGCCGCCGGGCACGGATGCCGGACTGGAGGAGACTTATTACTATGAGCCGCCAACCGTCACTTGGTCCTATGCGGTGCATGCGGCGGTGCTCGAGGTCGACGTGGAGGTGGGACATGTGACTATCGAGAAATATGCCATCGCGCACGATTGCGGCGTTGTGGTCAATCCGATGCTGGTCGAGGGCCAGATCATCGGCGGCGCCGCCCAAGGCATCGGCGGCGCGCTGCTGGAGGAATTCAACTACGACGCCGAAGGCCAGCTGCTCGCCGGCTCGTTCATGGACTATATGGTACCGACTGCGTGCGAAGTACCGAACATGCACCTGATCCACCAACATTCGCCTTCGCCGCTCAATCCACTCGGCGTCAAAGGCGTTGGCGAAGGCGGGCCCATTGCGCCGCCGGCGGTCATTGCCAACGCCGTCTCCGACGCGCTGCGCCCCTTCGCGGTCGAGTTCAATCGGTTACCCGTGAAGCCAGAGCTTATCCAGCAGGCGATCGCATCGGCGACACGCCCCCGCTGATGCCGCAGCGACGGGGCTGGCGCCGAGACAGCAGCTAGACTAAAGCTGAGTTCGCCGTGCCGCGGGAATGCAAGCACAAGCCGACGACGCGGCCGGCATTCGAGTGGCGGATGCTTGAGTTGCGAAGGGCGTAGTTGATTGAGTGGGGCGGCTCATTGTCTTGCCGATTAACGCGTTAGTGCAAGTTTTCTCTGGCAACCCGAGCATGATCGAAAAACTTCGCCGCACGCTTGCGCCGTGGCGCAATGAATGGGCGAGACGATCCAAAGAGGCTCTGCAGTCCGGGGTGTGGGTCGCTCCCGGTTTGGCCTGCGTCGGTCACGCTGGCGCCGCTCATTTCGTCCTGGCCGAGCTGATCCACGATTTTGCCCCGTCAATCCTGTACAACACGGCCATTTTCTGCGTGGCTGTGTGGGCAGGAATTCCTGCTGGCCTTGTAGCGCTTGGGCTTAGCACGTTGTTGATGTTGTTGATGTTGTCGGGCTTGAATGCATTCGGTTTGGGAAGCGACATCCCGGCGGCACCGCAGGCGATCGATCTCACAATCTTTGCTTTGGCAGCGATTCTGATCGTCTGGATCGGCGGGCGCTATCGCGCTCTCAGTGTGCCCTGCCTGCAGCGGGGAAACGAATACCGATCCGGCAGTGGCTTGTTCCTCAAGCTGCATAGATTTCTTCTCGAGGGCGTACCTCCGAACTCGTTTTCCGCCTACATTTTCGCGGTCCTGTGTATCGGCGTCGCGACGCTCATTCGTTCTGGTTTTGCGGTGTCCAGCGGCAACATCATGCCGCTGGTGTCCTATTATCCGGCCGTCCTGCTCTCAGCTCTCATTGGTGGGGCGGGGGCCGGACTATTTGCAATCGTGGCCAGTCTCGTTGCAGTCTGGTCGGAATATCCCGGTCCGGTCTTTTCTGCCGGCGTACCCGCTCGTGACGAGAGCGTCAGCCTTGCCGTTTACGTCTTCGGCTCCTTGCTTTCAGTGTGGATTGCAGAGAACCATCGACCCAGCGTTCACGGCGAGCTTGCACAACAGCCCCGCACGCTGGAAGCGCTCTCGTCAGTTTTAGTCGCTGTCTCCGCTATCCTCCTGACGTCCGTCGTGCTGCTCGCGGTCGACTCATTTCTGGACGCAAAGCCGCTGATATTTGTGTATCTGCTGCCGACGGTCGTGATCGCGATGCACTACGGCAGCACTCTTGCCGTGCTGACGTCGTTTGCCAGCGGGTTGGCGGCGGCGTATTTCTTCTTTCCTCCCAAATTCAGCTTTTACATTGCCGATCCTCTCAACGTTGCGGAGTTGGGATTTTTTCTGTTGCTCGCAGCTATCGCGAGCAAGGCCGTCGCGGCCGTGACGCATGACGCTCGGGCGAGCAAGGCCATCCGCGCCCGCGCCCGGAGCCGGTAAGAACGCGGCTAGCGGATGGGCTGAGCTTACCGCCGCACCAGGGTGAAAACCGCGGCTGCCGTCGCCAGTCCGAAAATCAGCATGAGCAGCAGCATCGGCAGGGCATCCGTTGCCTGCGAGATGACGTGGCCGCCGAGCTGGGCGGCGATGGCGGCGATCCCCATTTGAACAAAACCGGTGACTCCTGATGCGGTACCTGCAACCTGCGGCCGGATGCTCACGGCGCCGGCGATCGAGGTCGGCAGCAGCAGACCGTTGCCGAACCCGATGACGATTTGCGGCAGGAAGATGGTGAACATCTCCCAGCCCGGTAATGCGACGTATACCGACACGTTCAGCAAGCAGCCGGCGATGGTGAGCGCGATCCCCCACCGGATCAAAGCGTCAATGCCGAAGCGCGTCGTCAGCCGCGAAACCGCGAAGTTGCCGGCCATGAATCCGATCGAGGGAACGAAAAACCATAGCCCGTACTCGGCCGACGTACGTCCCAGCATGCTCACCACGACGTGGGGCGCGGCGCCGAGGAAACTGAAGAATGGCGCGGATCCGAGCCCGGCGCAGAGCGCGTAGCCGAAGAAGCGCGGGCTTGCCGCCAACGCCGCGAGGTCGGCGCGAAAATGACGTTCCGAGTTCGGCGCAAGTGAGAGATTGCGGGTCTCCGGCAAATCCAGCAGCGCCCAGGCGCATATCGCGAAACTCAAGACCGCCGTGAAAGCAAAGATCGCCTCCCATCCAAAGAGTGTGTCGAGGATACCTCCGATGAGTGGCGCGACCATCGGCATGAGCACCACGACCGAGGTGACCAGCCCGATCATGGAGGCCGCGTGTTGGCGGTCATAGAGATCGCGGATGATCGCGCGGCCGATGGTCTGTCCGGTCGAGGCGCCGAGCGACTGCGCGACACGCGCGATGACGAGACTTGCGATGCTGGCCGCGAAGATGGCAGCCGTGCTGGCGATTGTCGCCAACGCAAGGCCCGCGAGCACGACCGGCCGGCGGCCGAAACGATCCGACAGCGGCCCAAACACGAGCTGCGCCGCCGCCAGGCCCAGGAGATAGAGCGAGACCGTAAGCTGCACGCGGGCGGGATCAGCCGCGAGCTTGGTCGCGAGCCCAGGCATCGCCGGCACCAGAATGTTGAGCGACAGCGAGCTCATGCCCGCCATCGCGATCAGTAGCGCCAGCAGCCGCCATGGCGTGCGGCGGGCCTCGCTCCCGTTCTTTCCCGCCGGCTCGCGCAAGGGCTCGGTCCAGCGGCTTCAGCTTGCGCGAAGCGGACGGCTTGCGACGGCAAGCCAGGCGCGCGTATCGGTATCGAGCAACGGCGCCAGCGTCTCAAAGACCCGGGCGTGATACGCATCGAGCCAGGCGGCTTCCTCCAGCGTGAGCATCTCGGCCACAATCAGCCGGCGATCGATGGGTGCGAGTGTGAGCGTCTCGAACGCGTTCAGCGGTTTCTCCGCGCCGGCAACCGGCGCGGCGCGAACCACCAGCACCAAATTCTCGATGCGGATCCCGTAGGCGCCGGCTTTGTAGTAACCGGGCTCGTTCGACAGAATCATGCCGGGCTTGAGCGCGGTGGTGCCGAGCTTAGAGATGCGCGCCGGGCCTTCGTGCACCGAGAGATAACTGCCGACGCCGTGGCCGGTGCCGTGATCGAAGTCGAGACCCTGGACCCACAAGAACTGGCGCGCAAAGGAATCGAGCTGCGCACCGGTCGTTCCCTCGGGAAACACCGTGCGGGCGATCGCGATATGGCCCTTGAGCACGCGGGTGAAACGGTCGCCCATCTCGGCGGTTGGCTCACCGACCGCAACGGTACGGGTGACGTCGGTGGTGCCGTCCTCGTATTGCCCGCCGGAGTCGATGAGAAACAACTCACACGGTGCGATGACCCGATTACTCTTTGCCGTAACGCGGTAATGCACGATCGCGCCGTCGGGGCCGGCTGCGGCGATGGTCGGAAAGGAAATGTCCTTGAGCAGACCGGTGTCACGGCGAAAGCTTTCGAGCGCCGCCACGGCGTCAATTTCGGTGAGCTTGCCGCGCGGCGCCTCCCGATCGAACCAGGCGAGGAAGCGGGTGACCGCGGCGCCGTCGCGGACGTGCGCCGCCCGGGCGCCGGCGATCTCGACCTCATTTTTAACGGCCTTCATCAACGCGATCGGACAGGCTCCACGGCTGACTTTGCCGCCGTGGCTGGTGATGAGGCGCGCGAGTGCCTCGGCCGCGGTGCTTTGGTCGAGCCGCACGCTCTTCTGTTGCCGGCCGAGCTCCTCGAGCGCGCGCGCGAAGTCGGAAGGTTCGCAAACGTCGACGAGTGCCTCGAGGCGGTTGCGTACCTCGTTGGAGAGCTTTCGGCCGTCGATATAGAGCGAGGGCCGATCCGCCTGCGGAACGATCGCGAAGGCGAGCGGAAGCGGCGTGTGAGCGATGTCGGCGCCGCGGATGTTGAACGTCCAGGCGACGGCGTGTGGATCCGACACGACCAGCGCGCCGGCGCGTTGTTTTGCCAGCTCGGCACGAATGCGGGCGAGCTTTTCATTGGCGGCTTCGCCGGCAAAGCACGGATCGTGCAGCTTGACCGCTCCGAGCGGTGGGGCTGGGCGGTCGGTCCAAATGGCATCGATCAAGTCGGGCTCGACCGCGATCAGCTTCGCGCCGACAGCGGCGCAGGCCTTCTCCAGCCGCTCCACGGCCTCGATGGTGTGCAGCCAGGGATCGTAGCCGAGCCGGTCGTCCGCCGTGAGATTCTCTCCGATCCAGCGATCCGGTGGCATCTCGACCAGATGTTCAATCGCAAAGATCGAGGTATCTACCTGGTCGCGCACCTGCAGGGTGTAGCGCCCGTCGACGAATAGCACCGCGCGATGCATGAGGACGATGGCGACGCCGGCGGAGCCAGTAAAGCCGGTCAGCCAAGCGAGGCGTTGCTCGCACGCCGGCACATATTCGTTCTGGTGGCGGTCGGAGCGCGGCACAATGAAGCCGGTCAAGCCGCGGCGCGCCAGTTCGGTGCGCAGCGCGGCAACGCGAGGTTCGCTGGCGGCGCGTTCGGCGTCGTCTTCGAATGACTGGAAATGGGCCTCGAACATGGCGGCAATCTATTGAGCCCATGGCAGCCGGGCAATGCTCTCGCGATCCGGCTGCCGAAGACTGCGCGTCAGCCAGCAGCACGCCCGCGCTTCGCCGCGCGCCGCACCGCCGGGCGCACGAGAATGAGCGTGGCCCAATTCTCGAGCGTCAGGCGGTATACGAGGACGAGGCCGCGGGCGCGATAGATGGCGAGCGCGGCGGCGGCTTGCGGCACGAGCAGGCCCGAGAGCACCACGTGCCCTTTGGGCGCAACGAGCCGTGCTATCGGCGTTGCTAGCTCTCTGAGCGGATCGAGCAGGATATTGGCAAGGATCAGTCGGTAGGGGGCGCGGACGCGGAAGGCTGCAGCGCGCAGACCGGCGGCATGGATGACTTCAACCGCACCACCCACCCGGTTGATGCGTGCGTTGCCGCGCGCAATGGCGACGGCGCGGCGATCGAGATCGCTGGCAAGCACCGGTCGATGCAATGACTTAGCCACCGCGATGGCGAGCACGCCGGTGCCTGTGCCGACGTCAAGCGCAACAGTTTGCTTGCGCCGTCGGCGAGCATGGGCCGACGGGCGGCTGGCGGCAGGCCTGTGCCTTCGCGCCTTCACGATCCGGTCGAGGGCGAGCAGGCAGCCGCGCGTGGTCCCGTGGTGGCCGGTGCCGAAGGCGAGGCTTGCGTCGATCTCGATGCCGATCCGGTTGGCCCGCACCCGCGCGCGCGCATGCGCTGCATGCACGAGGAAGCGGCCGGCCTCGACCGGCTCGAGGCCTTCGAGGCTCTTGCGCACCCAGTCCGTCGGCGCGAGCGTCTCAAACGTTAGCGCGCGGGCCGCCGCCGCGCCGGCGGCGGACGCGACCAGCGCCCGCACCGCCGCCTCATCGGGCCGGTCGCGGAAATGGATGGCGAGCGACCAGCGTCGAGCACCTTCCTCGAAGGCCGAGACCGCGAATTGGTCGGGGTTCTCGGCGAGGGCATCGGCGATTTTCCGAGCGGTCGCAGCATCGCTGACGAGCCGTGCGACCACGGTGGCAGCGTCAATGCGCGCAGGCTCGGTCATGGGCTCAGGTCCTTCGGATCATCCCTGATATTCACCGCCTCTTATGCAGAGGCGGCAGGCGCCGATTCACAAAATGGTCAACAGCTTATTCGGCGGTTGTCCACAGCATCGCCGGTTTGGCGAACTCGGCTTCGGGGCTCTGCCTCGGGTTCTTTTCAAGCTCGGCAGTTGTTTTGCACAGTGCTGTCCACCAGCGTTGCGGCCTCGCAGCATCACGGCGAAAGCAGTAGATTTGGCTCTCAGAACAGAAGACTAGGGACGAGCGCCTGACATGTTCCTGAGCCGCGGCCTCTCGCCGCCTCAGGCCCTCTCTAAGAACATCAAAAAGCGTCGGCTCCGCGGTGGCAGCGATTGGCGCGGTGCCCAACAAGGCACGACCGAAGAATGCATGAACGAATAGGCGTGCCGTCCGTCGAAGCCCGGTCGTCGTGGCTCGTCGCGACCGTCGTGCTGGTGATCCTGGCGCTGTCGTTCGGCGCGCCTTGGATCACCATTGTGGCACTCAAGCTGATCGCCGCCGAACTGGGCGACCTGCGCTCGGTTCCGGCTTTGGCGACCGCGCTCGCATGGATCGGCTTCGGCACCGGCGGCCTGGTTATGGGCTACGTCGCCGAACGCGTCGGGGTGCGCTCGACCGTCATCTTCGGTGCCGTGATGATTTGCATCGGGCTTGCGCTGTCGACCGGCGGCGAGGCCTGGCAGCTCTATATCGGCCAAGGCCTGTTCGTAGGTTTTTTTGGCGTCGGCGGCATGAACGCGCCGTTCTACGTTTATATCAGCCGCTGGTTCGATCGCCGCCGTGGCTCGGCGCTGGCGCTGATTTCGAGCGGCAGCTATGTCGCCGGCGCGCTCTGGCCGCCGATCTTCGAGCGCGCCGTCGCGTACGGCGGTTGGCGGCAGACCATGCTCTATTATGGTCTGCTCGAAGTCGCCGTGGTCGTCCCGCTGGCCGCGATATTTCTGCGCCCGCCGCCCGAGCTGCCGCTGCCAGTCGGCGCGTTCGGCGTCATGTCCGCCGCCAACAGCGTAACGGGCTGGCCGCCGAATCTCGTCTTCGCGCTGATGGCCGCGGCGAGCATCTTCTGCTGTGTTCCGATGGCCATTCCGCAGGCGCATTTGCCCGCGTTTTGCAGCGATCTCGGCATCCTCGCATCGCACGGCGCGGCGATGTTGTCGGTGCTGTTGGGCACTGCCTTCGTCAGCCGTCAATTTTGGGGCTGGGTCTCCGACCGCATGGGCGGCCTCAACACCGTGCTGACGGGCTCGATGTTCCAGATCATCGCCATGGCGGCGTTCATGTTCACCCAGGATGAAATCGGGCTGTTCACGGTGTCTGCCGCCTTCGGCCTGGGATTTGCCGGGATCATTCCCGCTTATGTGTTGGCAATCCGAGAGCTGTTTCCGGCGCCGGAGGCCTACTGGCGCATCCCGACGCTTCTCTTATGCAGCGGCAGCGGCATGGCGCTCGGGGGGTGGCTGGCGGGCGTGCTCTACGATCACTTCGGTACCTATGCGCCGGCCTTCGCCGCCGGCGTCGCTGCCAATGCCATCAACCTGGCGATCGTCGGCATGCTGGTGTTGCGTCAAAGATCGCGCTCGGTATGGCTTGCTTGACCGGGCCGCTGCGCCGTTTCACTCTCCGGGGCAAAGACTGAGACGGTAAGCGTCAAGCAGGAGCGAGTCCCATGACCTTCCGCATTGCAGTGGTGCAACCGATCTGCCATCCGCCGGGCAGCGACGCCGCGAACATCGCCGACGCGGAGCGCGCCATCGCACGCGCGGCCGGCGAAGGCGCCGAGTTCGTCTGCTTTCCCGAGACATACCCCGGACCGTGGCGCATGCCAGCGACGTTCGATCCGACTGCGGCCATGGTCGAGGCGGCGGTAAAGCATCGGACCCACGTCGTGTTCGGCACCATCGCGCCGATCGATACCAAAGCCGCCTACAACCTCATCTGCATGGCCTATCCCGACGGCCGCGCGCCCGCGCGCTACCGCCGCACGCATCCGAACGGTCCGTGGATCTATACCGGCGGCCCGGCGTGGGAATTCCAGTGGGTGCCGGGCGACGAATTCCCGGTGTTCGAGACTGTACACGGCAAGGTTGGGCTCGCGATGTGCAGCGAGGTCTATATGCCCGAGGTCTCGCGCGCGCTCGCCTTGCGCGGCGCCGAGCTGATTTTCATGCCGGCAGGCAAGGACAAGCGCAAGCTCTGGGCGACCTGGCGCACGCTCATTTGGGCGCGCGCGATCGAGAACCTTGCGATCGTGGTCACGACGCAGAACCTGTTCGATCATTCCGAGCGCGGGTTGGCCATGGTCGCGAGCCCGGAGGAAATCCTGTACGAGAGCACCATTGCCGGCACCGCGGTGGTCGACGTGAGCCTCGAGCGCGTGCGATATCTGCGCGCGAGCCGTGACGAGGTGGGCTCGTCCGAGACCTGCGCGACCAAGCAGGGCGTGCTCGGCCCGCAATGGCAGCGGCCCGAGCTCTACGATCGCATGTATCCGCGCCCGCTACGCGAAGCGGCAGAGTAGACCGCGCGACGTTGCGTTTTCGCAACCAGCATGTCCGGACAATGTCGGGGCAGCGTGAGTCGACGCGTCCATGGGACTGACTTTAACTCCGGGAAGCTTGGTCGTCGCGTCCGCCTATCCCGATCCTCCTTTTGATCTCATCCAGGACGGGTCGGCGACCGGCTTCGACATCGAACTGATGCGCGCGGTTTGCGCGCAGCTCGGCCTCGCCTTGCAGCCGGTGCGGTATGCGGGCGATGACTTCAACGGCATCTTCGATGGCCTCGCAAAGGGCAGCTACGACGCCGTCATCTCGGGAACGACCATCACCCCGGAACGCGCCGCCGTCGCGCTATTCTCGCAGCCCTATCTCGAATTCAATCAGGGCGTGGCGGTAAATCGCCGATCGACGCCGAGCGTCGCCTCGCTCGGCGATCTGCGCGGCCTGACCGCGGGTATCCAGTCCGGCAATACATCCGATTTCGTGGCCCAGCGGCTGTTGGTGGAGGGCACGATCGCCGGCATCAAGTACTATCCCTATCACGGCATAACGACGGCCCTCGACGATCTCGAGGCGGGACGCATCGGGCTCGTAATCAAGCTCTTCCCGGTCATCTCGTGGCTGGTGAGGGATCGTGCGCAATTGTCGGTCGCGCTCGAGGTCCCTACCCGCGAGAAGCTGGGGATCTCCTTTGCCCAGCAAAACCAGTCGCTGTGCGAGGCGGTCAACCGCGCGCTCGCGACGCTGCGCGACAATGGCGAATTTGCGCGGCTGCAGGCGCGCTGGTTCCCGCGCAACGGCGGCTCGTGAGGTGCGAAACCTCGTTGAGGCAACACTCCCAGATGAGCCGCACTCTGGTCATGCTCAAGCCTAGCGCGGCAGCTCATTGGTCGTTGGCGACGGGAGTATGACTGTCGAGGATCTCGCGCAATTTCGCCGCGAGCTCATCCGGCCAATACGGCTTGCTCACCTTTTCGATTCCGGGGTCAAGCCCGCGGCGCAGCACCGAGTAGTTCAGATAGCCCGATGCGAACAAAACCTTTAGTTCTGGTCGCAGACGCCGCGCCTCGGCCACGAGTTGAGGGCCATGCATTCCGCCGGGCATGAAGAGATCAGTGAATAGCAGATCGATGCGAGTGTCTTGACGCAGGATTTCTAGTGCGTCGCGGCCGTTACTGGCCGATAGCACATGATAGCCCAAGCTCTCGACCAGGCTTACAGCAGACGGGCGCACCAGGTCGTCGTCGTCGACGATCAGGATCGTCTCGCCGCGACCTGGAGGAAGTTTCATAACCTTCACCTTTCGAGGAGAGGGGCGCGCACCGCTTCACGCCTCACAATCCGGTGGCAAGACCGAATTACCACACGGAAGCGTACTTGGAACGGCGCGGTTGAGGATAATTTGTCGCAACAACATCTCTGTTAATCGGCTCCATGCAAATCTGGCGATCCATTGCGGCGAGTCCGTTGCCGGTGAGATATATCGTGCGCGACTTGAGACCGCCGTTCTTGACGATCCAGGCGCGAACCGGCTCCGGATACGTGCTGATTAAAAACCGCGTGCCGGCCGGACTGTCAATTTGTCGTCCATTGTCGTCAAGGCGCCAAGCGGCATGGAATCCGAAGCTCGCCCGCGCTGTGACGCAGAGACGGGCGGAGGGAATGATTCCGAGAATCAAGGTGCATGCCGAATCACATGGCCCGTCAATGATGACGCGGGCGCCGGAGCGCTCCAGGGCTGTAAATTCCACCAAGTATTGGACGATCTCGCCGCCGCGATCGGAGACGATCCACACATCGGCAGGTACTTCAACGCGGGCGCCCACCGTTACATCCTGTGCAGGTGAGTGGACTGGCGCGAATGCCAGCGCCAATGCGCCGATTACCAAGAGGCTTCGCATAGTCCCCTCGAAACCCGTTTCCGATGGAAGCTTAGACTCCTCCAGATGCATTGATTTAGGTCAAACCAGCAAAGCTACTTACGTAAATCTACTGATGTGCGCCGGCCTAGCAGGTTATTTACGCCTCTTTGCGGGGAATACGCTGCCGCACATTACCGGGCCTCAGAAAATAAAAGGGGCCGTCCTACAAGGACGGCCCCACGCTCACGCCGCGGTACAGCTAACTGACCATCACTGTCGTTCGATCAAAAGGTCGTCGCGAGGGATGACGTCAGCTGCTCATAGGTGAGGTCCCGCGATCTCGCCCTCACGGCGCTCGCGGCGCTGCTCGCGCCACCAACGACAAGCGTCGCGCGCCATTGCGAGCGGGACCATGCCAGCCGGGATGAATATGCCAAGCGCCAACATTACCCAAAACCAGTCGTAGTCCATCGCCATCTCCCCGTGTCTACGAGCTCGATCGATCGCCTTGTGAGGCGATTCGGTAGGGTCGAATTCGTGCGCAAGGCTCGCGAGATCGGGGCGCCCAATCGGAGCACATCAGTAAGCCCGCCAGCCCGGCGTGACGGTCGCCAAATGCCCAAAATCGCAAAAGGTTCCCGGCCACTACGCCAAACTGGAATTGCTAAGACCCTGAGACTACATGTTTTTCCGCAATTGCAGGGCTGCTATGCTTTGGTAGAATGCCGGAATCGTGAGCAATGCACTGTGGAATGCACACCCTGCGAGGGGCGTTCTTGAAATGATCCATATGGGCAAGGGCTGGACGGAAGGAGGTCAGATGCCCGTCAGCATAATGCATGGCGCGCATTCAGGGCGTCGCCGACGCGCGCTGGTTGGCATTCTGGCGGCACTGGCATTGCCGCTTGGTTGCCCGCTCTCCCATGCCGCCTATCCAGAACGGGTCATCACGCTCATCGTACCGTTTCCGGCCGGAGGTCCGACCGACATCATTGCCCGCATCGTTTCGGTCGGTTTGCAGAAATCGTACACGTTGCTGCTCACCTCGACCGCCATTGCCGTCAATCCTGCGCTCTACAAGAACCTGCCATACGATCCGCTGAAGGACTTTGCGCCGATCTGCGAACTGGTCAACGCGCCAAACGTGCTGTTCGTGCGCTCGGATTCCGGCATCAGGTCTGTTGCGGATCTGATCGCGCGCGCCAAGGCCGCGCCCGGTGCGCTCAATTATTCGAGCCCAGGGGCGGGCACGAAATCACATCTTGCGGCCGAACAGCTCAAGTTGCGCGCCGGCATCGATATGGTGCACATCCCCTACCGAGGCGGCGGTCCCGCGACCATGGCGGTGCTCGAGGGCACCGTGCAGGTCGGCTCGGTCGCGCTGGCGCCAGTCGAGCCGCTGATCAAGGAAGGGAAGTTCACGGCGCTGGCGGTGACCGGGGCCGAGCGCTGGTTCTCGCTGCCGGACGTGCCGACCATGATCGAGTCGGGCTTCCCCGGCTTCGTCTCCGATACCTTCAACGCGCTGTTTGCACCCGCGGGAACGGCGCCCGAAATCATCGCGCTGCTGTCGCGGGAGACGCGGGCGGCGCTCAAGACGCCGCAGGCGCGCGAGCAGGCGCACCGCGCCGGGTATCAAATCGTCGGCGGGACGCCGGAAGAACTCGCGGCGCGGCTTGCGTCGGAGATTCCGGCGGTCAAGGAGCTGGTCGCGCGATTGGGAATCAAGTTGGAGGAGAAATGAGCATGTACCGCTTTGCATTGGCGGCGTTGGTCTGCTCGGCGGTGCTGGCGCCGTCGGTACTGCGGGCGCAGAGCTATCCGAGCAAACCGATCCACTTTGTCTTGCCTTACGTTCCAGGCGGCATCATCGACACCGCCGGTCGTCATCTCGCACTTCGGCTGAGCGAAGGGCTGGGACAGTCGGTCGTGCCCGAGAACCGTCCGGGAGCGGGCGGCATGGTCGGCGCCGACGTAGTCGCGCGCGCGGCGCCGGACGGCTACACGATGCTGCTGACCGACCCCGCCCTCGTCACCAATCCGACGCTGCAAGCGGATGCCCCCTACGATCTGAAGGCGCTGCAGGCGGTTTCCATCATCGGCTCCTCGCCAGCGCTGATCGTCGCGTCGTTGACCTTGCCGGTAAATACGTTCGCCGAACTGATCGCGTATGCCAAAACCAATCCCGGCAAACTCAATTTCGCATCGGCCGGTGTCGGAACCGCGCCGCATCTCGCCGGTGAAATGATCAAGCTGCGCGCCGGCATCGAGATGACGCACGTGCCCTACCGCGGCATTGGCGCGGCCTATCCGGACGTCATGAGCGGAAAGGTGCAGCTCGCGTTCTCCAGCATCGCTGGCGCGGTGCCTTTCACCAACCGCGTGCGAGCGCTTGCGACGATGGGTTCGGTGCGCAGCCCGGTTTATCCCGATGTGCCTACGGTCGCGGAGTCCGGTCTGCCCGGCTTCGATGTCGACCTTTGGATCGGGATTTACGCGCCGGCTGGGCTTGCGCCGGAGGTGCTGGCGAAGCTCAACCGCGAGATCAACAAGGCGCTCGAGCGTCCCGAGCTCAAGGCGGCCTTTGCCAAGATCGGGGTCACGCCACGCGGCACCACGCCGGAGGAGGCTGCGGCCTTCACCCGCTCGGAATTCGAGAAGTGGAAGAAGGTGATCGTCGAGGGCAAGATCAAGCCGGAATAGCAGCGCTCAGCCCATTCCGGATGCGGATGTCGGCTCGATCTCGCACATCAGGCGCACTTCGCCGGGCTGAGCATTGGTGTACTTGTCCTGCCCGAGATATTTCTTGGCGAGCGAATCGATGTGCGAAACGGCGCCGTCCTCGGTGACGCGCCGGACCCGGCCGCGAATCTGGACGTAGCGGTAGGGATTGCCGGGGTCGACGATCGCCAGCGCAACGGGGGCACCTTTCTTCAGGTTGCGCGCCTTGACGCGGCCCCGCGCGGTATTCACCCGAACGAGACCGTCGGTGTAATCGAACCATACCGGCGTCACCTGAGGCGTTCCGTCCGGGTTGACCGTGGCGAGATTTGCAAAGGCCTTCTTCTGCTGCAGCAGGTCGAGATATTTGTCGGGAACCATGGCCATGACACGAGCCTCCTTGCGCAGCATAGCGGGATGCGCGCGAAAGCGCATCCTGCAAAGCTAGGACGCATGCACATTAGCGCGCAGACCGAATTCCTTTCTGGGTCTATTCATTCCGACTTGACCGCCGCCGCCTTGATGATCGGCGTCCAACGCGCGATCTCGTCCTTTACCAGCGCGGCAAGCGCCTGCTGACCGCGTCGGCTCTTGTCCGGAATCTCGCTGCCCAGGTCGAACAGGCGTTTCCGCGTCGTCTCGTCATCGATCGCCTTCTCGAGCGCGTCGCTGAGCTTGTTGATGACCGGCTTGGGCGTTCCCTTAGGGGCAAACAAGGCGTTCCAGGCCGATGCCTGGAACTGCGCAAGCCCGGCCTCTTTCGACGTCGGCACGTCCGGCAGTGCCGCATTGCGATTGGAGGTTCCAATTGCATAGGCTTTGAACGCGCCGCCGCGAACGTGCTGAACGACGTCGGGGGTGACGTTGCACATGTAATCGACTTGGCCGCCGATCAGCGCGGTGATGGCGGGCGCGGCACCGTTGAAGGGCACCATGGTCGGCTTCACGCCGAGTATCGAGTTGAGCAGCAGGCACGTGAAATGCGTGATCGAGCCGACGCCTGCATGCGCCATGTTCAGCGTCTCGGCGTTCGCTTTCACGTACGCTGCGAATTCCTTCAGGTCGTTGGGCGGAAGGTCCTTTTTTCCTACGATCACGACGGGAAGGCCGGCGACCATGCCGACTGGAGCGAAATCGACTTCCGGGTTGTAGGCGAGGCTGGGATAGAGCGCCACGGCAGCCGCGTGCGTGCCCATGTTGCCCAATTCAATGGTGTGTCCATCGGGGCTTGCGCGCATCGCACGCGTCGAGCCGGTGGTGCCGCCCGCGCCGACGACGTTCTCGACGATGAACTGCTGGCCGAGCGTGCGCGACATGTGCTCGCCGAGAATGCGGGCAATGACGTCGGTCGTCCCGCCTGCAGAGAACGGCACGATGATCGTGACAGGCCGCGACGGATAGACCTGCGCCGTTGCATGGTTCGCAGCGCTTATTGCCAAGGCAAAGGCCGTGGTCGCGAGAATAATCACACGCTTCGTCACCATGCTTTTCCCCTCTCGGTGCCGGGCCCGCGGCCGCGACGCGAATGAAGAAGGGCCGCCCTCGCGGGCAGCCCTTCCATTGTCGAGCCGTGATCCGGCTCATCCCGCAGAGCGCCGTTTGGGCGACGCGTCAATTCGCTGGGCCCCTCAAAGCGGGAAGGATCCAGCTCACGGATGCCGGTAATCGCGGCGATGGACAATGAGACACTGGATCACCTCCTTTCGGTTGTTGACGACGCGCGTAATCTAGCGAGCCCTTACAGATTGTCAAAGCGAGCACATGCGACCAGGATGAGCCTGCGCGATCGCCCCGCGTACAAATCATAACTCCGGGAGGTTGACATGCGATTGCCGCTGCAATTGAAGACGACCCTGGCCATGGTGCTCGCCGCGCTATCTTGGTTGGCGGCCGCGCATGCTCATGCGCAGGACTTTCCGTCCCGCGTGATTCGCGTGGTCGTGGCGTTTCCGGCGGGCGGTCCAACCGACTTCGTCGCACGTCTGCTTGCCGACAAGCTCAAGCCGCTGCTCGGGCAAAACGTCATCGTCGAGAACAAGCCGGGCGCGAACGGCGCGATCGGCGCCGAATACGTCGCAAAAGGCGAAGCGGACGGCCATCTCCTGTTTCTCACTACGATCGGCGCGGTCGCAATTACGCCGCATCTGAGCAAGCCGAACTACGACACGCTGCGCGATTTCGCCCCGATCACGCTGGTGGTACGCCCCACCACGATCCTGGTCGTCAAGCCGGAGACGCCGGTGAATTCGGCCAAGGAACTCGCCGCCCTTGCCAAGGAGAAGCCCGGATCGATTCCGTTCGCCTCGACCGGCTCGGGCAGCACGACCCATCTCGCGCTCGAGCTTTATCAATCGGCGGCGAACGTGAAATTCCTGCACGTGCCCTATCGCAGCTAGTGGAACCGTGTGGAAGTTGGTGAGAAAACGCGCTATATGGGCATTTTCTTGCGCCAAGTTTCGTGGGGTGTCGCCATAGTGTCCCGATCCGCAGAAAACTCATGAGCGGCCATTTATGTGCTTTCCTGGAGGCATCCCAGGCGGAAGGGTGGACGCTGAATTTTTGGCGCTTCGAGCTTCCTGCCGCGCTGGTCCCCAGCATACGGCGCGCGACTGCATTTCCTCGAGGCGCTGACATTAGACCCCACCCCGTGCCACTTGGACGAGCTTGAACGGCAAATGAAGGTAGCGATGATTATCCTCAATCCAACGTTTCTGGTTTTCGTTCAGCTTGTCGCGCCATGATTTAACTTCAGCCAAAAACCATTGATTT
>WNFV01003396.1_pt1 | contig 20370 bp, 12 predicted proteins | sample 5400101 | NCBI WGS metagenome assembly WNFV01 (sample SAMN13153361, study PRJNA577476) | soil metagenome | isolation source: 115 cm soil or saprolite under grassland replicate 1 | place: USA:California | collected 2016-06-15 | reverse complement strand
TGCTGCAACTTGCCGAGGAATCCGGGCTGCGCGAACGCATCGACGCCATGTTCCGGGGCGAGAAAATCAACATCACGGAAAACCGCGCCGTCTTGCACGTAGCCCTACGCGCGCCCAGAGGAGCATCCATTGTTGTTGACGGCGAGAACGTGGTGCCCCAAGTGCACGCCGTGCTCGATAAGATGGCTGATTTTTCCAACCGCGTGCGGAGCGGCGCGTGGAAAGGCCACACCGGCAAACGCATTCGCAACGTCATCAACATCGGCATCGGCGGCTCCGACCTCGGGCCGGTGATGGCCTACGAAGCACTGAAGCATTACAGCGAGCGGGCCATGACGTTTCGGTTTGTTTCCAACGTTGACAGTACCGACTTCGCGGAAGCCGTGCAGGATCTCGAACCAGCGGAGACCCTCTTTATCATTTCTTCGAAAACTTTCACGACCCTTGAAACAATGACGAACGCGCACACCGCCCGCGAGTGGTCAATTGCCGGTCTCGGAGGTGACGAAAAATCTGTCGCCCGCCATTTTGTCGCGGTGTCGACCAACGCTGAGGATGTAGCCAAATTCGGCATCGATACGGCCAACATGTTCGAGTTCTGGGATTGGGTTGGCGGACGCTACTCCATGAATTCGGCTATCGGCCTCTCGACGATGCTTGCGATCGGCCCGGATAATTTCCGCGCGATACTCGACGGTTTCCATCAGATGGACGAGCACTTTCGCGCCGCTCCATTTGAACGCAACTTGCCGGTGCTCATGGGGCTATTGGCTGTTTGGTATAACGATTTCTTCGGCGCCCAGACCGTCGCGGTGTTGCCGTACGAGCAATACCTGAAGCGGTTCCCGGCTTATCTGCAGCAGTTGACAATGGAGAGCAACGGCAAACAGGTCACGCTCGACGGCACTAAAGTCGCGTGCGATACCGGCCCCATTTATTGGGGCGAACCAGGCACAAACGGCCAGCACTCCTTCTACCAATTGATTCATCAGGGAACGAGGCTCATTCCGTGCGACTTCATAGCATTCAACAAGACGCTCAACCCGCTTGGCCGGCACCACGACATGCTCCTAGCAAATGTGTTCGCTCAGACCGAAGCGCTGGCCTTCGGTAAGACGCCCGACCAGGTCAAGGCTGAGGGCACTCCGGATTGGCTCGTGCCCCATCGCGTCTTCGAGGGCAACCGCCCATCGAATACGCTCCTCGCCGAACGGCTCACGCCGGAAACGCTCGGTAAGCTCGTCGCTCTCTACGAGCACTCAGTTTTCACGCAGGGCGTTATCTGGAACATCGACTCTTTCGACCAGTGGGGCGTCGAGCTGGGCAAAGTGTTGGCTCAACACATCATCGCGGAACTAGAGAGCGAGCGAGAGCCTACTCTCAGCCATGATAGTTCAACCAACAATTTGATTCGTCGCTACCGAAAACTTAAGGAGGCGTCATGAAAACGCTCGGCTTTAACGAACAACAATTGCAGAAAATGAAGACACATCCCGGTTTCATTGCGGCGCTGGATCAAAGCGGTGGCAGCACGCCCAACGCGCTGCGTCTTTACGGAATCAAAGAAGGTGCGTGGTCCAACGAGAATGAGATGTTTGCGATCGTGCATCAGATGCGCACGCGCATCATTACCAGCCCCAGCTTCACCGGCGAGCGGATTATTGCCGCCATCCTGTTCGAGAACACCATGGACAGAGACATCGAGAGGCGGCCTACCGCGGACTATCTTTGGAACGTGAAACGTGTTGTGCCGTTTCTGAAAGTGGACAAGGGCCTTGCAGCTGAGAAGGACGGGGTCCAGTTGATGAAGCCCATGCCCGCGCTTGCTGCGCTGCTCGACAAAGCCAAAGCGAAGGGCATCTTCGGAACCAAGATGCGCTCGGTCATCAACCAAGCCAATCCAGCCAGCATCAAGGACATCGTGAGCCAGCAATTCGAAGTAGCTGGGCAGATCATCGCCGCTGGCCTCTTGCCGATCATCGAGCCGGAAGTTGACATTCACTGCCGGGAAAAGGCCAAGGCCGAAGAGTTGCTCAAAGCGGCCATCCTCGAGGAGCTCGACGAACTGCCAGTGGGTCAGTTGGTCATGCTCAAGCTCACGCTACCAGAGCAAGACGACTTCTATGCCGATTGCATCAGACATCCCAATGTCTTGAGAGTGGTTGCGCTGTCGGGCGGTTATGCGCGGGAAGAAGCTAACGACCGCTTGCGCAGGAATCACGGCATCGTGGCGAGCTTTTCGCGGGCGCTGGTGGAAGGGCTGTCGGCGCAGCAATCCGACGCTGAGTTCAACGCCCTGCTGGATGGATCCATTCAGAGTATCTTTGAGGCGTCGAACACCTAAGCAGGCGATGATCGGAGAGCGGATGGGAATCGAATGACAGTGTCGGAACACGCTGACGGTCCGAGAATTATGACCAAGAGGGATTTAAGATATGGATAAGGGTATCGTTAAACTTGCCCCTTCCATCCTCTCGGCTGACTTCGCCCATTTGGACAAGCAAGTGGGCGAGGCGGAGCAGGCCGGGGCCGATCGCATCCACGTCGATGTCATGGACGGACACTTCGTGCCGAACATTTCGATGGGGGCGCCGATTGTCGAGTCGCTCCGTCGGGTCACGCGCTTGCAGTTGGAAACCCATCTGATGATCTCGGACCCCGATTTTTTTCTGGACGAGTTTACAGAGGCTGGCTCCGATTCGTTTCTTGTCCACTGGGAAGGCAACAACAATCTGCATCGCACCGTGCAACGCGTGAAGGCGCTCGGCAAGCGCGTCGGCGTCGTGATCAATCCGGCAACCCCAGCGGCAGCGCTGGACGAAATCCTCCAAGACGTGGATCAGGTGTTAGTCATGACGGTCAATCCGGGCTTTGGACATCAGCATTTCATCCACACGACGTTGCCAAAGATTCGGCGCGTCCGCCGGATGATCGACGAGATCAGGCCCGGCTGCGACCTTGAGGTTGATGGCGGTATCGACGCGACGACTGCGCCACTGGTAGTCGATGCAGGAGCCAACGTTCTGGTGGCCGGTTCGTCAATTTTTAGTGATGGCGAAGGAGTCGTCGCAGCCATGGAGCGTCTTCGAGCAGCTGCGAATGAGAGCAAGTGAGAGAAAATTCGAAACTCGAAATCCGAAATTCGAAACAAATTCAAATGATAAAAAAGCAGAAAAGTCCAAACAAGCTCGTTTCCGGATTCCGATTTTTGGATTTCGGATTTGATTCATAAACAATCTGTTCAGAGAAAGGAATTAGCTATGCAAATCGGAATGATTGGTCTTGGAAGAATGGGCGCGAACATGGCGCGGCGGCTTCTCAATGGAGGCCATCAATGCGTGGTGTTCGATAGAGCGCCGAAGGCGGTCGCGGAGTTGGCGGAAAATAAGGCCGTTGGCTCCTCCTCGCTGGGCGACCTCGTAAAGAAGCTCGCAAAACCGCGGGCGGTCTGGTTGATGGTTCCCGCGGCGGTCGTGGACAAAACTATCGCGGATCTCCTCCCCCATCTTGAGTCAGAGGACATTCTGATCGACGGCGGCAATTCCTATTACATTGACGATATTCGGCGCGCCAAGGAACTCGCGCCGAAGGGCATCCATTATATAGATGTAGGAACCAGCGGTGGCGTCTGGGGACTGGAGCGAGGTTACTGCATGATGATTGGCGGCGAGCAGAAGATCGTCAAGCACCTCGATCCGATCTTTGCCACGCTGGCTCCAGGCGCCGGCGACATACCGCGCACGCCTGGGCGTGAAAAGGCCGGAGGCACCGCCGAGCAGGGTTATTTACACTGCGGGCCAAACGGCGCCGGCCACTTCGTGAAAATGGTTCACAACGGGATTGAGTACGGCATCATGGCCGCGTACGCCGAGGGGCTGGGCGTGCTGCGCGCCGCCAACGTCGGCAAGCAAACACATGAGGTCGACGCTGAGACGACGCCATTGCGCGACCCCGAACACTACCAGTACGAACTCAATCTACCTGACATCGCCGAGGTATGGCGGCGCGGCAGTGTGATCGCATCGTGGCTGCTGGATCTAACGGCGAACGCGCTGGTTGCGGATCCGGCTCTCGCGAAATTCGCAGGCCGGGTTTCGGACTCGGGCGAGGGGCGCTGGACGATCAAGGCGGCCATCGACGAGGCCGTTCCCGTTCACGTTTTGACTGCCGCACTGTACGAGCGTTTTAGCTCGCGCGGCGAGGCGGATTTCGCAGACAAACTACTCTCGGCTATGCGCTATGAGTTCGGCGGACACCTGGAAAAATCCACCAAATGAGGAGAACGCTATGAACGATTCCCATTCGGATGCCCTGGTCTTTTTCGGTGCTACCGGCGATCTTGCTTACAAGAAGATTTTTCCGGCACTGCAGGCGATGGCAAAACGCGGACACCTCAACGTGCCGGTGATCGGCGTGGCCAAAGCCGGTTGGAATCTCGATCAGCTCCGCGAGCGGGCGAAGGACAGTCTTGAGAAACATGGCGGGATCAATCCCGCAGCTTTTGACAAACTGTGTGGTTTGCTGCGCTATGTTGACGGCGACTATAAAGAGCCGGCGACGTTTCAGTCCCTTCGGAAGGAGCTTGGCTCAGCGCAGCAGCCGGCGCATTATCTCGCCATCCCGCCGGTGTTGTTCGGAATGGTCGTGGAACAACTGGCCAAAGCTGGATGCACGAACGGCGCTCGCGTCATCATTGAAAAACCGTTCGGTCACGATCTCCCCTCGGCGCAAAACCTCAACCAAACTTTGCTCGGCACGTTTGACGAGAAGACGATCTTCCGCATCGACCATTACCTGGGAAAACGGCCGGTGCACAACATGCTCTTTTTCCGCTTCGCCAATGCGTTTCTGGAACCGTTCTGGAATCGCAACCATGTCGAGAGTGTGCAAATCACCATGGCTGAAAACTTCGGTGTCCAGGGGCGGGGCGCTTTTTATGATCAAACGGGAGCTATCCGCGACGTAGTGCAAAATCATCTTTTCCAAGTCTTGGCCAACCTGACGATGGAGCCGCCGGTGAGAACCGACAGTGAATCCGTACGAGACGAAAAGGTCAAGGTTCTGCGGGCAATCCGCCCGCTGGAGCCGAGAAACGTGGTTCGTGGGCAGTTCCGCGGCTATCGGAACGAAAACGGTGTCGCCTCAAACTCGGAGGTCGAGACGTTTGCAGCGCTACAGCTGGAGATCGATTCGTGGCGCTGGAGAGGAGTTCCCTTCTACATCAGGGCGGGAAAATGCTTGCCCGTGACCTGCACGGAGGTCCTTGTACGACTGCATCAGCCTCCAACCATGTATCAAGGTTTCGGTCTCAAGCGGAACTATTGCCGTTTTCGGATCAGTCCCGATGTCACGCTTGCATTTGGCTTGAATGTCCTGGCGCCCGCCGAGGACACTGATGAGTCCGTGGAACTTTTGGCGAGCCACCATCCCGGCGCAGACGAAATGGATGCTTACGAACGGGTGCTCGGCGATGCAATGGCGGGAGACGCGAGCCTGTTTGCTCGCGAGGACTATGTCGAAGAGGCATGGCGGATCGTTGATCCTGTGCTAAAGGCAGGCACTCCGGTCTACGGCTACGAGCCAAATAGCTGGGGTCCGCCTGAAGTCGATCAGAGAGTTTCACCGCCCGGAGGCTGGCATAACCCGACGGTAGCGGGATGAAAGAACGGAGCACGGAGTGATGGAGTACTGGAGTAATGGAGTATTGGGTAAAACCCATCACTCCATCATTCCAAACTTCCATTATTCCAATCTTTCGTTAGGAGCTGCCAATGAAGATTGAAGTGCTTCCCGATGCCGATGCAGTCGCACAGAAGGGCGCCGAGATTATCGCTGCGGAGGCTCGCGCGGCAGTGAAGGCGCGCGGCCGTTTCATTGTCGCGGTCAGCGGAGGCCACACACCGTGGCAAATGCTGCGTGCCCTGGCAAACGAAGATGTTCCCTGGGAAGGCGTAAACGTGGTGCAAGTGGACGAGCGCGTCGCCCCGGCGGGAGACTCTGACCGAAACCTCACGCACTTGTATGAGAGCTTGCTTGAGCATGCACCACTACGACCTGAGCAGATCTATGCGATGCCGGTGGAAGAGCCGGAACTGGAAAGCGCAGCCGAACGTTATGCCGAGACTCTTAAAAAGATCGCCGGCTCGCCACCGGTGCCCGATCTCGTCCACCTGGGCCTCGGACCCGACGGCCACACTGCTTCGTTGGTGCCTGGAGATCCAGTTCTGAACGTCACCGACTCAGATGTCGCGCTGACTGGAGTGTATCAGGGAAAGCGTCGGATGACATTGACCTATCCGATTCTCAATCGTGCTCGCCGCATTCTGTGGCTCGTGACCGGAAAGGATAAAATTTCAGCGCTCGCGCGCTTGCGCGAGGGCGATCCGACAATTCCAGCCGGCCGGATTCAAGCGGCAAGTGCCCTGGTTCTCGCCGACCAGGTGGCGGCAGGGCAACTAAAATCCAGGTAGTGAGGACAACTATTGCCGAAAAAAGAATCAACTACGCAGCAAGCTGACGAGGTATCAGAAATATAGCGGTGAGAATTTATCCCCCAGACGTCACCCCCGAATGTTTTAATCGGGGGTCCAGTTCCGGTCTCGCCTGGATTCCCGATAGAAGCATTCGGGAATGACGGACTCTAAGAGGTGTGGGAATAGCAATTATGATCTCGAGCGCAAGAACGAGGAGACACATATGCGCGTTGGAATTGCCACCGATCACGGTGGATTTAGTTTGAAAGAGGAATTGTTCGGCCAGCTTCGCGCCGCGGGGCATGAGGTCATCGATTTCGGCGCTCATCACCTGAGCGAAGGCGATGACTACCCCGACTACGTCGTCCCGCTAGCACTGGCCGTAGCCGCGCTGGAGGTGGAGCGTGGAGTGGCGATCTGCGGCAGCGGCGTCGGCGCGTCGGTGTGCGCAAACAAAGTTCGAGGCATTCGCGCGGCGTTAATCCACGACCACTTCTCTGCGAAGCAGGGTGTCGAGGACGATCACATGAACATTCTTTGTATGGGCGGCAGGACCGTGGGACCAGCCGTCGCTTGGGATCTCGTCCAGACATTTCTGGCAGCCGAGTTTAGTCAAGCGGAGCGACATTTGCGCCGCCTGGGCAAAGTAGCTTCCTTAGATGGAGAAAAAAGCTAACCAAAAGGAAAATTCGAAACTCGAAATCCGAAATTCGAAACAAATCCAAATGATCCAAAGGCAGAAAAATTCCAAACAAGCTGGTTTTCGGATTCCGATTTTGGGATTTCGGATTTGACCGCTTCGTTTGTTTCGGATTTCGATATTCGGATTTCGGATTTTATTTCGAATCTGATTTAGGTTGATAGGAGAAAACTATGACAGACGAGAAGATGATTCAATTAGCGATCAACACAATTCGCACGCTCTCGATAGATGCGGTACAGCAAGCCAAGTCCGGGCACCCCGGTACCCCGATGGCGCTCGCGCCGCTGGTTTACGCGATCTGGAATCGCGTCATGCGCTTCGATCCGCAGGATCCTATCTGGCCCAACCGCGATAGGTTCGTACTCTCAAACGGCCACGCCTCAATGCTGCTCTGGTCCGTGCTCCATCTCAACCGCACACAGGCGGTCAACGCCAATTACGAAAGACTCGGTCACCCGTCGGTTTCCCTCGATGATATCCGTCACTTCCGCCAGCTCGAAAGCAAAGCCCCGGGGCACCCCGAGTATCATTGGGTTTCAGGCGTTGAGACCACGACCGGTCCACTTGGGCAAGGCGTTGCAACGAGCGTAGGAATGGGCATCGCCGAGAAGTGGCTCGCAGACCGTTACAACCGGCCCGGCTTTGAGATCTTTAATTACAACATTTATGCGGTTTGCGGAGACGGCTGTCTGATGGAGGGAATTGCGTCGGAAGCAGCGTCACTGGCCGGTCACCTGGGTCTCGACAACCTTTGCTGGATCTACGACAACAACCACATCACCATCGAGGGGAAAACCCGCATCACGTTTACCGAGGACGTCGAGGCGCGATTTCTGGCTTACGGCTGGAATGTCTTGCGTGTCGGCGACGCCAACGACATCGAGCGCATCGAGCACGCCCTCGACATCTTTCGCAAGACCAAAGACCGGCCCACGTTCATCGTTCTGGACAGCCATATCGGCTACGGTTCCCCGCATAAACAGGACACTGCTGCCGCCCACGGCGAGCCTCTCGGTGATGACGAGATCCGTCTCGCTAAGAAGTTCTACGGCTGGCCCGAGGACGCGAAGTTTTTTGTGCCCGACGGTGTCTACGAGCACTTTGCGGCCGGGGTAGGTGCGCGCGGCGCTGAGGCGCGGCGGCAATGGACGGAACTCTTCGCCACTTATCGATCTAAATATCCCGAGCTCGCTAACGAGGTCGAGCTGATGCAGCGGCGCGAACTGCCTGCCGGTTGGGATCGCGACCTTCCCGTCTTTCCAGCCGATTCCAAGGGGGTCGCGGGACGGGACGCGTCGGGCAAGGCACTGAACGTTCTTGCTCAGAACATTCCCTGGTTCCTCGGGGGTTCAGCGGATCTTGGACCCTCGAACAAGACTACCCTCACGTATGAGAGCGCGGGAGACTTCGAGGCCGATAACCCGGCGGGAAAAAATCTGCATTTCGGCATTCGCGAGCACGCCATGGCCGCAACTGTGAACGGTCTGTCACTGTCCAAGCTCCGCGCTTTCGGCGCTACTTTCTTCATCTTCAGCGACTACGCACGGCCAGCGATCCGGCTTTCGGCTTTGATGGAGATCCCTAGCATCTTTATCTTCACACATGATGCGATGGGCGACGGCGAAGACGGGCCGACCCATCAGCCGGTGGAGCATCTGGCGTCATTGCGGGCGATTCCCGGCCTGGTGACATTACGGCCCGGTGATGCCAACGAAGTTATTGAAGCCTATCGCTATATCATGCAGCTACGTCACGAACCGGCTGTGCTTGTGCTGTCGCGCCAGCCGCTGCCGACTCTGGACCGAAGCAAGTATGCGCCGGCGGCCGGAGTCGCGCGCGGTGCATATGTGCTCGCGGACGCTTCGCGCGGGAACCCTGAAGTGATTCTTATCGCATCGGGTAGCGAAGTCAGTCTCGCTGTAGAAGCCCACGAGAAGCTCGTCGCTGAGGGAATCCGGTCGCGCGTTGTATCGATGCCCTCCTGGGACATATTCGAGCATCAGACGCAGGAGTATCAGGACAGTGTATTGCCACCTAGCGTGGTCGCGCGCGTTGCAGTGGAACAGGCATCCACTTTTGGTTGGGAGCGGTACGTGGGCAGATCGGGGCGGGTTATCGGAATGAAAACATTTGGGGCGTCGGCGCCGCTAAAAGAACTCCAGAAAAAGTTTGGCTTCGAGCCGGAGCAAGTGGCGACAGCTGCGAAAGAATTGCTTGACAGGAAATAGATGGTAACGCATCCCCAATCGTCAGACTTCCTGAAAAGCCCAACCGCTAGCACACTCGTTGCGGGCGATCTCGAGGCGGTTTTCCTGCCTGCACATGGAATGCTCGGTGCTTCGCTTCGTCATAGGGGCGTGGAGATTCTCAGGCGCGTGGACGATCTCGAAGCTGCCGCGGCAAGGGGGAGCAGCGCCGGAATCCCGCTTCTCTACCCATGGGCAAATCGGCTTGGCGGGCCGCGGTATCGCGTCGCGGGAAAAGAGGTTGTGCTCGATGTGTCATCGCCACTTCTCCATCTCGACGAGCATGGGCTTCCAATGCACGGTGTACCGTGGTCTTTGCTTCCCTGGGTAGTGACTGAAGCGAGACAGGATTTTGTGACGGCGCGGCTCGAGTGGTCGACCAGTGATCTCCTTGCGGTCTTTCCTTTTCGCCATCGCGTTGAGTTATCGGCGATTCTTCGGCCCGACGGCCTCACTCTGGAAACGACGATGGTCGCCAGTTCCGAGGGTCCGGTCCCGGTGAGCTTCGGTTTTCATCCGTACCTCGGCTTTCCAGAGCCTTCGCGCGCGAAGTGGCAGCTGGAACTACCCGCGACGCGGAAGCTTGTGCTCGACGGGCACGGAATCCCGACCGGTGACGAGGAGCCCTTTGGCGGATTCAGCGCGGAGCTCGGTGAAAGCAGTTTCGACGACGGCTTTGCTCTCATAGAAGAGCGGACATCATTCTCAGTCGCGGGAGCGGGATGCAGAGTCACTGTGGATTTGCTCGAGGGCTATCGTTACGCGCAGGTCTTCGCGCCAAAGGACAAGGACTATATCGCACTTGAGCCGATGACTGCGCCGACGAGCGCCCTCACAAGCGGCCGCGGCCTCCGGGTCATCGCCGCGGGCGAGCGATTCCGGGCGGCGTTCCGAATCCGTATCGATTGAAGTAACGCGGCGGACGCGCAACTAAAATAGAAAAGCAGGATTGACCACAGAGACGCAGAGTACGCAGAGATTTTTTATCTAAAACTCTTCCTCTGCGTTCTCAGTGCCTCGGCGGTGAGATATCCGGAAACTTGCGTGAGCCGCGAAAAGTTTCAAGCACAGTGACACAAGAAACCACAGAAGGACGGAGTTCTCCTCTGGGAGCGACCCTTTCTCCTGAAGGGGCAAACTTTAGCGTCTACTCAAAGCACGCAACTGGGATCGAGCTGCTCCTCTTTGATTGCGTCGACGATGCTCGGCCCGCGCGTGTGATCCGCATCGATCCTTCAACCAACCGCACCTATCACTACTGGCACGTATTCGTGCCGGGCGTGAAAGCGGGACAGATCTACGGTTATCGTGTTGAGGGACCGTTCGATCCTTCGAGTGTAATGCGCTTCAATCCTGCCAAAGTCCTCCTCGATCCCTATGGACGGGGCGCGGTAGTTCCGAAGAACTACAGTCGCGAAGCGGCCCGAAAGGAAGGTGACAATGCCGCGACGGCGATGAAGAGCGTCGTCGTTGATCCGCGTGCCTACGATTGGGAAGGCGACACGCCGCTCAACCGGCCCTCCTCTCGGACCATCATCTACGAAATGCATGTCCGTGGCTTTACCCGCCATCCAAGTTCCGGCGTCGCGGAGAAAAAACGCGGCACGTTTGCGGGTCTGATCGAGAAAATTCCGTATCTGCAGAAGCTCGGCGTGACTGCAGTCGAACTGATGCCGGTGTTTCAGTTCGATGCTCAGGATTCCCCGCCGGGGCTAGTCAACTATTGGGGCTATGCGCCGGTGTCATTCTTTGCGCCGCACCAGGCGTACAGCTCGCGCCAGGACGCGCTCGGCCCGTTGGACGAGTTCCGCGACATGGTTAAGGCGCTGCACCGGGCAGGTATCGAGGTGATTCTCGATGTTGTGTTCAACCACACCGCAGAAGGTGACCATAACGGCCCAACACTGAGTTTGCGTGGCTTGGACAACACCACTTATTACATTCTCGACAAAGATCCCGCGCGCTATGCCAATTACAGCGGCACCGGAAATACGCTCAACGCCAATCATCCCATCGTTCGCCGGATGATCGTGGATAGTCTCTGCTATTGGGTCGAGGAGATGCACGTGGACGGTTTCCGATTCGATCTGGCAGCGATCCTCGGGCGCGATGAATCAGGCGAATTGATGCCGAATCCGCCTGTATTGTGGGACATTGAATCGGACCCGGCGCTCGCCGGGACCAAGCTCATCGCCGAAGCGTGGGACGCGTGCGGCCTCTATGAAGTAGGCAGCTTCATCGGTGACAGTTGGAAGGAGTGGAATGGGCGCTTCCGAGACGACGTGCGGAGTTTTTTTCGTGGGGAAGAAGGCTCTGTCGGACGGTTTTCTGACCGCTTGCTCGGTAGCCCCGCAATTTACGGTCATAAAGAACGCGAGGTTGAGCAAAGTATTAACTACGTGACGTGTCATGACGGCTTCACATTGAATGACCTCGTCTCTTATGACCGCAAACACAACGATGCAAACAGTGAAGACAATCGCGACGGTGCCAACGACAACCGAAGCTGGAACTGCGGCGTTGAAGGTCCCACCGATGATCCCGCTGTGGAGAAGCTCAGAAACCGGCAAGTGAAGAACTTTTTGACCGTCACGATGCTCTCTGCGGGTATGCCCATGATTCTCATGGGTGACGAAGCGCGGCGCACACAAGGCGGGAACAATAATGCCTATTGCCAAGATAACGAGATCAGCTGGTTCGATTGGACACTACTCGCGAAGCATGCAGATCTATACCGGTTCGTGACCCTGCTCAACGCTCGACGGCTCTTGCGAGACCTGGAACCCGAGGGCCAGCGCGTGAGCCTGAACCAGCTTCTTCGAGGGGCGAACCTGGCCTGGCACGGCGTGAAACTTCGCCAGCCGGACTGGGGCGAGTCGTCGCACAGCATTGCGTTCACCGTGGAAATCCGCAGGGAAAAGCTGCTCTTTCACCTGATCTTGAACGCCTATTGGGAGCCGCTCGATTTCGAATTGCCGCGGGTCGATAAGCCAGGCGAAAACCCATGGCGCCGCTGGATCGACACAGCCCTCGACTCCCCCCAGGATATCCTCCCGTGGGAGACAGCGGCGTCGGTTGCTGGCTGGGCCTACCGGACCCAGGCGCGCTCTGTGGTCATGCTCTTTGCGGGACTTTGAAGATGAAAAAGGAACGAAAACTGATTATCGCCGGAAATTGGAAGATGAACAAAACCGTCGCCGAGGCGCTCGATCTCGTGCGCGATTTAAAAACGGAATTGGCAACAATAGAGGAGGTCGACATCGTCGTGTTCCCGCCGTTCACGGCGTTGAGCGAAGTTGCCAAAGTCGTTCACGGTTCTAACATCCACCTCGGCGCGCAGAACATGAGCGAACACAACATCGGCGCGCACACCGGTGAAATCGCAGCCCAGATGCTCAAGGAATTATCGGTGCGTTACGTGATTCTCGGCCACTCGGAGCGGCGTCAGTACCAAAAGGAATCCGACGAGTTAATTTCCAAGAAAGTGCAAGCTGCGCATGCCGCGTCTATCCAACCGATTATCTGCGTCGGTGAAACACTCGCTGAACGTGAAGCGGGCCGAATGGAAAAAGTCCTGGAAACTCAACTTTGCGGGAATTTGAATGGCTTGGGCAAAGATCAGATCGTCAACACCATCATTGCCTACGAACCGGTGTGGGCGATCGGCACCGGCAAGACGGCCACGACGGCCCAAGTGCAGGAAGCGCACGAGTTCATCCGCGGATTGCTGGTGCAGCTGTTTGATGAGTCAGTCGCCCGGGCCGTCCGAATCCAATACGGCGGCAGTGTCAACCCAACCAACGCACGCGAGCTGACGAGCCTGCCGGACGTGGACGGCGCGCTGGTAGGCGGCGCATCGCTCAACGCCCGGCATTTTGCGGACATAATCAAAAATTCAATCTAAGGAAAAAACAGAGAGGAGCCGCGACGGTGATTGCTAGCTACTTTGCGGCTGGCGATCAGCAAAGCTCGAGGTAATTCTCTGACCCCCTTTTTTCTCCACAAATACGCAACAACTCATGCCTGACTCTGAGACTACCGTTCTGGGAGACGAGGTCCGACGCACACAATCCGGCAACAACAATGCTTATTGTCAGGATAACGAAACGAGCTGGTTCGATTGGAGGTTACTCTCAAAGCATGCGGATATACATCGGTTTGTGACCCAGCTAAATGCACAACGAGCTTTGCGAGACCTGGAGTCTGAACGCCAGAACGTGAGCCTGAACCGGCTTCTCCGGCAGGCGAACTTGGTCTGGCACGGCGTGAAACTTGGTCAGCCCGACTGGGGCAACGCTTCGCACAGCATCGCCTTCACCGTCGAAATCCGCAAGGAAGGAATGCTCTTGCATGCGATTTTGAACGCCTATTGGGAGCCGCTCGATTTCGAGCTGCCGCAGCCGGATAAGTCAAGCGAAAACCCATGGCGCCGCTGGATCGACACAGCCCTCGATTCCCCGCACGACATTGTTCAGTGGGAGACAGCGGAATCGGTCCCTGGTTACGCTTACCGAACCCAGGCCCGGTCTGTGGTCGTGCTCTTCTGTGGGAGTTTGAGATGAAAAGAGAACGAAAATCGATTTTTGTCGAGCGGCGTCCGAACAATCAGGAATTTAACATTCGATTTGCCCTTGTATCGGGTAAGCCTCTACTTCCTGCCGAAAATCGAAGAATGCGCGAGCTTGCCCCCGCTTGACAATCCTACAGCTTTCTTTAGCCACGAGCTTGACAACTCACGTTCAATTGGATTAACGCTCAAACTATTCGACGACCATTGCGATTTGACATGGGACTTGCTTTGCAAATCCATGCACACTCAAGCCGAGCAAGAGGACCGTTTGAACACCGAAGGCTCCGATCGGCTGGCGCACACCTTGTTCGTCAATTGTGGCCGTGTGCTCGCTCAAGCAGTCGACGAGCAAGATCTCCTTCAATCCGTCTGTAACGCCCTGGTAAACAATTGCGGGTTCCGGCTGGCCTGGGTTGGCCTTACGGAACCAGGCACCAGCAACTCTATCCGGCTCGTCGCACAAGCAGGAGATCAAGATGGATTTTTACAAGAGCCACGCTGCTCTGAGACTCCGGCAACTATGGCCATTGAAGCCAGTGAAACATGCTGGATCAAAGCCGTTGCTGATAGTCCATTGGTCGTTCCAATCCGCGCGGCGGCGCTGAAACGCGGCTACACTTCGGTACTCTCCCTCCCATTAAAATCCGACGGCAAGCTGTTCGGCGCACTAACCATCTATGCCGATGATCCCGGCAAACTCGACGAGCCAATCGTCGAGCGACTGCGGCAGTGGTCAGATCTCTTTGCCCTTAGAGTAAAGACACTCCGGTCGCACGAGGAGCGCGACCTCAATAACGACCTTCAAAATACCGCTGCTCGTCAGCGGTTAGAAAATCAGCTTCGGCTGATTATCGATACGACACCTGCCCTGATCCACACCGCCCGGCCCGACGGCTACCTCGATTACTTTAACAAACGTTGGGTGGAATACCTGGGAGTCTCACTCGAGGACGTTGAGGGCTGGAAATGGACAGCCTCAGTTCATCCCGACGACGTTGCGGGGATTGTCGACAAGTGGCGTGCCTGCGTGGCAAGTGGGGAAATCTTTGAGTATGAAACGCGCGTTCGGCGGGCCGATGGGGAATATCGCCGGATGCTGCACCGCAAACTCCCGCTCCGTGATCAGGATGGAAATGTTGTTAAATGGTATGGCTCAAGTATCGATATCGAGGAAATGAAGCAGGCAGAAGAGGAACTTCGACGCAGCGAGACTTATCTAGCGGAAGCGCAGAGGCTGACCCATACGGGTAGTTGGGCGCTCAAACCTATTCCCGAGGAATTTTTTCACGTGTCGGATGAATTGTTACGAATTTATGGGTTTGATCCGCAAGAGCATGTGCCAACCTTAGAAGAGATTCGGAATCGAATCCACCCAGAGGATCGCGACAGGGTCAGACAGAACCGTGAGAAACAATTCCCTGAGAAAGGGGAGTTCGTCGAAGATTACCGTATTGTGCTGCCCGATGGAGCAGTGAGACACGTTCACATCATCGGCCATCCGATTCTCGCTGAAACCGGCGATCTCGTCGAATACGTCGGCACGGCGATGGACGTGACGGAGCGGAAACGTGCCGAAGAACAGCTCCGCCGAAGCGCCGAGGAGCTGCAAAGAAGCGAGTCTTATCTCGCCGAAGGGCAGCGCCTTGCCCACATGGGCAGCTGGGCCTTTGATGCTGCCGGGTTCGACTATTGGTCTCCTGAACTATTTCGGATGCACGGCCTCGAGCCGGCCAGCAAAGCGCCTACCGTTCAGGAATACCTGGATTGTGTGTACCCACAGGATCGCGAGTTCATGGCAGAGCTGATCAAGCGAATTCTGGCGGAACCTTCGCACTTTGATACCACCAAGCGCATCGTGCGACCCGATGGTGAGATTCGGTATATTCGCTGCGTCGGTACTCCTGTCGTCGAAAACCAAGCGCTGAAGAAGTTCGTCGGCAGTGCCATAGACGTCACCGAGCAAGAGCTACTGACGCAGGAGCTGCACCGTCGCGAAGCGTACCTGACCGGAGCTCAAAGGCTCAGTCACACAGGCAGCTTCGGATGGAGACCTGATAGCGGAGAAATTGTCTGGTCAGACGAAACGTATTGTATTTTCGAATACGACCGCGCGCTTAAGCCAACAATAGACTTAGCGGTGCAGCGCGTCCATCCCGAGGACCGGGTCGATTTTCATGAAGTCATCGATCGTGCCTCTGGGGGGGCGACACATTTCGAACATGCCTATCGTTTGCTGCTGCCTGATGGCAGAGTCAAGCACGTCCACGCGCTAGCTCACGCATTACAGGATGCATCCGGCAACCGCGAGTTTGTAGGGGCGGTAATGGACGTGACGGAGCGGAAACGGGCCGAGGAAGCGGTCCTCCGTAGCGAGAAGGAGCTTCGGAATGTGATCGAAACCATTCCGATCAGTGTTTGGACCGCTTTGCCCGACGGCACCGTTGATTTCGTGAGTCGCCACTGGCGGGAACACTCGGGTTTGTCGGGGGAGGGTCCATACGGCGCAGGTTGGCAAACCGCGGTTCACCCCGACGACATGGATCGACACTTGGAGAAGTGGCGCGCGTCGTTGGCCACCGGCGCGCCGTTCGAGAATGAGGCACGCAGGCGCGCGGCGAATGGGGAATACCGCTGGTTTTTGGCTCGTGCCGTACCGCTTCGAGATGAGCAAGGAAATATCCTCAAGTGGTACGGAATCACGATGGAGATTGACGATCGTAAGCGCGCCGAGGAGGCCGTGCGCGCGAGCGAACACAGGTTTCGGCTGGCGGTTGAAAGCATTCCCGGTCTCGTATCCATCATGAATGCGAAAGGTGAGATCGAAGTTGTCAACGGTCAAGTCCTGAACTATTTCGGCAAGACGCTCGAGGAAGTGAAAAGTTGGGGCACGACCGATGCCGTTCATCCGGATGATCTCCCTCGCGTACTAGCCGAATGGAAGTACGCTGTCGAAACGGAGCAGCCCTATGACATTGAGAACCGTCTCCGCCGCGCTGACGGCATGTACCGCTGGTTTCATGCGCGCGGTCTCCCTCTACGCGACGATGAAGGTCGGATTGTCCGCTGGTATAACTTGCTCACCGATACTGATGATCGCAAGAAAGCGGAAGAGAAACTGCGGCGCAGTGAAGCATCTCTGCTTGATGCCCAACGACTAAGCCGCACAGGTAGCTGGACCCATGACCTTTCATCGGGAACCGTGACAATCTCGCCGGAAGCGGTTCGAATGTGGGGCATCCAAACCGAGGATAATGCTGCGGTCACTGATTTCTTTTTTGCGAGAATGCATCCTGACGACCGGCTCAGGGTCGAACAAGCCTATAGAGAGGCTCACGTCAAAAAAGCTGATTTTGAATCGGAGTTTCGGATTGTTCTTCCGGACGGAACGATTAAAAACATCCACAGTGTCGGCCACCCCATCGTGAGCGAGTCAGGCGACATCGTAGAATTTGTCGGAGCCGCGATTGACATCACCGAGCGTAAGCAGGCTGAGCAACGTCTGATAGTCCAACATACAGTCACACAGATGTTAGCGACGGCCGCTACTCTCGAAGAAGTCACTCCCAAGATACTTCAGACCGTGTGCGAGTTGCTGTTTTGGGACGTGGGCACTCTCTGGAGCATAGACCGGGAGGCGAGTGTGCTACGCTGCCTCGAGGTTTGGCATGATGAATCCGTAGAGGTCCCGGAATTTGAAGCCGCCAGCCGAGCGACCACGTTCGGACCCGGCATCGGTTTGCCCGGGAGAGTGTGGTTCAGCCGTGAGCCCGCCTACATTCCTGATGTCGTGCATGATGCGAATTTTCCGCGCGCACCTATCGCGGCGCGCGAAGTGTTGCATGCCGCCTTCGGGTTTCCAATTCTGCTCGGCGGCGACGTCTTGGGCGTCATCGAGTTCTTCAGCAAAGACATCAGACAGCCTGGCCAAGACCTGCTCAACATGATGACGGCCATCGGCAGCCAGATCGGCCAGTTCATCGAACGCAAGCGCGCCGAAGAAGCATTTCGCACTTCGCAGATGGAGTTGGCTCACGTCACGCGGGTGGCGACGTTGGGAGAGATGACGGCCTCGATTGCCCATGAAATCAATCAGCCGCTCGGGGCACTCGTCAACAATGCCGGCGCCTGTTTGAGCTGGCTCGATGCAGAAAACCTGGAAGAAGCGCGGAATTCGGTTGCCCATATGATGGATGACGCTCAACGAGCTAGCGAAATCATCACCCGAATTCGCGCCTTGGTTAAAAAGGCTCCGCCTCAAAGAGATTGGCTCGACATCAACCAAACGATACGTGAAGTGATCGGGCTCGGGCAGAGCGAAGTGCAACGAAATCATGTCGCGTTAGAGACGCAACTCTCGGATGACATGCCGCTTGTTTTTGCCGATCGGATCCAGTTGCAACAAGTGATGCTCAATCTGATGATGAACGCTATTGAGGCCATGAGTGGGGCTGCCGACGGCCCACGAGAGTTGTTGGTTCGGTCCGGTCCGAATGAATCTCAGGGCGTACTGGTTTCAGTACAAGATTCAGGTCCCGGCCTTGACCCGAAGAGCGTCGACCATCTTTTCGATGCTTTCTATACGACCAAGCCGCATGGCCTGGGCATGGGGCTGGCGATCAGCCGCTCGCTTATTGAAGCTCACGGTGGGCGGCTGTGGGCAGCGGCCAATACGCCACACGGCGCCGTCTTCCAATTCGCGTTGCCGATTGGTAGCGAGAAAATGTCATGACCGAGGCGGACGCCGCAGTCGCCCCCAATCACGAAAAAAAGACCAGGGTGAATACCAGTTGTGCTGATGGGTGCAGATGGCAAAAACGATTGTTGCCCGTAGCCCGGATCCCGTGCTTCCAGCGGGAACCAGGCAATTACGCTGTTGCACATTGACGCGAGTATAAACGAGCCCAGGGCCGGTGAATAGCGAACGCATATGATCAGGTTCTTCCGCTTCTCCCCTTCCAGGTTGGCGCTTGTTTACATCGCGCTCAGCGTGCTGACGCTCGCCTTATTCGCAATTCCTCTCTGGTATGCCTGGCGCGTGAACCTCTCGACTTTCAGGGAGTATGTCCAGGGTGAGGAAATGCAACGGCTGGTGCTGGTGTTCGACGGGGAAGGCGCGAAGGGACTTGCTACCGCGATTGAGTCACAGGTGAGAAGCTTGCTCGGCGACAAAATTATGGTATTCGCAGACCCTTCGAAACGACGGCTCGCCGGCAATTTGGCCGCGTGGCCAGCCGAGGTCCCCGACGGACCCGGAACATACGGACTGGTCATAGGCCTGGGCGGCGGATCGACCATGCGGGTGGTTGCCTCGCATGTGATTTTGCCGGGCGGATACCACCTCTTGATGGGCCGTGAGAGCGTCCGCTTCGAGTCGCTTGTCGAGCGCTTCTGGTACGGAATTACGGGCGCTATGGTCATTGTTGTGGTGCTGGGTGCTGTCATCGGATGGCTGAGTCATCGCGCGCTTCTGTCCGAGGTGCATGAAATCAGCCGCACCGCGTCCGCCATTGTCAAGGGCGATCTCTCACGCCGCGTCGTAAGCAGCGGCGGATCGCACGAACTCGAATCTCTCGCGCGAACAGTCAACGGCATGCTTGAGCAGCTTGCCAGGCAAAACGTGCAATTGGAGGGCGAAATCGCTGTCCGCCGGCAGGCAGAAGAGGCGCTCCATCGTGCTCATGACGATCTGGAGCGGTTGGTCGCAGAACGAACCATGCAATTGGCGCGAGCGAACGAGTCTCTCCACCGCTCCGAAACCTACTTAGCCGAGGCACAGAGACTCAGCCTTACCGGCAGCTTCGGATGGAATGTTTCGAGCGGAGAGATTTACTGGTCACAAGAAACGTTTCGAATATTTGAATACGACCCGGCGACTAAACTCACACTGGAACTCGTACTCCAACGAACTCACCCGGAGGACAGAGCGCTTGCCCAACAAGTAATCGATCGCGCTTCACAGGAGAGGAAGGAGCTTGATTTTGAACGTCGACTGTTGATGCCTGATGGTTCAGTCAAATACGTCCGAGTTGTAGGTCATCCCTCAACGAACGAATCAGGCAATGTTGAATTCGTGGGAGCGGTGACGGACATCACCGAACGCAAGCGGGCCGAACAGCGCCTCCGGGCGCAATACACAGTCACACAGTTGCTAGCAGAGGCAACTACTATCGAAGAAGTCACTCCAAAAATACTTCAGACCGTGTGCGAGTTTCTACTATGGGACCTCGGCGCTCTGTGGAGCCTGGACCGTCAGGCGAGTGTGCTTCGTTGCGTCGAGGTTTGGCACAAAGAATCCGTAAAGGTCCCGCAATTTGAAGCGGTTAGGTGCGAGATCACTTTCATGCCCGGGATCGGGCTGCCGGGCCGGGTCTGGTCCAG
>WNFV01005473.1_pt1 | contig 20371 bp, 20 predicted proteins | sample 5400101 | NCBI WGS metagenome assembly WNFV01 (sample SAMN13153361, study PRJNA577476) | soil metagenome | isolation source: 115 cm soil or saprolite under grassland replicate 1 | place: USA:California | collected 2016-06-15 | reverse complement strand
CCGTCAGCGTCGCCATCCAGGAAGGGTGCGACATCATCCTCGCGATGGGTTTCGAGAACCCTCTGAACGAGCGGGTCGGGTCGCTGATGAGCCTGGTCGCCCAGACGACGTGCATCACGATGAACAACCTCTTGAAATCGACCTATTCGTTCTACAACGCGGCGCATCACGCGGAGATCGTTCCGATCATTCCGACGTTCGACCGCCACATCGGCCTGCGCGATGCCTCGCTCCACCCCTACATGATCGAGCGCGGAGAAGAAGCTGCCGCCAAGCAGCTTCCTTTCCTGCGCCGCCTCCTCGCCGGCGTCTGAGAGTCCTTAGTCCCTGGTCCGTGGTCCCTGGTCGGGCGACTAAGGACCAAGGACTAAGGACCAAGGGCCAAAGACCTATCATCTCTTCGTAAGTTAATCTGGATTGGGGCAGAAACACGATGGCAACTGAGACCGGGCGCCTCCTCGTGGTAGACGATGTCGAGATGAACCGCGACCTGCTCTCGCGGCGCCTGGAGCAGCAGGGACACTCCGTCGCGCTCGCGGAGAACGGGCGCCGGGCGCTGGAGATGGTTCGCGCCGGGGAGTTTGACCTCGTGCTTCTGGACATCATGATGCCGGAGGTGGACGGATACCAGGTCTTGAAAGAGATGATGGACGACCCGGTCTTGAAGCACATTCCCGTCGTGATGATCTCGGCCGTGACCGAGATGGACAGCGTCGTCAAGTGCATCGAGATGGGCGCGACCGACTACCTGCCCAAGCCCTTCAACCCGGTGCTGCTCAGGGCGCGCGTCGGGGCGACGCTCGAAAAGAAGAGGCTGCGGGACAGGGAGCGTCTCTGGGCCAAGAGCCTCGAGCGGGAGCTGGAGATCGGGCGCGAGATTCAGAAGAGTTTTCTGCCCGAGGAATTGCCGCGCGTTCCAGGCTGGGACATCGCTGCTCGCTTCCAGCCGGCGCGCCAGGTGGCCGGGGACTTCTACGATGCCTTCGCGCTGCCCGAGGCCGGCAGGATCGGCCTCGTCGTGGCCGACGTCTGCGACAAGGGAGTGGGCGCCGCGCTCTTCATGGCTCTCTTTCGGAGTCTCCTGCGCGCGACCGCGACGGGTGACTCGGCGCGGCAGGCCTCCGATCCGGCCGCGGAGCTTCTGCGCGCCGTCCGCCTGACCAATGACTACATCGCCCGCACCCATGGCCGCTCCAATATGTTCGCCACCCTCTTCTTCGGCGTGCTCGAACCCTCGACGGGCTTGCTTCTCTACGTCAACGGCGGACACGACGCCCCGGTCGTGTTCGGGAGTGGCGGCGCGAGGGCCCGGCTCCTGCCCACCGGGCCGGCCGTCGGCATGATGCCGGAGATGACCTTCGAAGTCGGACAGTCGCGGCTCGAAGCCGGAGAGGGACTGCTCGCCTTCACCGACGGCGTGACCGACGCGCGAGGCGCTTCGGGCCGCTACGGTGAAGAGCGGCTTCTCGCCCTGCTGCGCGAGCCCTGCACCAGCGCCTCGTCGCTTCTCGACTCCATCGAGGCGAGTGTCAGCATCCACGTCTCAGGCGAGGAGCAGACCGACGACATCACTCTGCTCGCCGTGAGGAGGCAATAGCCATGAGATTCCTCTTACGTCTTCTCGTCAACGCCGCCGCGCTCTGGGTGGCGACGCGGATCGTGCCGGGCGTCACGCATTCGGGAAGCGAGGTAAGTCTCTTCGCCGTGGCTCTCGTCTTCGGACTCCTGAACGCGCTTCTGCGTCCGCTCCTGGCGCTCCTTTCCTGCCCTCTCTTGATTCTGACGCTCGGGCTGTTCACGCTCGTCATCAACGCCTTCATTCTCTGGTTGACGAGCGCCCTGTCGGGGCCACTCGGCATCGGGTTCCACGTGGACGGTTTCTGGGCGGCCTTCCTGGGAGCGCTCGTGGTCTCGGTCGTGAGCATTGTGCTCTCCATCTTCGTCCGCGACGTATCGCGAGAGCGCGTCTAGGAGAGTGTCCGAACAATCCGCCCGTAGGCGCCGGCGTTACCCTTGGCGGCACGCGGCGGCCAGGCTGTAGGGAGAATTACCGGGCCGCCGCTACGGTCCGAGGGCACAGAGGCCGCATCGCTTGCTGGAGAGTTGGGCGTGTGCCCTCGGACAGTGCCACCGCCGGGCAACGCCGTCGCCTCCGGGCTGCATCTCCGCTTGGCAGCGTTGCAGCTCCGGCGGCGGGGCGGATTGCAAGCCAAGCGCTCATTCCGCCAGCTCGCACTCGCTGGTCAACTGTTAGGGTGAACTCGTCGTCGTCTCGCGTTTCGCGGTTCCCGGGACAAGGTGTGCGATCGAGTTGGCGTAGTAGGCGAGCAGCGGCAGCTCCTCCGGGTCGGCGCTGAAGAGGCCGTTGGATTCGGTGACGAGGTGACGCAGCGTCAACATCCGAAGTCCCACGGTGATCGCGTAGTCCTGATCGCCGCGCGGGACATAGACGTGGGCGCCGCCGGTCTCCAGTTCCCGCATGAGATCGAGCGCCGCGCCCTTGAGCTCGAGCTCGCTCCAGGCATGGGCCGGGTGGCGCAGAAACGCCGTGGCCACGAGCGAGACCGGCACCGCCGGGATCACCCGGGCGATCTCGTTCATCAGTTCCCTCGCCAGTTCCTCGACGCGCGCGAACCGGTCTTCGCGTGAGAGCGCTCGGAAGTCCGCGCCATGCGCCCGAATGTAGTCCCTGAGCGAGACCGGCGATCCGAAGTTCACGCAGACGTAGCCGAAGCGGTGCCAGCGGTTGCGGGCCATGAGCCAGAAGTTGCGCAGGACAAACCGCAGCGTGTTTCCTACGGCCGCGCCGGTCGAGGCTTTCTTCGCCACCGGGTCGAGCTCGACGAGGAAGCTCCGGTCCTCGAATGTCCGGTCGTAGTTGATTCCGACCGGCACGAAAGCGATGTCCCGCTCTGCGGCCGGATCGAAGGAGCGGACCATGTAGTCGAGCAGGCCGAGCTTGGGCGGGCGCAGCCTCCCATCGCGCGAGAGGCCGCCTTCCGGAAAGACCGCCTGCGTGACCCCCGCTGCGGTCGCCATCGCGACATAGCGCTCGAGGACCCGGCGATAGAGCGGGTCTTTGGAGTTTCGCCGCACGAAGTAAGCCCCCATGGCCCGGATGAGAGCCTGGAGCGGCCATATCCTCGCCCACTCGCCGACGGCATAAGAGAGAGCGCTCTTCTCCGCGGCGAGGTAGGAAACCAGGATGTAATCCATGTTGCTTCTGTGATTGATGAGGAATACGACCGTTGCGTTCCCCGCGATCCTCGCCAGACCTTCTTCGTCGGAGTAACCCAGCCGAACGCGATAGAGCGACCTCGCCAGGTTCCTGGCGAGCCAGTAACCGAAGCGGAAGTAGATGTACGCATTGAAAGCCGGGACGATCTCCTGCGCGTATCTCCGCAGGCGCTCCTGCACGGCTTCCCGGGGCATTCCGGAGTCGCGGGCCTCGGCCTCCGCGGCCTCCTGGACCTGCGGATCGTAGAGCAGCCGGTCGATCAGGACCTCCCGCTTGGTCAGCTTGAAGGGAGGGATACGGATCTTGAGTCTCGTATTGATCTCCTCGAGCACGCGGTTGACGCGCCGGCGCAGGAACCACCGCGCGCTCGGGATCAGGAGACGGTCGAGGACTGACCAGAGCGCGAGCAGGCCGAGCACGATCGCGAGCCATAGAGGAAGCGTCAGCGTGACGGCCATCAGACGTCGAGCCGATGGAGACTGGAAGACTGGGGGACTGCGGGACCCGGGGAGGGCTTCTCTCTCAGTCTCCCGCTCTCCCAGTCCCCCCGTCCGCGACTGAGCGCCTCGGAAAAATTCATACGCTCCGCTCTCTCTGTTCGCCAAGAGTATCTTGATCGGAATGCAGGCGGTCCAGATCGGCCGATGCCGGCGGGCGAGCGCACGCAGTCTTCCTTCGACCTCTTCCTGATTTTCATCGGCGCGACGACCTGCGGGTCGGAGCCGCGCTCGCTCAGGCCTTCTTGCGCCGTCCTGGCCGCCCGCGTCGTCGCTCCGGTTCTCTGAGCTGCCGCTTGGACGTCGTTATCGGCTGATGTTCGCGGGACGGCTCGCGTTAGGAAGAACGGAGGCTTTCGGAAACTAAGGAATCCCTAAAAGGAGACCCCTCGGGGCGCGCGAGTTGCAGGCTCGAGCCGAGGTCACCGATTCTCGGGGACCGGGATCGCACGTAACGAAAGGGAGGGCTCATGTACCGCGGAAAAGTTTTCGCAGCTTTGCTCATGATCAGCGCGTCGGCGGGCTTTGCCAGCGCCGCGCCGAAAAATAACTATCAGGCGACGATTCTCGTGTCGAACGAGGCGGGTGAAGCCCCACTTCAAGATCCTCTGCTTGTGAACGCGTGGGGCATCGCCGCGAGCCCGACGAGCCCGTGGTGGGTCGCCGACAACGGCACGGGGATGTCCACCCTCTACAGAGGCGATGGCACGAAAGTCTCGCTGGAAGTCACGGTCCCCGGCGCTCCGACCGGCATGATCTGGTACGGCGGCAGCCAGTTCGTCCTCTCCGATGGCCAGCCGGCGCGCTTCATGTGGGCGAGCGAGGACGGCACCTTGTCCGGCTGGAACAACGGGCTCGGCACCCAGGCGGAGGTTGTGTTCCCGAAATCGGGGATCGGTGACCCGGGCTCGATTTACAAGGGGCTGGCGATCCACGGCGACACCCTTTACACGACCGACTTCGGTGAGTGCAAGGTGGAGTCACTCGACGGGACCTTCACCGAATTCGACACCGCCGGCGAATTCGAGGACAACACGATCCAGGCGGGGTATTGCCCGTTCGGAATCCAAGCCATCGGCGACTCGATTTTCGTCACCTACGCGCTGAAATCGGGGGTGGATGACGTCGCGGGTCAGGGCCACGGTTTCGTGCGCGAATTCGATACCGACGGCAATCTGATCGCATCAGTAGCCACGCATGGTCAGCTGAACTCCCCGTGGGGCGTCGCAATGGCGCCGTCGGACTTCGGCCGATTCGGGGGCTGTCTGCTCGTCGGCAACTTCGGCGATGGCCGGATCAACGCCTACTGCAAAGACGAGGAAGGCGAATGGGGTTACGGTGGCCGCCTGCGCAGCAACAACCGAGACCTCGTCATCGACGGGCTGTGGGGCATTGGCTTCGGCAACGGCGCCGGCTCCGGCCCGACCAACACTCTCTATTTCGCCGCGGGGCCGGACGACGAGGAGAACGGCTACTTCGGCAAGATCGAAGTCGCGCAATAAGATTGGCTGGCCTTGATCGAGGTTCTCGAAAAGGGGACTCTGGCGGAGCGCCGTCGAGGCGAAATGACTAGCTCGACCCGGACAACCGTCAGCGCATCGTCGCCAAGATCCGTTCGTTGAGCGGCGATCCGCGGCCGCCTGGACACGAGAAACTGGCGGGTCGCGAAGACCGGTATCGAACCCGGTCGGGCCGATATCGCGTGGTCTACTCGATTGGAGGTCCGGAGTTGCTCGTTGTCGTCGTTCGCGTCGGTCACCGTGAGGGAGCCGATAAGCGCCCTCGGGACTACTCGACTCTGCCGCGGGCGGCGGTGCGGAACTCCGTTTCCACTCGGCCGGCACGGACCCCGTAGAGCCGGTCGTGGAGGTTGGAGACGACGCAGGCGTGGTTGGGGAGGATCCGGACCCGGTCGCCGACGCGGAAGGAGTCGCCGTCTTCGACATGGGCGACGCCATGCTCTTCCGTGAGGCTGACTAGCCGGGTTTGGGTGCCGAGGATCAGGCCGTGGCCGTTGGGATGCGGGCGTAGAGAATCCTGGGAGAGCGTCTTCGAGCCGGCGTCCACGACGGCGCGGTCGCGCGCGGGGACGCTGACGACGGTCGCGAGGATCGTCATGGCACAGTCCTCCGGACCGCAGGTCCCCAGGGCGACCTGCGAGCCGTCATGGAAGACGTAGTTGCCGGGGCGGCACTCGGTGACGCCCGAGACCCTCATCGCGTGGCGCGCCGTCGGGGTCGAACCGACCGAGACGTCTGCGATGGGAATGCCCTCCTGCGAGAGCGCGCCGGCCGTGGCGGCGAGAATCGCTCCCTCCTGCCTTCCGATCTCGGCAACGGCCTCCGAGGTCTCGGCCTGATAGGCGTGGCCCGCGTGCGTGAAGATGCCGCGGAGATTGATTCCCGGAAACTCCGCGATGCGACGCGCGATCGGCCAGGCGTTTTCGGGGAGCACGCCGACGCGGTGATAACCGCAGTCGATCTTGAGCAACACATCGAGACTTCTTCCGGCGGCGCGGAAGGTCTCCGAGAGGCGCGTCGCGCCTTCCAGGCTGTCGCATCCGGCGGCGAGACGCAGCCGGTCTGACAGCGCCAGGAGCCTCTCGGCCTTGCCCAGACCCACGACGGGATAGGCGATGAAGATATCTTCGAAGCCGGCGTCGGCGAAGACCTCGGCTTCGGAAGTCTTGGCGAGCGAGACTCCAGCCGCCCCAGCGGCGAGCTGCATGCGCGCAATCTCGGGACACTTGTGTGTCTTGGCGTGCGGGCGGAGCTTCACGCCCGCCGTGCGTGCCCGGTCGGCCTGGCGGTCGATGTTGCGCTCGAGGACATCTAAGTCCACGAGCACCGCCGGTGTCGAAAGGTCTTCGATCAGTCGAGTCATGCCGGCTGCTGCCGCGTCAGACAGTGGATCGTGCCGAGACCCCAGACGAGGTCCACGGCGTGAATGCCGATGACCGTACGGTCCCGGAACACCGCGGAGAGGACGGCCAAGGCGAGCCGGTCCCTGGCGTCGTTAAACGTGGGGACAAGGACGACCGAGTTTCCGACGTAGAAGTTCGCGTAGGAAGCCGGGAGCCTCCGGCCACCGAAGAAGACGGGCTCCGGCATGGGAAGGTAGACGACCTCGACTTTCGAACCGTTCTCGAGGCGCGCGCTCTCGAGTCTCTCGCGATTCTCCTCCAGCCGGCGATAGTTCTCGTCCGAAGAGTTCGTCTCGCGGCAGAGCGCGACGGTGTGGGGGTTGACGAAGCGAGCGATGTCGTCCACGTGGCCGTGGGTGTCGTCGCCGGCGATCCCGCGTTTAAGCCAGAGAACATTTCGCGCGGCGAGGAAGTCCTGGAACACCTTCTCGTAATCGCGTCGGCTCATGTCGGGATTGCGCACCTGGACCTTCGGATCGAGCAGGCACTCTTCAGTCGTCAGGAGGGTTCCCGCTCCATTGACGTCAATCGAGCCGCCCTCGAGCACGATCTCCTGACCGCTCAACCGCGCCTGAAGAAGCGGCAGTCCGAGAGCGCGCGCGACCTTCGGCGGGATCGCGTCGTCCTTCTTCCAGTCGCTGTAACGCGCCCAGCCGTTGAATCGAAACCGGCAGACCGCAACTTGCGGGCGGTCTTCCTCCCGGCGCACGAACGTCGGACCCGAATCTCGCGTCCAGCCGCGGTTGGTCGTGAAGCGAAAGAACTCGACCCGCGCCATGTCGCAGCCGCAACGCGCGAGGATACGGCGGGCGGACAGCTCGTGCGCCCGGGACTCGACGAGCACGCGTACGAATTCGCCCGGCTCGAGCCTGCGCACGATCTCTCCGTAGACCCACGGAATCGGAGCGAACTTGCCGCGCCAGTCGCTCCTGTTGTGAGGCCATCCGATCCACGTGGCCTCGTGGGGCTCCCACTCGGCCGGCAGGCGAAAGCCCGGCGCGGCGGGCGTCTTCGTTGCGGCTACGTCTTTTTCGCCCACGGGTCCTCGTCCAGAAACCGGCGGGTGATCCCGGAATAGGCGTCGATTCGCCGGTCGCGCAGGAAGGGCCAGTTGCGGCGCACGTCCTCGATGCGTTCCGGATCGATCGCGGCGACGAGGACTTCCTCGCGATCGGGCGAGGCCTCGGCGATGATGACACCCTGCGGGTCGGCGAGGAAGGAGGTTCCCCAGAACTCGATTCCCGCGCCGCCGCCTTCGGGCTGCTCTTCGCCCTCTCCCGGCGGGAGAGGGCGGGGGTGAGGGGCCTCATAGCCGACGCGATTGACCGCGGCGACGTAGAGACCATTGGCGATCGCGTGACCGCGCTGGACCGTCCGCCAGGCGTCGCGCTGCGCGGCTCCATGCTCGGCCTTCTCGTGCGGATGCCACCCGATTGCCGTCGGGTAGAAGAGCACGCTCGCCCCCGCGAGCGCCGCGAGTCTCGCCCCCTCCGGGTACCACTGGTCCCAGCAGATGAGCGTCGCAATGCGTCCCGCTGCGGTATCGAAGGCGGGGAAGCCCAGGTCGCCCGGCGTGAAGTAGAACTTCTCGTAGTAGGCGGGGTCGTCGGGAATATGCATCTTGCGATAGAGCCCCGCGATCCTTCCGTCACTGTCGATCACCGCCGCGCTGTTGTGGTACAGGCCGGGCGCTCGCCGCTCGAAGAAGGGCGCGACGACTGCCACGCCGTGCCGCTGCGCCGCCCGCGCGAGAGCCTCCGTCGTCGGCCCCGGCACCGGTTCGGAAAGATCGAAAACGGCTGGATCCTCCCGCTGACAGAAGTAGCGCGACGCAAAGAGCTCGGGAAGGCACACGATTCGCGCGCCCGCTTGCGCAGCCTCCTTGACCTTCGCTTCCGCCTTCTCGAGGTTCTCCCGCGGATCAGCCGAGCAGGCCATCTGGACGAGGCCGACTGAGAACTTCTCCATGCCGGTCATGGCGAGCAGAGTACTTCCCCGGCAAGGGCCGAACAAGCCGGCGTCATGGCGAGTCTCCTCGGTAAAACGGAATCACCTTGACGAGAAAAAACGCCGCCTCGTTGAGGAAGAGCACCGCGAGCATGAGAAGCAGGCCAATGTCTCGCCACCGGCCTTTCCGGACGGCGTTCGCGGCCGGAAAGACGAAGGCCAAAATCAGGAAGGGAAGCACGGCGAAGAAGTACCGCCCGTTGGTCGCGCGCATCCGGCCGTAGATCTCGTACGCCTCGAAGCTGTTGGCGAGATAGGCGAGCGAAAAGACGAGAAAGACGAAGTGGGAGCCGGAGAGGATCGCTTCGCTCGGCTCCCGTTTGCCGAATACGAGCGGCAGAGCGAGAAAGGGCACCGCGGTCAGCGCGCTGTAGACAAGACGCTTGACGGGCTCACTCCCGTCCGCTCGCGCGTAGAGCCAGAAGAAGCAGAAGCCGAAAATGGCCGCCGCGGCGGCGCCCGCCAACAGACGGGCGCGCCTGTGGTCGCTTTGCCGGTCCCGGAGCCAGAACGCCGTGCCGACCGAAGCGGCCAGAGCGAGCAGGAGATAGGGGGCCAGAAAGAGACCGGAAATCTGAAACCATCGCACACTTCCGCCGCCAGTTCCTGTCCATCCCATCAGGCCAAAGAAATTCTTGAACGTGTGGTCCACGACGGGCTCGTCGCGCAGGTAAGCGAGAAAGCTCGTGACGTGAAAGGTCTGGCGAGAAATGGGATGGACCCGCGCGTTGCCGGTGAGCCACCAGTGGCGCAGCGCCCAGAGCGCCGGAAGTGAGATGGATGTCGCGCCGATCGCGATCCACTGCGCCAGCCGCCGCCCTCCCCGGTTCGCGAGCCGCGAGAGAGAAAGCAGCCAGAGCGCCGCCGCGAGGACCACTGCCGAGAGCTTGACGGCGCCGGCCAGGGACAGCGCGGCAGCCGTCTTCATCCCGTCGGAAAAGAGGCCGGATCGCTCGAATCGCACCCAGCAGAGAGCCACGAGGCCGCCGCAGAATGCGAGAAAGACGTCGTGGTTGGTCCCCGAGGCCATGTGGCTGTACATCGGAGTAAAGCCCACGCCCGCGGCGGCGGCGAAGGAGAGAAGCGGATCGCCGCTCGCCTCGAGGAACGCGCGGAAGAAGAGCAGGAGCGCTGCCGCGCCGCAGATGACCGACAGGAGCCGGGGCGCGCGATAGAGCCACTGACGGTCGCGGGTCAGGCCGCGGGCCGCCGAGAGCAACGGCGCCGCGAGCAGGTGATAGAGCGGAGGATGCTGGGCGACCCAGTTGCCCATCGGGGACTCCGCCGGCTTGCCGCGCATCCAGTCCGAGACGACCTCGGAGGGCACGATGCTTCTTCCCGGCAGCGGAAGCCCCCGGCCCCGGGCGAGGTCGTCCACGATTGCCCAGTGGCCTGTCTCATCCGGGACATCCCAGAGGGGTGTGATCCAGAACGCCAGCACGACGGCCTTCATGAAGAAGAGAATCGCGATGGCTACCATGGCGCGCCCGGCCGTCCGCTCGCCAGAGGCTTGTACCGCGATGGGTCTACCTCGCGTCACAAGCGCACTGTCTGCCCGTACCAAAGCCTCTGATCCCGAGCCATCAGCATGCATTGCGTAGACCGGCCCAGGCCATCTCCGTCCGACGAGAAAACCTAGCCCTCATTATTCACGAACGACTCCGGCCGCCGCTCCGATCTTTTCCGCCGATGCTACGTCAACGCTCCTCTGCGTTGCACCTTGGCATCGCCGTCGTCGCGCTTCCTTGCCTCGACAAAAAATCTCTGTCGCGGACAACGTGTACCCGGCAGTTCGATCCCTGAATTGTCATAAGAGGACCTCGGCTCAACGAGATGCGCATGTTTCGGCCGGGTGTCCATGAATAATCCGGGCTAGTTTTGAGAGGGAGACGGCGGAGGCATCGCGCCGAGTTGTCGCAACAGCCCCAGGGAGTCGTCGAGGAATCGGGCCTCGACGATTCTGCCCCCGCCGATCCTGAAGAGATCGACACCAGACCATTTCACCTGCCGGGCCGTAGGCCGGACTCCCTGGAACTCACCTCTGTGCGTGCCTTGGACCGAGTACCACAGGCCGACCTTGTCGCCCTCCGCGATGATGTCGGTAATCGTTACCTGCAGGTCAGGAAAGGCGGTCAAGAACCCCCTCATGCTCTGCCGCAGGCCGTCGCGGCCGATTCTTTGCCCATTGACCGCAAAGCCTTCGTCGAAGATTTCGTCCACCACTTTCAAATCTCTCTTGTTAAATCCCTCTTCTATCCAACGCCGGGCAAGTGTCTTGTGCTGCTCGGGGCTCACTTCTCCGGCTCGCGGCTTGGCAGAGGAGGCGCCAACGGACCCCGATCCAGCGAGACAAGACAGGCAGTTGAGCCCAACCCAAATGAACATGGCCTTCTGACGCATTTTCTTCCTCCGCTACGTCTTCAATGGATACGACACCGAGTCGGTTTCATCGGCATCTCCAGAGACTCTCCAACGATCGGTGGCCGGTAGCGGCTGGCCGCCTGAAAGCGGGGCTGTACCCACGTCGGCACCCAGAGCGACGTAGCGCATCACGCTCGCAACTGGCTACCGCCGAACGGGTGGCGAGTCCGCCGCGCGCGCGGATTAGGCGGCCGCAGCTTAGCAAGCTTCATCCCAAGCTGGCCTCACGCAGGACGGCCCGTCTGTACTGCTCTTGCCAATTCGATGACTGTAGTGCGTCAGTTTGACCGGCCGGGAGTAGGCGCTGCTTGGAATGTTGCTCGACAGTAATCTGTGGGCTGCCGCTCCGAATGCCAGGATTGTCGGCTTGCCGGAGTTAAGGTCCGCAAGGTCCTCCTGGAAGGTGGCGACGTTCTCTCGCACGAGAGATGGGGAGGTTCGCACGTACTCCAACAGGGCGTCAGGCACCGGCGCAGCCGGTGACGTCCGGTGCGGCGCTTTGTTCGGCGGTCTACCGATAAACTTCCCGTCGGTGCCCAACGCGGACGACAACTACGACCAACTCCGCGTCGCCGATTGAGTAGATGATACGATGTCGGCCTGAACGGAGACGATACCTGTCTTCCTGGCCCGCGAGCTTCTCATGGCCGTGAGGCCGCGGATCGTGACCCAGCGACCGGATCTTGGCGACGATGCGCTGACGGTCTTTCTTCCGGTCAAGAGCCTCGATCTCCTTGGCCGCCGTCGGCTTAATCAGAACCCTATAACTTGCCACGGCGCTTGAGAGCCTTCACGAAGTGCTCGAAATCCAGGTTCGGCTCCCGAGCACGCTCATCAAACGCCGCCAAGTCCTCGGCGTCCTCGGCCAAGGTTAGCTTTACGGCCTCATTCACCATGTCCGAGATCGACTTCTCGGAACTTGCAGCCTTAAGGCGCAAGGCCCTGTGGATTTCTGGATCGAAATAGACGGTTGCCCGTTTGGCGTGCATGCCCACAATTGTAACGCTATAACGTCATGACGTCAAGACGCCATTCCCAGCAGCGCGCGCTGAGCCGTGGTTAGCCACTCGACAGTGTTCACTATCTCCCCGGCTGTTCAGAGTCCGCTGCAGCGCGTTGTTGGGCGGTATGCTCATTTCGCAAGCTCTCGGATAGCAACCGCGAGACCTGCCAAAACCAAAGCGCCACAGATCCAGACGTTCTGCCGGAACCACCCATGCGAGAACGACGCGCCCCCGTCTGGGTCTTTGGACCAGCGACGATAGAGCCCATCCAGCCAAACGGTAGCGCGGTTCGCCTCCGGGTTGCGATAACCCAGCACACTAAGCCAGATTATCGCGAGGCCAACCAGCTCGCCCCAGATTAGGGCAGCCCATGCGAGAATGTTCATGGAGCGTCGCCCAACGGCTTGCGGCTCAGCCGCGGGTTCGGCGGAGGCCAGTTATGGGCCTTCGGGACGTAGCCCTCGAATCGGATGCGCGACTTGGGATTTCTTCTGCTCATTTCAGAAGACAAAACCAACGCTGACTGGAATGAATATGAACCTGTCCGCGGACTGCACGGAATGGTATCGTGCTTCAACGAAGATACTCGAGCCGCTCTTCAGCGGGAAGGCGATTCCTCCACCGGCGTTCCAACCGAACCTCGTATGGGACATGCCACCGAAATCGCCGTTATAGGCGCCTATCCCGCCTATGAAGTAGAGCACGTCCGAAAGGCCTCGCCGGCTTGCCACCACATTGGCCGTTCCAGACGAGACTTTTACCCGTGTGGCATTTCTGGAAGAGGTAGGGTCCATTACGCCGTACATTCCTTCCGCCCTTACACTGACAGGCGAGTTTGGCGGGTTGAAGATAGCCATCAACGAGCCACCCCAGCCGATAGCGGAATCACGGCTAGCAGCTCCTGTGGGAAACACGGCGGCACCTGACAGGCCCAGATGAGCCCCGCTCGCTCCCTGCGCTCCAGCCGTGGATTCCCCGCTCAGAATCGTGAGCAGCACCGCTGAGGTACTAATCAGAAGTCGTTTCACGGAACTTCCTCGCTTAAGCAGTATGGGTTACGAAGGCAAGCCTATCCCCGGAACGGGTAAGGCTGCTGAGCCGTCTAGTCCCATCCCCGCCAGGTCACACGTCCTCTACGGACGCCGAACCCAAGATGTTAGTTCCGTCGCCGAACGGCTTGCGGCTCAGCGGCGCGCGCAGCGGAGCGAGTCCGCTGCAGCCGCGGGTTCGGCGTGGCGTTCATTGATGAGCCTTGACCGGTACTACGATACGCCTCGGGTTCCTGCTGCTCAGGAATGAGCGATTTCGAAGATCGCTTCCTCTACGTCATTCGGCAGATCGATTCGACGAAACCAGGAAGCCGGGTAAAGGTAGTCCTCATCTTCGTCGATTACGCGAAGCATCCCGTCCTTCTCGGCAGTCGCGTCATCAAGCGTTTCGTAGATTTTGCGAAGCTCGAGGGACTCTTCATGGCCCTCGTTGCGGATGCAGACCACGTATCGCTTTCCGGTCTTCATGGCTTTAAGCTGTAGCGCTTTATCTTCATCCGCCGCTTCCCGATACCGTGAGCTTCGTACCAATGCAGCTCAGCGTCAGCCACTCTACCATTCGAAAGTCGAATCGTGACGAAGCCCCTCATTTTCCGCCACTTGCCTCTGCCAAAACGACGGACCAACCGCGAATAGATTCGGATTCCATGTCCCGAGGCGATCGCCTCGATGTCGCGAATTTCACCGATGATCTCGAACGGCACCCGGGCAGCTTACCAAGTGGCGCCGAACGGCTTGCGGCTCAGCGGCGCGCGCAGCGGAGCGAGTCCGCTGCAGCGCGTTGTTATGCCGCAGCCCTCGGGCCTTACCCATTGATTTCATCAATGACCGTCTCCTCTTCCATAGCGGTGCCGATGGCTCTATCGAGCCGAGACAGGAATTGCGTGAAGGATTCTCTGGGCCGTCGGACCAACATCGCCAGTGTGTTGCCATCACTGGCGGCCGTGGCAGCGCAACGTATCGGGCCGATGCGGCCAAGCGTGATGTCGCCGTGGCCCTTCATCAAGAATTCAATGTTCTCGAGTTTCATGCAACCAGCCTTCTCCTGCGGCATAACGATTTGCGGCTCAGCGGCGAGCGTAGCGGAGCGGAGCCAGTCCGCTGAAGCCGCGGGTTCGGCGGCTGCCGTTTCATGACGTCATTCTAGAGCCGGCACCTCGTCGCGAGGCACCAAAAGCGCAATGGAGCGCCCCTTCCCTGGAGCACGGCTGATGAGGCCGTTTCTCTCGAGGGTCAAGATCATTTGATGTACCGAGGGAGGCGTGACCCGAAAGTACCTCTGCATGTCCGCCTCCGCTGGCGCTACGCCGTGGATCTTCGTGTACGCCTGGATGAAGGCCAAGTACTGCCCCTGCAACTTTGTGAACCGTGTCACCGATTCGAGCTTAGTCGCCGAACGTCTGAAAGCTCACCGGCGACGGCGGCGCAGCCGCCGGCGTCCGGTGCAGCGCCGTGTTAGCCGCCGGTCGCCAACCAATGGTCGCGCAGCCACTCACGACGCCTTCTTCTCGTCGACGCGGATCGAGTTGAGTATCTCGCGGAGAGTGGCACGAATCTCGGTCAGCGATCGGTCTGCCGTCATGGAGAGGTGGATGTCGATCCACGTACCGGCCTGAACCCAGTGCGCCCGAATGTGCGAGTTGTTCCCTGAAGGAATGTGAATGTCGTAAATAATCGCCTTCCACTTGCCGATGTCGGAAGACGAGACATCCTGAGCCTCGGGCAGGCCCTTGCGCTTCCAAGCTGTCGTCTCGGATTCCCAGAAGTCCTTGATTCCTCGGAACCCCTGCTCCGGCTCGAACCATCCTGAGACGATCAGGTTGCGAGACTTGTCCTCGAAATAGAAATATCTTCGGCTGGCCGCCGCGCCGCCACCGGTGTGTGACGCCCTGACGAGGCCGTCTTTCGGAATCGTCATGACCAACCGGCTGACGGGGACGCCAAGCTCGTATTCGCCTGCCTTCGGAAGGACCGGGCCTCTTCGTCTGCGTCTGGACCTCTGCCGGCGCCGGCCGGGATGGAACGGGTGCACGATGCCGGTGCGGGCCATGCTGCCCGGTGATTACCTGCCCGGTCCTCGTGGTTTCCCGCCGTCGCCCAACGTCTTAGAGCTCACCGGCGACGGCGGCGCAGCTGCCGGCGTCCGGTGAAGCGGCGTGTTAGGCACCAGCTGCCTGTGCGAGACTGAGTTGTGCAAGCCTACTGACCTCGGTGGATTGGAAACCACGGACCTGACACGCATGCACGACAGAGCGACTCGCCTCACGTAGCGAGCGCATGAAGGCCGACGGCTGGACCTGCACGATTCGAACCGGCTCTTCATCTTCCGAAGCTAAACACTCTACCAGCCAAGCGCCCGAGGAGGTCAGCGAGACGCGGAGCACCTGCGAGCCATCCATGAAAAGGCATTCCGCCGGCTTCCCGGTGTGTGACAGGGTACTCAACGCCTCGAGCCACCACGCGAGAATCACCACCGGGAAGTCATTCCACTCGGATTCCGGGAAGGTCCAACCTTTGTCGAAAAGGGAAATAACCCCTGTGATGCTCCCCGAAGCTCCCTGCGAGAGCGTATCGGTGTCAACCCTAACCTCGATCATCGGGTCTTCTGGGGCCCAACATCATTTAGGCGTCCCAATTCTGGGGGCAAGCACGACAGGACGTTGTCGCATAACGTCGAGCGACGGCAGCCCGCTTGATCGCATCTATCTTCATGGCTTCTTGGGAATTATCCTCCGGGTGCGGGGTCATGCTCGCCACTTTTAGGCGACGGTTTTCATTAAGATCCTGTCGCATAACACTCCGAGAGCGCGTAGAGAAGGCCGGTTTCTGTATGCCCGCAGAGCAAGGGAAGGTGACTCAGAGAGTTGGATCACCGCTCACCCTCGTTTCGTGGGATCTCGCCGGCGAGGCTGGAGGACTGGCGAACGTCTCCCGACAAGCCCGGCTTCGAACATCCTGCGGTCCACCGGCGAGAGGCGTTTCTCGACGCGCGGCGGCAGAAGGCGGACATGAGGGATGCCGGCCAGGTAATCAGGAATCTCCCAGAGGTCTTCCTCGCGGGTCATCCAGTCGAGGGCGTCGAAGCGCGACAGATTGACGGGCCGCGAGTAGCGGCGGAGCGTCTTCTGCCGGCGCAGGTTGAAGTACGACTCGAAGTAGGAGAGCACGAGCGAGCGGATTGTCGGGTGGATCGGCTCGCGAAAGCGCAGGCCCGAGTAATTCGAACGCGCGATCGCGCCCCAGCAACCGTGCTGCCGGAAGATCGCGAGCACGTGATCGTCGTCATAAACCGCCTCGAGATCTAGGAGGAGCGGGGGATGCCCCTGCACGCGCAGGGCCGCGGCGGCAAAGAGAGCGCCGTCCATGCACTGCACCGTACGTTCGCGCAGGACCCTTCTGGGCGAGCGGCAACCGGCGCCGGCAACGTCGTAGTCGAGGCCATCCAGGAACTTCTGGATGCGCCAGGGAGGATTCAAGCCGAGGAGGAGCCTTCTCTCCCGCCGTGTCAGCCCGAAATCCCGAGGGGGCTTCTTGACCCGCTCGCGCACGCGCGGATTATGCCCGTGTTCCGGGACATCCGCCGGGTGAGATGGTGCGCAATAGAATCCGGGACTCTCGAGGAGGAAGATGAGAATGAGCCGGCGATGGAAGGAGTTCTTCTGCGTGGCAGGGATGGCGGCAATCGTTCTCGCCGGCTGCCGGAAGTCGGAGAGCGAGTCCGCCCGCCGCACGACTGCCGCGTCGGAAGCAGCCCGACATCCTCCCTTCGGCTACATAGACACCCCGAAGGAGAATGAAACCGTGGCGTCGGGCTCCCCGGGCTACGGATGGGCGCTCGATGATTCCGGTGTCGCGAGTGTCACCGCTTCGCTCGACAGCGGCCCGGCGAAGCCGGCGGAGCTCGGCCAGAGTTATCCCGGGGTCAGAGAGGCTTACCCCACGTTTCCGAATTCGGACAACGCCGGTTTCAGCTTCCTGATTCCGCCGGTCGCCGCCGGGCCACACCTGCTGGTCGTGACGATCACGGGCAAAGACGGCGGTAAGACGGAACTGAAGAGGCACGTGCTGATCAAGGAGTCCAGGGTCCAGGGCCCAGGGTGATCCGCGCTTTCTTATTCCGGGAATGACTCTGGTTTCTGCAAAGCTCTCCGATACGTTTCCTCGTCGATGTTCTTGCCGGTGACGACGAGGACGATCGGGCCCGGAACCTCTTCGAGATGTGGCAACGCGGCGAAGGCGGCGGCGGCGGCTCCCTCGAGGCGCAGAGCGCAACGCGCCGCGGCGCCGAGCCCATGCGCGATCTCCCGCTCCGACACGAGGAGCATCCGGTCCACGACGCGCCGCAGGACTTCGACGGCGTAAGGGACGGCCACGCGCACCGCGAGGCCGTCGGCGAAGGTCGCCATGCGATCACAAGGGACTGGAAGTCCCGCTTCGAAGGAGAGAGCCATGACGGGAGCCTCTTTGGCAGCGACGCCGACGACGAGAGCGCGTGGCGACTGCCGCTTGATGACGAGGCCGATACCGCCGATCAATGCGCCGTTTCCGACCGGCACGATGAGAACGGAGGGAGGGAAGGGGCATTGCTCTAGAGTCTCGGCCGCGATCGCGCCGTAGCCCTCGTACTGGGCCGGCTCGGCTCCGTCCTCGAAGAAGGGAAGGCCGCTTCTCCGCGCGAAACCTCTCGCCTCGTTCTTGGCGTCGTCGAGATCCTTGCCCGCGAGCCGGATCCACGCGCCGAGACTCTCGAGGATCGCGAGCTTCGCCCGCGACGCGGAGAGCGGGGCATAGACAGTCGCGTCGAGCCCGAGGCGTCGCGCCGCCCAGGCCGTCGCGGCTCCGTGATTTCCGGTCGAGGCCGTGACGACGCCCTTCGCGCCGCGAGCGAGGTGGTCCTCGAGCACCGGGAGCGCCCCGCGCCACTTGAAGGAGCCAAGCTCGTGTGAGTCCTCACGCTTCAAGAAGACGCGTCCGATGCCGGCGAGCGATCCGGGAGCCTCTTCCAGCGGGGTCGGCGGAATCATCGGCGAACACTCCCAACCCTGTCATCCCGAGGAGCGCAGCGACGAGGGATCTGCTCCGAGAATATCGAAAGTCGCGAGGGCAGATCCTTCGCTTCGCTCAGGATGACAGGTTGGATTTTGTCAGCGAACTTACGACTCGGGATACTGAGTTAGCTCTTCTTCTTGACCCGCGTGGGGACCGCCCTGTCGAAGCCGGGGAGGATCGCCTTGATGAAGGCGTTCTCGAACGCCTTTCCGATGACCTGCCAGACACTCGCCGACGCGCTGCCGACCTCGCCGGAGATGTTCGCCGTCGTGGCGACGTCTTTGGTCTTGTGGCTTTTCAGGAGATTCGCGACGCCCCCGACGATCATCTCGTAGAGCTTGTGGAAGAAACCCTTCTCCCGGTCCTGTTCCGGATCATAGACCTTCATGCCGGAGAGAAGCGGCTTGACATATCCATCGATGTGCCCGTTCTTGATGCGCAGCTGCGAGTAGAAGGAGAACTCCCCTTTGGTGACATCGAAGTTGCCGTAGGCGCGCAGCATGTCGTTTAACGTCGTCAGGTCCGTGTTCTCGATCGCGACGTCGAGCGACAAGTCGGCCATCTTGTTCTCCGGGCGGAAAGTGGCCGTCGCGACGGTCGGGCCGCTCCCCATGAACTTGCCGGCGAGCTTCGCGACGGCCGGTTTCTGGTCGGCGTGGTTGGAGAGATTTGTCACACGCAGACTGGCTCCCGCCAGGTACAGGCGGTAGGACGGGGTCTTGGCTTTGTTGATCAGGCCGAATGTAGAGTGAAGGATCTCGAACTTGTCCAGCCGCAGGACGACCGACGGGTTGTTGGCCGCCTTCCTGGCCGCAGCCTTGACGTCTTTCTTCGCTGTGTTCTCCGCGGCCGCCGTCTGCAGGGTGTGGATGTAGTCCAGGTGCAGGCCGTCGATCGAGACGTCCTTGACGTGCGCGAACTTCGCCCTCGGCGCGTACTCGATCTCGCCTTCACTCGCGAGCACGCCCCCTTTGAGAATCAGGTTCGAGCGCTGAGTGATCGGACGGAAGTTGTCGAGCGGGACCTTCTGGACCCTGTAGAGGACGTGGATGCCGGCGAAGGGCTCCGCCAGGAAGTCCGCATGTCCGTCCACGACTCCGCGGCCCGTCTCGAAGATGACTCCCTCGGCGTGCACAGGCGAAGGGTAGACGCGGTTCTTGGAATGGATGTTGCGGATGTTGTTGGCCCGAAAAGAGAGGTGCGCGACGTGGAGTGGACGGGCGGGGTCTTCGTCGATGTACACGAAGTCCCCGTCATTGACGCGCAGCAGGTTGATCTTGAAGGGAAATATCGCGAGGGCAGCCTGCTGCCATCCACGGTCCTTGACCGGCGTGGGGTCGGAGGCTTCCTTTCGCAGTTGCGGCAGGTTGACATGGATCCGCGGTTTGTCGAAGCGGAAGTCCGAGACGATGTGGCCGGAGAGAATCTCGCGCCACTGCACGCTTGCGTGGAGGCGGGGGATGAAGGCCACGGGCGGATCCGGATGCGCCTGTTGGAACACGTTGACGTCGGAGAGAGTGACCGACAGGTTGAAGAGACTGAAGTGGAGACGCGGAACCCGCACGCTGTAGCCGGTCAGCCGGCGATTGATCTCTTTTTCCATCGAGCGCCGCATCGGCTCATCCACGAAGAACGAAGCGATGATGAGGAGTACGGCCAGACCAATGATGCCCACGACGAGCCAGAGGAGAGCGCGAGGCAGAGCGAGGGCCGCTTCTCGTAACTGGCTGGCCGGCGTGCGTTTGCGCGTCGGCTGTCCTCCTCCGGGGGCAGAAGTGGGGGAACTCTCGCGGCGAGCGTGCTCCATCGCCATTCCCCTTGACGGGGCAATCAACATGCCAAGGGCAGGGCTTCGTTATGCTCCGCACAAGCCTCCGCGGAGCAGATCCCTCGTCGCTCCGCTCGCGCCGTCGCCATAGCGGCTCTGGCGCGTCGGCGACCTCGGGATGACAGTGGAGATGAGCAAAAGAGGCGCTCCTCGGGATGACTGAGATAGGAAAGAAAGTGAAGAAGGCCGGGGACGCGGAGACTTCGCGAAAAAAGCATCTTCCGGTCCTTTGCCTGACCGCTCTGGGAATCGTCTACGGCGACATCGGCACGAGCCCGCTCTATGCGCTCCGGGAATGCTTTACGGGCAGGCACGGAGTCGCGCCGACCCCCGAGAACGTTCTCGGCATCCTCTC
>WNFV01003392.1_pt1 | contig 20393 bp, 17 predicted proteins | sample 5400101 | NCBI WGS metagenome assembly WNFV01 (sample SAMN13153361, study PRJNA577476) | soil metagenome | isolation source: 115 cm soil or saprolite under grassland replicate 1 | place: USA:California | collected 2016-06-15 | reverse complement strand
CCGACCTTGTTCACGAGCGAGCCGTCGTGGAAGACCGTGTCGGCTCCGATCAAGAGGAGGTTGACCGTGCCAACGGCATGCTCCGCATCGGGATCGTCCACGAGGTCGGCCGTGAGACCAGCGCTCCTCAGCTCCTCGACGAGCTCACGTCCTTCCCCTCCCGGCTCCGAAGCAGTGCAGATCACGCGCCCGGGAGGCGTGTGCACGAGAGCCTCCTTCACCGTCGCCGAGGCGGAATGCGTCATCACGACGCCCTCGATATAGGGGGAGAGCAGGACCGCGATCGCCTTGGCCGCCCGCTCACGCGCTTCCATGAGCGCGCGGGCCTCGTCGGCCATCTGCTCGGGGGACCGCCCGGCGGCAATCACTCGGCCGAGAGCCCCGGCGATCGCTCCCATTGCCGGACGTGCTCTGACGAGCTCGCGGGCTAATGGAAGGGGGTCCTCGCCGAGCTCGATCGCCTCCGCGACCGCCTCGACCGCCTCCCGGGCCAGCCAGCTCGCGCCGTGCCTGTCGTCCGTCGCCACCCGCTCGACCCGCTCCGCCAGATTCGCGTTCACAATCTCCCCTCGACCTCGGTCAGCCTAACGCCTGTCGCCCCTGAAAGCCGCATGTAGGCTCCGGCGAGTGACGAAGACGGACGCCATCGCCGCTTCGGAGAGGCGTGCGTTGTCATCGCTGACCGCGCCGCGCGCGGCGGTCGGGGCCGTGGGTGTAGCGACGGCGGCCATCTTTGTCGCTCGCACGTTCACATGGCCCTCCGCATCGAGCAGCGATGCGTGGGCGTATGCCGCGTGGGGACAAGCTCTCGCCCGCGGCGAGCAGCTCGTCTACAACACGGCGACGACGCCAAAGCCGCTTGCGTCAGTCCTGGCGGCGATCGTCTCACCGCTCCCGCCCACGCGAGCCTGGGCGCTCGTGGTCGGGCTCGCGCTCGGCGTCCTGGTCGCGTCGCTCTTGGCGGCCGGATCCCGGGAGGCCGGCACGCTCGGTGGAGTCGCCGCCGTCGGTGCGTTCGTCGTCGCGGCACCTCTCGATCGGGTCCTCTGGACTTCGCTCGTGGACGCGGTCACGGCCGCCCTCGTCGTGCTCGCGATCGCCCTGCGCGGTCGCGCGCGAATTGCTTCTCTCGTGCTAGCCGGCCTGCTTCGACCCGAGGCGTGGGTTGTGAGTGCGCTCGCCGGCTACGTTGAGTCGGCGGGGTCGCGCTTGCGAAGGCTCCTGTTGGGCATCGGCGCCGGTCTTCTACCGATCGTCCTGTGGACCGTCTTCGACCTAGCCGTGACCGGCGACGCGCTTGCGTCGCGCAAGTTCCGAGAGACCGGCGAGCTTCTCAGTCAGGGCCCGGTCGAGGCGCTAAGTCTTTTCAGACGCGCGATCATCACCGAATCCGGGGCGGTGTTCGCCCTCGTCGGGGGCGTCGGCCTGCTCGCGCACGGCTGGCGGAGCCGCCGCGGCGGCGATTTCCCCTTCCCGCTGGCCATCGGACTCCTCTGGGCGGCCGCACTGCTCGCCGAGACCGTCTACGGCTTCGAGTTGAACGCGCGATACCTCTTGCCGCTCGTCGCAGTCTTGGCGCTCGGATGGGGTCTACTGGTCGGCGCCGTCGTGCCGCCCGTTCGCGGCCGACAAACAGTTCTCGTTTGGGCGGCCGCCGGGGTGGTGGTTGCGGCCACGGCACTTGTCGTCTTGCGGATGGACTTCGGCCGCGGGGCCCACAGGCCCGAGCGGGTGACCCGGGCCGTGTACCGGTCGCTCCCGGCGATCGAGGCAACCCTCGATTGCGGCGACGTCGGGTTGGTCGGGCGTCAACACATCGGAAGCACGATCGCCCGGCTGGCGGCAGCGACGCGGACGTCGCTCACCCGCTTCGACCCGGTGGAGCCGGGACAGGCGAGCCGGTACGCCGCCATCCTCGCCGTAAACGGAAGCCAGGCCGAGCTGCTCCCGGCCTGGCCGGTCCGCGAAACCCAGATCGGACCGCTGGCGGTCAATCCCCGCTGCGCCGGCTAGCGGTAGAGCGATTACTCGAGGTCGACCGGCGCGGGCTCGCCGTGTGGGTCGGGCTCTTCGGCCTGGTCGGCTCGCGGAGGCTCCGTCATCAGCGTCTGCCGGAACTCCTGGAGGTCGATCGCCGCACCCGTTCGGATGCTTTCCTGCGCAGCGAACATGCAGAGGGTGGCGAGCGATGCTTCCTCCCACGTGAGGAGGTTGTTGGGCTCGTCGCGGATGGCCCGGACGAACTGCTGCAGCTCCTCCGCGTGCCCCATCGACTTCCGGAGACCTCTCCCGTGGCTCTCCACCTTGCGCCCGTGGACGGTCAGCTTCCCAAAATCGTCGAGCGTCGCCACCTGGCCGCGAGCGAGCACGACCAGTCGCTCTCTCGGGATCTGCGCCGCGCCGCTTTCGTTGAAGACGATGTTGGCGACTGCACCGTCGTACTGGAGATTTACGGCGAAGTTGCACAGCGTCCGCAGGTCCTCCGGCGTGTCTCCCAGCGCTCGACCGACGACCGAGATCGGTCGCTTCCCGATGAGGAGATTGCAGAGATCGATGAAGTGCTCGCCCTCGCTGACGAGGCGGCCGCCGCCTTCGATCGGATCGAGTGTCCAGTGATCCGCCGGCAAGAAGGCCTCGGTGATCATGTATTCGACGTAGTCGACCGGGCCGTCGAGCTCGTCCCGCAGCGTCTGCACCAGGGGGGAATACCGCCGGTTGAGCCCCAACGTGAGGATCACCGGAGAGTCCTCCATCCTCTTCAGGAGCTCGCGAAAATGCTCCAAGCGCACGACCATCGGCTTCTCCACGAAGACCGCTTTCTGCGCATCGATGGCCTTGCAAATGTGCTCGTAGTGCTCGGGGTGGCTGGAGCAGATGAGGACACCGTCCGTACCGGGGTCGCTCATGAGGTCGTCGAGGTCGGTGGTGATGGCGGTGACGCCGAGACTGGCTGCGACGGCGGCTGCGTTGCGCCCGGTCGCGGACGCGATCGCCCGGAGCTCCACTTCCTTCATCGCTCGAAGGTTCGGCAGGTGCCTGCCAAGGACATGGTTGCCGAAACCCACGAGGCTGATCCCGACCTTTCCGGATTGCTTCGGCCGAGGAGCGATCTCGATCGTGCGGCGTAGGTCGGGATCCGTGCCGTACGAGATGAGCGCGGCGACACCGGGCAAGGAGCGCTCGCGGACTGCGTCGAACGCCTCCTGGGCGTCGTCGACGTCGTACACGCCGCCGATCAGGGGCTCGACCGAGACAGCGCCCGTGGACACGAGTCGGACGAACTCCTCGAGGTTTCGCTTCTCGGTCCACCGAACGTAGCCGAAGGGATAGTCGAGGCGTCCCTTCTCATAGCCCGTGTGGTAACTCCCAGGCCCGTAGGCACGGGAGTAGCGCAGGTCGATCTCGCGCTGGAGGAAGTTCTTCGGATGGATGTCGAGACGGACGTAGCCGACGACCACGACACGGCCCTGGCGGCGGGTGATCTCCATGGATGAGTTGATGATCTCGGGAGAGTCCGAGCTGGCGCAGACGATCGTCGCGTCGACGCCGTGCTTTCCCGTGAAGTCGAGGACGCGCCGCTTCCACTCGGGTTCTGTGGGGTCAACCACGAGAGACACGCCCGCCGACCTGGCCTGCTCGTTCGCTCGCGGGTTGATGTCGATGCCGACCACGACGCAGCCCGCGGCCAGGGCGATCCGAGCACACAGCTGGCCGACGAGCCCGAGCCCGTAGACCGCGACCGTCTCGCCGAACTGGAGGTCGGCCCGGCGGAGCCCCTGGATGGCGATTCCGCCCACCGTCACGAACGCGGCGTGACGCAGGTCGACGCCGTCGGGGACGGGCACGACGTGGTTGATCGCAGGCGCCGCGATCTCGGCGTGCCCGGTCGCCGCATACGCGACCGTCTGGCCGATCTGGAAGCCTTCGAGGTTCTCGCCGAGCGCCAGCACCGTGCCGGCCCCGCTGTAGCCGATCTCCCGCGGGGTGGTCATCTCGTGCCAGACCCGCCGAGCTGTTTGCGTGACGCCTGTGGCGAACACGGTCTGCTTCACGGCGCGGCGCATCCAGGGATCGGAGGCGGTCTGCTTCACCAGTTCCAGGGGCGTCTTCGACAGCGTGCCGATCTCGGTTCCGGAGCTGATGAGCGAGTAGTGGCTCTGGACCAGCACCTGGTCGGGGCCGAGGTGCGGGACCGGGAGGTCGAGAACGCTGACCCGGCCCCGTCGATCGATGACTCTGCGAAAAACCTGCTTCATCGCCGGTATGACGTCCTTCGCTTAGAGCTCGTTTCATTTTGAGACAGGCTCTCAGCCTGAATCCTCATTCGAGGCTGCTCGGGTGGTACCAAAATCACGACGTCTGCTCGCACACCCACATTTTCCTGAGGTTGACGCCGTCTCGCCGCCATTCACCCGTGTCTCTCGGCTCCCAATCGTAGGCGCCGACCACCCAATTCCCGATCGGGCTCGAAATGTCTCGCACCGAGTCGAAGCCGGAATCGCGACACATCTCCTCTACCCAAGCTGGGCTTGGCCGGCAGCCCTGTCCGCTGAGCGCCTGGTCCTTCCCTCGCCAGCCCCCTGCTTCTGAGACCCATTGAATCACGGGATCGGTGGCGTCGCAGACGGCCGTCTCGAGCAGCAAAACCCGTGCGCGCTTCCCGCAGCTCCGGAGAAACTGCTCCGGTCGGGCCAGGTGGTAGAGCACGCCGAAGGCCAAAACGAGGTCGAAGTCCCCTGCCTCGTCGGCGCCGGTCGTGTCCAGATCGAGGACGAACGCCTCGCGACCACGTGCCTTCATGGCCTCGACGTGTTCAGGGCGCCCGTCGGTCGAGGTGACGGCGAATCCGAGTTGCTCAAACGCGTCTCCAAGATGGCCGAGCCCCGCCCCCACCTCGAGGACCTTCATACCCCGCCACGGCTCGAGGTTGACGTGCGCGAAGAGATTCGCCAGTCGCGTGAGCTGGGATTCGCGGTAGTAGCGGGCCTCGAAGAGGGATTTTCCCGAAAGACGTTCCGCTAAGACCCGAAGGGTGAACGGCGCGCGCATCAGGGAATCCGTGTCCTTTCGTGCGACCCTAAGCGGGAGAGCCACTTGCGGGTAGAGCCGGCTTCTCGAATGCGTACCCGACCCTGCGCCCGAAGCGGCCCCAAACGCGGAGAACGCCGAACACGAGCTTCGCCGGCCAGCGCACGAAGAACGGGTAGCCCGGAAGCCAGACGTCCGGTGAGGCGATGCTGGACCGGAAGACGAGCGGCCTCAGTCCCGCGCGCTCGCCGATCCGGCGGATCTCTCGCGGTGAGAAGAGATGGACGTAGCCGTAATGGAGCGTCTGTTCACGCGTCATCTTCGAGACCCCGGCGGCGTACGGCAGGCACCAGCGGTTCGGCACCGTGATGACGACATGGCCGCCGGGCTTCGTGGTCCGGGCCATCTCTTCGACGGCCTTCTGCCGTGCTTCCGCGGACGGAATGTGATCGATCGTCGACATCGACACCGAGACGTCGAACGTTGCGTCGTCGAAGGGGAGATCGCAGGCGTCGGCGACCCGAAACGAAAACTTCGCGGCCAGGTCCGGGTGCAGTTCGCGCTTGAGAATCACCTCCGCGGCTTCGAGCGAAGGGGCGCTCAGGTCGATGGCGACCCAGCTTTCGACCTTCCGCGCGTAATAGAGCTCGTCCACCGGGAACGAACAACCGACGTTCAGGACTGACTTCCCTTCGGCGCCAACGCACTCCAGCAGGGCGTAGTCGGTTCGTAACTTGGAGCACATGTACGTGTGCTGGTCTCGCGGGTCGTTCTGTTCGAACTCGCCAGCCAGCGCATCGTAGGAGGCGAGTGCCGCCTCCGAGCGAGACCCCGTATTCGTGCTGACTTCGGCTATCTCGAGCTCTCCTCGCGTGACGTGGACCAGCGTCAGAGTCCGGGTCGGGCGCCGACCGGGAGTCCGAACGTGACGGCGGGAGTCTATGCAACCCCGCGCAGGGGCCAGACAGTTGCCACTCCCAGGTATGAGTACCATCGCTCGGCTATCTCGATGCGGGTCTCGCTTCCAGTCACCCTGGCTCAGTGCTCGGCAGGCGTGTCGGTTTCCCCGTGAACCGACGCTTGCTCCGGACCACGATCCTGGTCGTCGGGCTCGTGAGCTTGGCGGTGGCGGTTGCCCGCACCGTCGACGACGCCCGCGACCAGGCCCTGCCGAGCGCCGGCGCTCTTGCGGTAGCGGGCGGGCTCGCTCTCGCCTCCATGCTGTCGTCTGGTCGGGCATGGGTGACGCTCTTTCACGACGTGCTCGAGAGCGCGAGAGCACGGCTCACATTCGAGGCCTATTACTACCTCTCGCAGTTCACCAAGTACCTCCCAGCCGGGGGAGTCGTGCAGGCGGCCAGCCAGGTCGGCCTCGCAGCTTCCACGGGCGTGCCACTCGGCCGCGTTGCGCTCGCTTTCCCGGTGTCCGTCGTTGGAACCGTGGCGGCAGGGACGACCCTCGGGGCAGGAATAGCCCTGGCCGACGAGCTGCCCGGCTGGGCCCGGGCACTTGCTCTTGTCGGACTTGCGGCACCGGTTCTCCTGTATCGCCGGTTTATGGCGGCGGTACTGGGGCTCGCCCGCCGGTACGTGCGACGCGTTCCCGCCCCGGATCGCCTACCCAGCCAGCGAAGCATCCTCGCCTACTACGGGTGGGCACTCGCTGCCATCGGAGCCACGTCCGCGGCCTACGCCGTGCTCCTCCGTTCGCTCACAAGCGATGCGAGTCCGACGATCGTGTTCTTTGCCTTCGCCCTGAGCTGGACGCTGGGCTTCCTGGTCGTGCCGCTGCCGGCCGGCATCGGCGTCCGTGAGCTGGTCCTGATCGCGGCCATCCCCGAAGTCGGCGCCGGGCAGGTGCTCGCCGCCTCCCTTGCCCATCGGCTGCTCGGGTTCTGTGCCGAGCTCGTCGCAGCCCTCGGCAGCAACCTCGCGGCACGACGCCAGGCGCTTCCCGAGCCGTCGGGCCCTCGGTCGCCGACCTCAGGGCCCGGGAGGCCGACTGTGAAAGGGCGTCATCAGTAGGGCCGAGGCTCAGCGGAACCATGGCGAGGTTCTCGAGCGGGTGCTCGAGACCGCGCGCGCAGACGACTACGAGGGCTACTCGAAGCATGACGCGCTGAACGCCCCCTGGCTCGAGCGGCTCGCCGGCGAGTCGAGGCTGCGCCGGCTCGCAGCCATCCAGCTCGTGATGCGGTGTCCCGTGCACGTGCGTCCCCTCCTCCGGGTGCGGAAGGCCAGGAACGCAAAGGGGATCTCGCTCTTCGCCCGAGCGCTCCTGGCTCGGCACCGGCTCACGGGGGCCAACGAGGACGCGCAGGAGGCGACGGAGCTCCTCGACTGGCTTCTCGCTAACTCATCTGCCGAGTTTGGGGGGCGGGCCTGGGGCTACCCGTACCCCTGGCAGGACGCCGGGTTCTTCGCCCCACGCAACCTGCCGAACCGCGTCGTCACGTCTTTCGTCGGACAGGCGCTGCTCGACGGCTACGAGACGCTGCGCGAACCCCGCTACCTGGAGGCGGCGTCAGAAGCCGTCCAGTTCTTGCTGAACGCGCCCAGAACGCTCTACGAAGACGACGAGCGGCGATGCGTGAGCTACGTACCCGACGAGTCGATCGATTGGATCGTGATGGACGTGTCGGCGCTCGCGGGAGCGCTCGCCGCTCGGTTGGGCGCCCTCCAGCATGATCCCGAGCTGGTCGCCGAAGGCGGTCGGCTCGTCCGCTATGTCGTCGCCAAGCAGACCGAAGAGGGGGCCTGGTTTTATGCCGAACCCCCGTCGGCGAGCCACATCACTCACGACAACTACCACACTGGCTTCATCCTCGACGCGATCCTTCTCTACGGCCGGGTCACCGGCAGCCGGGAGTTCGACGACGCCTACCGCCGGGGGGTGGAGTTCTACGAACGGCGGCTCTTCGAGCCCGACGGCGCCGCCCGGTTCATGAGCGACCAGAAGTACCCTTTCGACATCCACGGCTGCGCCCAGGGAATACTCACATTCTCACTGCGTCAGAAGCACCTGGGTGAGGGCGGGGACGCCGCGCGCCGCGTGCTCGACTGGACACTGACGAACATGTTCGACCCCGACAGCGGCTGGTTCTACTACCAGAAGCGTCGCGGCTTTCGGACCCGGATCCGTGAGCTCCGGTGGTGCCAGGGCTGGATGTCCTGGGCGCTCGCCTCCTACCTCGAGAACTGCGGAGAGATGCCATGAGGGGGCTTCCCGGTTGCGAGCTCTCCCTGGACCCCGGGCGAGGCCGTGCCGAGCGCCTCTATGCACGGGTGCTCGGGGCCCCGGCCAACGGCCTGCGCATCCGCCTTCGCCACGTTCTCCCGGCCACGGACGGCGACCACCGAACGATTCTGGACGCCGGCTCCGGCTCGGGGGTCTTCTCGTTCGAGCTCGCCAAGCGCCATCCCCAGGCTCAGGTGCTCGGCATCGAACTCGAGCCGCAGCTCGTCGAGCGCGCCAACGAAATCGCCCAGCGGGCGGGATTGGCCAACTGCCGGTTCGAAACAGGCGATGTCACCCAGCTCGAATTCGACCGCGAGTTCGATCTTGTTGTCAGTGTGGACAACTTTGAGCACGTGGAAGACGACGTCACCGCCATGAACAGGCTCTGGCAGGCCCTCCGGCCCGGCGGGACCCTGGTCGCTCACGTGCCCGCCTTCGAGCGTCGCTGGCTGCTGTTCGGTCGGCGAGTCAACTTCGACGTGCCCGGCCACGTACGACCCGGATACCGAGTCGACGAGCTCGCAGAGAAGCTCCGCAGGGCCGGCTTCGAGATCGACGAGCAGGGCTACACCTACGGCGTCACCGAGACTTTCACGAACAACATCTCCTACGCCATCACCGGAGCGGATCAGCGCAACAAGGGTCTCTACGCGGTCGTCTTCCCCGCGTTGCTAGGACTCTCGTACCTCGGAAAGTTCTCTTCCCCTCGCTGGGGTGCCGGTGTGCTGACGAAGGCGCGGCGCCCGGTGGAGGCCGACGGCCGCGGCTCGTCGTGAGCAGATGCGCATCCTGATCGACATCCTCCACCCGGCCCATGTCCACTTCTTCCGCCACTTTCACGACGAGATGGCGGGTCGCGGGCACGAGCTGCGTATCACCGCGAGAGGGAAGGACCGCTCGCTCGACCTCCTCGACCAGTTCGGGCTGCCGTACGACCATCTCTCCGATCAGAGGGCGGGCAAGGCCGGACTGGCCGTCGAGCTCGCCCAGCGCACCAGTCGCCTGCTCAAGGTGATGCGCGAGTTCCGACCCGACGTGATGACCGGCATCATGGGCCCGACGATCGCACTCGCCGGCGCCGTTCGACGGACGCCGGCGGTCGTGTTCTACGACACGGAGTTCGCCGTTCAGACCAACTGGTTCGTCTACCCCCTCGCGCGCAGCGTCTGCACGCCGGACTGCTACCAAGGAAAGGTGCGGGGTACCCACGTCACGTATGCCGGGTATCACGAGCTCGCCTATCTCCATCCGAACCGCTTCCAGCCCGATCCCGAGAGGCTGGCGGCGTTCGGTGTCGCACCCGGCGAGCCGTTCTCGATCGTCCGCTTCGTGTCGTGGCAAGCCGTTCACGACCGTCGCGAGCGGGGCTTGACAGCGGAACAGAAGCGGGAGCTGGTCGAATTGCTCCAGCGCCACGGCCGCGTGTTCGTGTCGTCGGAGTCGCCCCTGCCGCCCGATCTCGCGCCGCTCGAGCTCACCGGGCCCGTCGAAGACATTCATCATCTGATGGCGTACGCACAGATGGTCGTCGGGGAATCGTCGACGATGTCGTCGGAGGCAGCCGTCCTGGGTGTCCCGGCCGTGTTCATCGCCACCACCGGCCGGGGCTACACCGACGACCAGGAAAAACGCTACGGGCTGGTCCGGCACTTCACCGAGCACGAATACGATCGGGCCGTGGAGGCAATCGAGGAGCTGCTGGCTGACTCGCCGCGCGACAGAGGACGAGCCGCGCGCGACCGACTTCTCGACGACAAGATCGACGTTACGCAGTGGATGATCGAGTACTTCGAATCGACCTTCCCAGAGACGGCGGCTGCATCGTGATGGGCGAGTAACCGGCCATGTGTGGGATCGCGGGGACAGTCGGGTTCGGTGATGGTGACCTGATCAGGGCCATGACCGACGCCGTCGCGCATCGGGGTCCCGACGGTGAGGGCTTCCACCTGGGCGAGGGGATCTGCCTCGGCAACCGACGACTCGCCATCCTCGACATCGAGGATGGCCAACAGCCGATGACGAACGAGGACGGCTCGGTGGTCGTGGTCTACAACGGCGAGATCTACAACTATCCCGAGCTGCGCGACCGCGTCCTGGCCCGCGGCCACCGCCTCGCGACCCGCTGCGACACCGAGCTCCTCCCGCACCTCTACGAGGACGAAGGCATTGGTTTCGCCTCCCGCCTCAACGGCATCTTCGCCTTTGCCCTCTATGACCGGGCCCGCCAGAAGCTCTTCCTGGTCCGCGACCCGCTAGGGGTGAAACCGCTCGTCTATGCCGTGCGCGGTCGCCGGCTCGCCTTCGGGTCGGAGGCCAAGGCGATCCTCGCCAGCGGGCTCGTGGAGGCCGAGCTGGACGAGGCGAGCCTCCATCTGACGATGAACCTCCGCTACATCCCGGGGGAGCGCACCCTCTTCCGGGGCATCCGGCGCCTCCCGCCGGGCCACGTGCTCGAGTTCGAGGGCGGCGAGCCGCGGCTCTCCAGCTACACCAGCATCGACTGGACTCCTGACGAGACGCTCAGCGAAGAGGACTGGATGGAGGGCATCCGAGCGCACTACCAGGCCGCCGTGAAGCGTCAGCTGCAGTCCGACGTCGCGGTAGGGGTATCGCTCTCCGGAGGTATCGACTCGAGCTCGATCGTGGCCATGCTCCGTCGGAGCGAATCCGGACCGATCAGGACGTTCACGCTCGGATTCGACGAGCCGAACGATGAGCTCGGTGACGCGCGCCGCGTCGCCCGCACGTTCGAGACCGACCACCACGAGACAGTGCTCCATGAGCCGGCGCTCGCCTACCTCCGCGATGCCATCCGGCACACCGAAGAACCGAAGGTCAACTCGCTCCAGTTGTATCTCCTGCATCGCTTCATCGGTGAGCACGTCAAGGTCGTCCTCTCCGGCCTCGGCGGCGACGAGCTGTTCGCGGGATACGACTTCTACGGGTACCTCGCTCGAACGGCGCGGCTTCGGTCGGGTCTGGTCGGCGCGGGTTTCCGTGCGATCTCGCCGGCCCTCGATTGGACGGCGCGGCGCGGCGCGGCGCTCGGTCGACCCCAGCTCGACCTCTTCGTCCGGCGCCTGGAATGGCTCGCCTCGGTCGACGACGGCACCCGCCACTACCTGCTGCTCAAGAACGCCTGGGACTTCAACGACGCCCTTCTCCGTCGCGTGTACACGCCCGAGTTCCTCGACCGGCTGGGCACGACGACCCGAGAGGGCTTCGACGGCTTCTTCAACGGCGACCGGCAGCCCGTGGCACAGGCGATGCGGGCCGAGTTCTCCACGAAGATGGTCTCGGACCTCCTGCACAACGAGGACACGATGTCGATGGCCCATTCAGTGGAGTCTCGGGTGCCGCTGCTCGACCTCGAGCTCGTTCGCTTCGCCGCACGTATCCCCGACGAGATCCGTTTCCAAGGCGGGCTCAAAGGGTTGCTCAAGAAGTCGCTCGAGGGAGTGCTACCGGATGAGGTCCTGGCAAAGAAGAAGTGGGGCTTCACCTTCGACCCCGTGGAGCAGTACAGAAAGGATCTGCGCTCGATGGCTCTCGAGGTGCTCACACCGGACCGGCTTCGGGCGTCGGGCGTGTTCAACAACGACTTCGTGCAGAAGGTGCTCCAGGCGAAGCCCCATCCCCGGCTGCGCTGGCATTACTTCCTCCTCTGGCAGATGATCGGCGTCGAGTTGTGGCGCGAGATCTTCGTCGAGACCGAGCCGTCGCCGGCGTCCACCGGTCCGCTGGCCCGACCGACGGCCACCGTAGAGGGCGTGTAGGGGATGAGAGCCGCGCCACCCCAGAATCTGGAGTCCGTCAAGGACTTCTGGGAGACGCACGTCAACAACGAGTACTACACCGACGAGGAGCAAGCCTCGGAGGCGTACTTTTCGGAGATCGAGAGGCAGCGGTACCGCTGGCACTACCACCTGCGAGACCTGTTCAGGTCACTCGAGGGAAGTCGGGGCCGACTGCTCGAGGTCGGTAGCGGAATCGGCGTCGACAGCATCCAGCTCGCCCGGTGCGGTTTCGACGTGACGGCAGTGGACCTGACCGACAACGCCATCCGCGTCGCGCGGCAATTCGCTCAGCACCGCGGCGTCGCGATCGACTTCCGGCTGGGCAACGCCGAGCAGCTCGATTTCCCGGACGAGAGCTTCGACGCCGTCTACTCCTTCGGCGTGCTGCACCACACGCCCGACATCGAGAAAGCGGTGGCCGAGGTGCGGCGGGTGCTCAAGCCGGGCGGGACCGCCTACGTCATGCTCTACCACCGCGACTCGGTGGTGAACCTGGCGCACAAGCTCCTGCGCCTCCCGTACGAGTCGCCCAAGGACCGGCAGGACCACTGCCCGATCGTTCACCGGTTCAGTCGGAGAGGGGCGAAGCGCCTCTTCCGTCAGTTCTCCAAGGTGTCGGTCCGAGCCGAATACCCCTTCACCTACGGCTTCGGCCCGCTCGGGTCCCGAACCCCTCTCTGGCTCCGGCGCGCCCTCGGCCGGGGCGTCGGCTGGCATCTCATGATCACGGCACAGCGCTAAGCAACCGAGTTTCGGCGCTCGTGCCGATGGTAGCCTGCTGCGGATGGCCGAGATCGAGACCATTCCCGCTCCCATGCCGGATCTCGCGGACTCCGGCGTTCCCGCCGTGTCCCTTGTCGTCCCGATCTACAACGAGGAGACGACCGTCGAAGAGGTCTACCGCCAGTCCGTTGCCGCCCTCGAGAGCCTCGGGCAGCCCTACGAGATCATCTTCGTGGACGACGGCTCCACCGACGGGACGTGGAAGACTCTCGAGCGGCTGCATGAGGGGAACGCAGACCTCCGGGCCGTACGTCTGAAGCGAAACTTCGGCCAGCACCCGGCGATGCACGCCGGACTCGTGCGCGCTCGGGGCGAGGTGGTCGTCACGATGGACGGCGACCTCCAGAATTCGCCCGCCGACCTTCCCAGGCTGGTCGCGGCCGTGGAAGCCGGCGCCGACGTGGCCAGCGGCCGCCGGCCCATCCGGCAGGACTCGTGGGGCCGCACGCTTCCCTCGAAGCTCATCAACGGAATGCTGCGTCGCTTCACCTCTGCCGACATCTCGGACTTCGGCTGCGCCTTCAACGCCTACTCGCGCGATGCCCTGACTCCGGTGATCGGCGTCATCGGCAAGCAGAAGTTCACGAAGGCGCTCGTGCTCTCGGCCGGCGCCAGCGTCGTGGAGGTGGAGCTCGACCACCGCGCTCGCGCCGGGCGCTCCCGCTACTCGCCGCTGCGGCTGACCCGCCTTGCCCTGCACGTCCTCGCGGGCTTCTGGCCCCAGCCGATCCAGTGGGCAGGTGTCCTGATCGGAGTGCTCTGCGGGACGCTCGCGGCGGTCGTGGGGATCTGGGCGACCGTTGTCTGGACGCTGAGGGGCGACTTCCCCGGGATGCTCTATCTCGGCGGGCTCGTTCTCGGGGTCCTCGCGGTCCAGGGATTCATACTCGCGCTCGTCGGGGAGTATCTGGGACGGATCCAGCGGGACGTCGAAGGGCGCCCGCTCTACACGATCGAATCCGAGCTCGAATGAGTCCAAAGCGCGTTCTCGTCACCGGCGGCGCCGGCTTCATCTCGTCGAACCTGGTGCGCCACCTGCTTACCACCACGCCCTACGAGGTTGTCTCCCTCGACGCGCTCACGTACGCGGGGAACATGGACAACCTCGCCGACGTCATCGGCCACGAGCGCCTCTCCTTCGTCCACGGAGACATCCGCGACACGGACCTCGTCGCGGAGGTCGTCAACGACATCGACGTGATCGTCAATGCGGCCGCCGAGTCGCACGTGGAGAAGTCGATCGAAGAGGGCGGCGCCGAGTTCGTGACCACCAACGTCGAGGGGACGCAGGTGCTCCTGGACGCGATCCGCCGCAGCCCAGTCGAGCGCTTCATCCTCTTCTCCTCGAGCGAGGCATACGGGACGGCGTTGAGCACGCCCATGGACGAGGAGCATCCGCTGAACCCGCGGAGCCCCTATGCCGCTACGAAGGCCGGGGCGGACCGGCTCGCCTACTCGTACTGGACGACGTACGGGTTGCCGATCGTGATCGTGCGGCCGTTCAACAACTACGGGCCGTATCAGCATCGCGAGAAGGTCATCCCGCGCTTCATTACGCACGCGCTCCTGGACGAGCCACTGACCGTCCACGGCGACGGGCACGCGAGCCGCGACTGGGTCTTCGTGGACGACATCGCCGAGGCGATCGAGGCCGCAATCTCGGCTGACGGCTCGAAGGTGCACGGCGAAGTGATCAACCTCGCCACCGGCCGCGATCTCTCGGTCGAGGCGATCGCCGACCTGGTGCTCGAGCGGCTCGGGAAGCCTCGGTCGCTGAAGGTGCACACGCCGGAGCGGCCGGGTCAGGTCGACCGCCACATCGGCTCCACGGACCGGGCCGAGCGCCTGCTCGGCTGGCGCGCCCGCACGACTTTCGAGGACGGGCTCGACCGCACCATCGGGTGGTACGACGACAATCGGGCGTGGTGGGAATCTCCGCTTCGGACCGAAAGCGCCGCTTACTCGTCCTAGGGGCCGGCCCGGCCCAGCTCGGCGTGCTGCGGGCCGCCCGCGACCGCGGCCTTTTCGTCATCGCACTCGACCGTGATCCCGCGGCTCCCGGCTTCGAGTACGCAGACCGCCGCGCCGTCGTGTCGACGGAGGACGAGCCCGCCATCGGAATGCTGGCAGCAGCAGAGGAGCTCGACGGCGTCATCGCCGCCGGAATCGACTGGCCGGTCGCCATCGCCGCGCGCGTCGCCGCGAGACTTGGGCTGCCGCACCCGCTCTCGCCCGAGACCGCCGCTCTCGCCGTCTCGAAGCAGCGCCAGCGGGACCGGCTCGCGGAGCACCGCGTTCCCCAGCCGCGCTGGCGGCTGGTGACCCAGGCGCCCGACGACATGGATGTCCCCTGCGTCGTCAAGCCGCCCGATCGCCAGGGGCAAAAGGGCCTCACCCTCGTGCGCGACCGCGATCGCCTGCCCGAAGCAGTGGCGCAGGCGGTTTCGGCCTCGCGGGCGAATGTGGCGCTCGTGGAGGAGCTCATCGAGGGACCCGAGGTGACCGTCAACGCTTTCTCGACCGACGGCGTGTTTCATTCCCTGACCGTCAACGACCGTCTCACTGCCGCCGAGCCGGCGTTCGGCGTCGCGCTCGCCCACGCGTGGCCCAGCGAGCACGAGACCGAAGGGGCTGTCGAGGTCGCCGAGGCCGCCGCGACCGCGCTGGGGATCGAGAACGGCCCCACCTACACCCAGGTCGTCCTGAGCCCGGACGGGCCCAAGGTCATGGAGCTGGCGGCGCGGGTCGGCGGAGGGCACGACGCCGAGCTCTGCCTCGCGGCGCTCGGGATCGACCTCAACGGCCTCGCCCTGGCGGCGGCCCTCGGGGAGCCCGTCGAGATCCCCGACCCGAAACCAGCGGGAGGAGCTTGCGTGCGCTTCCTCGTCGCCCCGCCCGGAACGTTGGAGAGCGTCGAAGGCATCGACGAGGCGCTGGCCCAGGAAGGGATCCTCGACGCGCGCGTCTATCGCCGCCCGGGCTGGATCATCACGCAGCTTCGCCGCGGAGCCGACCGCGCCGGGTTCGTGCTGGCCAAGGGAAGCTCACGGGACGACGCGCTCACGAAAGCCGACCGCGCGGCCGAGTTAATACGCTTCCAGACGGCCGATGCAGAAGCTCTCGTCCCGTAGAACCACCTTTCTCTCCTTCCAGCCCCCAGCGATCGGGCCGGAAGAGGTCGCCGCCGTCACGGAGACCCTCGAGAGCGGGTGGCTGACGACGGGCCCGCGCGCGGCCGAGCTCGAGCGCCGAGTCGCCGAGCTGGCCGGCGCGAAGCACGCCGTCGCGCTCTCGTCGGGGACCGCCGCGATGCACCTCTCGCTCGCCGGGCTCGGCATCGGCCCGGGGGACGAGGTGATCACGTCGCCGATCACCTGGCCGGCCACCGGGAACGTCGTCGTCCATCTGGGCGCTCGGCCGGTCTTCGTGGACGTGCGCGAGGACGATCTCAACATCGATCCCGAGCTCGCCGTGAAGGCCGTCACGCCGCGCACGAAAGCCTTGCTTCCCGTCGACCTCGCCGGCCAGCCCTCGGATCTTGATCCGCTCGTCGCCACCGGTCTGCCCGTCGTCGAGGACGCCGCCCACGCGATCGAGGCGAAGTACCGGGGTCGCAAGATCGGAGCGATCGCCCACGCCACATGCTTCTCGTTCTACGCGACCAAGAACGTCGCCGCCGGAGAAGGCGGAATCGTCACGACCGACGACGGCGACCTTGCGGAGGCGATTCTCGAGTACCGGCTCACCCGCCGTGGCGACGGGTCGCTCTATGACGTGCGGGTAGCGGGTTTCAAGGCCAACCTCTCGGACATCCACGCCGCCATCGCCCTCTGCCAGCTCGACAAGCTCGAACGCCACGCCGAGATCCGCGCCCGCCACGTCGAGGCGTACGACGCCGGGATGGCCGAGCTTCCCGGGATCACCCCGCTCGCGCGCGACCCGCGCGACCGCCACTCCCTTCACCTCTATGTCGTGAGGATCGACCCGGAGATCGCCGGCGCCGACCGCGACGCCTACCAGCACGCGCTGGCCGAGGAGAAGATCGGCACGAGCATCCACTTCCTCCCGGTGCACAGGCTCACCTACTATCGCGAGCGCTTTCCCGACCAGCCTGCGCTCCCCATCGCCGAGCGGGCCGGCCGCGAGGTGCTCTCGCTGCCCCTTTCGCCGGCGCACAGCGACACCGACATCGCGGACGCGATCGAGGCGCTGCACCGCGTGCACGCCGGCTTCAGCCGGTGAGGATCAGCCGCCCCGTACGCATCGGCCTCCAGCTGCTCGTCAGCGGGGCCATCATCGCGTACCTGCTCTGGCAGATCGACGTCGGGCGGACGGTGGATCTGATCCGCTCGAGCAGCGGCTGGGACCTTCTCGGCGCGTATGCGATCTTCCTCGGCACCACGTGGGTGATGGCCTGGCGGTGGCAAGCGCTGTTGGCCGCGAAGGGGATTCAGGAACCGATCAGCTGGCTGACGAAGCTCTACTTCATCGGCTACGCCGCGAGCCAGGTCCTGCCGACCTCCGTCGGAGGGGATGCGGTTCGCATCGCCGCCCACGCGCGCCGCCGCCCAGAGGCGAAGAGCAATGCCGCAGCGGCCGTGCTGATGGAGCGAGTGGTCGGATCGACCGGCACGGTCGTGCTCGTGGCGATCGGGCTCGTCCTGGCGGTCGGGCGCTACGACCACATCGCTGTGCTGGTCTGGCTGGAGCTGGCCTTCGTCCTGGGAATCGCGGCACTCTTCGTCCTGCTCTTCTCGCGGCGGGCCAACGCCTGGCTGCAGGGGCGGGAGAGCACGAGACGGCTCGCGCGGGCTTTCCAGAGCGTCTGGCTCGCGCTCCACAGCTACCGGGACAAGCCGGCGGTCCTCGGCACCGTGCTGGGGGTGACGCTCGGAATCCAGGTCGCGCGGATCATGTCCCTCTGGCTTTGCGGGGAAGCCGTCGGGCTGGATCTATCTCCGCTCGTCTACGTCATCCTGGGCCCGCTTCTCTTCCTCGTGATGATGGTTCCGTTCACGATCAACGGCCTGGGTGTACGAGAGGCGTTCTTCATCGCCTTCCTCGGGCGGTTCGACGTCTCTGCAGACGCCGCCTTCGCGACCGGCTTCCTCTTCTACGCGGTCACGATCGCTGCATCCATACCGGGCGGGTTCATTCTGCTCTGGGAGAGCCTGCGGCCGCCGCGGCCCGCACAACCGGTTGACCCTTCCGGCGCCCCGGTACCGTAGGCGACCGTGAACCGGAAGCTCGTCATCGGGCTGCTTGCCCTGCTCGTTTTTGCCGTAGGAGCCGCAGCGGCGGTCTACGTGTGGAAGCAGCGGAACCCCGGCGACGTCCGCGGATCCTCCACCGAAGAATTTGTCACGACCGAGGGACCCGCGACGACGACTCGGCCCGAGGAAGAGGTCCTGAAGGAGCCCTGGCCGACCTACGGCTTCGACGCCCACCGTACGCGCTTCGCTCCCGACTTCTCCCATCGACCGCCGTATAACCGTGTCTGGACGGTGAACGGCAAGAGCCTCCTCGAGTTCCCCCCGGTGGTGGCCTACGACCGCGTGTATATCGCGACGAACCGCGGACTCTTCTTCGCCATCGACGCGAAGACCGGGAACGTGGACTGGAGGCTGAACTTCAAGCGCTGCACGGCGTCCTCCCCGCACGTCGCCGACGGGGTCGTCTACCAGCCGCTGATGGATCCTTCGCCGTGCGCGACGCATAACGAGTCGGCGCCGGGGTTCATGGTCGCCATGGATGCGGAGTCGGGCGAGGTGCTCTGGAGATTCAAGGCCGGTGTGATCGAGACGCCGCCGCTCCTCGTCGACGGGATTCTCTACTTCGGCTCCTGGGACAAGAAGATCTACGCGTTGGACATCCAGACGCGAAAGCCGGTCTGGACGTACAAGACCGAGGACAAGGTGAAGGACGGGCCCGCGTTCGCCCGCGGGACGATCTTCATAGGCTCCTATGACGGGAACGTCTATGCACTCGACGCCAAGACCGGGACGCTCCGGTGGAAGGCCGCCGCCCAGTCGCGGCTCGGCGGCCAGGGCAACTGGTACGCGACGCCCGCCGTCGCCTACGGCCGCGTCTTCATCGGGAACACCGACGGGAAGATGTACGCGTTCGGGGCCAAGAGCGGGAAGCTGCTCTGGGTCAAGGGCACGGGCGGCTACATCTACTCCTCGGCCGGCGTCTGGGAGAAGACCGTCTACGCCGGCTCCTACGACGGCCACTTCTATGCGTTCGACGCAGCCACGGGGGACATCCGCTGGAGATTTGCCGCGGGCGGGCCGATCTCGGGCGCGCCCACGATCATGGACGGCGTCGTCTACTTCTCCACGCTGAAGAAGCGCACCTTCGCGCTCGATGCGAAGAACGGGAAGAAGCTCTGGACGTTCGCCGACGGGCAGTACTCGCCCCTCGTCGCCGACGAGGAGCGCGTCTACCTCGTGGGCGTCAAGGGCCTTTACGGGATGGAGCCGCAGCAGTGAACGACCGTCCCGTCGTCGTCCTGGGGGTCTCCCGGAGCGGCACCACTCTCCTCAAGGAGATGCTCGACTCTCACTCCGAGCTCGCCATTCCGACCGAGTCCTACTTCATCCCGCAGCTCTGGAACCGGCACAGCCGCCGCTTCTTCGTGGACGCCTTCCTCGACGACCTAACGCGCCTCGCGCGCGTACGCGAATGGGGAGTGACACCTGAGGACGTCCGCAGGCGTTTACCGCCCGCGCCGACCCTGGCGGAGGCGATTCAGGCGATCTACCGGAGCTATGCCGACTCGCAGGGCAAGAGCCGTTTCGGCGACAAGACGCCGTCGTACATGCAGAGCCTTCCCCTGCTCGACCGGGTCTTCCCCGGCGCGCAGTACATCCACCTCGTGCGCGACGGCCGCGACGCGTCTCTTTCGTTCATGGAGATGCGACGCCGGCCGAGCTTCAACCCCGCCCGCCCGCGCGGGATCGCCGCCTTCGCCAGCCAGTGGCGGCTCGAGGTCGAAGGCGCAGCCGAGTTCGGTCGACGGGTGGGGAGCTCGCGCAACATCGAGCTTCGCTACGAGGACCTCGCCCTCGAGCCCGAGCTGGAGCTCCTGCGCGTCTGCGACTTCCTCCAGCTGGACTTCGAGGCGGACATGCTCGAGTACCACGAGGAGGTGGACGAGACCGCCCTCGAGGATCATCCGCTCCTCGCCAAGCCGCCGATCCCCGGCGCCCGCCGCTGGAAGGAGGAGCTCGATCCGAAGACGACGGAGCTCTTCGAAGCGATCGCCGGACGCGCCCTGTCCGGGCTCGGCTATGACCGCTCATATCCACGGCCGTCCGCCCGCGCACGCGGTCGCGCAGCCGTCACGAAGGTTCTTTTCCGCACCCGCCTCGCCTGGTGGAAGGCGGGTCTCGCCGTAGGGAGGCGAACCCCCGCGTGGCGTCTCCGTCAGGCTTACATTCGGAGAATGGCCGGAGCCTGAGCTAGATTCACCGGGTGTACGAGGGGCGCACAGTCGCGGTCGTCGTCCCCGCCTACAACGAGGAGGCGCTGGTCGGCTCGACCGT
>WNFV01005361.1_pt1 | contig 20405 bp, 16 predicted proteins | sample 5400101 | NCBI WGS metagenome assembly WNFV01 (sample SAMN13153361, study PRJNA577476) | soil metagenome | isolation source: 115 cm soil or saprolite under grassland replicate 1 | place: USA:California | collected 2016-06-15 | reverse complement strand
TATTCGTGGTATCCGTGAACGGAGCTGATGGGATCCGCGACGTAGAAAGCAAAGCCGCGAGGGTAGCGGCGAGCTCACGTGGGAAGTTAGCGAGTTTCAAATCCGTGGTTCTGAAACAGCTGATAGTTGATGGTTGAGAGTTGAGAGCCAGAAACGGCAATTGGTCATAATTCTTTCGTCATTCGTCATTCGTCATTCGTCATGGCCGAACACTCGTGTTCACTGGTGCTTGGATGTTTCTGCGCATGAGCGCGTTCGAACACGCGCGGGGCCGATGCGCTTTTCGAATCAGAAGTTGAATAAATCGCGGGGCGGAAAAGTCGAACGCCTCGTAAACATTACTAACGAATATGAAAAAAATTCTCTTTGCATTAAGCATGCTGGCGATTGTTGTGTCTCTTCCGCAGGCACGGGGAGCGGACGTATCGATCGATTTCATTTACGACAATCTTTCCGGTGGGAACTGGATCGAGGTCGAAGGCTACGGTTACGGCTGGCAGCCGGAGGTCGTGGTGAGGGATCCGAACTGGCGTCCATACTCGGATGGCTACTGGGCATACACGGATTACGGGTGGACTTGGATCAGCTACGAGGATTTCGGCTGGGCCGCGTATCACTACGGGCGTTGGGCTACTCTCGCGGACTACGGCTGGGTGTGGTTTCCGGGAGAAGACCTGGATTGGGGACCGGCCTGGGTCTCGTGGCGGACTGGTGGCGATTACATCGGCTGGGCGCCTTTGCCCCCGCGCGGACCGGGCGTCGTTTATGAAGGACAGCCCATCGGCGTGAACGTGGATGTGGCGTTCGATATCGGTCCGGAATATTACAACTTCTGCGACGTGCGGTTCATCGGCGAGCCGGTTCTGCGCGACCGGATCATTCCGCCGGTTCAGAACATCACCTACATTACGAACACCGTGAACGTGACCAACATTTACGTTCAGAACAATATCGTCTATAACTACGGCCCGGATTACACTGTAGTGAATAGATACTCGAGCCGTCCGATTCAGCGGCTGGCGATCGAGCGGCAGGCGCCGACCAATCTAGCCACCGCAGTTAAGTCGGGAACGCTCACCAAGGTGCAGGGGAACAAACTCCTGATCGCCGCTCCCCAGAAGCTCGCGAAAGCACCGCCTACCGCGAAACCGCCAGCGGTGAAGGCGAAGGTTGCACAGCCAAAGATCGAGCGCGGCTGGAAGGGCGTGCCTAACAAGGCGGAACTGGAACAAAAAATCAAAGCCGAAAATCCAAAGAATGTCCCGCCGCCAACTCGAGCTGCCGCGCGCGAGGAAGGCAGTCCGGCGCCGGCCCCAGGGACAAGTCCAGCGGGCGCAGATCGCGGACCGGCAGTTACGCCTGGTCCGCGCGGCAGAGCCGGCCGCGTGGCTCCGGGGGCAACACAGGCGCCACCATCAGGCGTTTCGCCGTCACCGTTTGAGCGTGGGAAAGGCAGACCCGGCGCGCGGCCACGACCCGGAGCAACGGCAATGCCCGGCGAAGGCGTAGGACCCGTTTCGCCCTCGCCCTTTGAAGGCGGTAGACCCGGCGGACGAGCTCGTCCCGGCGTGACAGCTCCGCCATCGGGACCGCGCGAAGGTCTATCGCCCTCGCCTTTTGAACCCGGCAGAGGCAGGGGCAAACCAGGCGAGCGATCTCCAGAGCCTGGTGCAGCGGGTGGGCCGACCGCCGCAGCGAGAGCCACACCGCCACCGACTTTCCAATCGCCGCCGCAGCCCGAACATGGTCGCCAGCCAGCGCGACGCCCAGGGGAGCAGCCAAGTCCGCCGCAGGGTGGGGCGGGACAGATACCGCCGCAGGGTCACGAGCAAGGGCTTCCACGTCAGCGGTTCGGCACGCCGCCGCCTACTGGCGCAGCTGAACCCGGGCAACCTCGCGGAGGTCCGCCATCTGGATTCCGTCAACCGGTCACGCCGCCACCTGGTGGCGGAGCCACGGGTGAGACGCGCGGCCAAAGAGAAAGAACACAGGGCGCTTATGGTCAGCCGCCTCCGTCACAACAGCGCCAGCAGCCGCAGCAGCCGCAGCCGCGGCAGCCCGGTGGTCCGCCTGCCCCAGCCGGCCAGGCACAGGGACAACCGGAAGGCGCCAAAGAAAAAGCACAAAAACCAACCCCTCCGCCGCGGCCATAATAATTCTGGCGCAATAACACCAGCGGCTCCGGAACCGAAAACTCCGGAGCCGCTTTTTGTCTAACGCTGCTTCTTGTAGGGCGTCTGTATCAGACGCCAATCGATGATCTACTCATCATCGGCAAAACCTCTTTGGTACGGCCACTGTTTCCAGTACGCGACCAGACCAGCTCGAACCGGATTCTCTCGAATGTAATTCCATTTTTCGTGGATTGATTCAGACGTTCGAAGAAGACGGTCAAAGCCGCCCGGTTGCCATCTCCATTTTTCACGCGCACCATGCGATTCGTTAAACCAGCGCTTGAACCATTTTAGAAAAGCAGCAACACTCAGCTCGCGATCAAGCGGCGCAGTAAGCAAGTGAATGTGATCAGGCGTGGTCATGATGCTATACGTGTTCTACTTGTCCAACCGGTTCACTGCTTCGCAGACCGTTCGCCAAGCTGCCTCATTCGCAAGCGCGTTACAGCGAGGCGTGATGCAGATTGTAATAAAATAAATCACCTTGCATTCCCAAGGTAGCATCACGGAAATGCGTGGCGGTCGGGCCATAAAAATACAGTTTGTAGCGCGCCTGTGTCAGACGCCAATTAGATTTGCCCTAATGGTTCGGCGTTTCACAGAAACGCCCTACAAATCTTGATCGCCCCATGCTTCTACAGCAATTCCGCGATCTGAACGGCGTTCAACGCCGCGCCTTTGAGTAGTTGGTCGCCTGAAACCCAAAACGACAGCCCGTTTTCCAGCGCGCAATCCAGACGCACGCGGCCAACCTGACAATTATCTTTTCCAGCCACATTGAGCGGCATGGGATAATGATGGACATGCGGTTCATCCACGAGTTCCAATCCCGGTGCCTTCGACAGAACTTCGCGCGCTTGTTCTACCGAAACGGGCCGTTCGAACTCAGCCGTGACGGCCACTGAATGCGCGCGGTAGATTGGCACGCGCACGCACGTCGCTGAAACGCGCAGTTCCGGCAGATGCATGATCTTGCGCGTTTCATCCTGCATCTTTACTTCTTCCTTGGTGTAACCGCTTTCCAGGAAAGAATCGACATGTGGCAGCAAGTTGAAGGCGATCGGGTGCGGAAAAACTGTAGCTGGCGGCGGCCTGTCCGCCGTAGCCTCGGCGAAGGCGGATGACCCCGGTTGATCGAAGACCACTTCTTTTGCGTCGCCCACAGGGCGACGGCTACAGTTTTCTTCCGCCCAAGCTTTTGTTTGGCGGGTCAACTCTTCAACTCCTCTAGTGCCGCTTCCTGAGACCGCCTGATACGTTGCAGCGAAAACCCGATGCACGCGGAAAATCTTATGCAAAGGGTAGAGTGCCATAAGCATCACGGTTGTTGTGCAATTTGGATTCGCGATGACTCCGCGATGCAGTCTCACGTCCTCTGCGTTGATCTCAGGAATGACCAGCGGCACATGCGGATCCATTCGGAATGCCGAAGACTTGTCGATCGCAATGGCATCTGCCTGGCACGCGATTGGGACGTAGTTTCGGGAAACGTCGCCGCCCGCGCTGAAGAAAGCGATGTCGATTTTCTCGAACGATCCGGCATCGAGTTTTTCTACCGGGATCGAGTCATCGCAGAATTGAACGCATTTCCCGACTGAACGCGCCGAACCAATCGGGCGCAGACTTGCTACCGGAAAATTTCTACGTTCCAGTACCCGCAACAATTCAGTGCCGGCGGCGCCGGTCGCGCCCACGACGGCGATGTGATAACCTCCCATGAGCATGTCGATTGTAACGCCGTAACAGAAATTTGTCGCTAGCAGAAAAATTCGAATGAAGAGCATTCACGTTTCAATTCGAGACCAGCAACTCATCGTCAAAGAAAACGAACAGCCGATCCGCACGTACCCCGTGTCCACGTCGCGATTCGGCATCGGGACGGACGAGGGGAGCTTCAAAACGCCGACCGGCCGTTTTCGCGTGGCGGAGAAGATCGGAAGCGATATGCCGCACGGAACCGTTTTTGTGGGGCGCATTCCGCTTCATCCCGACGAAGCGCCGCCTCCGACGGAGGACCTGATCACGTCACGTATTTTGTGGCTCGACGGACTGGACGAGCACAATGCGAATACCCGCGATCGCTACGTCTACATTCATGGCACCAAACACGAGGACAAAGTCGGAACCGCCGCGAGTCACGGCTGCGTGAGGATGCGTAACGAGGACGTGATCGAATTATTCGAAATGGTCGATGAGGGTACGCCGGTGATAATCGAGGCGTGATTTTGAAGGTCACCCGCGTCGAGCTAGCGATCCTGACGGCGTGAAGTGCATGATTGGAGCCACGACGCCCTCGTCGCGTTGGGAACTGAAGAAGGGATGCGGAGGCCCGCCGTCTCCATCCGTAGCCTGAGCCCCTTCGTTTTGCTTAACATGACACGACTGCCGAGCTTGGGGTTTGGATTGAATCGCCGGGGCAATACATCCAAAGGACTTGACAAATACGTTGTTGTCCGTGTGATCCTACACGGGCAGTGCAGCTTGCAACGAAAGGAGGCGAGATAGATTGAAACAACTTCTAAAGGCGATCATGATCGTGGCCGTTTTGGCCACTGCTTTGAGCTTTGGTGCTTGCGCTCAAAGGAAAGAGACTGTCACCACAAGCGCAGGGACAACCGGCTACTCGAAATAAAGCCGTCGGCCACGGGGCTCAAAAAACTTAAGAAAAGCATTGCTTCCCCTGGGTTCCCTGCCTAAACAGACCGGAGCAACTTGCTGCGAAAGGAGGCGATTTGGATTGAAATTTTTGAAAATGATCGTGGTGATGGCCGTTTTGGTCACGGCGTTGGGACTTGGGGCTTGTGCGCAACACAAGGAGGTTGTCGTCCCTCCTACGCCGAAAGGCGGAAAATAGATCCGCTGCGCGGCAATTTGTTGGGCTATCTCGCCCAAAAGGCCAGGTCGTTTTTTCGGCCTGGCCTTTTTTCATTGGGATGAATGAGATCTGTTTTCTACTGACCAGTAGCATTCAGGGGCGAGGACATGCCACCGATGATTTGCCACGTGCCGTGCGTTCGAGTCCACGTGTGCGTGATCCGCATTCGGTCGGTCCTGACTTTGGCGCCTGCGCTATCCGCCCACGTCGCCTTAATCCGATAATAATCCATCGCGATATCGCTGGTTACCTGAATGGCAAGCTGTTCGATCGAGTACGACTGGAGCTTGATTCCTTTGGACGTGTTCGAGGTAATCCAGTCGGTGATGCGATTCTTTCGTACGGGCGCGGAACTGACAAATGGCCAGCCAACAAAATTCTCGTGCCAAAGCGCGCGATACTTGTCCAGGTCGCTGGCTTTTACGTATTCCCAGTACGCCTTTTCCAATTCCCAGACCTGCGCTTCGTCCTTCGCGGAATTTTGTCCAAAAGCGGTCGCAGTTAACGCGAGAAATAAAGTGATGGTTCGCAACATGTGCCGATCATATTTGACGAACTAGGACGGCGGCAAGGTCTCAACGCAAATCATAACGAAGGTTTGGTTGGTCAAAGATGAGCGTGAATCTGGACAAAAACCTAGACTAATTTCTCGCTTGTGATTGGACGCAGAGATGACAGCAATCAGGAAAGCAGGAAACAGCGAAACGGGGAACCGGAGAACTCGCAATGCAGGAATTGCAGGTAGGGCGACCACTCCTGTGGGCGCCGCCCGTTCGGCGTGCAGAGGACTGCTCGCCCTACCTACTTGTACGCGATCGCGGCGCTCGACGGGCCGGCAAGATGGATGACTTCGAAGCGTTTGAAGCCGACTTCGCGGCACCATTTTTCGAAATCGGCGGCCGAATAATCGAACGCGTCGCCGAATTCGATCAGCATGTTTAGCGACATAAGCAGACCAAAAATATTCTCGCGACGTGCGTTGTCGATCAGCGCTTCGACTGCAATAAATGCGCCGCCCGTCGGAAGCGCGTCGTAGGCCGCGCGGATAAGCTTCATCTTTTTCTCCAGGTTCCAGTCGTGCGGGATCATTCCCATCGTGATCACGTCGGCTTTCGGCAGTGGGTCCTGAAAGAAATCGCCCGTCGCTGTGCGGATCCTGTCAGTTAACCCGGCCGCGGTGATGTGCTTTTTCGCTACAGGCTCGACCGGCGCGAGGTCAAAAGTGATGCACTCGATATGTGGATGTTTTTTGGCGACCTCGATGCAGAGCAATCCAGTTGCACCGCCGACATCGCACAGGCTTCGATAGCGCGAGAAATCGAATTTGTCGGCGAGCGCTTCGAAGTTGATGCGTGACAGGTCGGTCATCCCGTCGAGGAAGCACTCGAGCTTTTCAGGGTCCGCATACAGTTCATTGAATATGTTTTTGCCGCCGTGTTTGGTTTCGTTTTGCGGTTTCCCCGTGCGCAGCGCTTCCGGCAAATCATTCCAGTACTTGAACAGCCGCGCATTGAGCATCTCCGGGATTCCGCCGATGTAGCGTGGGCTGGTTGCGGTCGAGATACAGAGCGGGTGGCGGGCGTATTGAAATATTTCGCGTCGGCGCCGTCGCCGTCACGTTCGAGGAATTTCATTGCCACCAGCGCATCGAGAAAATCTGCGACGCCGCGAGGATGCAGGTCAAGTTCCTTGCCAATCTCCGGGCCCGTGAGCCGGCGCTGACCGAGTGTGCTGAAGAGATCGAACGTGACCGCAGTCAGCAGGACCTTTGAATTCCAGAAGCCGAACGCGGTTTGCAGAATTGCGTCAGGTGTTGGCGAAGTTGTCTTCAAACGGTTGTCGATGTAGCCAAACTGGCAGGAGTCACAAGTGACGAGTGCATAGAAAGAAAATTGATGGCTTGCGCTTCATTAAGAGTCGAATCAGGAGAGGTGAGTGCGAACTGGCGAGGAAGAAATGTGCAAAATGTGAGGCCAATCACCTGATTGACGCGATTACTTTCCGTCAGCTGCTATCAATAGATTTTCTGCGGCCGGCTTTTTCAGAATGAAACAATTTGCTTTGATTCTTTCGATTCCCCTGTTGCTGGTAACCTACGCCAGCGCTGCACCGGTTGTCTTCATTGTTCGTCACGCAGAGAAGGCGAGCACTGGCGGTAAAGATCCTGATTTATCTGTCCAGGGACAAAAACGCGCGGATGCGTTGGCGCATATCCTGAAGGATTTACAGATCACGTCCGTGTTCGTTACCGAATTCAAGCGCACGCAGGAAACTGCTGCACCGACAGCGAGAGCGGCGTACGTCAGTCCCACAGTGGTGCCGGCAAATGACATTGGCGCACTCGTCGAGAAATTACGTGCATTGAACGGCAACGCCCTCGGCGTCGGACATGGCAACACGATCCCGGACCTGCTCAAGGCGCTTGGGATCGCGACGCCGGTCAACATTCCTGAGGACAATTACACCGAAATCTTTGCCGTGTTGGTTGGCGATGCACCGCAGTTGCTGCGGTTGCATTATCCATTTTGATAAAGATGCCAAAAGTTTTCGTGCAAAGAAATTTTTCCTTCTTTAGACCCCGATCCTGACGGAAAATCTCGCCTTCACATTGAACGCTGATAGCCTAATCAACCGTTTTATTCGTTCGCGCTGGATTTGCTTGTCAGTGAGCGCGCTATTCTTTTTGAGCGGACCATGCGTAAATGCGGATCCGGTTGGTGACTTTTTCAAAAAAGTCGGCCAGTCCGTTTCGAAGGCTTTTCAGCCTCGCCCCACGCCCAATCCAACCGAGAAGAAGACGAAACGGGCCGCGCGTCGCCCGAGTTCGCGAATCTCAACTGCTACCGATGCGTCTCCGACCCCACTCGAACAGCCAACAAACCTCGTTAAAGAAGAAAAGGGCACTCCCACTGTCAGAGTGTTGCCGGCTGCAGCTGTCCCTCCAGAAAAAGCAAAAGGAGATTTGCCGTATGGAATTCCGGTACCAAGTCATAAGGGCATGGTCACAAGTCCTTATTTACCCGAGGGAAACTACATCGATGTCAGCGCCTTTGCACCAGGATCCGCGGTGAGAGATCCATACACAGGAAAAATCTTCCTGGTGCCGTGAGCTCACATGAATTCCGCCTCGCAAAATTTCCCGCATCACCTCGGTGCGCTGCGTGACCGGATGCTGCATCCGACAGATTACGAACTGGCCGTCAATTATTTTCTAGAGGAATTCGCGGGCGACATGGCGTTTGTGCGACAGTCGGAACCGGAACAGATGCCGCATCTGGTGGCGGTGCTGAACATCGTTGTCTCCAAAGCCATGGGGCGTCACGTGGAGGTCGAAAACACGCTTGTGTCATATTTGCGAGAACACCGGTTCGTGCATGGCAACGCTCAGGCGGACGGCCGTATTGTGTTGTTCTTCTATTTTGAGGATGCAGATACAGGGCTGCTCATGCTGATTCCAGGAATTCGCGGCCAGATGGAGGTTGCCCGGTTCCACCTAAAAGGCGGTGTGCCCGATCCGCGCTGGAATTGATTGCACCCGGACATAACGGCTCCCGCGCGAATCGTGAGAAAATCCAAGATCAACCGAGCTTGCCCAATGGCACTCAATGCAGGTATGAACATTGGAACACGTTCAAACTGTCGCAGGAGGTGCCATCTCTATGATCAGAATCGCGTCGTTCAATGTTGAGAATCTTTTCGCACGGCCGAAAGTTTTTGACTTGCCTGACTGGAATACTGGCGAGCCAGTGCTGAAAGCGTACGAGGAAGTCAGCGCGCTACTTCAAAAAGCTAGCTACAGCGCAACTGACAAAACACGAATCCGCGATCTTCTCGTTACGCTTGAGATCTATACAGTCGACAAAAAAACAAAGGCAATTCGCCGCAACAAGACAATAGATCCTCAGTGGGCATGGCTTAGAAAAAATCGCGGTACGTTTGACCGCGAGCCGAGCGATAAGCGCCAAAATGTGGAGATCGTAGCCGAGGGACGCGGTGATTGGATCGGGTGGGTTGAGCTGGCCAAAGAGGCAGTCGATGAAACGGCCACGCGTATGACAGCCCGGGTGATCAAGGATATGGGCGCCCACGTATTGGGATTGGTCGAGGTCGAGGACAGACCTGCGCTACTCCGGTTCAACCGTGATTTGCTCGGTGGACTGTACCGGCATGTGATGCTTGTCGATGGGAATGACGACCGCGGTATCGACGTCGCGATCATGACGCGCAACCGCTTCGAGATCGAGTCGATCCGCTCAAACGTCGATAGGACTGACAGCAAAGGCATCGTTTTCAGCCGCGACTGCGCGGAATACGAAGTACGAACACCGAAGGGCGCGGTGATTCATGTGCTCGTGAATCACTTTAAGTCTCAGTCGGGAGGCGGCGGGGCCAAACGCAAACGACAGGCAAAAGCCGTTCGTAAGATCGTTAATGAACTCGTTAAGGGGGGAGCCCACGTTGTCGTTTTGGGAGATCTAAATGAAGGGCCAGCCGTCGCTGGCAGTCAGGCGCCGAACCTCGCAACGCTCTTCAAGAATAAGAGCCCATTGATCGACTGCTATTCTTTGCCGGGGTTTGATCTCGGCAACCCTCCCGGAACATTCGACTCCTGCGTCTTGCGGAACCGATTCGACTATATCTTTATCTCGAAGAGCTTGCGGCCTTTTTACATTGGGGGACGTGTTTTTAGAAAAGGATTGTGGGGCAGCCGCGCAAAACGTCCAACTCTCTGGGAGACATATCCCGAGATAACAGCTTCCAAGGAAGGGGCCTCGGACCATTCAGCAGTCGTGATCGAATTAAATCTCTAATTACGATCGAGAAATTTGGCGGTTACTCCGGAACAGCAACCACGTAGCAGGGCGGCGATCCAGACGCTGCATCACGTTGCAGCTTAGTGTTCGCGAACAGCGTCGGGCGTGCGAGGGAGCGTGACTGCAGGCAGGTATTCGGCCACAAACGTGCGCGTCCACCAGCCGCGCTCACCTGGATTCGTGAAACGGTAGCGATACCAATCTGCGCGAATAAATTTTGGCGGCGCGTCCGGGAATGGGTTGTGGGCCAACAGCCGAACAATTCGCTTTTCGTCTTCGAGCAGTCGCTGGACAAGCGTGAAGAGCCACGGGTGCAAGTCAGGAGGCGACATGGCGGCGAACCACATTTGCCAGTCGAGCTTCCAATGATACGGCGAGACGATGCACGGCGGACGGCTCACATCGCCGGGTTTTCCCTTGAACTCGTATTCGCGCCATTCCGCTGAAGCGTCAGCAAATTCTGCGTCAGTCCCTTTAATCACGACCTCGAGCCGCTCGCGCGTCACGGCACCGAACGCGCCGTAGGTGTTGACCAGGTGCAACGGCTCGAAACTGGCGTTCATGAGTTGTCGACCCGAGAACAAATTCCGCGCCGGACGCCAACTGAGCGCAAGCACAATCGCCGTAACGAAGCCGACCGCGATTGTGTGCGGCAAGCTCAGGTGATCGGGCACAGAGTGGGGGATCGAGAGCAAGCGCGAGAAGAATCGGTCGTCGAAACACGGAATGCAAAGCACGATCGTGATGTAGTTGAGCCATGAAAGATTGCCGCTGAGGATCAGGGTGATTTGAAACACGATGGTAATTGCGCCGGCCCAGTAGCACAGGGGCGCGGGCGCGAAGTAGAACCATGGCACGATCAGCTCAGTGAAGTGATTGAATAACACGCCGGCTTTGTGGAACCAGCGCGGCGCATGATGCAGATACCAGCTCAGCGGGTTCGGCAGCGGCTGCGTTTCGTAATGATAAAAAAGGCAGGTGAGATCGCGCCAGCACGGGTCGGCGCGCACTTTGATCATCCCGGCACCGAACATCGTGCGGAAAAGCACCCACACGATCAGCCACATCACGATGACCGGCGGCCGCGTGTCTGATGAGCCCAGGAAAATTGCCAGGAAACCCGTTTCGGCCAGCATTGTTTCCCACCCGAATCCGTAAAACGTCTGGCCCACATTCACGAGTGAGAGATAGATGATCCAGAGCAACGCCCAGGTGAGCATCGACACGCCGAGTCCGAACGATTCCGAGAAACCGCTGATGGTAAAAATCGATAACCCAACGCCACACCAAATCGTTGCAGTGATGAACTGGTCCGAACAGTTGATGTAAAACAAACTTGGTGCGCGGCGAAACGGAACGTGGCGCACGAAAAGCCGCAGTGGTTGGAGCCCGCATGCGCCAAGCAGAGGGATGAACTGATTAGCCGCGATCAGAAACGCGATGAGGTAAGTGCCTCCGAGCGCGCGCTGAAAGCACAACCGGCTCAACCAGAATTCGGTCGCGAGATGCATTCACGAACACCGACACAATTTAGCGCAAGCAGAGCCTTTTTCCATGAACTGCGTACTCGTTTATCACTGCGTCGAAACTTCGGCGAAGTTACAGTTTGGGAGCGGTCGCCGCGGCGACTTGGTTTTGGCGTCCTCGCCGAAACGAACTTTTAACGGAAACGAACTGAGCAGCAAAAGTTCTCTACTCCGGCACGTAAACCACGCAACCGCGCGGCGCGGCCCAGAGATCAACCCAGCCTGACTCGTTAGTCCATTTCTCCTCCGGCGTGCTGAGATCATCGCGGCCGTGCCACGCTGCTGGAACGAGACGCGTGTTATTCCATCGCGTCTGAACCCACGTGCCATTCCATGTGCCGCGGTTATTCAGAACAAGCACCAGTCCGCTTTGATCGCCGGTACCTGAGCGCTGCATGATGTAGAGATCGTCATCCATGAACAGGATTTGCGTCGCGCCGGCGGCGTTTTGTTCGTGAATTTTCACAAGCGCATCGATGCCGCTCTGATTATCCGGCTGCGCCAGGTTCCAGTTGAAGTAATCCTGCCAAAAGACGCATGGATAACCTTCATGAGTGAGGATAAACGCGTATGCTAGCAACTTGTCGTTGATGATTGGAGTGTCCCGCACGACGTCGTGGTTCTCGACGAAAGTGACAGCCTGTTCGGGGCGACCCCACATCAAAACTCCGCGTTCGACCAGAGTTCGCAGACTGAATCCATAGCTGTCGCATAGGTCGCGTAATCGCCAGCGCAGCGGGAAATCAAATGCGCCTACCGGATTGTCCGACCACGCGTTGGCTTCATCGAGCCAGTCACCAATTGTGCGATCGCTGTCCCAGCATTCACCGACTGCATACGGCTTGAAGCTGGTGCTGCCGCGCAGTGCGCGGAGTTCTTGAATCGAGCGGACCATCCAGCCGCCGTACCCTTTGACCATGTCGTAGCGGAACCCATCGAAGCCGATTTCTTCCAATAACCAGCGCGCATAATTGATGAGCTCGGTATAAACGAACGGTGTGCGATGACAGAGATCGGGCATGTCGCCGAACGTGACGCCGTCCCACGTCTCGTATTGACTGGGATGAAAACATTTCCAATCACGCGGAAACTTGCCGCTCTTCGGCGTGAACCTTGTCCAGCGCAACTTCCCGTCGATCGGACTTGATTCCTGGGCGTCAGCGCCGCTGTTGTGATTGAACACGAGATCGGCGTACACTTGCAGGCCCAGCGCGTGCGCAGATTCGATGAGATCGAGCAGGTCGGCCTTGGAACCGAACCACGTCGGCACGCCGCCTTTCTGATCAAACTCGCCGAGATCGTAATAATCGTAAGGGTCGTAGCCCATCGATTTCCAGCTGGCTGCCTTGTTTGCAGGCGGAAGCCACAACGCGGTGAAACCGGCTTGTGCGATCGCCGGCAATTTCGATTTGATAAAGCTCCACCATTGGTGTTCGCGATTTTCCATCTGCGGACAATCCCAATAAAACGCTTGCAACATCACACCCATAATTCACCCTCCTCGTCGGCGTATGAGAGCATGTCCATGCTACGCGCCAAATTGGGACTAACAAGAAGCAATCAAGTCACGGAAATGTTACGAAAGAGTGTACCACCGCATGTCGTTGCAGCGGTTTTGATAATTTCCTTCACCAGTTGCGACAAGAAGAGTGGCGAAGCAGTGGTGCTATCGAAAGAGCATATCGACGCCGCACTGCCAACTGCAGAAACGCCGAACACGGAATCAACGCCTAATCCGGATGAGCAGCTTCGTCCCATGGCTGGTGATGAGATTGCAGTCGATGGATACGTGATGAAGGCAGAGGCGCGTGGCACGAGTCGCGATCCGCGTGCGTTAAAGCACGAACAGTGGATCGTGAAAGTGCGAATGCTCGACGACGGCCGCACATTCCAAGTCCCGGCCGACCCAGCAAAATGGGAGAAATTGCGCGAGAACGACCGGGTCAAAGTCAGATATCGCACAGGCAAGTACACCGGAACCGTTTGGGCTGCTGAGATTGAGTGAGAGCGGAACTCAATTAAAACTATCAATCCTCATCCCTTCGCCGACAGCCGAGGATTTGCATTGCTGATCGGCTGGTAAAATCGCAGCGCCTCGATATCGCTGCCGAGTTCGCGTAACGGGTAAAACCCTTTCGCAGATCCGGCGCCGGGATCGCGCACGAGATAATCGAAGCCGTCTTTCCCTGCGATGACAACGAAATGCGTGATGCCGCTCGCCAAACGCACGCGGATGATCACGGGATTTCCGTGAGCGATGTTCGAATCGATCAATTGATACGAAGGCAAGTCCTCGTACACGTGCCGGACTCGATTCGGCGCGAACCACGCTGCTCGGTCCCAGTAAAGCCAGCCCTGGTCCGTGAATCCGCCCGTCGCAGTTAGAAACCAGTTCAACTGCTGCGGATCGACGTCGACCCCGTAAAACTTGAACACCATCGCTGCCGCCGCCACGGCGCAGCCTTCGCCGCCGAGTGTCCCATTTTCGGCGACGCCGCCTAACGGATCGTCGCGCCATTTGTCGTCTCCTTGCTGGAAGGAGGGCACGGGCAATTCGACCCGAGTCAGAAACGGACGCCCACCGCGCGGCGAGAGCTTTCGTTTCCAAGTCCAATCAACGTACACCGCGGCACCCGCGCCGACCAAAATAAGAACGAGAACTATAATGACAACCGGCCACCAGCGCTTCACAGCACCAAGACTGTAGAGGCGGCTGTGTCAGCCGCAAATTGGGACTGTAGCGTCCGCTGTCTCAGCGGAGAAACGAACCGAACGGCAATTCGCGCTTGTGACAGCGCCCTCTACACAAGACACATGTCGCTTGTTGCAGAAGACAACTTGTACCGGTGCGGTATAGTGCCGATCTCACATCATGCATAAGACACATCAACTCCGCCTCGCCAAACGCATGGAGCGACTCGGCACGGAGACCGCGTTCGAAGTGCTGGTAAAAGCGAAAGCGCTCGAAGCGCTGGGCCGCGACATTATTCATCTGGAAATCGGCGAACCCGATTTCGATACACCAAGCAACATCATCGACGCAGGATGCGACGCTCTACGGAAAGGCTTCACACACTACGGGCCTTCAGCCGGCATGATGGAATTGCGCGAGGTCATCGCACGACACGTGAGTGAGACGCGCCGGGTAAACGTGACGCCCGACGAAGTGGTCGTCGTTCCTGGCGGCAAGCCGATCATCTTTTTTTCGATTCTGGCTCTCGCTGAAGACGGAGATGAAATCATTTACCCGAATCCCGGCTTCCCGATTTACGAGTCGATGATCAATTACGTCGGTGCGAAAGCGGTTCCTATCCGGTTGCGCGAGGAATTGGATTTCCGGCTCGACGTCGATGAGCTCGCCAGTCTAATCAACGATAGCACAAAGCTCCTTATTCTGAATTCGCCGCAGAACCCGACAGGCGGTGTGCTGACCAAGGAGGACATCGACGCGATCGCGCGCGCAATCGGCGATCGCAACATCATGGTCCTGAGCGATGAGATCTATAGCCAGCTCATCTTTGAGGGCGAGCACCATTCCATCATGTCGATCGACGGCATGAAGGAGCGCACGATTTTGCTCGACGGCTTTTCTAAAACGTACGCGATGACTGGTTGGCGAATGGGCTACGGCGTTATGCGCCCCGATCTGGCAACCGGCATCTCGCGATTAATGACAAATTCGAATTCGTGCACAGCCAGTTTCACACAAGTCGCCGGCATCGAAGCACTGCGCGGTTCGCAGGACGTGGTGGACGATATGCGCGCGAAATTCCAAAAACGGCGCGATGTGATGGTTGCCGGCCTGAACAAGATCAAGGGTTTCTCGTGTCGCGTTCCACATGGCGCGTTCTATGTCTTCCCAAACATCACGAAGACCGGATGGCCATCGAAAAAGCTGGCCGACGCGCTTCTCGAGGACGCAGGCATCGCTGCACTGTCCCGCATCGACGCCTGGACAAAGAAAAATCTGTAAGACAACCGCGTCGGTTGCGCTTCAAGCGGTAGCGAGGGACGCATGACGAACGCTGAACGCCGAACAGATGCCAGCGACGAGTGGTCGATTGGGTCACTTCTCCTCCTCGATCGAGGAGAAGGGGAGGGTGAGGAGTCGAATCATTTTTGTAAGCTGCTTTTGGTAAATTGATCACCCTCACCTCAATCCTCTCCCGAACAAAGGAGAGGAAGTCGCGATGCCTTCCACATTGGTAAGAAGGTCTGCCCGTTGTAGCGTCCGCTGTCCTCAGCGGATTTCAGAACGGATTCACTTTTCTCGATCTGACTCGGAAACATCCTCGCGATGCCGGTCTGGATGCGCGCACACTCGATCTGCTCGTGCGGTAGCGAACAGCGAAGATTGTCTTGTGGAGACATTCGGCGTTCGCGTACTCTTCGAAGCTGACTCGGGAAGGAACCAAAGTCTGATGAAACTAATCATCTCCGTAAGCGGAGCTATTATCATCGCTTCTTCTGGCGCGACGTTCGGGGTAGATCCCGCAGCGCTATGGGGTCAACACTGCGCCTCGTGCCACGGCAAAGACGGCAGCGGCAACACCACGATGGGAAAAAAGCTTGGTGTGAAAGATTACACCAAAGAACAAGGCTTCAGTGACGCCGAGGCGGCGAACGTCATTAAGAATGGCAAGGGCAAGATGAAAGCTTATAAAGACAAGCTGTCCGATGCCGACGTCAAAGCGTTGGTGGCCTACGTCCGTTCGTTGAAGAAATAAGGCCACAAATTTTCAGCGCCTGTTTCTCAAATGCGGCGGCCGGAATACCAGCAGGTCGAGTAGGAGGTTAAGGCTACTGTAGCCACGGCCCTGTGGGCCGTCTGGCTGATGTGGAGGGCAACGTTGGCTGAACCGGCCACAGGCCGGTGGCTACAAATTGCGAATGCCTAAACTTTGATCGCGGGCTCAGGCACCGACGGCGGCGCAGTGACTTTCGCTTGCGGTTTCTCTTTTCGTCCGGTGGCGATTCGTTCGATGACGTAGAACGTGACCGGAATCAGGAAGATCGCGATTGCCGAGGCTGCGATCATCCCGCCGATCACGGTCGAACCGAGTATGCGCCGAGCGACAGCTCCGGATCCGCTAGCGAACCACAACGGCAGCATTCCGAAAATAAATGCAAAGGAAGTCATCAGGATCGGACGTAAACGCAAACGCGCGCCTTCCAGCGTCGCGTCGAGCAGCGGTTTGCCCTTTTCGTATTCGGCCTTAGCGAATTCGACGATTAGAATGGCATTCTTCGCCGCCAATCCGATCAGCATGATCAGACCGATCTGGGCATAGATATTATTTTCCATTCCGCGCAGCCAAAGTGTCGCGAACGCGCCGAGCACCGCGACGGGTGTGCCTAACAAGACGCTGAACGGCAGCGACCAGCTTTCGTAGAGCGCGGCGAGAATGAGGAAAACAAATATGAGCGACATTCCGAACACCACCGTCGGCGAGACGCCTTGTTGCGCTTTCTTTTCCTGATAGGAAATGCCGAGGTAATCGTAGCCCATGTCGTTAGGCATGGTTTGGCGGAAGACATCCTCAAGCGCCGCCATTGCCTGGTTGGAGCTGTAGCCCGGCGCAGCGGAACCGTTGATTTGCGCCGAGCGATATTCGTTGTAGCGCAGTGTGAATTCTGGACCGGCGATGTTTTTGATGGTCGAGATCGCATCAAGTGGCACCGCCTCGTTGTTTGCGTTGCGGACGAAAAACTGGCCGACGTTCTTCGCGTCCGTGCGGTATTCGCCTTCGGCTTCGATGTAAACCTGCCACGTTCGGCCGAACCGGTTGAAGTAATTCACGAAAAATCCGCCCATGAACGTTTGGAGCGTCTGATAAACCTGACCGAGATCGATTCCCTGCTTGAGCACTTTGTCCCGGTCAACGTCCACGAATACCTGAGGGACATTTGGCAGAAACGTCGGAATGAGCGTGCCTAGCTCCGGCCGTTTTCGCGCCGCGTCGAGAAACGTCTTCAGATTTTGCGCGAGGAAGGCGACGTCTTTGCCGGAGCGATCTTCCAATATGAATTGGAACCCGCCGGACGTGCCCACGCCCGGAATCGCCGGCGGCGGAAAAGCGAAGGCGAGACCCTCGGTGAGACCGGCGAGTTGTTTGTTAATATTGGCTTTGATAGCCGTGTATTTTTCTTCCGGCCTGGTCCGTTCGCTCCACGGCTTGAACGTGACGAAGAAGAACGCGCTGTAAGTGTTTTGCACGAGACTGAGCAAACTGAATCCGACAACGCTGGTGGTGTACTGAACGCCGGGAATTTTGCTGAGAATGTCTTCGATCTTGCGCGCAGCCTGATCGGTACGTTCGAGTGACGATGCGTCGGGTAACTGAAGCGCGAGATAAACGTAGCCTTGATCTTCTTCCGGTAGGAATCCACTCGGCAATCGCGATCCAAACAGGCCCGCACCTACTGCGAACACGGCGAGCAATGCGAAACTCAGCACGGCTTTTCGAATGGCCACGCGCGACCAATTTACGTAAACATGAGTCGCGCTGCCGAATACACGATTGAACCGATCGTAAAACCAGCCGAGCGGCCCGCGCGTTTTCTTTCGCGGCCGCAGCAATAACGATGACAGTGCCGGACTGAGCGAAAGCGCGTTGAACGCGGATAAGATGACAGAGATCGCTATCGTCAGGGCGAATTGTTGATACAAACGTCCGGTAATCCCGGGAAGAAACGCCGTCGGAATGAAGACGGCGGAAAGCACAAGCGCGATGCCGATCACCGGGCCCGACACTTCGCGCATCGCCTGCAGCGTCGCCTCCCGTGGCGACATTCCTTCTTCAATGTGACGCTCGACTGCTTCGACAACGACGATTGCGTCATCGACTACGAGACCGATCGCGAGCACCAGACCGAAAAGTGAGAGCGTATTGATCGAGAATCCGAATAATGGGAACAACACAAACGTTCCGATCAACGATACCGGAACCGCGCACAATGGAATGAGGGTAGCGCGCCACCCTTGTAAAAAAATGAATACGACCAGGACGACCAGCGCGAGCGCCTCGAAGAGCGTTTTAATGATGTCGTGCAATCCTTCAGTCACCGAAAGCGTTTGATCGAGCGAGACGGCGTAATCCATGTCGGCAGGAAAACGTTGCTTCGCTTCGGCCATCAATTTGCGAACGCCTTGCGCCGCTTTGACTGCATTGGTTCCGGGCAGCTGGTAACAGGCGAGGATTGCCGAAGGTTGGCCGTTCAGCCGCCCCTTTATGTTGTAGGTCTGTGCGCCGAGATCAATGCGTGCAATGTCTTTCACCCTAACGAATGAGCCATCGGGATTTGCCCTAACGACGATCTCGCCGAATTCCTCCGGCGTTTGCAATCGGCCCTGTGCCCGTACCGTGTAGGTGAATTTCTGTCCACTGGGAATCGGTTCGCCGCCGACCTGACCGGCTGGGTTCACCGTGTTCTGCTTTTGCACCGCGGTAATAATGTCGGGAACGGTGATGCCGAGCTTCGCGAGCTGGTCGGGCTTCACCCAAAGCCGCATTGCATACTGGCCCGCGCCGAATATCTGCACATTGCCAATCCCAGAAACGCGGGTCAGTTGATCGAACAGATTGATATAGCCGTAGTTGGCCAGAAAAACTCCGTCGTAGCTTCCTTTCGGCGAATACAACGCAATCAACATCAGTGGCGCCGTTGTCGATTTTTTAACGGTCACGCCGTAATTGTTCACGTCGGCGGGCAATTGCGACTGTGCTTGCGACACGCGCAGCTGCGTCAGCACCTGATCAATGTTCGGATCCGTCGCGATGTCGAAATTCACGATCAGTCGGATGTCGCCACTGTTCGAGTTGATCGAGTACATGTAGTTCATGTTGTCGACGCCACTCATCTGCTGTTCGATTGGAGCCGCGACCGATTGCTCGACTGTTAGCGCGTCCGCGCCGGTGAAGTGCGTCTGCACTTGAATTTCCGGCGGCGCGATCTGCGGATATTGCGCGATCGGCAACGCGAGCATGCAGACGCCGCCAATCAGCGTCATCAAGATAGCGATGACGATCGCGACGATGGGCCGCCTGACGAAAAACTCAGACATTTGATAGCGTTACTTTGCCTGATCCGCTTTTGAAACCAACGCGTCGGCGGGAGGGGTCCAGTCTTTTGCGGTGACTATGGACCCTTCGCGAGCTTTTTGGAGTCCTTGCACAACAACTTTGTCGCCGGGCTTGAGTCCCTCAGTCACTTCCCACATAGCGCCGATGCGTTCGCCCATTTTCACCGGACGAATGCTCACTTTGTTGTCGTCACCTACGACTGCGACCTGATAGCCACCCTGCAACTCGTTTACCGCTTCCTGCGGAATCACCATCGCGCCCTTTTTCATGTCGGCGACGAAACGCACCTTTCCGAACTGTCCCGGCCGCAAAATGTTTCCCGGATTCGGAAACGTCACATAGTAGCGGATCGATCCAGTCTTCGGATCCAGGCTGCGATCGAGCGCATAAAATTTGCCTTTCTTCGGATACAGCTCGCCGTTGCCGAGGATCAAGTCGAAGTCGAGAGTTTTTACGTACTCGTTACGCTCAGTTGCGTCAGGGTGGCGGGAAACGAAATCGGTGAACGGGCCTTCGCCGGCGGTGACGACAGCTTTGATCGGGTCAAGCTGTGAAACTGTCGTAAGCGGCCCCGTAGTTGGCCCAACCAGATCGCCTACCTGGCTATTCGCGAACCCAGCGAGACCATCGATCGGCGCAATGACCTTCGTATAACCAAGATTCAACTCCGCCTGTTCCACCGCCGCTTCATCCGCTTCGACATTTGCTCTACTCGACCCCGCGGCTGCGATGGCAGTATCTCGTTCCTGATCGCTGATGACTTTCTTCTTAAACAAATCCATCGCGCGCTTTTCGTCCGCTTCAGCTTTTACCTGGTTAGCTTTGTCTTTCGCGAGAGTTCCCTTTGCTTGCGCCAATGCGGCTGCGAACGGCCGCGGATCGATCCGAAAAAGGATATCACCTGTTTTTACGACGCCGCCTTCCTGGTAGTC
>WNFV01003452.1_pt1 | contig 20405 bp, 16 predicted proteins | sample 5400101 | NCBI WGS metagenome assembly WNFV01 (sample SAMN13153361, study PRJNA577476) | soil metagenome | isolation source: 115 cm soil or saprolite under grassland replicate 1 | place: USA:California | collected 2016-06-15 | reverse complement strand
CTCGAGCAGCTGCTCGAGCGGCGGGCCGAAGTCGAACGGCAATGCCTCGCCCCGCTCCTCTCGCTGGCGGGCACGCTCGGACTCCGTCGCCTCGACGTCGGCCGTCCCGTCGTCCCGCAGGACGACGCCGTACGCGGACTTCGCCTTCTCGCGGGACACGAGCCCAAACGAGACGTCGCGGACGACGGCGTCGACGGGCCGGTCGAGCCGGTCCTTCCAGCCGCCGCCGCCGGCCGTGCGGTAGATCATCATGTCCCCCGGCTCGACGACGATCTGGTCGCACTTCGAGGGGAGCCGCTCCTCGCTGCCGTCGGCGCGGCGCAGGATCTTCTCCGACCGCCCGCCCGGCTCGCCGCCGAGGACGCCCCACGGGCGCGTCAACCAGCGGTCGTCGTGGATCGAGATCTCTCCCGGCTCGAGGTAGACGTAGCGCTTCTCGACGCCGTTGCCCCCTCGGTGGAAGCCGGCGCCGCCCGAGTCGGTGACCGTCGTGTAGCCGTCGATCCGCAGCGGGTAGTAGGCCTCGAGGTACTCGGTCGGGATGTTCTCGAACAGCGGCCACCACGAATGGCCGTCCATCCCGTCGCCGATCGGTCGGCCGGGGATTCCGCCGTAGAGAATCTCCATCGAGTAGAAGAACTCGCCCCTACCGTCCCAGCCCGAATAGAGCATGTATGGGCTCGTCCCGTATCCGGCGGCGGTGTTCAGCTCCGGCGCCTGCTTGACGAGCGCGCCGCCGAGCACGTCGAATTGCCGCGCGAGCGCGTGCGTCCGGCACCCGAGCGCGGCGGGGAAGCGCGGCCGCAGCAGGCTCCCCTCCGGCATGACGACGTGGAGCAGCGGGTAGAAGCCGTCATTGAAGAGGATCTGGGGATCGTTGACCATGATCAGGTAGATCCCGATGAACATCTTGAACATGCCCTCGGAGAGGTAGAAGTTGATCGGGCCGACGGCCTGCGGGTCGGTGCCGGACCAGTCGAAGAAGGCGTGGTCTCCCTCGCGCCAGATCGTCAGCTTCATCTTGTAGGGCCCGTTGCCGAGTCCGTCGTCGTCGATCCAGTCCTCGAACGACTGTGGCTCCTCCGGGATGGCGACCTGGATCAGCTTCCGCATCGCCTCGTACGTGCGGTCCAGAAGAGCCTGCAGCGCAGCCAGATACGTGTCCTTGCCGAAGCGGTCGCAGAGCTCCATGACCCGCTTTTCGCCCGCGCGGCACCCGGCGACGATCGCGAACAGGTCGGCGCGGTTCATCTCCGGCAGGCGGACGTTGTTGAGGATCAGCCGCAACACGTCCTCCTGCGGGACGCCGCGCTCGAGAATCTTGAGCGGCGGGATGATGATCCCCTCCTCGAAGATCGTCTTCGCGCCCGTCGGCAGCGAGCCCGGGAGCGGACCGCCCGCGTCCATCTGGTGGCCGAACTGCGACGACCAGCCGACGAGCTCGTCCTCGTAGAAGATCGGGACGAGCACGAGCCAGTCGTTCGTGTGCGAGATCGACGCGGAGCACTTGAACGGATCGGAGGTGAGGATCACGTCGCCCGGGTAGACGCCCCGGTCCCACGTCTCCATCATCTCGTTGATGTACGCGCCGAACTGTCCGACGACCATGCGGCCGCGCGGGTCGGTGATCATCGGGAACTCGTCGTGCTGCTCGCGGATCACTGGGCTCATCGCCGAGCGGAAGAGCACGGCGTCCATCTCGTAGCGAGCGCTCTTCAGCGCTCCCTCGATGATGTCGAGGGTGACGGGGTCGACCTCGACGTCCGGGATCTCTGCGATGCGGAGCTCTTCGGTGACTGCCATCTCTCCTCGCTCAGTCGTTGGGGGTGATCAGGATGTTGAAATTGGCGTCGACGCTCGCCCGGTAGCCGGGCAGCACGACTGTCGTCGAGTCGAACTCGGTCACGATCGCCGGGCCGTTCAGAGTCCCGCCCGGCTGCAGTTTCGAGCGGTCGTAGATCTTCGTCGCCACGCGCTCGCCGGCGAACACCACCTCGCACTCGTCGACGACCGCATCCGATGCATCCGGCGGGCCGACTTCGCCGGTCGGCAGCTCGGGCTTCGGGACGGCGCCGTAGCCGACCGCGCGCAGGTTGACGATCTCGCAGGCGGTTCCGGGCATCCGGAAGCCGTACAGCTGCTCGTGCAGCCCGTTGAAGCGCTCCTCGAGGTCGGCGAGGCCGTTGGAGCGCACCTCGTCGGGGTCGAGCGCGACCGGGATCTCGTAGCCCTGGCGCTGGTAGCGCATGTCGGCCGTGTACGCGATGCGCTGGTCGTCCGCCGAAATCCCCTCGCCCTCGAGCCAGGCCGTCGCTCGCCCTCCGAGCCCGTCGAGAATCTCCGCGACCTCGCTCCCGCTCGCGTCGGCCAGCAGGCGGATGTACGTCTGTGCGAACTCGTCGCGGAAGTCGGCGACCAGATCGCCGATCGCACAGAGAAGGCCTGGTGCCGGCGGCACAACCACCGGAAACGAGCCCATCAGCTTCGCGAGCGCGTTCGCGTGCAGTGGGCCGGCCCCGCCGTAGGCGACGAGCGCGAACTCCCGCGGGTCATGACCACGCTGGACGGAGACGAGCCGCAGCGCGCCGGCCATGTTCTCGTTGACGATCGCAAGGATCCCCTCGGCGGCCTGCTCGACGGAGTCGAGGCCCATCGCGTCCGCGACCGTCTGCACGGCGGCCCGTGCCGCTTCGACGTCAAGCTCCATCTCGCCGCCCAGCAGGCGCGGCGGCAGGCGTCCGAGCACGACGTTCGCGTCGGTGACGGTCGGCTCTGTGCCGCCCTTGCCGTAGGCGGCCGGGCCGGGCTCTGCGCCGGCCGACTGCGGCCCCACCCGCAGCGCCTTCGTCAGCTCCGGCACGTGTGCGATCGATCCGCCCCCGGCGCCGACGGTGTGAACGTTGACGGCCGGAACCTTGATCCTGAAGTGTCCGATCGAGGTCTCGCGCCCGATGGTCGGCTGGCCGTTCTGGCAGAGCGCGACGTCCGTGGACGTTCCGCCCATGTCGAAGGTGAGGATGTCGTCGTAGCCGGCCTTGCGGGCCACGAAGAGCGCTCCGGCGACGCCTCCCGACGGGCCGGAGAGGACGCCGTAGATCGGGTTCCGCGCCGCCTCACGCGTGGTCATCAGGCCGGCGTCGGAGCGCAGGATGTTGACCTCGGCCCTGGCGCCGATCCTGGTCAGCTGCTCCTGGAGACGGTTCACGTAGTCGGCGACCCTCGGACGCACATAGGAGTTCATGCACGCGGTCAGCGTACGTTCGTACTCCCGGAACTCCGGCAGCACCTCCGAGGAGAGCGTCACCGGGAAGCCCGGGTAGAGGCGCTCGACGAGCTCGCCGATCTGGCGCTCGTGTGCGCCGTTCACGTATGAGTTGATCAACGCGACCGTCAGCGTCTCGACTCCCGACTCGACGAGGCCGCGCACGACTTCCTCGACCTGCTGCTCATCGACGGGCGTGATCGTTTCTCCCCGTGGATCCATCCGCTCCACCGCCTCGCGCGTGTCCGCGAGCGAGGCCGGCGGATCGGGCTTGATCATGATGATCCAGCCGGCGAGCGGCCCCGGCGTCTGCGAGCGCGCGAGGTGGAGGATCTGGCGGAACCCGGTCGTCGTGATCAGGCCGACCCGTGCCCCCTTCGACTCCAGCACCGCATTCGTCGCCACCGTCGTCCCGTGCAGGATGTTGCGTACGTCGCCGACCTCGATTCCCGCCTCCCGACAGATCCGGCGAACGCCGTTCAGCACGCCCTCTGACGGATCGCCGGGAGTCGACGGCGTCTTGACGCGGAACTGGCCGCCGCCGTCGCCGTTCCCGTCCCCGACAAGGAAGAGATCGGTGAAGGTGCCGCCGACGTCCACTCCGAGCCTATATGCCATTCGTCTCCCCTCAGCCGGCGACGGGCGCGAACGCCCCCGCCCTGTAGACCTGTCCTGGAAGCTGCCGCTCGAGGACGCCCTCGAGCCATTCGGCAGCGGCGATCAGCGCTCCGAGATCGATCCCCGTGTCGACGCCCTCGCCGTGGAGAAGGTAGACGAGATCCTCGGTGCAGATGTTCCCGGTCGCCCGCGGCGCGAAGGGGCAGCCGCCGATACCCCCCAGCGAGGCATCGAGCACGGTTGCGCCGGACTCGATCGCCGCGTACGCGTTCGCGAACCCAGTGTTGCGTGTGTTGTGCAGGTGAACTCCAAGTGCGCAAGGCAGCTCCGCTGCCTCGCGCACCAGCTGTTTGACCTGCCTCGGCACCGCGACGCCAACAGTGTCCGCGAAGACAACCTCATCGGCACCTGAACTAGCGACGGCCTCCGCAAGGCGGAGGACGTGGCGAGGATCCACGGCGCCTTCGAACGGGCACCCGAACGCGACCCCGATCGTCACGGTCGCGCGGATGCCGTCGGCGTGCGCTCGGCCGACGATCGCGTTAGCGGCTTCGACCGACTCGTCGGGCGAGGCGTTCTGGTTGCGGCGGTTGAACGTCTCCGTCGCGGCGAAGGCGAAGTGCACCTCGTCGAGGCCCGTGCCCGCGAGCCGGTCGTAGCCGCGCTCGTTCAGGACGAGCCCGGCGTAGACGACGCCGTCCGCCCGCTCGAGCGCTTCGACGACCTCTTCGGCGCCTGCCATCTGCGGCACGCGCGCCGGATTGACGAAGCTGACCGCCTCGATGCGCGGCACGCCTGCTGCGGCGATCCGCTCGATCAGCTCGGTGCGGAACTCGGGTTCGAGCGTCTTCGCCTCGTTCTGGAGCCCGTCGCGGGGGGCGACGTCGCAGACAACCACGGGGTCAGGTCTTGCAATCACGCAGACCTCCCCGCCCATCGTTGCCGGAGTCGGATTGCAAGACCGACCTGACCCCTCACAGAACGCCCTCCGCCTTCAGCCCGTCCAGCTCGTCGTCGGAGAGCCCGAGCATGCCGCCGTACACGTCGCGGTTGTGGCTGCCCTCTTCCCACGGGGCGGACCAGCGCACCTGGCAGGGCGTCTCGGAGAACTTGGGGACGATGCCGGGGCCGACGTACTCCCCGAACTCCGGGTCTTCGTGCTGGAGCAGCATGTCGCGGGCGCGGAATTGCGGATCCTCGAAGATGTCCGCGATCGTGTAGATCGGACCGCAGATCACACCTGCCTCGTTGAGCACGCGGTCGATCTCCGCGGCGTCTCTCGCGGCTGCCCACTCGGAGACGATCTCCTCGATCTCCAGCTGGTTGTCCCCGCGGGCGAGATGGCTGACGAAGCGGGGGTCGTCGGCGAGCTCGGGCCGGCCCATCGCCTCGCACAGCCGGCGGAAGACGTTGTCGGCATTGGCCGCGATCACGATCCACCTCCCGTCGCGCGACTGGAAGATGTTGGAGGGCGCGACGCCCTTCAGGCCTGTGCCGCCGGGGCCGCGGACGACCCCGAGACGGTCGTACTCCGGCACCGTGCTCTCGAGCAGCGCGAAGCACGACTCCAGCAGCGAGACGTCGACCACCTGCCCGCGCCCGCCGCCGACATCCCTCCGGTAGAGCGCCGCGAGGATGCCCTGGGCCGCGAACATCCCGGCCAGCGAGTCGCCGAGCGAGATGTGGATGCGGGGCGGAGGCTCGTCGGGGAAGCCGTTGATGAAACGGATGCCGCCCATCGCCTCGGCCACGGACGCGAATCCCGCCCGTGAGGCGTACGGGCCCGTCTGCCCGTAGCCGGAGATGCGCGCGATCACGAGCCTCGGGTTCGCCTCCCAGAGCTGCTCCGGCCCGAGGTTCCACTTCTCGAGCGTGCCGGGCCGGAAGTTCTCGGTCAGGACGTCGCTCTGCTTGGCGAGCTTCAGCAGTAGCTCCTGGCCCTTCTCCGTGCGCAGGTTAAGCGTGCAGCACTTCTTGTTTCTCGACTGGACGGGCCACCAAAGCGAGCGACCCTCGTACCGCGCCTTCCCCCACTCACGGAGCGGGTCGGGCTGGCCTGGAGGCTCGATCTTGATGATCTCCGCTCCCATGTCACCGAGGAGCCGGCCGGTGAACGGCCCTGCAAGAAGCATCCCCAGCTCGATCACCCGGACGCCGGCGAGCGGTCCCGGGCCGCCGGTCTCGCGCCCGGCCGGCTGAGCGGCGACTGCGGAGTCGGCCATCAGCTGCCCTCGAGCGCAAGCGGGTGGGCACGCACGTGGGAGACGAGCAGGTCGCGCGCCTCGAACACGTGCTCCTTCATCACCAGCTCGGCGCGCTCCGCGTCCCTCATCGCGAGCGCGTTGACGATCTGCCGGTGGTAGTGCACGGAGATCCGCTTCTGATCCGGCGAGTACCAGATGTACGACTTGTAGACGAGCGGGAGCTCGATCACCTTGCGCACCATGGCGGCGAGCCGCGCGCTGCCGGCGACGTCGAGGATGGTGTTGTGGAAGAGCAGGTTCTCGCGAACGAGCTCGCGGAGGTCTTCCTCGGGGCTCAGCGAGTCGAACCGCTCGCAGCTCTCGCGCAACACCTCGATCTCCGGCTCGGAGATCCGCGTCGCCGCTCGTCGCGTCGCATGGCCCTCGAGCAACGCGCGCAGCTGGTAGAGGTCGTCCAGGTCCTCTGCCTCGTGGACCCGGACCATCGCGCCCCGGTTCGGAGTGGCAACGACGAGGCCCTCGGCCTGCAGCATCAGCAGGGCTTCGCGTACGGGCGTCCGGCTGATCCCAAGCTGCCGCGCCAGCTCCTCCTCCTTCAGCCGCGCTCCCGGCTCGAGCCTCCCGTCGAGGATCGCCTCGCGGATCAACTCCGTGGCGCCGACGCTTGCGTTGCGTACGAGCGCATCGCCCGCCTGGAGGACCCTGGTCACGGCGCCAACATACAATATGCAATCGCAGGGGCCAACGAGTCCAAGCCGCTCGCAGACCGTGCTCGGCGCGGCACCCTGGATTATCGTTGACGAGTGGACCGCGACGCGATCGCGCGAGCGCAGCGCAGCCGGCAAGCCCGGGAGGCGCTCGAATTCGAGCGCGACCGTGCGACCAGCCTCGAAGAGCAGGTCGAGGCGATCGTCGGCGAGCTCGAAGGTCCGCGGATCGACCAGGAGGCCTTCGCGAGGATGGCCCCCGAGGACGTGGAGCTGGCCCGCGCCGTCCTGCAGCCCGACGACGCACCGGGGCTCGAGGAGGAGTGGCTCGGGCTCGAGGGGGAGCCACTCGAGGACGACCCGAGCGAGACCGGGAATCAAACCGCCGAGGAGGTCGAGGCAGAGATCGAGCGGCTCCAGCAGGAGATCGCCGCGAGCCGCCGCCGCCAGGACGTGCTCGAGCGCTACATCGAGGCGCTCAGCGGCTGACCGGACCCGCGGAGAACGGCCTGGTCAGGGGACCAGAAACCGGGCGCCTGCTCCGAGCCGCGCAGCCTCGTCGGCCGGGTTGAGCAGGCCGCAGGTCTGTAACGAGAGGCAGCCGCAGCCGATGCACGTGGTCAGCCGGCCGCGAATCGCCTCGAGTGTCGCGATCCGCGCGTCGAGCTCGGCCGCCCAGCTCCGCGACAGCCGCGCCCAATCGCGCTTCGTCGGCGTCCTTCCCTCGGGCAAGGTCTCGAGGGCGGCACGGATGCGCTCCAGCGGGACGCCGGCCGCCTTCCCGGCCTGCACGAGCGCCACCCGTCGCAGCGTCACCCGCGGATAGCGGCGCTGGTTGCCGTCGGTCCGTTGAGCCTCGATCAGGCCCTGCCGCTCGTAGAAGCGCAACGCCGACGCCGACACGCCGCTGCGCGCAGAAAGCTCGCCGATAGTCAGCTCATTCTGCACTTGACTTGAACATTAGTTTAAGTCCTACAGTGGCGGAATGGCGATCTCGACGGCGCTCGGCTACCACGATCTGCCGGAGCTCCTGACCCGGCTGACCGGCGACGAGAAGCACGACTGGAGCTCGCTCTCGACGCTCGACGTGCTGTGGGTGCTCTACGACCGCGTGCTCCGGATCGACCCCTCGGCACCGGACGACCCGGAGCGCGATCGCTTCCTGCTCTCAAAGGGCCACGGCCCGGCGGCGTACTACGCGGTGCTCGCGGCGAGGGGTTTCATCCCGCCCGACGAACTGGCAGGCTTCGGCACGTTCGACTCGCCGCTCGGCTACCACCCGGACCGGATGCTAGTCCCGGGCGTCGAGATCTCGAGCGGATCGCTCGGTCATGGCCTGCCGATCGCCGTCGGCGTCGCGCTCGCCGGACGGCGCGTCTTCTGCCTCGTCGGCGACGCCGAGCTCGACGAGGGCAGCAACTGGGAAGCGGTGCAGTACGCGGGCCGCGTCGGCCTCGGCCGGCTGATGGGTATCGTCGTCGACAACCACTCTTCGACCTACCACTGGCCCGGCGGAGTCGAGCAGCGGTTCCTGCTCGAAGGCTGGAGCGCAGCCCGCGTTGACGGCCGCGACCACGACGCCCTCGAGCAGGGGCTGACGGCCGGCAACGGCGAGCGGCCGCACGTGGTCGTCGCGGAGGTGCTGCGATGACGCCGTCGATGCGCGGGCGTTTCTACGCCCTCGCCGCGCAGGCGCTCGAGGACGATCCGCGCGTGGCGATGGTCTTCGCCGAGATCGGGGTCGGCGAGATGCCCCGCCACGAGCGGATGTTCAACGTCGGCATCCGCGAGCAGCTGATGATCAGCGTTGCGGCCGGCCTCGCGCTGGAGGGCTACCGGCCGGTCGTGCACTCCTACACGCCGTTCGCGGTCGAGCGGCCCTTCGAGCAGATCAAGCTCGACCTGGGGCACCAGGACCTCGGTGCCGTGATCGTCAGTACCGGCGCCTCGTACGACGGCGCGCGCTCGGGGCGCACGCACCAGGCCCCCGAAGACGTCGCCCTGCTCTCGGCGCTGCCGGGTTGGACGATCCACGTGCCCGGCCATGCAGACGAGCTGGAGGGGCTGTTCGCGTCGGCGCTGCTCGGCGACACCCGTGTCTACATCCGGACGACAGAGGAGTCGAACGACGCCCGCGTCGAAGGCGACGGGCTCGCCGTGGTCCGGCGAGGCTCCGACTCGGCGCCGCTCGTCGTCGCGGTCGGCCCGACGCTCGCCCCGACGCTGGCAGCGACCGCGGATCGGGACGCGACGGTCGCCTACCTCGCAACGGTGCGGCCGTTCGACGGCCGTGGTCTGCGCACGGCGCTACGCGGACCGGACGTCGTACTCGTCGAGCCCTACCTGGCCGGGACCTCGGCCGGCGAGATCTCGCATGCGCTGAGCGACCGTCCCCACCGGCTGCTCGCCCTCGGAGTGCGGAACGAGGAGTTCCGCCGCTACGGGACGGGACCCGAGCACCGAGCCGCGCACGGCCTCGACGCCGCGGGAATCCGGGCCTCGATCGAGTCCTGGCAGGATGCTCGCGGCAACGAGTTGCCGCACGACCTACCGTCGATTCAGCGCGTTTGCGGGAACCCGAGATCAACCTTCGAGGTCGCGGGGTCAGGCCACCGGGACGTGACCACCTTGCCGCGCGTGTAGAAGTCGATCCCCTCCGGCCCGTAGATGTGCCGCTCGCCGAACAGGCTCGCCTTCCACCCGCCGAACGAGTAGTACGCGACGGGCACCGGGATCGGCACGTTGACCCCGACCATCCCCGCCTGCGCGTCGAACTGGAACTGGCGCGCGACGCCGCCGTCGCGGGTGAAGATCGCCGTCCCGTTCCCGTACGGGTTCTCGTTCACGAGCTTGACCGCCTCGTCGTAGGTGCCCGCGCGGACGACGGACAGCACCGGTCCGAAGATCTCGTCCCGGTAGGCGTCCATCTCGGGCGTCACCTCGTCGATCAGCGAGACGCCGAGGAAGAAGCCGTCGCCCTCGACCTCGAGCTCACGGCCGTCGGCGACCACGGTCGCACCCTGCTCGGCCGCCGTGTCGAGGTAGGAGGCGACCTTGTCGCGGTGCTCGCGCGTGATCAGCGGGCCCATCTCGTTCTCGGGCTCGAGCCCGGGGCCGACCTTGACCTTCGGCAGCCGCTGCTGGATCGCGCCGATCAGCGGGTCGGCGACGTCCCCGACGGCGACCACGACCGACACCGCCATGCAGCGCTCGCCGGCGGAGCCGTAGGCCGCCGAGACGGCGGCGTCGGCGGCCATCTCGATGTCGGCGTCCGGGAGGACGATCATGTGGTTCTTGGCCCCGCCGAGCGCCTGCATCCGCTTGCCGTTCTGCGTCCCGGTCTCGTACACGTAGCGGGCAATCGGCGTTGAGCCGACGAAGCTGACCGCGGAGACGTCAGGGTGCCCCAGGATGGAATCGACCGCGACCTTGTCGCCGTGGACGACGTTGAAGACGCCGTCCGGGAGGCCGGCCTCCTTGAGCAGCTCGGCGGTGTAAACCGACGCCGAGGGATCCTTCTCGGAGGGCTTGAGCACGAAGGTGTTGCCGCAGGCGATCGCCGGCGCCCACATCCACATGGGCACCATCGCGGGGAAGTTGAACGGCGTGATGCCGGCGACGACCCCGAGCGGCTGCCGGATCGAGTAGACGTCGATCCCCGTCGAGGCCTGCTCGGAGTACTCGCCCTTGAGCAGGGTCGGGATCCCGCACGCGAACTCGATCACCTCGAGGCCGCGGGCGACCTCGCCGAGGGCATCGGAGGTGACCTTGCCGTGCTCGAGCGTGAGGAAGCGCGCGATGTCTGCGCGGTGCTCGTTCACGAGCTCGCGGATGCGGAAGAAGAGCTCCGCCCGCCGGGCCAGCGAGACCGCGCGCCAGCTCGCGAACGCCTCCTTCGCAGCCTTGACGGCGGCGCCGACTTCCTCGGGGGTTGCGAAGTCGACCGCTCCCGTCTGCTCGCCGGTCGCCGGGTTCCACACCGGGCCGCTCCGCCCGGACGTGCCCGGAAGGGTCTTTCCACCGATCCAGTGGTGAATCGGCTTGGCCTTGGGCGGTGCGGCGATCGTCTCGGTCATCGTGCCCTCCTCGAATGTGACAGACGGAGCGTAGCGCGTAGGATTCGCTCATGGCCGTCACCGAGTCGAGACAGGCCGAGGGCGAGCGCGTCGTCGCCGAAGATCGCCAGTACCTGATCCATTCGTGGTCGGTGCAGTCGGCGCTGAACCCGCTCCCGGTCGCGGGCGCGGAGGGCCGGTACTTCTGGGACTACTCCGGCAAGCGCTACCTCGATTTCGCCTCGCAGCTCGTGAACGTCTCGATCGGGCACCAGCACCCGAAGCTCGTCGCCGCGATCAAGGAGCAGGCCGACCGGCTCTGCACGATCGGGCCGCCGATGGCGAACGACAAGCGATCGGAGCTGGCCCGGCTGATCGCCGAGTCGATGCCCGGCGACCTCAACCGCACCTTCTTCACGAACGGGGGCGCGGAGGCGAACGAGAACGCGGTCAAGCTCGCACGCTGGGTGACCGGGCGCGACAAGGTGATCGCGCGCTACCGCTCCTACCACGGGGCAACGGCCGCCGCGATCACGCTGACGGGCGATCCGCGGCGCTGGTACGCCGAGCCGGGAATCCCCGGCGTCGTGCGCATGTTCGACCCGTACACGTACCGCTGCCCTGCCGGCCACCCCGACCCGTGCCCGGTCTGCAGCGGCGGCCCGCATCTCGAGGAGATCCTGATGTACGAGGGGCCGCAGACGGTCGCAACGGTGATTCTCGAGACCGTGACGGGGACGAACGGGATCATCGTCCCGCCCGACGGCTACCTCCAGTCGATCCGCAAGGTCTGCGACCGGCACGGAATCCTGCTGATCCTGGACGAGGTGATGGCGGGCTGGGGCCGCACGGGGCGCTGGTTCGCCTGCGACCACTGGGACGTCGTCCCCGACATCATCACGACCGCGAAGGGGATCAACTCCGGCTACGTCCCGCTCGGTGCGCTGACCGTGCGCGACCACGTCTACGAGTCGATCAAGGACCGTTTCTTCGCCGGCGGGCTCACCTACTCGGGTCACCCGCTCGCCTGCGCGGTCGGCGTCGCGTCGATCGAGGCATTCCGCGAGGAGGGCGTGGTCGAGAACGCCGCAGCCATGGGCGCGTATCTCGCCGACGAGCTGCCGAAGCTCGCCGAGCGCCACCCGTCGATCGGCGACGTCAGGGGTCTTGGGCTCTTCTGGGGCCTCGAGCTCGTCCGCGACCGCGAGACCCGCGAGCCGCTGGTGCCCTTCAACGCCGGCGGCGAGGCTGCGGAGCCCATGACGCGGATCACGAAGGCGTGCATCGAGCGCGGCCTCTACCCGTTCGCGCACTGGAACGTGCTCGCGATCACGCCGCCCCTGACGATCACCCGCGAGGAGCTCGACGAAGGCCTCGAGATCTTCGACGAGGTGCTCGCGATCGCCGACGAGTACGCCTCCGCGTAGCGGCACGCTGCGCCGGCTGCTGCGACCATCGACGGGCCTGGCGACGATCGTCGCCGGCTCCGCCACGCTGCTCGCCGTCGGCACCTTCCGCGTCAAGGAGTGGGTCGTGATGACCGACGAGCTGCTGTACGCGAAGCTCGCCGACCATATCGCCGACACCGGCTCGCCCTTGCCGGTGCTGCACGGCGTGCACGTCGGCTTCCTCGGCGTCGTCTACCCGATCCTGCTCGCGCCCTTCTACGGGACGCTCGACCCGGTGGCCGCCTTCGAGGCGGCCCACATCGTGAACGCGGTGCTCTTCGCGAGCGCGGCGATTCCCGCCTACCTGCTCGTGCGCAGGTTGCCGCTGCCGCCGGCCTGCGGACTGGCGGTCGCCCTGCTCGTCGTGGCCCTGCCGTGGGCGGTCAACGCCGCGTTCGTGATGTCGGAGGCGGCCGCCTACCCGATCTTCATCTGGGCGGTCCTCGCGTGCCATGCGGCTGTCACGGAGCCCTCGCCGCGCCGCGACGCGCTGGCGGTCGGTGCGCTCGCGCTCGCCTTCTTCACGCGGCCGCAGTTCCTGTTCCTGGCTGCGGTGCTTCCGCTGGCGGCGGTCCTCGCAGACGGTCCCCGTCGGGCGCTCGACCGCCATCGGCCCCTCGCCGCGGCGTACGCGGTCGCGATCGTTGCGGTCGTCCCGCTGGCCGCGCTCGGCCAGGCCCACCGCCTGCTCGGCGACTACGGCGTGACGGCGACGGAGGGGTCGCTCCTTCCGTCGACGGTCTGGAAGTCGGCCGCGATCCACCTCGACGTGCTCGCCGTCGGTCTCGGCGTGCTGCCGTTCCTGCTCGGTGCCGCGTGGACGTACGCGAGCCTCCGTTCGTCGTCGCCGGGCCTGCGCTCCTTCGCCGCGCTGACTGCGCTCTCCCTGCCGCTACTGGCCCTCGAGACCGCCTCGTACGACCTCCGCTTCGGCGGAGCCGCCGTGATCCGTGACCGGTACCTCTTCTACCTCGCGCCGTTGCTGTTGATCGCCGTCGCCGCGTGCCTCCAGGAGGAGCGCCTGCCGCTGGTCGGGATCGCCGCGACGACGGTGTTCTTCGCGGCCACCGTCGCGCTCGCCGACTTCCGGCCGGTTCCCGGCCTCCTGGTGGACTCGCCGGAAGCCGTGCTGAACGGGGTGATCCACGACGAGTCGGCCGGGCTGCCGGCCGGTGTCTTCGTCGCCGTGTGCGGCGTGCTGCTCGGGATGATCAGCCTCGCGCTGGCCTGGCTGCCCCGTCCTCTGGCCGTGCTCGGCGTCACGGTCGTCATCTTCGCCTTCTGCGGCAGCACTGCCGGCTACGCGTTCGAGCGGCTACTGACAAGCCGCACCGTCAGCGGCGTCCCGGTCACCGGCCAGCCCCGCGTCCTCGACTGGGTCGACGGCATCGTCCACGGTCAGGTCGCACTGCTTGCCTACCCCATCTCACGAACTTGGGACCAGAGCGCAGTGGCCTGGTGGGATCTCGAGTTCTGGAACCACTCCGTGACGAGAGCGTTCGTCGATACGGAGGGCAAGTTCACCTACACGCCGTTCCCGAGCACGACGCTCCGGCTCGACGCCGAGAACGGCCGCTTCGAGGGAACGGAGCACGCACCTCCGTACGTGCTCGGCGCGCAGAACGAATCGCGCTTCTGGCTGGCCGGCTCTCAGACGGCGGCGACTGCGAGCCTCATTCTGCTCGCGGTCGAGCGGCCGTACCGGGCGCTGTGGGCGACCGACGGCCTCGACGCCGACGGCTGGACCAGGCCCAGCCACGCCGCCAGGATCCGCGTCTACGCCGAGCCTGGGCGGGCAACGCAGCTTGTTCGGGTCGCAGTGTCGCTGGATGCGCCACCCGAGGCGCAGGCGGCCGCGGCCTACCGGCTGGATACCGAGACGGGCTCGGTCCCTCCCGGCAGCCGGGTTGTCGTTGAGGCAGTGACCTGCGTCCCCCGCAAAGGCCATGCCGATCTCACTCTGAGCGCCGCCCGCTCGGCGACGATCGCCGGCCCGCCGTTCGATCCGGAGCCGGGACCGCTGCGTGAGGTGGGTGTCGTCGTCTCCGGGGTCAAGCTCACCCCGACCGGCCAGGCTTGCTCCTGACGAGGGTTTGACGGAACATGGTCTGTGCCGTCGGGCAACGTTCCGCCAAACCCTCGTAGGATCTCGGGATGGCCGGCTACAACAAAGGCAATCGGCGCCTGCAGGACCGCTTCGACACGCGCCGCCTCGCCGACCGGATCGAGGAGCGCATCGTCCATACGGTGATCGACGAGGACGACCGCGCGTTCATCGAGGGCCGCGACATGTTCTTCATCGCCACGGCGGACGCCGACGGCCGCCCGCAGTGCTCGTACAAGGGCGGTGACCCCGGCTTCGTCCGCGTGCTCGACGAGCGGACGATCGCGTTCCCCGTCTACGACGGAAACGGCATGTACCTGACCGCCGGCAACGCACTCGTCAACCCGCACGTCGGGCTCCTCTTCATCGACTTCGAGCGCCGCCGGCGGCTGCGGCTGAACGGGGTGGCGTTCGCGGCCGACGACGACCCCCTCCTCGCCGAGTACCCCGAGGCGCAGCTCGTCGTGCGCGTCGAGGCGACCGAGGTCTTCCCGAACTGCCCCCGCTACATCCACGAGTACAAGCTCGTGCAGCGATCGCGCTTCGTGCCGCAGAAGGAGTGCCAGACACCGGTGCCCGCCTGGAAGACGCGCGAGTGGGCGAGTGACGTGCTCCGCGGCGACGACCCGGCGAACGAGCCGGACGCCCAGATCCTCGAGCGGTAGATGCCGCGGGTCTTTGCGACCCGTCGCTTCCCGGACCGCGTCCGCGTCGAGCTGGAGCGCTCGTTCGACCTCGACCTGCACGACTCCGAGTGGCCGGCCGAGCGCGAGGAGCTGCTCCGCCGGGTCGCCGGCAAGGACGGGCTGATGCTGATGCTCACCGACCGCGTCGACGACGAGCTGCTCGAAGCGGCCGGGCCGCAGCTGCGGGTGGTCGCGAACTACGCGGTCGGGATCGACAACATCGACCTGGAGGCGTGCCGGCGGCGCGGCGTGGTCGTCTCGAACACGCCGGACGTCCTCACCGAGGCGACGGCCGAGCTGACGGTCGCTTTGATCCTCGCGCTCCTCCGCCGCGTCGCCGAGGGCGATCGGCTGATCCGCCGCGGCGAGCGCTGGATCTGGGCGCCGAACCTGATGCTAGGCCGAGGGCTCGCTTCGCTCGCCCTCGGCCTAGTGGGCTACGGCAGGATCGGCCGTGCTGTCGGACGGCTTGCGGAGGCCCACGGCATGCGAGTCGTTCACACCTCGCGGAGCGGCGGCCTGCCGCTGGACGAGCTGCTTGCGACCGCCGACGTCGTCTCGCTGCACCTCCCCTTGTCTGAGGAGACGCGGCACCTGATCGACGAGGCAGCGCTGGCACGGATGAAGCCGACGGCCGTGCTCGTGAACACGAGCCGCGGCCCGATCGTGGACGAGGAAGCGCTCGTCGCCGCGCTGACCGAGGGGACGATCGCCGGTGCCGCCCTCGACGTCTTCGAGCACGAGCCGGAGGTGCATGCCGGCCTGCTCGGCCTCGAGAACGTCGTGCTCGTCCCCCACCTCGGCTCGGCGACGCACGAGACGCGCGAGGCGATGGGGATTCGCTGCGTGGAGGCGCTGCGGGCCGTGCTGCTGGAGGACCGTGTGCCCGCGAACGCGGTTTAGCTGACCGGCGGTCGCAGCTCGCGCCAGGGGCGCGCCTGCTCGAGCTGTGCGGAGACGCGAAAAAGCGTCGCCTCGTCCGCCGGCCGGCCCACGAGCTGAACGCCGACCGGGAGGCCGTCGTCATTCCAGGACAGGGGCACGGAGACCGCCGGCTGGCCGGTGATGTTCGCGACCTGGGTGAACGGCGTGAAGCGGCCCGCGTTACGGAAGGCCTCCCACGGATCCTCGTCGTCGAGGGCGCCGATCGGGACGGGCGGCTGCGCGAGCGTCGGCGTCAGCAGCAGGTCGTAGTCGTCGAAGAAGGCGACGATGCGCCGCGCGACCGCGCGGAGCTCCGCTGTCGCCAGGACGTGCTCGACCGCTGTGGTCTTCTCCGCCGACTCGATCAGGACGCGGTTCATCGGCTCGAACAGGGCCGGATCCTTGCCGTGCAGCGCCGGCCCGACCTGCCAGACCCGCATGAAGAGTGGAAACAACCGGTCGCCGCGCCAGGGCGGCGTCGCCTCCTCGACCGAGTGACCGAGGTCCACGAGCAGCGCCGCCGCGTCCTCGGCCGCGGCGGCGCAGGCAGGATCGACGGGCGCCTCGATCGGGGGCGACTTCGTCAGCGCGATCCGCAGGGGCCCGGGATCGACCCCGACCTCGTCGGCGAACGGCCGCTCGGGCGGCGGAGCCCAGTAGGGGTCGCCGGTCTCGTAGCCGGCCATCACGTCGAGCAGCGCCGCGGCGTCGGCGACCGAACGAGTCAGCGGGCCGCTCGTCGAGAAGCCCTCGAGACCGCCGTACGGGGCCGGCGAGACGCGGCCGCGGGCGGGTTTGATCCCGAAGAGGCCGCAGCAGGACGCAGGGATCCGGATCGAACCGCCGCCGTCGCTGCCGTGTGCGGCGGGCGCGAGGCCGGCGGCGACCGCGGCCGCGGCTCCTCCGCTCGAGCCGCCCGGCGTCCGCGACGTGTCCCACGGGTTCCGGCAAGGGCCGTTCAGCTCCGACTCGGTGACCGCGGTGATTCCGAGCTCGGGCGTGTTCGTCTTGCCGAGGAGGATGAAGCCTGCCTCCTTCAGGCGGCGCACGACCGCGACGTCGAAGTCGGGCACGTAGTCGGCGAAGGCCCGCGAGGAGAAGGTCGTGCGGATCCCCGCCGTCTCGTTCAGATCCTTGATCGGCAGCGGCACACCTCTGAACGGGCCGTCCGGAAGCTCGCCGGCTGCGGCCGCGAGCGCCTCGTCCGCGCAGACGGTGACGTAAGCGTTCAGCTCGGGATCGAGCCGTTCGATCCGTTCCAGGTAGGTCTCGACGAGCTCGACCGGCGAAACCTCGCCGCTGCGGACGAGGGCCGCCTGCTCGGTCGCGGTCAGGAAGGCGAGGCCGTCCACTCCGCTCGCTCCTCGATCGCTACCGCGATCACCGGCCCGGCGGGCGGGCGCTCTCGGTACTGCGGGTACTTGGCGGCGAGCAGCTCCATCGCGCGCCGATCGTCCACGATCCGGGCAGTGCCGCGCAAACGCACCCACCAGAGCCGGGACCAGTCGTCCTCGTAGTGGTCGATCAGCACTTCGACCTGAGGGTTCGCCCGGATGTTGCGCAGCCGCTGGAGCTCGCGGGTCCGCTTCGGCTTCTCGTCCACCGCGGTGTAGAGCGTGTCGCCCTCGAGCGCGAAGCAGATGGGAACGACGTGCGGGCGTCCGTGTGGGTCCAGGGTCGCCAGGCGGGCGACGGGGGCGCGCTCAGGCGACGGCAAGGCCGGGCCGGATGAGCCGCGCCGGCCGCCGCAGGCGGGTCGTGTCCACAGGCGGATTCAGCGGCTCTGCGAGCGGGGGCGCGCCGAACGAGGCGGCAACGCGGTCCGGCGCAGGAACGCCGTACAGGGTCGTGCGCTGCCGCGGCACGCGGCCGGTGGCCCTGATCGCCTCCTCCATCCGCTCGGGCGGAAGCTCCTGGCCGTGGCTCGCGCCCGCCGCCCGCGAGATCGACTCATTCATCAGCGTCCCCCCCAGGTCGTTGACGCCGGCCTGCAACGCTGCCGCAGCGCCGTCGAGCCCGAGCTTCACCCAGGAGGCTTGGATGTTGGTTATCCACGGATGCAAGGTCAGCCGCGCGACGGCATGCACGAGCAGCGCCTCGCGGAACGTCGGGCCCGGCCGCGCCAGCCCTTTCAGGTAGATCGGTGCCTCCATGTGCACGAAGGGCAGCGGGACGAGCTCGGTGAAACCGCCCGTGCGCTGCTGCAGCTCGCGGACACGTAACAGGTGGCGTGCCCAGCTTCGCGGCGTGTCCACGTGTCCGAACATGATCGTCGCGGTCGAGCGGAGGCCGAGCCGGTGGGCCGTCTCGTGCACCTCCAGCCACTGCGCGGTGTTGACCTTGTCCGGGCAGAGCACGCGACGCACCTCGTCGTCGAGGATCTCCGCAGCGGTTCCCGGCAGCGAGGCGAGCCCGACGTCCTTCAGGCGCGAGAGGTAGTCGTCGAGCGGCTCGCCGAGCGTGGCCGCGCCCTGCCAGACCTCCAGCGCCGAGAACGCGTGCACGTGCAGGTCCGGCAGCTCGCGCTTGACCGCCTCGCAGACCTCCGCGTAGTAATCGCCGTCGAACCCCGGGTGGATCCCACCCTGGAGGCAGATCTCGACCGCCCCGCGCTCCCAGGCCTCGTGCGCCCGGCGGACGATCTCCTCGGTCGGGACTACGTACGCGGGGCCGCGCAGGTTCTCGGCCAGCTTCCCCTTCGAGAAGGCGCAGAAGCCGCACTTGAAGTAGCAGACGTTCGTGTAGTTGACGTTGCGCGTGACCACGTAGGTGACCTCATCGCCGTTCACCTCGCGCCGCAGCCGGTCGGCGGCGGCGAAGACACGGTGGAGCTCCTCGCCGCGCGCGGCGAACAGCCGCGCGACCTCGTCCTCGCCGAGCTCGTCCGTGTCAATCGGCAGTACGTCACGAGGTGTGAAAGGAACTGCCGTCTGTGCACCCGCGAACCAGCCGTCCTCGCGGGCGAGGCCGTCCGCGTCGGAGAGATGCCGGGCCGCGGTCAGCACGCGGGGGGCCAGCCAGCGCCCGCTCAGGAACGCGGGGTAGGCCGGGAGGCGCGGCGCGAGCGCGAGCCCGCGCGCCTCGGTCGCCGCCCGCAGCCGCTCGATCTCGGGCCACGGCGCCTCCGGGTTGACGTGGTCGATCGTCACCGGCGAGATCCCGCCCCAGTCGTCGATACCGGCGTCCAGCAGGCGCGGAAACTGGTCGTAGCTGAGGTTCGGCGGCACCTGCACGTGCACGTCCGGGGGCAGGACGAGCCGGGCGGCCGCGGCCGCCCAGAGCAGCTCCTCGAGTGACGGCTCGGAGTGAGAGGCCATCTTCGTGCCCGGCTTCGCCCGGAAGTTCTGGACGATCACCTCCTGGATGTGGCCGTGCTCGCGGTGGAGGTCGCGGATCGCCTCGAGCGCCTCGATCCGCTCGGCCCGCGTCTCGCCGATCCCGATCAGGATCCCGGTCGTGAACGGGATCGCCAGCTCACCGGCAAGCCCGATCGTCTCCAGCCGGGCGGCCGGCCGCTTGTCGGGGGAGCCGAAGTGCGGCCCGCCCCGCTCGGAGAGGCGGTCGGAGACGGTCTCGAGCATGATCCCCTGCGAGGCGGTGACCTCGCGCAGCGCAGCGAGCTCGTCGCGCGTCATCACGCCCGGGTTCGCGTGCGGCAGCAAGCCGGTCTCGTCGAGCACGAGCCGGCACATGCGCACGAGGTACTCGATCGTCGTCTCGCAGCCGAGCGCGGCGAGCTCGTCGCGCGCGACGCGGTAGCGCCGCTCCGGCTTGTCCCCGAGCGTGAACAGGGCCTCGTGGCAGCCGGCGGCGGCGCCGGCCCGCGCGATCCCGAGCACCTCGTCCGGGGTCAGGTACGCGCGCTCGCCGCGCCGAGGCGGGCGCGCGAACGTGCAGTAGTGGCAGACGTCCCGGCAGAGCTTCGTGAGCGGACACGCCCGAGGAGCTCGCGCGGATGCAGGCCGTTTGCCTCTAGGAGGAACCGCCAACGGAACGACGCACGGGCCGCTCGGCCGTGCTGGGCGGCGCGCTGCCGCGTCCTCAGGCGCGCCAATAGCGCTGCTATTGCCGCTCCCTGCTCGAGCGCGTCGTCGCCGTCGTCCGCGAGGCGGGCGTCGAGCGGATCACCGTGGTGACTGCCGAGTCGATGGACGGCTACGACGTCTGGCCGGACCGCGGCCTGGCGTGGAACGACGCGCTCGCAACCGCGAGCGCGGAGGTCGTGACCTCCCCGCTCGTCGCGGTGATCTCGGCCGACCTGCCGCTCGTGCAGCCGGACGAGGTCGAAGAGCTGCTCGAGGCGACGCCTGCGCGAGGCATCGCGATCGCCCGAGCGCTCGACGGGGGCACGAACGCGGTCTCGATGCGCCCTCCGGGCCTCGTCCGCACGCACTTCG
>WNFV01008190.1_pt1 | contig 20417 bp, 16 predicted proteins | sample 5400101 | NCBI WGS metagenome assembly WNFV01 (sample SAMN13153361, study PRJNA577476) | soil metagenome | isolation source: 115 cm soil or saprolite under grassland replicate 1 | place: USA:California | collected 2016-06-15 | reverse complement strand
CACGCCGTTTAGCTTTATCGCTCACATAATCCCCTACTCGGTGCCTTCCACCGCACCGGGTCACCTATGACCAAAGGGAGGTGGCATGAGTCGTCGGTACGAGACGGTCTACATTTTTGATAGCACGCTGGACGAGCCGGCAATCACCGAAAAACTCAATCGTTTTCATGCCCTGCTCACCAAGGATGGAAAGGGCACGCTGTCGAACGTGTCCCATTGGGGCAAGCGGACGATGGCGTACAAAGTCAAGAAGAAAGACACCGGCTATTACGTCGTCGCCGAGTTCTCGGCGGCGGGTGATCTGCTGCCCGAGTACGAGCGCGCCGTGAAGCTCGATGAAGGCGTGCTGCGGTACATATGCGTCGAGGCCGCCAAGGAGCAGCCGAAGCCGGTGGTGGCTGCCCCCGTCGCTCCCGAAGAAGAAGAGCTGGAAGAGGAGGAAGCGTGAGACGTCCCGCCAAAACCTGTCCGGTATGCGAATCCGGCGCGCGCGTGCTCGACTACAAGGATGACCGCACGTTGAGCCGCTTTCTCACGGAACGTGGGAAGATTTTGCCGAGCCGCCTGTCCGGGATGTGCGCGCGCCACCAGCGACAGCTCGCCACCGCGATCAAGCGCGCGCGGCAGCTGGCGCTGCTTCCTTATATCAAGGGTCACACCGCATAGCTACGAAACAGTCGTGGTGGCGCCTACTGCTGGCGCTCACAGCGTTCATGCTGTGGGCGCACCCCAGCTTGGTGGGGTTGCCGTGCGCCGTGCTGCTGATCCTCGCGCCCGGCGGAAGCTCCACCTGGCGTCAGCCGATCGCGGCGATGATCGGGGCGGTGAGTCTGGCGCTGCTCGTCGTCAGCGGCGGGAGCGGCAGCCGCCTGGCGGCCGCGCAGAGCGCCTACATCGTGCTCGCGAGCGCGGCGTTCGTGTCCTTCGTGCTGCTCGAGCCCGCGCCGATCCTGCGCCAGGCCTTCCGGGCGATCGGGGCGGCCGGCCTCGCGTCGGTGGTGCTGATTCAGGCGATCTGGGGATCCGAGGCGTGGGGTGCGCTGGGATGGGAAGCGACCCGGCAGGCGAGCATCACGATGCGAACAATCGTGGAGGTCGCCCCCGATGCGTTCCCGATTTACGAGCCGATGGTGCGCTTCGTCAGTCTCACCTGGCCCGGCATGCTCGCGCTGCAAACACTCGCGGGGCTGGCGCTGGCGTGGCAGCTGTACCGCCGCGTCGCCGCGCTTGCATCGACGGAGAGCGCGCCTCCGACACGCTTCAGGGATTTTTACATGGGCGACGGGTGGGTGTGGGGTATCGTCGCGTGGCTGGGTGTCTTGATTCTGCCGGTGTCGAGCTTCGTACAGGTGGCGGGTACGAACCTGGGACTCGTGGCGAGTACGCTGTACGTGCTGCGCGGCGCCGCGATCGTCGTGACGTTTGCCGAGGCGTTCGGCATCTCGGCGCTGACGCTGGTGATCGTCGCCGCCGTGGCGGCGGCGCTCGCCGTGCCGTTGGTGTTCGTGCTCCCGGGCCTGTGTACGCTCGGCATCACCGATACGTGGTACCAATACCGGCGCCGCCTGGCGGAAGCGCGCGAGCGGCAGCGGTCCAATACAACTTGAGGGCTCAAGTGATGGAAATCATTCTCCGGGCGGACGTGCAGCATCTGGGCAAGATCGGCGAGGTCGTGAAGGTGAAGGACGGCTACGCCCGCAACTACCTCCTGCCCCAAGGGCTCGCCTATCCGGCGACCGAGGCGAACAAGAAGAAGATCACCTACGAAGGCGAACGCCTGGTGAAGCAACAGGCCGCCGAGAAATCGGCCGCGGAGACGGAAGCCACGCGGCTCGCCGAGGTCCACCTCACCTTTGAGGTGAAGGTCGGTGAAGAGGAGAAGCTGTACGGCTCCGTCACCTCGAGCGACATCCAGCGCAAGCTCGGGGAGCTGGGCATCCAAGTCGACAAACGGAAGATCGATCTCGCGGAGCCGATCCGCGAGCTGGGAGAATACAACGTCGGGATCAAGATCCATCCCGAAGTGCGGCCCGAAGTGCGCGTCACCGTGGTGAAGGAGTGATCGCCGTCTATCAGAATGAAGACTGAGATCTCACAAGTTGTGGACGCCTTGGTGGACCGCAAGGCGGTAGATCCGGTAGTTTTGGACCTGCGCGGGTTGTGCACAGCCACGGACTACTTCGTGATCGTTTCTGGAACGTCGAACGCTCATGTACGGGGAATGGCGGAGCATCTCGTTACGGCACTCGCGCCGGCGGGGCTCGAGCCCCATCATGTGGAAGGACTGGCACAGGGGCGCTGGGTATTGCTCGACTATGTGGACTTCGTGGTGCATGTATTTCATCCCGAGCTGCGTGACTTTTACCAGCTCGAACGGCTGTGGGGAGATGCTCCCGTTGTGGCTGCAGGCGATTCATCGGGGAGCGCGAAAGGCTAGGCAGGCATGCGACGTACCGTGACTCGTCTGATTGTCGTGCTGGGACTCAGCATCCTCGCAACGCCCGCGGCCGCCCAGTACTTCGGTCAGAACAAAGTGCAGTACCGCAGCTTCAACTTTCAGTCGATTCGGACCGAACACTTCGACATCTACTACTATCCCGATGAGCGCGGCGGTGCGCTGGATGCCGCGCGCATGGCCGAGCGCGCGTACGCCCGCCTGTCGCGCATCCTCCATCATCAGTTCCAGAGCCGCAAGCCGATCATCCTGTACGCCTCGCAATCCGATTTCCAGCAGACGAACGTCGTCGATGCCACGGGCGAAGGACTCGGCGGCGTCACGGAGTTCTTCAAGCACCGCGCCGTACTGCCCTTCACCGGCTCGTACGCGGAGTTCGAGCACGTGCTGCAGCACGAGATGGTGCACCAGTTCCAGTACGACGTGTACAGCCGCGGCCGTCCCGGCGCCGGCGTGCAGACGCTGGTGGCGGTCAATCCACCGCTCTGGTTCATGGAAGGAATGGCCGAGTACCTGTCACGCGGACCGATCGACCCGGAAACGGCGATGTGGGTGCGCGACGCGGCGCTCGAGGGCCATCTCCCCTCGATCGAGGAGATGACGAACGATCCGTACATCTTTCCCTACCGGTACGGACACGCGCTGTGGGCGTATATCGGCGAGAAGTGGGGCGATGAGGTGATCGGGGAGATCCTCCAGAGCTCGGCGACGTCCGGACTCGAGGCCGCTTTCAAGCGGGCGCTGGGGCGCTCGCTCGAGGATCTCTCGAACGACTGGCGCGACGCGATCCAGACGACGTTCCTGCCGCAGCTGGGCGATCACTATCGCGCGCGCCGCATCGCGCAGCCGACGTTGACGCGGCGGCGCTCGCGCGGGCGCATCTTCCTCGCCCCGGCCCTGACGCCGGACGGCAAGAACATCGCGTTCTTCGGAGACCAGGGCGGTTTCTTCGTCGATCTCTGGCTGGCGGATGGCGAGACGGGGCGCGTGAAACGCCGCCTCGTGAAATCGACGCAAAACAACAACTACGAGAGCCTGCGCTTCATCAATTCGGCGGGCGCGTTTTCTCCAGACGGGCGCTACTTCGCGATCGCCGCCAAGCGCAAGGACCGCGACGACCTGGTGATTCTCGACGTGAAGCGCGGCCGGGAAGAGCGTCGCATCCACGTCGGCCTCAACGGGCTGCAGACGCCGCAGTGGTCGCCCGACGGGCAGCAGCTCGTCTTCACCGGATTCAGCAACGGGTTCACCGATCTCTACGCGATCAATCGCGATGGGACCGGACTGCGGCGGCTCACCAACGACAAGTTTGCCGATCTCCATCCGGCGTGGTCGCCCGACGGCAAGACCATCGCGTTCGTGACAGACCGGGGCGGTGAGACGGATTTCGATCTGCTGCGCTTCGGGAATCTCCGGATCGCGCTGCTCCACCTCGAGACCGGCGCCATCGACCTGCTCGGGAACATGGACATCGGGAAGAACATCAATCCCCAGTGGGCCCCCGACGGCCGTTCGCTGGCGTTCGTCTCCGACCGCACCGGAATCAACAACGTCTTCCTGTACGACATGATCGACGGTCAGATCTATCAGCTCACGAACATGTTCACGGGGGTCCAGGGCATCACGCCGCTGTCGCCCGTGCTGACGTGGGCGCCGCAGGCCGACCGCATGGCATTCGTCTACTACGAGGACGGCCAGTACAGCGTGTACTCGCTGGAGAATCCGCGGTCGCTGCGCCGCTCGCCCTATCGCGGCCCCAGCGCGCAGCCGGTCGTGACGTTGTTGCAGGCGGAAGCTCCGCGGCTGGTAAACACGGCCGCCACGACCACCGCGCTGGGCGGCACGGGGGCAGCATCGACGCTGCCCACGACGCCCGCGGCGGCTTCGATTTATCGGTCGACGGCCGGATTCCGCCCATCGGCCCTGCCCCAGCCCGCGGAATCGGCGGCGGCGCGTCCGCCCGTGACCGTTCGCGCGTTGCTCGACTCCGTGACGCTCGCGCTGCCCGATACGAACGAATTCACGTTCCGGCCCTACAAAGTGCGGTTTACTGCCGACTACATCGCGCGTCCGACCGTGGGCTACCAGCGAGACAACTTCGGCCGCGGTGTGTTCGGCGGTACGGCAGTCGCGCTCTCGGACATCCTGGGAAATCACACGGTGGTGCTCGCCGGGTCGATCAACGGTCGCATCGCCGAAGCGCAGTTCCTCGGTCTCTACGTCAACCAGTCGCATCGTCTGAATTGGGCGAGCGGGTTCTCACAGGATCCGCTGTACTTCTACGGCGGCAGCGACTGGACGCGCACTGAAGATCCGCGCCGCCCCGGCGACAGCGTCGACGTGTTCTCGAGCAGAATTCGACGCTTCGTCGTGCGCGATCTGTTTGCCGAATCGTCGTACCCGTTCAGCCGCTTCAACCGCATCGAGCTGGGCGTCCACGCGGTCAACATCGCGGAGGCCAGTCTGGATCTGCAGACGTTCTACGACGCGAACGGCCCGTTCGATCAGCGGCTCGTGCAGGGTGGCGGTCCGTCCGCGACGTTCGTACAACCATCGATGGCGCACGTACACGACAACACGCTGTTCGGCTACGTCGGGCCGTTCGCGGGGTCTCGCTCGCGATTCTCCATCTCTCCGGCATTCGGCAGCTGGCAGTTCACAGCCGGGCAGGTCGATTACCGGCGGTACATCTTCTTTCGGCCGTTTACGATCGCCGTTCGCGGCTTGATGTTCGGACGCTTCGGGCGTGATGCCGACCGCTTCCCGGTATTCCTCGGCAGCACCGAGTTGATCCGGGGGTATACATCCGGTTCGTTCCGCAATCACGAGTGCGTCGCCAACCTCCAGTCGAACTCCCAAACCGGATGCGCCCAGCTCGATCAGTTGATCGGATCGAAGATCGCGGTCGGCAACGTGGAGTTGCGCTTCCCGCTGACGCGCAGTCTGGTGCTCGGCTTCCTGCCGGTAGGCTTTCCACCAATTGAAGGCGCGCTGTTCTACGACATCGGGATCGCGTGGGATGACTCGAGCACGGTGAAGTGGAACCGCAAATCGACTGAGGACCCGGTGTTGGTTCGGACGCCGTTGCGAAGCTGGGGCGCCTCGATCCGCGCCAACGTTTTCGGGTTGCTGATCATGCGTTTCGACTACACCAAGCCGATGAACCGGCAGCTCAAGCGCTCGTATTGGACCATCAGTTTAGGTCCGACGTTCTAACTCCGCTTCAATAAAACAGTTGCAATGGCCTCGCCGGTTGTCTATTTTGTCGGCGAGGCCATTTGCCTATCTCACGCTTCCTTCTATTCGCATCGCTCACGCTCTGGGGCTGTGGACCACGAGCGCCGGCAGCTGGATCGTCTCAACAGCAATCGCCGCAGCGAGTTAGCCAGCTCCAGATCCTGGCGCGCTCGCCCGGCGTCGCCATTCGACTGCCCGCCAAGGGCGGCACCCCGCAGCTCTATCGGTTGCCCCGGCTCACCGCGGTCGACGGAGTGCTGAAAGGCAAACTGCCGCCGATCGAGCGGGTCATCGGCCTCGATCCCGAGTCCGAGTTCCTGTTTGTAACGACCGCCAAACGCGAGCTGCTCGCCCTGGATCTTGGCAGCGGTCGCGTGGACACCGTGGGGACAAACATCCGGCAGGCCGCGCTCGGTCCGGACGGGACGCTCTACGCCGTCGATACGACGCGGCGTGTGATCTCGCTTTCGCGCCGAACGCGATTTACCTGGCCGCAGGTGCTCACGGCGCTGCCGCAGGATCTGTTCGGCGCGGCCGATCAGCATTTGGTCGGCGTGATTCCGCAAGATCGATTGCTGGTCGCCGCGGCCGACCAACCGGCCACTGTGCGGCCCATCGCCGCCGGTGGGGACGTCACCGCGACCCGCTGGGGCGACCTCGTCGCCGTCGCGAGCGAGTCGGGCGTGACGTTCTATGATCCGCTCGGCCGGCGCGATCCGGCGTTCGTGCGGCTCAGCGACGTGCCGCGCGCGCTCGCGTTCTCACCATCCGGCCACCGGATCTATGTCGCCCGGCGCAACGTGCCCGGACTCGCCGTCGTCGATCGCTACGAGAAAAAAGAGCTCGACGGCGTGGCACTGCCCGGTCCCGTCGCCGCGCTCCGTCTTGATCCGCTCGGCCGCTGGCTGCTGGCTCGCCCTGCCGTCGGTGATTCGGCGTGGATCGTCGATCTGCCGATCAAACGGCATACCGGCATCGTGCCCACCGAATGGAAGTCCGACTTGCCGGCGATCTCCCCGGACGGGATGCTGATCTACCGGCGCGGCCAGGATGTGGTGTCCGCAGGACCCGATTCCCTGACCGGGATCGGCAAAGTGACGGGCGGCGCATCCGATACCTGGGTGCTCACCACATGGCTGCCTCGCGGCGTGCCGTCGAGTACCGTGAGCTCCACGACATCCGACAGCGCGGGCGTGGGCGCGGAAGGCCCGCTGTACGTGCAAGTGTCGACGTCGCAGAACCCGGAGTGGTCGGGGCATCTCGCCGACGATCTCACGCGCGCCGGATTAGCCGCGCGCGTCCTGCCGCCGCAGCACCCCGACGACGGGTATCGCGTCGTGCTCGGCCCCTACGCCACGCGGGCGCAGGCAGAAGCCACGGGACGACGTCTGGGCCGACCCTTCTGGATCTATCAGCCCGGACAGTGACGAGCGCCCGGCAGTTGCCGCTCTCGCGGCTCGGTCATCTGGTTCCGCCGCTCGTCGACAACGCGGCATTGGTCGCGCTCGTAGCCGTTACGAACGATCCTCCCTGGGCGGCGAAGGCCGCGTGGGACATCGCGCGCATCGCCGCGCGCGACGGCCGGCGCGTCGCGCTCGTGGATCTATGCCTTGAGCATCCCGCGCTGCACGAGACGGTCGGGCTGCACGCGACGGAAGGAATTGTCGACGCGTTCGAATACGGTGTCTCGCTCAACAAGGCGGCGCATGAAGTGACGGGCGTATTCATTATCCCCGCCGGGTCCGAGACCGCACATCCGGCAGAGGTCTATGCGCACCCCCGGTGGCCCAAGTTGCAGGCGGGGTTCCGTTCCGAGGGGGCGTTGCTCCTCGCGCTGTTGCCGCTCACCGGACTCGCGCAGTTCTCGGCCGTGCCTGACGGCGCGCTCGTGCTCGCGCCCGAGGGGGTAGGTCCCGAGTTTGGGTTGCCGCAGGACGTGCCGTTGCTGGGGGTGGTCCGCGATCGGTGGCTGCCCTCGGGTCCGCGGGTGTCAGCGCCGGCGATGACGGTGCCGGTTGCGGACGAACCGCGCCCCGGTGTGCGACTGGCGCTTACCGCGCTGGTGGTGGCGGCTCTGGCGGTCGGAGGATGGGCGCTGCTCGCACGAGCGCGCGAGTCGCTCGTCGCGCCGCCCGCCCCGCCCGCCCCGCCCGCCCCGCCCGCCCAGCCTGTCGCCCCGCCGACTTCCTCAACAACCTCGACAACCTCCACCGCCTCGACCAAGGCTCCCCCGAAGCCGGTCGCCGTCCCACACGATACGCTCGGCTGGACCATCCAGCTCGCGGCGTACGCCTCACTCGACAAGGCGCTGGCGCATGCCGATCGGCTCGCGGCGGATGCAGGTGTACCGGCGCTCGTGACGCCGGTCCCGCAGAGCGGCAGCGGACCCGTCTGGTATCGGGTACTCGCGGGCTCGTACGCGACACGCAGCGCGGCCGGCAGCGCGCGGGCGGATCTGTGGCATCGCGGGATCGCATCCGAAGGCGTCGGTGATTTGCTGCTCGCGCCGTATTCGTATCACGCCCCGGCGGGCGCGTCGCTCGATACGTTGCGGCGCCGGGGCCTTCCCGCCGTACGCTGGTCCAACGGCGTGATCCTGCTTGGCGCGTTCGTATCACCGGAACAGGCAGCGTATACCCAAACCGCCCTCAAGCGCGCCGGCGTGCGCGCGAACCTACTCCCTCGCATGGGGAAACCATGAGACTGAGCAGGCTCGAGCTCTCCGGATTCAAGTCTTTCGCCGGCTCGGTGGAGCTGCCCTTCGATCAAGGCGTGACCGCGATCGTCGGACCGAACGGCTGCGGCAAGTCCAACATCTCCGACGCGGTGCGCTGGGTGCTCGGCGAGCAGTCGCCCCGCCTGCTGCGCGGCGGAAAAATGGAAGACGTGATCTTCCAGGGCTCGACCGGCCGCCGGCCCGTGAACGTGGCGGAAGTCTCGCTGGTCTTCGACAACTCCGACGGCAGCCTCCCGCTCGCGTATCAGGAAGTCGTCGTCACGCGTCGCCTGTCGCGTTCCGGACAGAGCGATTACCTGTTGAATCGCTCGCCGGTACGGCTGCGCGACATCCAGGACATGCTCCGCGGCACCGGCCTCGGCGCGGACGCCGCGGTCGTCATGGAAGCGAAGATGATCGAGGCGCTGTTGTCCGAAAAAGCCGAGGAGCGGCGGGCGCTGTTTGAGGAAGCGGCGGGAATCGGGCTGTATCGCGACCGCAAGAAGAGCACGGAGCGGCGACTCGAGGAGACGGCGGTCGATCTCGCCCGGCTCGAGGACCTGATCGCCGAGGTGCAGACCCAGGTCCGCAGCCTCGCGCGCCAGCGCGGCCGCGCCGAGCGCTACGGCAAGATGATTGAAGAGCGTTTTGGGATCGCCATGACGCTGGTGCGCCGGGAGATCGAGGACTTCGATCTGTCACTCGGCGCGCTCGGAGTCCGTGCGCGCGAGCTGGCCGAGCAGCTTCCCGCGGCCCGCACGCGACTCGAGGATGCCGAGCATCAGCGCGAAGCGCGGGTCCAGGCCCGGCACACGACCGAAGCGCGGCGCACCGAAGTCGAGCGCCGGTTCGGGGACGTCAAGCTCGAAGTGGGACGGCTCGAGAGCGACATCGCTCTCGCGGCCGAACGGCTGAGCAACGCGAGCCAGCGGCGCCAGACCGCCGCCGAGGAGCGCATCCAGGCCGAGCGCCGGGCGGCACAGACCGAGCGCGAGCACCAGGCCGCGGCCGCGGAGCGCGCTGCCGCCGAGCGTGATCTCACCGCTGTGCATTTGGCGCTGGGCGCGCGGACTGGCGAAGAGGACAACGTCCGCGGCCGGCTCACGGCGGAGCGGCTCGCGGTGCGCGAGCTCGAGGAGGCGCTGCAGCGCCGTGCCGAGTCCGCGCGGGCGCTGGAAATCGAGGGCGGCGCGTTGGACCGCGAGCGGAGCGAGCTGCGCGAGCAGCTCGCGCTCGTGGCCGAAGAACGCCGGGCGCGCGACGCCGCCGCCGAGGCCGCCGCCGGCGACGCGGCGGCGGCCGTGCAGCGCGTCAATCGCGATGCGCAGGCAGCAGTTCGGGCGGTGGAAGCATTGCAACATGCACGTCGGCACATCGGCACGCTGCATGAACAGGAGATGGGAGCCCGATCTGCCCGGCGTCAGGCGGAAGCCGCGTTGGCGCAGCTCGAGGCACGGCGGGATGCGCTCACCGAGCTTGACCGCGAGCACGTCGGTCTGGCGCCCGCCGCACAGGCACTGCTGAAAGCCCGGCTTCCGGGTGTTCTGGGGCCGCTCGCTGATTTCGTCCGCACGAGCCGGCGCGACGCCGAGCTGGCCGAGCGTCTGCTGGGCGAATGGCTGCATGCGGTCCTCGTCAAAGATGCGACGGTCATCGAGGCGATCAGCGCCTGGCACGCAGAGACGCAACCGGGCCCGCTGGTGCTCCTGCCCTGCGTCCCGGGGCCTCGGCTCGGGGCCGACGGCCACCCGCTCAAGGACGACCTCCGCGTGGACGGTCCCGCGGCGGCCTGGGTTCGCGCGTTGCTCGCCGGCCACGAGGTAATCGGCGCCGGCGCGCTGCGCCGCGCGAATGGTGCGGTGTTCCTCGACAGCGGTTCGCCGGCCGCCGGACCGCTGCAGCGGCGCGCCGAGCTCGAGGCGCTGGAGAAGGACGTGCGAGAGGCGACGACGAATCTCAATCGCGCGCGCGCGACTGAAGAGTCCACGGTCAAGGAGCTCGCGGCCGCTGAAGCCGCGCTGACTGTAGCCGGTCAGGGCGCCGAGCAGGCACGTCGCGTCGAGCTCGAGGCCGGCGCGGAAAAGGGCGAAGCGGATCGCGGTCTGATTCACGCCCGCCGCGAGGCGGAGGAAGCCGCCACGCAGGTCGAGCGGTTGACCAAGCGGCTGGTGGAAGTCGAAGCGCGGCTCGGCGCGCTGCACGTCGAGCTCCAGGAGCAGGACGTCGAGCGCTTGCGCTCCACCGAAGAGCTCAGTGCCGAGCGCGCCGTGCTGACCGACCTCGAGGCGCAGCAGGAAGCTGCGCGCGAGCAGCGGGTGCGCTGGCAGGTGGAAGCCGCTCAGGTGGAGGCGCGGCTCGCCGCGGCGTCAGAGCGCGCCGGCCGCGCCTCGGACGACACGAAAGCGTCGAAAGACCAGGCCGGGGCGCGCGCCGAGGAAATCGCGCGCATCGAGCACGAGACGGCGTCACTCACGACCCAGCGCGCGCAGTGGGAGGATACGTTGCAGGAGCGCCGTCTGGCAGTGACGGAGCTCGACACCGCCGCGAAGGACGCCGAAGCGCAGGTGGGTATGGTCGACGCCGACGTCGGCCAGGCGGAAGGCGCGCTCGATCAGGCGCGCAAGGCGCTGGCCGCCCTGGGCGAAGAAGAGCACCGGTTGCAGCTCGAGCGCACGGAGATCGAAGGCCGCAAACGCGGGCTCGTCGAGCGCGTCGAGACCGAGTGGCGCAAGCCGCTCGACAAGTTGCTGGCCGATTCACCGGAGGTGGAAGGCGACCTCGAGTGGCTGCGAGAGGAAAACGACCGGCTGCGTGGCGCCATCGACGCCGTTGGACCGGTGAACGCACTCGCCGTCGAAGAGCACGCCGAAGAAACAAAGCGTCTCGATTTTCTGCAGACACAGCGCGACGATCTCGTCACCGCCCGCAACTCGCTGCAACAGGCGGCGCGGGAGATCGATCAGACCGCCAAGACCTTGTTCCTCGAGTCCTTCTCGAAAGTGCGGGAGCACTTCCGGTCGGTGTTCCAGACACTGTTCGGCGGCGGTGAATGCGACGTGCGCCTGGCGAGCGAGGACGAGCCGCTGGAGAGTGAGATCGAGATCCACGCCGCGCCGCGGGGCAAACGCACCCAGCGGATCCACCTGCTCTCCTCGGGCGAACGCACGCTGGTCGCCGTGTCGCTGTTGTTCGCGATTTTCCTGGCTAAGCCGAGCCCGTTCTGCCTGCTCGATGAGGTGGACGCGCCGCTCGACGACGCGAACGTGGGCCGCTACGTCCGCCTCCTGGCGGAATTCAAGGATCAGACACAGTTCATCGTGATCACGCACAGGCTGGGCCAAATGGAGCCGGTTTAGGGATCGATTTACCCTTCCCCCGTCCCCCTTTCCCCTTCCCCGTTTTGATGCGGCGGTTCATCTGGCTCGTCTTCCTGCCTGCTGGGTTGGCAGCGCAGCGGCCCGCCGCTTCCCCGGTCTTGCCGCGTCTCCTCGCTCGCGTGCAAGACACCACTGTTTCGGTCTGGTTGTTCGCGCGGCCGACCGCTTCCCTCGAAGCGATTAGCGAGCGAGCGACCGCCGTTGGGGCGCGGGTGCGGGCCCGCACCCGCTGGCTGCACGCCGTCAGCGCCGATGTGCCCACGGCTGCGCTGCGGCAGCTGCTGCAGGACCGCGACCTGCGACGGATCCAGCCGTTGGGCCGCTTCAAGCTCCGACACCCGAACCCCGTCTCCCGCAGTATCACCGCACCCGCGCTAGTCCCGGGCGACACCTGCGGCTTCACCTCGGGCGACGATCCGGTTCTGGGTCCATCGGAAATGCCGTACCGCCAGCTCCATCTCCGGCCGCTCACCGATCAGGGGATCAATGGGACGGGGGTCCGGATCGGGATCTTCGATACCGGCTTCGATACGGCCAACCCGGCGTTCAGCGGCATCACGATCACCGCGCAGCACGACTTCGTGTTCAATGACGATGTCGTGCGGAACGAGCCCGCGGATGTCGCCGGGGCCCAGTCCCACGGCACCTCTACCTGGTCTCTGTTCGCGGGCGAAGTCGCGGGACGGCTGCATGGCATCGCGCGCGGCGCGAGCTTCCTGCTCGCCAAAACCGAGGACGTCCGCAGCGAGACACGGGTCGAGGAGGACAACTACGTTGCCGCGTTCGAGTGGGCCGACTCGATCGGGGTCGACATCGTCTCCTCGAGCCTCGGGTACCTGAGCTTCGACAACGGCTTCAGCTACACACCGTCACAGTTGAATGGTGATGTCGCGGTCACGACCGTCGCCGCCGACATGGCCGTGCAGCGTGGCATTTTGGTTGTCACCGCCGCCGGCAACGACGGACCGTTCTCGCGAACGCTCTCGACTCCGGCCGATGCCGATTCCGTCCTCACGATCGGCGCGGAAGATTCGCTGGGAACGATCGCGATCTTTTCTTCCCGCGGTCCGACGGCCGACGGACGCATCAAGCCGGACTTCACCGCGCCGGGCGTCGCCGTCTGTGTGCTCACGGGAATCGATCATGTCGGGCGCGAGGACGGCACGTCGTTCGCCACACCCCTGCTCGCCGCGAGCGCGGCGCTCGTGAAACAGATGCATCCCTCGCTGCTCCCCATGGAGCTGCGCGCCGCGTTCCGGAGCACGGCCACGAAGCGCGCCGCGCCCGACACGATCTATGGCTGGGGCCGCCCTGACGTCGCGGCGGCGGCAGTTTTCCCGAGCGGCGTCACACCACTCGGCCCGCTGCCCGCCACCGGTCCGTTGACGACGATCACGCCGACGTTCTTGTGGACGGTGGGAACGGTGCCGTCGTTCGCCACCCCGGTGACGTACCGGCTGCGGATCGGTCGCGACGCATCGCTGGCGGCCCCCGTCATCGACAGGCTCACCACAGCACAGACATTCGTGAATCTCCAGGCGCTCAAGGCGGGGAATCTGTTCTGGCAGGTGGATGCGACGGCGGCGAGCGGTGAGACCGGGACGAGCGGCGTGATTGGCCCAGTCGCCGTCCCTGCCTGGGCGACGCTCACGTCGCTCAGCAACCCCGCGGGGATGGTCATCGATACGGCCCAGCCGACGTTCACCTGGAAGCGGGTTGGCGTGTCGTCGCCTCCAGGACCGCTGACGTACGACTTGCAGGTCCAGCGTGCAGCGACCGGCGTCATCGATTTCACGTTCCCCGGTCTCACCGATACGACCTTCGATCTCTCGCAGCCCCTCGAGCGCAATACCGCGTACCGCTGGCTGCTCGTGGTGCACGCCGGGGCCGATACCAGCATCATCCGAAGCCAGGGGTCGTTTCTCATCGTAGATCTCGGCATGCCGACGTCCACGCTGCTGTATCAGAATTTCCCGAACCCCTTCCCTGCCGTGGGCCGGGACTCCACGTGCCTGTGGTTCGACCTGGCAATCGCCGGAAACATCCAGCTCGACATCCTGGACCTGCGCGGCAATCGCGTGCGCCGTTTCGTCCCTGGCCCTGATTTTCCGGGCGTTTTGGGCCCCGGACGCTACGGCCGCGGCTCGGGGGGAGGCGGCATCTGTGATCCGCGGCTGATGTGGGATGGCCGCACCGATGATGGGCACCCGTTGCCGGCCGGCGTGTATCTCGCCAAGCTCAAGGCGCCGGGTTTGCTCGTGTTCAAGCGGATCGTCTTTCGCGGAAAGTGAGTATGGAACTCGTTACCGTCGGCACAGGCACAGTCGCACCGTCTGCCCGCCGCACCGCCGCCTGCCACTGGGTCCAGCGCGGCGATCTCCACATCCTGCTCGACTGCGGCGCCGGTTCGCTGCACCGGCTGGCCGAGTTCGGGCTGCCCTGGCATCAGGTGTCGCACGTCATCCTGACGCACTTCCATCCCGACCACTGGGGTGAGCTGCCGATGCTCGTGTACGCGCTGAAGTACACGACCGATCCGCCGCGCCGCGAGCCCTTCGTGATCCTCGGCCCGCCGGGAGTCGTGCAGCTGCTGCGCACGCTGGCCGAAGGGTACGGCGAGTGGCTGCTCGATCCCGGATTCCCCATCGGCATTCTGGATGTCCGCGACGGTGAGCCGTTCCCGTTGAACGCCGACGTGAGCCTCGAGACCTTCCCTGTGCCGCATACCACGGAGAGCGTGGCCGTCTCGCTCGTCGCGCCGGAGGGCCGCCTCGTCTACACCGGCGATACCGGGCCGAGCAGCGAGCTGGCGCGCTGGGCGACCGGATGCGACCTGCTGCTCGCGGAATGCTCGCTGCCCGAGTCGATGGCCATGGACACCCACCTCACGCCCGAACGCGCCGGCGAGCTCGCCAAAGAGGCGGCGGCAAAGCGACTAGTCTTGACGCACTTCTATCCTCCGGTAGAGACTTCGGACCCGGCAAAACTTGCCGGTAGCCGCTTTGGCGGACCGGTATCCGCGGCGAAAGACGGCGATCGCTTCACTATTGGAGACGGGAGACGCGAGTCGTGCTGATCGTGATGCGGCATGGAGCCACGCCCGATGAAGTCCAGAAAGTCATCTCCGTCATCGAGGAGATGGGCTATCAGGCGCAGCCCATGCCCGGCAATCAGCGCACCGCCGTAGGACTCGTCGGCAATGACGGACGCGTCGACGCGTCGCGGCTCGAAGGCCTGCCGGGCGTGCACGAAGTCATTCACGTCTCCCAGCCGTACAAGCAGGTGAGTCGGGAGTGGAAGGCCGATCCTACCATCGTCCGGTTGCCTGGAGGAGTCGCCTTCGGCGGCACGGAGGTCGTCGCGATCGCGGGCCCCTGCTCGGTCGAAACCGAGCGCCAGATCATCGAGGCGGCGCGCCAGGTGAAGGACGCGGGAGCGGTCGTCCTCCGCGGCGGCGCCTGGAAACCGCGCAGCTCCCCCTACTCCTTCCAGGGACTCGGCAAACCGGGGCTGCGGCTCCTCGCCAAAGCGCGCGAAGAAACCGGCCTTCTGATCTGTACCGAGGCAATGGACGAGACCGGCCTCGGCTGGGTCTCCGAGGTGGCCGACATCGTGCAGCTCGGCGCCCGCAACATGCAGAACTTCTCGCTGCTCAAGGTCGCCGGCCGCTGCGGCAAGCCGGTGCTGCTCAAACGGGGGATCAGCGCGACCGTGCAGGAGCTGCTGCTCTCGGCGGAGTATCTGCTGGCCGAAGGCAACCACGACGTCATTTTGTGCGAGCGCGGCGTCCGCAGCTTCGACACCGCGACGCGCAATCTTTTCGATCTGACGGCCATCCCGGTCGTCCACAAGCTGTCGCATCTGCCGATCATCGCCGACCCGTCGCACGGCACCGGCCTACGCGACAAGGTGATCCCGATGGCGCGCGCGGCGATCGCCGCCGGCGCCGACGGCATCATGGTCGAAGTCCATCCAAATCCCGAAGAAGCGCTGTCGGACGGCGCACAGTCGCTCTTCCCGGATCAGTTTGCGCAGCTGATGCGTGAAGTCCGAATCATCGCCGAAGCCATTGGGCGACGGGTGGCGGAGCCGGCCGCGGTGGGCGCCTGATGGGCGGATCGGCGGATTGGCGGATCGTCGGATCGATGGTGTCTATGTTCATGCTTCCATCCGCCCATCCGCCCATCCGCCCATCCGCCCAGGATCCCACGCCGATCCTCGACCGGGCGACCAGCTCCTTCGACACAGTCCGCACCCTCGCGGCCGACTTCGTGCAAATCGTCGACAACCCGATGCTCGGCGATCCGGACACGACGCGTGGCCGGCTGTTCCAGCGGCGGCCCAACTACTTTGCGATGCGATTCAGCGAGCCCAAGAACGACCGCATCGTCGCCGACGGCCGCCGTCTGTGGCTCTATACGCCGAGCACCACGCCCGGTCAGGTGATTCGCTCGACGATTCCGGGCACGGGAACGACCGGCCCCAATCTCATCGGGCAATTCGTCGAGCACCCGCGCGAGCGCTACACCGCGCGGTACGTGCGGGCCGATTCCGTCGACGGCGTCCCGGTGGACGTCATCGCGCTGACGCCACGGAAGGGGACGGGGGCGGGAGCCACCGATCTGCCCTACACCGACGCGACGGTCTGGATCGCGAAACAGGATGGATTGATACGGCGGATCGACATCGTCGAAAATTCGGGCCAGCACCGCACGATCGCCCTGCAGCATCTCACGGTGAACGGGGCGATCGCCCCTCGGGAGTTTAGATTTTCCCCGACTTCCGGAGTACGGGTGGTCGATCAGTAGCCAGCGCTTCGGCGACCTTCTCGGCAGTCTGTTCGTCCATCCCCGTCTTCTGTGCCAGCTCGAGCGCCGCGCGTCCGAGCGCGCGGTACAACTTCGCATCGTCGACCGCCAGCGATTCGAGGTGACGCACGATCGTCGCGGTGTCGCCGCGGACGAGCGGGCCCGTGAGCGCCTCGCGCGGCTCGTGGCGGCTCAGGTTTTCGAACGTTCCTTCCACCAGCGGCCGCAGCGCCGCCCACGCATCGGCATCGGACAATCCCGCGTGGCGTAACAAGCGCTGCGCGACGGCCTCCACCACCACCAGATAGTTCGAGGCGAACACCGCGCCCGCATGGTAGATCGCCTTCGACTTGGTCGCGATCCGGAACGGGCGCATTCCCAGGTCCTGCGCGATGCGCTCGCCTGCTTCGATCGCGCGCGGCATGCCTTCGACGGCGGCCCAGGCGCCTTTGAGACGCCCCGGCGTCAACTCCGGTTCGACGATCGTCTGCAGGGGATGAAAAGAGCCAAGTGCCGCGCGGGTGGTGACGAGAGGGCCGAGCGCCTCTTGTCCCTGAACCCCGGATAGATGAAGGACGACGTGGCGCTCGGTAATGGCGCGCGCCTTCGCCAGGGACGTCGCCAGCGGCGTGATGGCATCGTCCCGCACGGTGAGGATCACGGTGTCGACGTCGGCGATCCACGGCGGCGGCTTGCCGCCGTCGCCGACGGTGATGGTCAGTGGTGCTGGTACGCTTTTCTTATTTCGCCCGTGGAGGCGGACGGAGTATCCCGCCTGGGCCAAAGCTAGAGCCAGTCCGACTCCCGCGCGACCGGGCCCAATGAGCCCGATCGCGCGGGAAGACTGTTGCGTCACCTATTGCGGACCGTCGACGGCGCGGGCTGCGTGGTGGCGAGGGCCAGCAGATCCTGCGGCGACTTGGCGCGATCGGCCAGCGCGAGGGCCCGCTTGATCTGTTCGTCGTCCGCCATCCGGCGACGGAATTCTACGGAACGCCCGAAGACGTAGCGCGCCGCCTCGTATCCCAGCTCCTGCGTGATCAACGTCCGCGCACCCGCGATCACCGAATCCGGCAGGTCGGCACCCTTGGCACGCATGCGGCGCACGATGTCGTCCACCATGGCTTGCGTGACGCTGAAGTTCGGCGACGGCAGCCGGTTGCTTTCCTTAAGCTCAATCGCGGACGCCGTCAGCGCATCGCGAAACAGCGGAATCTTATCCCCCAGCGCCTTGACGAACGCCCGCTCCGCGGTCGTGAACGTGTCCGCGACGACGTAGATGTCGGGCCGAATCCCACCGCCGCCGAAGATCGTCCGGCCGGCATCGGTGTGGAAGACCGCCGTCGAATCGATCTTGGTGTCCTGCCCGCGCTGCGCCGCGATCACCTGCGCCTCCTGCTCCGCTTCGTTGCGCGTGACGCGCTGAATCGTGCGGCCGCTGGGCGTAAACCAGCGCGCCGTCGTCAGCTTGAGACCTGTTTCGGGCGTGAGCCGCCAGAAGGATTGCACCAGCCCCTTGCCGAACGTCGGCGTGCCGATCAACACGGCGCGGTCGTGATCCTGGAGCGCGCCGGCGATGATCTCCGCTGCGCTCGCCGACCCGCCGTTCACGATGACGACGATGGGGAGCCGCGGCCACAGCTGCGGCTTGGTGTCGCTGAACTCGTGCGATGAACCGGGGGCGCGGCCGCGCGTCTCCACGATCGCCTTGCCGGGATCGAGGAAGAGATCCGACACCGCGACGCCCTGATCCAGCAGCCCGCCGGGGTTGCCGCGGAGATCGAAGATGAGCGATTTCATCCCCTGCTTCAGCAGGGTGTCGATCGCCAGGCTGACGTCGCGGGTCGAGCTTTCGCTGACCGGCGAGAGCGCGATGTAGCCGACGCGGTCGTCCAGCATCATCGTGATGCGCGGGTCGACCGAACGGATGTGAATCGTCGCGCGCGTCAGCTTGTACGTGATCGGCTTGTCGACACCGCTACGCCGGATCAGCAGCTCCGCCGCCGTGCCGGCCGGTCCACGCATCCTGTTTCCACCCTTCCGTGGAGCGACCATCGAGCTGAATGATGCGGTCGCCGGTCTGGACGCCGGCGCGCTCGGCCGGCGTATCGGGCAACGGCGCCACGACGGTGATCCAGCCGTCGCGCACATCGATCTGAATACCTAGCCCCGAGTAATTCCCGGTTGTCGCTTCGGAAAGCTGCCGGAAGTCTTCAGGCTTCAGGAAGACCGAGTACGGATCGTGCAGCTGGTCGAGCATCCCATCGATCGCCATCTGGTAGAGCTGGCGCTCGTCGAGCGAATCGACGTAGTAGTCGGCCACGTGCGCCAGCACGTCGTCGAACAGACGCGCCTGCTGGTAGACCGATCCGGCCGGCTCCGTTTCACGCTGCAGGAACCAGGCGCCCGACATCAGCGCGGCCGAGATGACGGCGGCAACGACAAACCCTTTATGGCGAATCATCATGTACTCCTCAGTGAAAGCGCTCCTGTTGCCGCGGCGACTTCCCGCCAGGCGGCGTCCTGGACGGCCTTCTTTGGTTGGCTAGCATCAATATGAACAATCCCGGGCCCGGATGCGCTACGGTATGCGTCACGGACCCGTGTGTGAAACGTGTCATCCTCGCGCTCGATACGGTCTTGCGCCTTCCCGGCCGACCGCTGGCGCTCCCGTCCGACGGTCACCGGGATGTCCAGGATGAGCGTGAGGTCGGGGACCAAGCCGCCCGTCGCCACGCGCAACGCCGCCTCCACATCGGGCCGCGGCAGCCCCCGACCGGCGACCTGATATGCGATCGTGGATAACCCGAAACGGTCGGCGATGACGACCTGGCCGTTGTCGAGGGCCGGCCGGATCACCCGCTCCACGAGATCGGCGCGGGCCGCCAGAAACAGGAACAGCTCGGCGCCAAACGCCCGGTCGTGGCGCGATTTCAGCGCCAGCTTCCGCGCAGCCTCCGCGATGGGTGTGCCGCCCGGCTCCCGCACCGTCAGCACCTGACGGCCGCCGGCGCGCAGCGTGCTGCCCAGCCAGCGCACGAGCGTCGACTTGCCCGCGCCCTCGGGACCTTCAACAACAACGAAAACCCCACCATTCCCCATTCCCCGTTTCACCCGAGCGTTATGATGGGACTCGCGGCGCCCTTCTTGATGCCCTCGTAAATCCGGGCATTAATCCGGGCCATCAGCTTCTCGAAATTGGATTGCGCCGCCACCATCTGCTGATACACCGGATTGGATTGCACGCTTTGGAGCGCGCTGTCGTATTGCTCGACCTGCTCCTTGGTCGGTTCTTTCCCCTGTTGCGCGACGCGCTCGATCTCCTGCGCCAGCCGCTCCGCTTCGGCGAGCACTTTTTGCACTGCCTGGTCCTCGCGCAGCCCTTCTGTCGCGCGGCGCAACGCCTTGTATTCGTCGGTCTGACCGAGCACGCGCCCCAGGTCTTCAGCCTTCTCTTCGAGCACTAATCCTCCTTGATAGAGAGCGCGTACCGCGGACAATCGAACAGATCATTGAAGACGTCCACGCTCCAGCCATAGTCGCGACCCAGCGCCCGAATCGCATCGGCTCGCCGTTCGTCGATCTCGATGGCGAGCATTCCGTCCGGCTCGAGCAGCGCGGCGGCGCCGGCAAACAGCCGGCGAGTAACCTCGAGACCGTCGATCCCGCTGACGAGGGCTTCGCGAGGCTCAAAATCTGCGACCGATCGGTCGAGATCTGCGTGATCTGCGGCCGAGAGATAGGGCGGATTCGCTACAATCGCGCGAAAGCGTTCCCCGTCGGCCAAGAGCGGTGCGAGCAGGTCTCCCTCGCGGATCTCGACG
>WNFV01005212.1_pt1 | contig 20417 bp, 12 predicted proteins | sample 5400101 | NCBI WGS metagenome assembly WNFV01 (sample SAMN13153361, study PRJNA577476) | soil metagenome | isolation source: 115 cm soil or saprolite under grassland replicate 1 | place: USA:California | collected 2016-06-15 | reverse complement strand
TCGCTCTCCGACTGGCCGGTCGGCGCGCCATCCTCATCGACCAGTACGGCCTCGGAGCGCATCCTGGTTTGTCGGTAGGCCTCGAACGACGAAGACAGGCCCTCGGCGAAGAGGGCCCGCGCTTGCGATCCATCGAAGAGAGCCCGTGAGGACACGAGCGCCTGTGCCCGCGCGGCAAGGAGGAACGGCAGGGCGGTCGTCTCCGTGACTTCGAGACCGCGGACGCCATTGCCAGTGCCGTCCAGGATCGCTCGACCGGCGAGGACACGCCGACGGGCGTCTCGGTCCGGCCGCGCGTGCCGGATCACCCACGGACGGAGCGCTCGCTCGCTCTGCTTCAACTGGGCACGGACGTCTCGGATGTGGAGCGTGAGCGTCCTCGCGACGTCCGGCAGGTCGGTGTGCCCGTCGCTCCACCATCCGGATGGCAGGCCCTCCAGATCGCTCGGCACGAGCCGAGCCCAGCCCCTGTCGAGCCGGAGCGCCGCGGACTGCGAGGCGTCGAGGCTCCGCTCGAGATCTTCGAGCTGCTGCCGGAACGACTCGCGATCCACGCGGCTCCGCCAGCGGACGCCCTCGAATCGATGGAGGACTTGGACGAGCTCGCGATGGCCGAGCTGGAAGGGGGTCGCCGTGAGGAACAGCATCCGCTCGAAGACGCCGCCGAGTGGTCCTGTCGACACGGCCTCGACGTCGCTCTCGGCCTCCGGGTTCGCGAACAGCGTTGCCAGCCGGGTCCAGGGGTTCTTCAGATGGTGCGCCTCGTCCATGATCAGGAGTGGCAGGTGGATGTTCAGGTTCCTGAGGGCCTCGGCCCACACCTCTCGGAGCGCGGCACGCATCTCTTCGCGGACGGCCTTCAGCCGATTGTCGAGTCCCGAGCTTGTCCGGAGCGGCATGCGACCGATCGTCTCGGCGAGCGTCGATAGGTCCACGTATCGAAGAGCGTCGCGGACGGCCGTCGGCACCGGGTCATCGCCGGGGTCGATGCCCGTGACCCGGGTCACCGTCGAGCGCCAGCGCGACGGGTGGTCGTGCAGCAGGGCCTCGACGAGATCGTTGTGTCGCAGCTCCCACCCGAACAGGCTGCGGCTCCATCGAGGGAGCGCCTTGCGATGCGGGGCGAGCTTCGTCCGGTGGGACATCGCCTGCCGCACGATCGCAAGCCGGACGTAGGGGTCCGTCAGGCTCGACGTCAGCGCTCCATGCGTGAGGAAGATGAGGTGGCTCCGTCGCGATGCAGGATCGTCGAGCAACTTCAAGAACTCGGTGCCCTTCGTGGCCTCGATCACCGAGACCGCCACCGCGAGCGCCACGTAGGTCTTCCCCATCCCAACCTCGTCGGCGAGGATCAGGCCCGGCTGGTCCTCGAAGCGCTTGAGGATCTCCGCGGCGGTCCGCATCTGGCGACGGGCATCATCCGGCTCGATCCGTTCGTTGCCGAGCGATACGTTCGGCGAGAGCCGCCAACTCAACTCGTCGCCTCCGCGAACGCGTCGTCCAGATAGGTCGCGAGCGATGGCGTGACCGGGAAGCCGGCCCGCATGTCGGCGAGCTCCTTGAGGAGCTTCCGTACCTCGCGTCGCCCAGCGCTCGCCGCGATCAGACGCAAGGTCGAGGACCAGTCGACGCGCTTCATCGTGAGGGCGAGTTCCGCGAGGATGAAGGACGCTTCGCCCGACACGAACCCGGCGCTCGGGTCCTGGGCTTCCCGTAGGAGGCCCTCGCCGATCGCTCGCGGCCCGATCGGGCCGAACAGCCGCCACCGCAGGGTGTCGAGCGAGCCGACGGGCTGTTCGAGTCGGCGCCGGAGCCCTTCGAGGGCGGCCGATACCCGTCGGGCGCGACCCAGCAGCTGGCCGACCGATGAGTACCGCTTCAGGGGATCGAGCTCGGGCGGGAGGGTCCCGTGTCGCACCTGCTCCCGCCGCTCGATCTCCCAGGCCATCGACTCGTAGATCGGCCGTGTCGAGGCGAGCACTCGCAACAGCAGGTCCACGGGTAAGGATCGGAGCTCGAGCGGAGGCGGGAGCTTGCTCGGGTCCGTGACGTTCACCGGCATGCCCGCCTCGAGCCACTCGCCCCGCTCCTGCCAACGAACCTTCACCCAGAAAGGGATCGAGTCGTCGGGGAGCTTGAGCTGGAGCCGGTCGGGCCGGCCGGCCTCCTGCCAGCGAGACTGATCCGTGAGCAACGAGTCGGCAGGGGTCGAGATCGTCCATCGGTCGGGGAGCGTCTCTTCCTCGAGCTCGAGCATCAGGTCCGGTGGTGGCCCGGGCTCGGCGAGGCACGAGAGGAACCCCCACGGCAGCGGTCGCACGGGCTCTTCGTCCTCGTCCTCCTGCGTTTCCCAGTCGATCTCGGCGATGTCGAGGTCCTCGCCCCTCGGGATCAAGATCGAGAGCGCCTCGCCAGCCTCCGAGGACCGATCGGCGCCGAGGGCCACGTTGACCTCCAGGTGACTCGCGGGGTTCAGGCCCAGACCGGCGGCGGTGAAGTTCGACGAACCGACGAACGCCGCCACCCAGCCGGCGCTCTCGAGGGCGAGCGACTTGGCGTGCAGACGCCTGGGCTCGCCGGATGGATCCGCGGGGAAGGCCTCGAAGCTCACCGGCATCGAGCCCACCATCGCGGAGGCAAGCGACGGGGGTGCACGGACGATCGTCCGCTCCGACAGCTGATCGGCGGGAAGGACGAAGGTCACTCGGCGCTCGCCGGTGCGTCCCAATACGCCGGTGAGCGCGGCGGCCGCGGGGTTCGAGCCGTTAACGGTGTCGAAGAACGGGGAAAGGACCGTGGCCCAGCGAGGAACCGAGCCTGACCACACCTCGGGCAACGTGGCGAGCAGCGGACGCCGGGGCCCACTGAACGCGATCGCCATCTTGGGTGCGCCTCGCGGCGCGGTGGCCCGCAGGCCGAACCCCTCGATGATCGCCTCAGTCTTCGTGATCGTCTCGTTCGCTCGCTGCGACGGCCCGAGACCCATCGGCTCGGGCGGCGCGAGCGCGAGGATCTGCCGCAGTGCATCCAGGACGTCGCGGAACAACGTCGCGGGCAGCTCGCTGCCCTCATGAGCCTCGAGCGAGATCGCGACCTCCACGTTGCTCCGGTAGGCGGCGCGCGTGAGGTTCGCTGACGACACGACGACGCGCACGAAGCGCTCCCATGTCAGGAGCGTCACCTTCGCGTGCAGCAGTCCCCGACGCGGGCTGACGGACAGCAGGTCCCACCGGAGGTTCCGGTTGCCCGGGGCTTGGCTTCGATCGACGATCGCGCAGACGCTCGTCTCCGCGAGCCGTTCCTCCTCCTCGATCACATAGGCGAGCTCGCTTGTCTCGCCCCGCACCCCGTCGAACCCCAGGAACCTGCTTAGGCACTCGCCCTCGAAGAAGTCCGGCTCGAACACGAAGCTGGTCGCGATGCAGCCGATCGGGCGTCCCGCCCCCTCAGGGGGGAGCCAACGGTCGAGGAGATGCGCGCTCTCGATCACCGGAGGTCCTCGAGGAACCGCCGGGCGGCCTCGATCCGGTAGGGGTGGATGAAGTCGGGCTGCGCGGCGTCGTCCAGTCGGTAAGGGGGACGGACGTAGTAGCCGCGCTCCGATCGCTCGAACCAGGGGCGCTTCCCGGGTGGCTTGTTCGCCTGCACGAGCTCGTGATGCTGCAGCAGCGCCTCCACGAAGGTCTCCGCCCCACGCTCGGCCGCCATCGCCACATCGCCGAGCAACAGGTCGAGTTCCGTGGCTGCGCCGAAGGGGTCGACCTTCGTCGCTGCGGTGCGGAACGCGACCGGGACATCCCGCGCCGCCCGGGCGGCCGCCCGGTGGCCCGCGACCTGCTCGGGTCGCACCCAACCCTGCGAGGTCGAGATGACCTGGGCCGCCGCGACCGTCCCCGTCAGGAGCCCACTCAGGCGCTCGTACGCGAAGACCGCATCGATCGCGGTCTTGAGCGTCGGACCGGCCAGCCCACGTATCGCAGCGAGCGCCTCGGCCTCCGTCCCGCCTCGGTCGTTGCGACGGAGGAGGTCGAAGACCTCGCGGCGGTTCGGCTTCAGCGGATCACGGAGCCCGTCCATCAGGACGCGGCGCTCGGCGGATCCGATGCCATCGAGACGCAGGGCCTGGACCACGCGTTCCCGCACCCCGTACAAGCTGTCCGTCGCCTTACCGGCGAGCAGCGCGTGCCGGGTCGCGGTCTCCAGCGTGCTCGCGAGGTTGCCACCGGGCGTCCCGCGGCGACGGTGGAGGAATCCCTCCACGTCGGGTGTATCGGCCTCCCAGGAGCGGAGCAGCTGCTCGCCCCGGGTGAGCAAGAGGCCTCGGTCGTCGATCAGGTCCATGCCCCGCGCCAGCCGTCGGTAGACCCCGAAGAACCCGAAGACCCGAGGTGAACGCAGGTAGGAGGGCGCGTCGAGCCGTGCGTTCCTCGCGACCACCGAACGGGCCTTCGCGATCCCGGGCAGGCGCTGTGTGGCTTCCGGTGGCAGACCGCGCCTCCGAGCGAAGAGGCCGACGAGGTTCCATTCGAGGGCGATCTCCGGCGTGGTCACGCGATCGGTGGCCGGCACGTCGTGGATCCCCTCGACCGCGTGAGCGCCGGCAGCGACCCACGTGAGGAACCGCGCGCGTTGCATCCGCGCGGTCATGTCGGGCATGAGCTCCTCCGCGAGCCGGTCCGCGATCCGCGCGAGACCTAGCGGGTCGAGGTTGCCCTCGCCAAGGAGGTCTGGATGCGCCTCGGTGAGGAACGGGAGCTCCAGCCCTGAGATCATCGGGGGGTCGTCGACGCGGGTCGGGGGGTGTCCACGAAGCGCATCGTAGCGAGCCTCGGTGACAGGATGTCCCTGCCCGGAAGGAGGGATAGCGCGTGCGGGACCAGTTTGTCGGGGACAAGGGCGATCTGGGGAAGTACGCGATGCTGAGAGCCATCGCCGACGGTGGTTCGACCGGCGTGGTCTGGTACGCGCAGCCCGACGATGCCGGGCCAGCGAGCTCTCACGGGAACAGGCGAACGTATGAGGGGGCCTCCCGAAGGGCCCAAGCGCTCCGGGCGATCGACCCCAGCGTCACCTCCGCCCTACAGAGGCTCTCGCGCGGTCGCGGGAGCATGCGTGCGTCGGCGTCACGGAGGGGACTCTGGCCGGCCAACACACGGTTTCCGGGCGACCACTTCTTGAAGGTCCTCAGGCCGAACTGGAGGATCTCGTGGTTCGAAGAGGCCCTGGCACAACTCGGTGGCAGAGACGTGGTCCTCTTCGACCCCGACAACGGGATGGCGCCCTCCGATCGGGTCACGGGCGCGCACGCCACAACCGAGGAGGTCTATCGCTTCCTATCGAGTGGTGTGGCTGGGCGCGTACTCGGGTAAGCGCGCAGTGTGGGCTCGCCTTCGAGGGCTGGGGCTGGGTGCAACGGGCGGCGAGCCACCTCGTGGGTTCGTCGCCACGTTCACGGCATTCCGAGCCATCTTTCAGGTCGTCGGTCACTTCACTCGCGGAGGGGCGACCATTCGAGATGATCGCGCGTGGTCCGCTGGTCTCCTTCGGATCTGGCCTATGGACGCGGAAACCGTCGACTGGCCGCGAAACCAGCTGGCCTTCGACGATGATGCTCTTGTCGGCCTTGAAGAAAGCGTCGTGGGTTAACGGGTCAGCCGACGACTCTGGAACGATCGGAGATCATCGCTCGGACTGGCTGGTGTCACGTTGCCGAAGATGATGCGCGCGAACAGGTCTGTCCTCGGCCTACTGCTGGAAGATCCGCGCAGGGCGCCAAGTCCCTCCTCTATGTACTGGGAGGCATTGGAGGGCTCTGTTGCGTTGGCTAGAGCCCCGGCGCAGTGGACCGCTCCGTCCCGGCACGTATCAGATCACGAGGGCCAGTTCCGCGAACGCGTCGGCGAGACGAGCCGACGGTCGGAACATCGGTCCCGAGGTCGTAGAAGCCCCGGCGGAGGTTCTGGACGAAGGCGTGCCCGCCGACGATCACCCTCGCAGTTCGGTCACCTTCAGCCCTCGCATCGGGCGGAGGCGCGCCTTGAGACGCCCGTCGTCGGTCTCGAGGGCGAGCCCGGCCGCGACGCCGACTTCGTCATCGTCGGTGGCCACGGCGGGTTCGACTACTCGGAGCTGCGGATCGCCACGCTGGCTGTGCATCGCAGGGCGCGGCTGTACGCGTGCAACCGCGACGCGACGTTCCCGATGCCCGACGGGCCGTGGCCGGCCGTCGGCGCGATCCTCGCCGCCGTCGAGACCGCGACCGGAACCAGGGCGATCGCCGTCGGCAAGCCCGAGCCGGGGATGTTCGAGGCCGCGACGGAGGTGATTGGTCCGGTGGACCGGATTGCGATGGTCGGCGACAACCCTGCCTCGGACATCGAGGGCGGCCGCCGGGCCGGGCTGACCACAGTCCTCGTCGATTTGTCGAGGGCGATACGGGTGGAGCCTCGTCCCAACTTCGTTGTCGCAAGTCTGGGCGGCGTGCTCATGGAGTGTGTCGAGGGATGATGCGTCCGCCCGCATAGTTCCGTTGAGATTGAGGACGTCCGGCTGAGACGCCAACTCCTGTCATTCCACAGTGCTACCTTCCCAGCAGGAGAACGACATGCTGCGAACGGAGCTCGTTGATCTCATCAATGGCGGTGAGGCATGGGCGTTCGTTGGCAGTGGTGCGTCGGTGGGGTCGGGCGGGCTGACCTGGGAAGGTCTGCTCAGCGCCATCCTGGATGCGGCTGCCTCGGACCTCCGCGAACGGATCATCAGCGATAGGACGTTTGAGAAGGCCCGGAACGGACGTAACTTCGCGCGGTGCTTCTCGGTCGTCGAATCGGCGCTCGGCCGTGAAGGATTGGAGAGTGCCGTCAGAGCGTCTCTGGCACATATCAGGCAACCGGGCCCGCTCGCCCGTCTCCTGGCCGATTGGCCGTTTCGTGGCTACATCACAACGAACTTCGATCACATACTCGAAAGGGCCGTTGAGGATCTAAGGCAGCGCGGCTGGGTTCCGGTCGGTAACTCGGATGACGAAGTGCGCAAAGTCTCGGCTGACCCGAGCGAAATGGTCTGGCATGTGCATGGGAGCCTTGAGATGCGCGACGGCTCTCGCATGATCCTTACTGAGGATGACTACGACTCAATCTATCTCGGCGATACGCCGGTTTCACGTCAACTCAATGCGTTGCTCTTGCAGCGGCGAGTTGTGTTCTTCGGGTTCGGCTTCCAGGACGAGGAAGTCAAACGGGTTCTTCGGCGCGTTGGTCAGCTTTCGAATCCGGCGCGCCCCTTGTTCGCCGTACTCCCAGACCTGGGCGGCTACGAGAACGCGACAGAGCTCAAGGACCTGCGCGACAACTACAACGTCGACGTGATCCCTTACACAACGACAGCCGGTTCACATGACCGTCTCTTCGAGCTGCTGGATGTGTACCGATCATTCACCTTGCGGCGCAGCATGCGACTCACTGGCAAGTTGCCGCCGCCCCCGTCGTATGATCCGGAGACAACGAGCCTGCTCGTCTACAATCACTTGTGTTTGGGCCGAAGCCAGCCTCTCCCGGACGAGGTTCTAAGGACCCTTGTTCGCGCTCGCATCCTCTCTTTACTCAAGTTCCGAAGCTCGACCGCAAGGTCGTTCCTCGTTGCCGACTTGGAGGCGAGGACTGCGGCGCTGCGTGGGAAGGTGGACTCGGCACACGCGTCAAGCATGCTTGAACAAGTAATTGGCGAACTGCACCGAGACGGCCTAGTTCAGAGTCTTCCAACTGGAAGTGATCCGTCATACTTGCTGACCGACTCTGGATTGCAGCTGGTGAATGAAGAAGCTGCAACGGCCGAACGGCTGCGGGACCAGTTTGGGTCCTCGCTAAAGGCGAGAGCAGGTGAGCTCCTCACCGGGGACGGCGCCGAGCGCGTTACAGCGGCTGCCACGACGTTCTTCCTGGACAGCATTGAGAAGCGTGCACTGGGGGTCGCCGCCACGGTGAACGCGCCATTTGAGCAGGCGCGCTCTTACAATCTCGTTGGCCTGCTGCGAGATCTTCCGGGTCTCATGGACACGCTCACTTCCGAGAAGGAAGCGGTCGCACTGAGCAAGGTTGTGCAAGGCGTCTTGTCGCGACCATCGGAGGCCGAACGTCGATACTTGGGGGTCGCTCTGCAAGCGCAGTTCGGGGTTCACCTGCTCGGCGCCGACCCTGCAGCACTGGCTGCGAGGACGCGCGAGCTCGCGAGTACAGCCTTCCTCATTGATTCGACGACTCTGATCCCATACCTCGCCAGGTCAAGCGTTGGGTACGACGGTGCGAGGCTCCTCATTCGCCTCCTGAAGGATGTCGGTTCAACGGTTGCAACGACGCTTCTGTTGTGTGTCGAAGTTGCCGAACACGCGCGGTGGGCGCTGGCCAACGTAGGCGAAGGTCTGATGTCGCTTGATGGCCTGCGCGCCGCGAGTGGTAGGGCGGGTGGAAGGTCGAACGCCTTCGTCGATGGCCTACTTGAAGAAGTCAACCTTGGTATGGCGCAGCCAGACCTGCTTGCGTACATTCGGGAAACGTGCGGATGTCCTCCAGGCGCGACGAAGTGCCGGGACTCGGACGTCCAGGCCAGACTCTCGTCAGACGGCATAGCCGCCGAGAGCTTCGAGGAGTTCCCCGGGTTTGACACCGATATGTTGGTCTCGCGCGACGAGCTGAGCGACAAGATCGCAGAGAAGAGGGAGGAGCGGGGCAGTTACCGGCACGAACGACAAGTGAAGGCAGAGGCTGAGGCGCTCATCCTGGTCCAAGGGTTTCGGAATCGACTGATCCGCGTAGCTGATGGCGAACTGACCAACGGGTTCTTCGTATCTCACACCCGCGTTATCGACAGCGTCGCTGAGGGCGGATCTGCAATCACGATCCGACCCGAGGCAGTACTCCAGTGGGTCACCGCTTTGATGCCTTGCACGCCAGACGAGCTAGGTTCACTCGTAAGTCTCCTGCTGTACGAGCTAAGCGAGCAGGGCGTCGAGGTTGTTGATCAAGAGCGACTCAGAACAACCTTCGCGCCATTGATTTCTGCATCTCGCGATGGTCTGGAGCAGGAGCTCGAGAAGAATCGCGTCGGTGTTACAGCGCTCTATGGCGAAGGTGCTGAGAATGCCTTCCGAGACGTTCGAAGCCAGGACGCACCATTCGTACTCCAGGGTTGGTATGCGCAGCAAGCACAAGTGCTCACTGAAGAGGTAGGCAAGCTCACGACTCGGGCAGAAGCAGCGGAAGCGAAGGCCCGGCTCACGGATGAGGAGCGGCGGCAACTCGAACGGTTCAAGCTCGAGAAGCGGGAGCGTCAAAGAGCTGAGCGAAAGCGGAGAGCGGCAGCGAAGTCAAATCCCAGCAAACGTCGGCGACGACGGGGTGGCACGTAGACGACCACTGACGGCCTCGCCAATTCTGACCGAACTTCTTGGGTACACTCTCGGCGACCAAAACCCCTGCTAAGGACGGTTGTTGATGTCACGTGTGCTGTTGATCGGATGGGACGGCGCGGACTGACGCATCCTGGACCCGCTGCTCGAGCGGGGTGACCTGCCGAACCTGCAGGCGTTGATCGGGCGGGGGCAGAGGGGCGTCCTGAAGTCGACCGTCCCGACCCATTCGTGGGCTGCCTGGCCGTCGTTCCTGACGGGGGTCGATTCGGCGGACCACGGGGTCTACGACATCCTCGAGACCGTGCCGGGGACGCACAAGCAGTACCCAGTCACCTACCGTTCGATCAAGGAGCGCACGTTCGTCGAGGACCTCGCGGCGGCCGGCAAGAAGGGCCTGTACGTCGACGTGCCGCTGATGTTCCCGCCGCCGGAAATCGACGCGACGATCGTGGCCGGCGGGGTCCTTCCGAAGGGTCGCCAGTACACCCAGCCGGCCGACCTGCCCGACACGCTCGAGAAGAACGGCGTGCCGTGGCAGATCAACGGCATGTCGTGGACGACGTACCACAACAAGCCCGAGCCGTACCTGGACGAGGCATTCGAGCTCACCGGCAAGCGGATCCGCGCGGCCGAGTGGCTGATGGACAACACCGACTGGAACCTGATGGCCAGCGTCTGGGTGAGCGTCGACCGCACGCAGCACGCGCTCTCGAACTATGTCGGGCCCGACCACCCCGACTACGCCAAGAACAAGGACTCGCCGCTCGCCGCCCGCGTCCACGATATCTACAAGCAGCTCGACGACGCGATCGGCTCATTCGTCTCGCGCACGCGTGAGGACGACATCACCCTGTTCATCCGGACCACGGTCCGGCCGGTCGAGCGGCCGTACTGGACTCGTTCGATGATTGCCATCGCGTGCTCCTTCGATCTGCCGTCGCCGGCGAGAGTACGCCCTCGTTTGGCCGCGTCACCGAACACGTCGCCGTGACGGCCTCGTGTGCGCCGCGGGGCCAATGCGGGGCCACCCGCTCACGCGAAGCCCGGATATGGCCTTTGACCTGCGTAGTCCCAACGGGATTTGAACCCGTGTCTCCACCCTGAAAGGGTGCCCCAAGCCGATTCCCTGACCTGGGGCGGAACCCGAAAAGGGCCGCTCGCCTGCTGATTCAGTTCGTGGTCGATTCCGGTCGCTACCCCTCGGTTTTCGACGTCATGCGAGATAGATACGGGATCAGCGGGCGTCGGGGGGCTACAACCACCCCCGGCGTACTCCACGCCGCGCACGGCGAGATGTATGACGTCGGCGATCCCCCCGCGGATCGATCCTCCGCGAGCCGGTAATCGACTACCGTGCTGGCTATTCTCTGAGTTCCGCAGGATTCGCTGAGGACGTCGCGGGGTCTTCTCATTCAACGACCTTCAGAGGGGCGTTCGTAAACCACGTCCGCGGACGCTACTCGCGCTTGTTGGCTAACCATCGGTTGATCGATTCCGAAGCCTCGCTTCGTGTCACCTCGGTTGAGCGTCCCGGATCACCCGGTAGCGAAGGTGGGTCGCGAACGGGCCGTCGCTGACCGACAGCTTCTCGAGTCGGACCCCGTCCGGCAGGGGATCGAACAGCAGCACGCCGCCGCCGAGGAGATACGGGGCCAGGTGGATCAGGATCTCATCGCACAGCCCGGCGGCGAGCGCTTGCTTGCCGGGGGAGGCACCGCCGAGCTTGATGTCCTTGTCGCCCGCCACGGCGCGAGCCTGCCCGATCGCGCTCTCGATCCCGTCCGTGACGAAGGTGAGGTTCGAGGGCCCGCGCGGATAGTCGGCCGGCGGATCGTGCGTGAGCACGAAGACCGGAGCACCGTTCACCGGGTGACGGCCGCCCCACCCGTCGACGATCTCGTAGGTCCGCCGACCGAAGATGTAGGCGCCGCTCTCGGCGAACATACGCTCGACCTCGTCGCGGTTGGCGCCGGGCTCCGGCCGAAACAGCGGATCGCCGTACTCCTCCTGCCCCGAGAAGTACCAGTCGAAGATGTGCGGGCCTCCATGCCGGCCGAGCGGGTCGGCTTTCCCGTCCTCGGGGCCGGCGACGAACCCGTCGAGCGACATCGACATGTCGATGACGACTTTGGTCATGGGAGCCTCCCTGAGCCTCGGCGCGGCGGCCGGTCGGCTCAGGGTAACCTGAGCCGTTCCCGGTGTTGACGACAGAAGGAAAGGATGCTCGCTGAGATTCCCTCGTGGGTTTTCGACCTTGTCGTCGGTGCGATCGTTCTCATCATCGGGATCGCCATCGGCGATCGCGACTAGCCCGGCGGCTGCGGGTGGGGCATCATTCGGACGGTGCCCTCGCTCGGAACCACTGGAGGAGGAAGGGCATGAAGGCAGGGCAACAGTTCAGGATCACGAGGCCACCGACCGCTCGACCGACACGAGAGAGGGGGTGATGGCCGGGATCTCTGCTACGTCGATGAGCAAGACAAAGTGACCGAGTGTGAAGTGGAGGTGGAACGGTGAGAAGGGCAATCTTGTTGATTTTCAGCACCGTGTTCGTGTTGACCGTAGCTGGAGTCGCGTTCGCCCTGTCATCGACGAGCCATGGTGGCACGCCCACCGACGTGTACACGGCGACGGACCCAGACGTGTGCCAGAAGGGAGGAGACAAGATCGGTACTCAGCAGCTGGAGTTGCTGCCGACGAGCGTGACGGTGGGGCAGCAGTCCCATCTCGTGACCTATCTCGGGGGCATGTGGTCCGGCTTCGGGTCCGACTCGACGCTCGTCCTCTGGATAGAGGTCGTCAACGAGAACGGCTCCAGACTCAGCCCAAGCTTCGACGTCAGTAACGGTCCGGTTCACGACAGCGGGACCATCATGTGGACGTTCGACAACGTCGCACCTGGCACGTATACCGTGCAGGGGCTCGCCGCCCTGTTCCCCCAGCGAGGAGCGTTCATCTCGCACGGCGACGGCGCGAACATACAGAACTGCGCTCTGACCGTGTTCGTGAACCCAGTCGTAAGCCCGTAGGAACCGACGGTGAGCGTAGGGGATCGGGTCGGCCCCTGTAAGGCGGGATGAGCTTAGTCCCCCGCGCTGATCGAACGGTTCGATCCAGAAGGAGGAACGAAAGTGGAGCTACCGGCAGCTCCGCCCGAAGGAATTTAGCCACCGCCACCGAGTGCAAGCGCCTCCAGGCGGCCCTAGAGGCCATCGACAAGGCCGAGGAGCGGTGGGCTCGGCTAGCGAGGGAGTACGGCTACTCGGTGACGGCCAGGGAGATGGGGCTGACCACCGAAGCCATCAGGCGGCGCGTGCCCAAGATCCTAGGGCCACCGTGATGCTGTCCGATATCCAGCCGATTGGATCGAACGTCGACAGCGGTTCACAGCGTCTGACCTGCGTAGGCCCAGCGGTACAGAATCCGAACCGGGATGTGCTTATCGAAGGACCCAGAATCGAGCTCAAACGACGGGGCGGTCGCTGACCGAAGGGGGGCTTGCGCAGGTTCGGGCCCCCGGCAGGAATCGAACCTGCGACACGCGGTTTAGGAAACCGCTGCGGCTCGCTTCGCCCACCTGCCCGAACCGCTCGATTAGAACCCTGAGCTGAGCGTTCGCGTCTCTTGAACTCCCACTACTTTGGGTCGTTTCCCGGTCTTTCGCGGGACCGGCGCGGGACGAATGCGGGACGGTCGGGCGCTCTTCGACGCAATCTGGGCCGCGCGTTGCCCCTAGCCATGGGTCAGCAGGAATCCGATCGCTGTCTGCCTGTCCGAGCTGATGCGGGCCCGCGAATGCGACGAACCGCCATTCACGTTGGTGCTTCATCGCTTTGTGGCTCGGAGCCCTAGCGATTTCGGTTCGGGTTGGATGGCAGGCGGAGAGCCAAAGCGGGGGCTCCGGGCAAATGGGTGGCGATCGAAGGCGTCATTCTGGGCGTCATCGCCTTGGCGCGGCAGGTCTTAACCTCTTTGTGGTGACCCTGTATCTCTGACGCCGTGCGGTCGGGGAAACTTGGCTGCTTCCACGGACTGGCCGCGCCCTGCTTATGGACCTGTCCAAATGCCCTGCTCACGAGCTTTGACCGAATATATGCACCCCGCAGGCCGTGTGGCAGTACACGGCGATCGACGTGGCCAGTGCGTACTGCTGGGCGGAGCCGCACCTCACCCGCCGCAACCCCTCGGCCCGAGTGGACCTCCGAGCTGGCCCATCGGGGTCGCCTCAGACCTCGCCGCCAGAGGCTGGTCCCTAAAGAAGGTGATAAGCGACAACGCGAGCGAGACCGCTACCTGAACTGCTAGAAGACCGACCGCGCGCACACGGGACGATGGACGAAGAGCCGGACCCCCGAAGAGGTCATCGGCAAGGTGAAGATGTGGTCTCGCTAGAGCAGATGCGTCGCCAATCCCGGTGACAGGACAACCTAGGGTTCCAAGCACGTTGCGCCCGGCCCGGCCCCGCCGTAGAACTTCCCCATGGTGGTGACCGCTGGTGAGCGGCGGGTCGTGTCCGCGCTGATCGCTGACGTTGCCGACTCGACTGCGATCGGCGAGGAGCTCGGCCCGGAGCGGTCGAAGTTCCTGTTCGATGAGGTCGTGCGGCTGATGCGCGAGGAGGTCGAGCGCTTCGGCGGCACGGTCGCGCAGCTGACCGGAGACGGTGTTTTGGCGCTGTTCGGCGCTCCCACGGCGCACGAGGACGACGCGATCAGGGCGGTCCGGGCGGCGCTCGCGCTCCGCGAGTCGCTCGCCAGCTACGCGGCCGAGGTCGCGCCCGCCTACGGGATGGAGCTCGTAGCCCGAGTGGCGGTCAACACGGGCCCGGTGGTCGTCCCCGAGCGTGACGCACCCCCGAACGTGCTCTACAACGCGCTCGGCGACACGGTCAACGTGGCGGCACGCCTGCAGGCGCTCGGCGACCTGGTCGTGGGGCCGCGCACGGGGCACCTCGTCAGGGACTCGTTCGAGCTGCAGGACCTTGGAGCGGTCGAGCTGAAGGGAAAGAGCGAGCCGGTCAGAGCCTTCCGAGTGGTGGGCGTCCGCGAACGACCTCCGGCTGGCCTCGAATCGCCGCTCGTCGGCCGGAAGGACGAGCTCGCGGCGCTGACCGAAGCCCTTGACGAGCTCCTCAATGGAAGGGGCCTGATCGTCTCCATCACAGGCGAGCCGGGGATTGGCAAGTCGCGCCTTATCGCCGAGGTGGAGAGGCGCTTCCACGGCCGCGTCCGCTTCCTCGCCGGTCACGCCGTGTCCTACGCAGAGACCATTCCCTACTGGCCTGTGCGCGAGCTGCTTCGCGCCTGGCTCGGCCTCGGCGTCTCCGAGCCCGAAGCTCGCGTCCGCCTGGAGCTCCGAGTGGAGCTCGCCCGCACGCTCGCTGAGGAGGCAGACAAGGCCTATCCCTTCCTCGCCACCCTGCTCGGCGTGGTGCTCGAGCCGGAGCAGGAGCAGCGGATGCGCGACTTCGCCCCCGACGCCGTCCGGCAAGAGACGTTCGACTGGCTCGACCAACTCGTCCTCGCCCTGGCGCGAGAACGGCCTCTGTGCCTGGTGCTCGAGGATCTCCACTGGTCCGACGAGGCCACGCTCTCGCTGCTCAAGGAGCTGCTTCCCGCGACCGAGCAGACCGCCGTCGGGTTCCTGATCGTCCATCGAAGCGACCCCGATCACCCCGCCTGGCACCTCGTCGACCGCGCCCGCAGGCGGTACCGGCGCCTGTTCTTCGAACTCGAGCTGAAGCCTCTTCCCGCCGTGGACGCGCGCGCGCTCGCGGAGGCGGACGCCGGAGGGGATCTGCCGGAGGAGCTCGCTCGGCTCCTTGCCGAGCGGGCCGGAGGCAACCCATACTTCGTCTCGGAGGCTGTTCGAGATCTGCGCGAGCGCGGCGCGCTCGAGCGACAGAACGGCCGACTCACGCTCGTCGGCGAGGCCTCGATCCCGGCCGCTGTCCAAGAGGCCCTGCAGGCGCGTCTCGATCGGCTTGACGCGGGGGCGCGCGAGCTGATCACGACCGCGGCCGTGATCGGGCGCTCCTTTGGTCTGCCCCTGCTCGAGCGTCTCCTCCCCCGGGCGCGGCTGTTGCCGACCCTCTCCGAACTCCAGTGGCTCGAGCTCGTGGTCGAGGAGCGGAGGCTGCCGGTGCCCGAGTACCGCTTCCGCCACGGCCTCGTGCAGGAGGCTGCATACGGCACTCTGCTTGAGGCTCGCCGTCGCGCGCTCCACCTGCGGGTGGGCGAGGCACTTGTGGAGCTCCATCGCGACTCGCCGGCCGAGGTCTACGCGCCTCTCGCTCGCCACTTCGCCGAGGCGGACGAGCCCGAGCGCGCCGTCGAGTACCTGCTGAAGGCGGGCCGCTCGGGTTCATGGAGCGGACCGGAGACGGGGCGCAGGCCCGCGAGACGCTGCTCAAGCTCGCGCTCACCCACCACCTCGCGTTCGACTACGGCGCCGCGAACGAGGCCTTCCGCGAGGCGTTCGCTCGGCCTGCGCCCGCTCTCCGACGACTGGAGCCGAGCGAGCGGATAACCTGGGCCGTGCCGGCGGCCTGGGACAGAGCGGCGGCACCGGGCTACAGCTCGAGCGACATCGCGATCGGGGTCGCGCGCAATCTCTTTCGCGGGCTCGTCTCGATCGGACGCAACTTCAACGTCGAGCCCGATCTCGCCGAGCGGTTCACCGTGTCTGATGATGGGCGGTCGTACCGGTTCACCCTTCGCTCCGACGCCGTCTGGAGCGACGGCGTGCCCGTGACCGCAGACGATTTCGTGTTCACTTTCGACCAGATGGTCGATGACGGCGTGGCCACCGCCTCCTGGCTGGACGGGGTGAGCGCGGGCGCGGTCGACGAGCGCACGCTCGAGATTCGACTTCGCGAACCGCGAAACGACTTCCTGTTCGCCCTCGCCCAGCCGCCGTTCTTCGCCTGGCCGCGGCACGTCTACGAACGGGAGGGACGAGACTGGCACCGTTCGATCCCGCTCGTCGGCAACGGGCCGTTCGTCCTCATCAGCCGGGACGAGAATCGCGCCGTGATCGCGGCCGCCCCGAGCTGGCATGGGGCGCGCGGCAACGTCGGCGAGGTGACGATCGAGCTCGAGGGCTCGTCGGCGGTCGCCGGCGACCGCTGGGGACGCGGCGAGTACGATGTCCTCCACCACGTGCTCACCTTGCTCGCCGTCGCCGACGACGAGACGGTCGTGCAGCGCTCCCCGGGGACGTCGACGTGGTATCTCGGCTTCAACGCGAGGCGGGCGCCGCTGGATGACACCCGTGTCCGCCGTGCCCTCGCGCACGCGGTCGACCGGCTCGGGCCGGCGCAGGCTCTACGAGGTGCTGCGGCGGCGACGGGCGGGTTGGTTCCGCCGACGATTCCGGGCCACTCGCACCGCGTCGCTCCGCCATTCGACCCCGATCGTGCCCGCGCCCTCCTCAGCGAGGCGGGCTATTCGGACGGACGTGCCCTCGGCGAGATCGTGCTTGGGTGTCTCGATCTGTGGGAGGACGCGGCGTCCGAATTGGCCGCCCAGCTCGCGGGGATCGGCGTTCGAGTTCGACTTCTCATCGCGGCCTCCGATCCCGACCTTGAGGCCGCGATCCAGGAGGGCGCCCACGCCTTCCTCTGGGCCTGGGGCGGCGAGTACCCCGATACGGGCCGCGGCTTTCTCGATCCTATGCTCGGCACGAACCGGTCGCTCTCTCTCGACGGGGAGCTCGAGGAGCTGCTGGCCCGAGCGGCCTCGCTCCGCGACCAGGACGAGCGCCTCCGCACCTACCGCGAGTTCGAGCGGATCTGGATCGGCGAGAAAGCGGCCGTAGTGCCGATCGCGTACAACGACTCCCTATTGTGGTTGCGCCCGTGGGTCACGGGGATGTGGGTGAATGCGACCGAGATCTCGACGTTCGCCGACGCTGTTGTCAGGCGGCCCGATCCCGCTCCTAACCAGCGCTGATGCCACTCGGGCGGCAGCCCTCAGAGAGCTGGATCGTCGTTCCCGCGATCCGGGTCCCCGGGAGCAGGACGCACGGCGCCACGCGCTTCACGGTCATCTCAGCGACTCATTCACGAGTACCACGCGGCCGCCGCATGCTAGAAACGGCGTTTCCGACCCCTACAGCCTTCGAGCCGGCCCGGTTCGCGATGGGCGACAGGTGCGCTTCGCCGAACGGATCGGGCTGATCGAGATGGAGCCTCGGGAGAATCTCTGCTCGACCGGCTGCCTGCTGGCCAATCGGGGCAAGGAGTACCTCGCGGTCCATCCCGAACCGGGCGCGGCGTTCACGATGACGCTGGAGCCGCGCAGGTACGCTGTGGTGTCGTTCGGCATCGACGGCCGCGGGACCGTGGAGGCGGGACGGCGTTACCGCCGACGAGTGCGGTCCGGTGAGCTTCGAGCCTCCGATCGCCAGTCGTGCCGCCGTCGTGTACGTGAAGGCCAGGTGAGCGTCCTCAGTCGGGCACGACGAGCAGGTGCTGGAGGGGCGGCAGCCCGGTGACGAGCTCGAGCCACGTCAGGCCGCCGTCGTCCGAGCCGTAGACGCGCCCGTCGGCGGTGCCGAACGCGGCGTACGAGCCGTCGTTCAACGCGTCGAGGCAGTAGGTGTCGATGTTGTCGTCGAACCATTCCGGGAGTCCGGCACGGCACCGCTCGAACGCGCCGCTCACGAGATTCGCTCGATAGATGCCGGCGCGACCGTCCCAAGGTCCGTCGGAGGTCGAGACCAGAACCCGATCCCCGCACACCACCACCGCGCGCGAATAACGGGCCTCGAGTCCATCGGTGCGCAAGGTCCAGGTCGCGCCCTTGTCGATGCTGGTCGAGAGGCCCCGGGCGCCGGCCGCGAGGACGAGGCCCTTGGCCGTCGCGACCTGGTGCACGTCGGCATCGATGTCGATCGTCGGGTTCCAGCTCGCTCCGCTGTCGGCTGTGTGGAGGATGCCGCCTACGTGGACGCTGACGTAAACGTCGTTCGCCCACTCGGAAATGGACCGCGTTTCGGGAGGTCCACCCCACGGCGTGTACCACGTTTCACGTCCGTCGGCGGCGTCGAACGCCGGGACTGGCTCAAGCGTGCCATCGGTGAGAAGGAACAGGCGAGCCCGGGACGAGCCGACGTGAATCGCATCTGTCATGGCGAGGCAGGTGCCCTCCTCGCCCTCGAGCGTCGCGACGTGACGCCATTCCTCTTCTGGCGCGTACCAGACTTCCACACGGTCCACGATCGCCCAGAGCTGTGGCCCGTCGCGGACGACCGCGGTCACGTCCCGACCGGCATGCTGTGCGGCCTCCTCGTGCCCGCGTTCGTCGAACGCGCGCAGGCCGTCTCGCGTGGCCGCGAGGATTCGGAGCATCCCGAGATGCTCTCCCGACCGCATGGGGATGTCCGGGTAGCGGAGGGCGATGGGTGGTGGTCCCCGGGGATTCGAACCCCGGAACCTGCGGATCAAGGGCCCGCTCCAAACGTGCTGGTCACGGAGATGCACTGCCCTGAGGTGCACGTTTCGGTCTCAGGGCTACCCATCGTTTCGCGTCGTGTCCCGTTCCTTCACGGGAGAGAGACGGGTACGAAGAGGCGCTAGGCATTCTGAACACCTGCGACAGCTTCATCGTGCACGCCTGCATCGACAAGGCGGCACTACATACGAGGTGCGAGGGCGCGCATGATGCCAACGCCTATCGGCTTGCGTTGCAGTTCGTTCTCGAGAAAGTCGACAAGAACATCGGGTCGGCGCGAAAGGTGCTCGTCGCGGACGAGGCACGCGAGCAACAGCTCAGGGCCATCGACATGATCGCAGACACGCAGCAGTGGGGCGTCGGGGAAGTGCCGAGCAAGCCTCTTGTATCGGTTATCAACTCGCTCCACTTCGCGCGTTCGCATGCCAGCCCCGGTGTGCAAATTGCAGATCTCGCTGCGTACATGATTCAGCGACGACGCCTAATACCCACTTTGCACCACCCTGACGCCGAGGCGGCGATGGCTCGCATGAGGACACTCATCTGGGGTCGCACGCCGACTTCGCGTGAACCGTGGCCGTAGGCCGAAGCCCTCGCTGTTGCTCGTGAAATGATGGAATAGCTGTCAGGAGGGGAGGCTAGCGCCCCGCAAGTGTCAGGGGACGAGAACCGCCTGTGGGCACAGGTACGGCGCGCGTGTCGTCGTTGGGCGTGTAGTGGTGCACACCCAAAATCTGAGAAACCCCCCTCGCCGGGCTGGCGAACCCCCTCCTCGATGAACTTGCGTGATCTCGACTCGCGTCCCGCGCCCGGCCTATGATGCCCTCGCGCGGCATGACGATCTCGACCCGGCTCGCCCTGTTGCCCGCGCTCATCCTGGCGCTCACCGGCTGGCCGGGTCCCGTCTCCGCTGCCGCACCGACAAGGTGCTTGGGCCTTCAGGCCTCGATCATCGGCACGCCGGGGCACGACCGCATCGAGGGCACGCCGGGAGACGACGTCATCGCAGCCGGGGGAGGCGACGACCACGTCGACGCGCCCCGGGGAGACGACGTGGTCTGCGCGGGCGCCGGCGCCGACGAAGTCCATGGGGGGCTGGGGGCCGACGTGCTCCACGGGGAGCGGGGGAAGGACGAGCTGTTCGCAGGGGGCGATGCCGACGATCTCGTGGGCGGGCGGGGCGTGGACCTCCTGGTCGGGGGCGATGCAGCGGACGCCCTGTTCGGGGGCGGCGGGGCGGACATCCTCCGCGCCGGCGCGGGCTTCGATAGCCCACTCATAGGTGGCGGCGGCGGCGACATCGTCGACGGCGGCACGGACGGCGGGACGGCGTCCTTCCTGTTCGCCTCCCGGGGCGTGACCGCGGACCTGTCGATCGGCACGGCCACCGGGGAGGGACAGGACGGCCTGTTCGGCGTGGGAAGCGTCGTGGGCTCCCCGTTCGGAGACCTGATCATCGGTACCGACGGGGACAACCGGCTGGAGGGCGAGGGCGGCGACGACATGCTCCTGGGCATGGGTGGTGACGACCTCCTGGTCGGGGGCCTAGGCGACGA
>WNFV01003385.1_pt1 | contig 20437 bp, 18 predicted proteins | sample 5400101 | NCBI WGS metagenome assembly WNFV01 (sample SAMN13153361, study PRJNA577476) | soil metagenome | isolation source: 115 cm soil or saprolite under grassland replicate 1 | place: USA:California | collected 2016-06-15 | reverse complement strand
CGTGCTCGACGACGCCGATCTCGCCACCGCCGTCACCGCCGTCGGTTCCGTGTGGACCTTCCACGCCGGACAGATCTGCACCGCGCCGACGCGCGCGATCGTGCACCGCTCGCGCTACCAGGAATTCGTCGAGGGCCTCGCCAAGATGGCGACGCTGCTCCCCGTCGGCGACCCGACCGACCCGAAGACGGTGGTGGGGCCGTTGATCACCGGCGCGCACCGCGAGCGCGTCGAGGGCTACATCCGCGCCGGCGCGGAAGAGGGCGCGGAGGTCGCGGTCGGCGGCGGACGTCCGTCGCATCTCGAGCGCGGCTTTTTCGTGGAGCCGACACTGCTCGCCGACGTCCGCAGCGACATGCGGGTTGCGCGCGAGGAGATCTTTGGTCCCGTGATCGTCGTCGAGGCGTTCGACGACGACGACGAAGCCGTGCACCTCGCGAACAACAGCGACTTCGGCCTCTACGACTACGTCTTCACCGGCGACTCCGCCCGTGGCATGCGGCTCGCGCGCCGCCTCCGCGCCGGCAACATCGGGATCAACACGATCCAGCGCAACCACGAGACGCCGTTCGGCGGCACGAAGTACAGCGGCGTCGGCCGGGACGGGGGCTCGTTCGGGTTGCACGCCTATTCGGAGCTCCAGAGCGTCGTCTGGCCCGGGTGAGGCCGGCGTGAGCGAGCCCGCATGACCGACGATGTCGTCAGCGTTGTCCCTCCCGGGAAGCTCGTCTTCGGGATCCAGCTGCCGTCGGTCGCGTTGAGCACGCTGGTGGCCGCGCCATGGGAGCGTGAACAAGGCGCCGGCGTGCCGGAGCTCGTGCGCGCCGCGCAATCCGCCGACCGCGCCGGCTTCTTCTACGTCGCGGTGTGCGACCACGTCGCGATCCCGCGCTCGGCGGCAGCGACCATGTCGACGACGTGGTACGACCCGATCTCGACGCTGGGCTTCCTCGCCGCGCACACGACGCGGACGCACCTCATGACCAACGTCCTCGTCGGCGGCTTCCGACACCCGCTCCAGACGGCGAAGGCGTTCGCGACGATCGACACGCTGTCCGGCGGCCGGGTGATCCTCGGCGTGGGCGCGGGGCACGTCGAGAAGGAGTTCGACGCGCTCGGCCTTTCGTTCGCCGACCGCGGGCAGGCACTCGACGCCGCCATCGACGGCGTCAAGGCGTCGTGGCGCGACGAGTTCGTCGGCGAGGGCGACGCGGCGGTCGGCTTGCGGCCGCGGCCCGTCCAGCAGCCGCGCCCGCCGATCTGGATCGGCGGGTCGAGCCGTCCCGCGCTGCGACGGGTGGCCGAGCGCGGCGACGGATGGATCCCGCAGGGGACGCCGCGCAAGCGCATGCCGGAGTCGATCGGGTACCTCCGGGCGCACCGCGACCAGGTGCGTCCCGGTGTCGAGCCCGAGATCGGCGTCATCACCGAGGCCATGTACGTGGGCGAGCCCGACTGGGACGTCGCGCGCGGCACGATCACGGGCCCGTCCGAGAAGCTGGCCGAGTCGATGAACGAGTACGGCGCGATGGGCGTGGCGCACCTGCAGGTGCGGTTCCAGTCGCGCTCGGTCGACGAGCTGTGCGACCAGATCGAACGCTTCGGCACCGAGGTCGGGCCGCACCTCACCCGTTGATGACCAGCGAACGAGAAGGAGTCGCCGGATGGCGATGATCGGGTTGCGCTACGACCTGCGGGCGCCGACGTGGGGGTCGGCGACGCACGCCGAGCTGTACTCGGCGTGCCTCGACCAGTGCCGGTGGGGTGACGAGCGCGGCTTCGACGCGGTCGTCTTCTCCGAGCACCATGGCGCCGAAGACGGCTACCTCCCCGCGCCGGTGACGATGGCGGCGGCGGTGGCGGGGCGCACGCGGCGGGTGATGATCAACATTGCGGCCGTCCTCGTGCCGCTGCACGACCCGGTCCGCCTGGCCGAGGAGATCGCCGTCCTCGACCTCGCCAGCGGTGGCCGCATCAGCTTCGTCGCCGGGCTCGGCTACCGGTACGAGGAGTTCGAGATGGCGGGCGTCGACCGGAAGCGACGCGGGAAGCTGCTCGAGGAGTACGTCGACGTGATGCGCCAGGCGTGGACGGGCGAGCCGTTCGAGTGGCGCGGCCGCCGCGTGCAGGTCACGCCCACGCCGGTGACGAAACCGCACCCGATGATGATGATCGGCGGCTCGACCGAGATCGCCGCCCGGCGCGCCGCTCGACTGCGGCTCTCGTTCTTCCCGGCCGTGGGGGATCCGAAGCTGGCCGAGATCTACAAGGACGAGTGCACGAAGGTGGGCTTCGACGGCGGGTTCGTCAGCCTCCCCGCCGGCCCCGGGTTCGTGCACGTGGCCGAGGACCCGGAGGCGGCGTGGGCCACGATCGGTCCGCACGCTCTCCACGAGGCGCAGGTGTACGACAGCTGGCAGACGCCCGGCCAGCGCTCGCACGTCGACGTGCACGCCAAGGACGTCGACGACGTGCGCAAGAGCGGCGTATACCGGGTCGTGACGCCGGACGAGTGCGTGACGCTCGCCGAGGAGCTCGGTGACGGCATGCTCGTCCTGCATCCGTTGATGGGCGGCATCCCGCCCGACGTCGGCTGGGAGAGCCTCGAGCTCTTCGAGCGCAAGGTTCTCCCGCGACTCCGGAGCGCCGCCGGCTCGTGATGCGTCCCTCATGCGCACTATGTGCGCATGAGGGACGCATCTACCGGAGCTGGTCGGTGTAGCGGTCGGTGCCGGGGACGGTGGCGAGGAACGGCGACACGAAGAGGATGCGGCCGAGGCCGGTGGCGTCGAACTCCTTGCCGAGCCCGCCGAACCGGTCGTCGAACACGTCGAGCGGATCCTCGTCGAGGAAGTAGAGCTGGAGGAAGCGGTCGGTTTCCTCGTTGCGGGGCACGTCGCTCGGCGCGTCCTGGAACAGCGGCACCGGCGTGAACGCCGTCATCACCTCGGCCGGACACGGCCGGGCGTGGAACCACGCCACCACGTCGTCCTGGGTCTTTCCGTCTGCCACCTCGCCGATCACGGCGACGAGCCCGGGGAAGTGGTGGTCGAGGGCGAGCTCCGCCGGCACGCCGTCCGGGCGCGCGTGCTGCTCGTCGAGGAACCGGTACATGAGCGTGTGGATGTGGTCGCGCTCGGCGAACATCCGGTTGTTGGCGTGAAGCCAGTTCACCTGCTCGGTGCCCCACTTCATCCAGTCGCCGAAGCGGCCGGCGAGGATCCAGTAGAGCGCGAGGAACGAGCCGACCATCGGGTCCGGCGTGATCGGTGAGTCGGACGGGTAGCGCTTCTCCTTGCAGGCGCGGGTGGCGACGAAACGGCCGCCCGACACAGTCCACGCGCCGATCATGCAGCCGGCGTAGAAGTGGTCGCGCTCGTACCAGCGGTTGTATTCGACCTCGTGACCCCGGTGCGGCTCGACGAGCGTGAACAGCGCGCCACCGAGCTTGATCGGCTTCTCGCTCGTGTCGCCGCTCCCCAAGGCTTGGATCACCGACTCCGTGGTCATTTCCCCTCCGTTGTCCGCGCGGCCAGCGCGCGCTTGTCGACCTTGTGCATCGAGGTGAGCGGCAGGTCGTCGAGCACCTCGACGCGATCGGGCGCCTTGTAATCCGCGAGGCGGTCGCGGCACCACGCCCGCAACGCGTCGCGTGTTGGCGGCGACGAATCCGGCGCCGGCACGACGAACGCGACACCCACCTCACCCAGCACAGCATCGGGCGCGCCGACCACCGCGGCACGCGCCACCGACGGATGCTCCGCGAGCACCGCCTCGACCTCGGCCGGGTACACGTTGTACCCGCCGCGGATGTACATCTCCTTGAGGCGTCCGACGATGCGCAGGTTGCCGTCGGCGCCAACGAAGCCGAGGTCGCCGGTGTGCAGCCATCCGTCGGGGTCGATGGCCTCGGCGGTGCGCACCGGGTCGCGCCAGTAGCCGCGCATCATCGCCGCCGACCGGCAGCGCACCTCGCCGACCTCACCCCGGGGCTGCTCGCTCCCGTCGACGGGATCGACGATGCGCAGCTCCACCTCGGGCGCAGGTCGTCCGACCGTCGTCGCGACGACTTCGGCGTCGTCGTCCACCAGCGTGCTCGTGCACACACCCGCCTCGGTGCTCGTGTAGCGGGTGATGACCGGGCAGCCGAGCACCTTGCGGATCTGGCGCACCAGGTCGGGCGCGATCGACGCACCTCCTAGCGCGCCCACGCGCAGCCCGGAGAAGTCGGTCCGCTCGACGTCGGGATGCGCGAGCACCAGCGACCACTGCGTGGGCACGCCGGTCGCCATCGTGATCCCCTCCTCGCGGACGAGGCGCAGCGACTCCTCGGCCGACCACGGCTCGCCGACGAGCACGAGCGTCGTGCCGTTCGCGAGCTCGTCCCACATCCGGGTCATGTATCCGACGTGCGGGAATGGGAGCGCGAGGAGCCGCCGGTCACCCGGACGAGTGAGCTCGCCGATGTTGCGCGAGATCACCTCCATCGCCGCGTGGTCGTAGACAGCGCCCTTCGGTTGACCGGTCGTCCCACTCGTCCACACGATGCAGGCGGGGTCGGTCGGCGCGAGCACAGGAAGCGAAGCCGGCGCGTCGGCGGCGAACGCGTGCCCGAGCTCGGAGACATGAACCCGCCGGCCGGCGTCCACGCCGTCGGGGAGCTCGACGCCGTCGCCGACGACCGTGACGGCGGGCTCGGTGCGCTCGAGGATGCTCGCCTTCTCACCAGGGCCGAGGCGCAAGTTGATCGCCGACGTGACGGCACCGGCGCGCAGCGCACCCAGGTAGCACGTCGCGAACTTGATCGACGAGGGGAGCAGCAGGCAGACCACGTCGCCGTGCGCGACACCCTGCTCGAGGAGCGTGGCGGCAAAGCCGTCGGCGGCGCGGTCCAGCCAGGCGTACGAGACCCGCTTCTCGCCGTGGACGTATGCCTCGCGATCGGGATGCGCGGCCGCCGCAGTGCGCAGTAGATCCGCCGTCGTGAGCGGGGGAGTGTCGGCCGGCGCCACGAGGCGTGACCGTACCCGACCTCCTGACTCGGAGCTGACGGGGCGTTAGATTCTCCGAAAGGCCCGAAACCCCTGCGAGGAGGACACATGCCGCGCTTCACCGACCGTGTGGCGGTGGTCACCGGGGCGGGATCGGGGCTCGGACGCGCGACCGCGCACCGTCTCGCGGACGAGGGCGCCCCCGTCGCGGCAGTCGACTTGGACGGCGATGCGGCCGAGAAGACGGTGGCCGAGATCGGCGAGCTCGGCGGCACCGCCCGCGCCTACTCGACCGATGTCAGCAACCCGGCTGCGGTGCGGTCGGCGGTCGACGCCGCCGCGGACGACCTCGGTCGGCCCCAGGTGCTCGTCAACGCGGCCGGGATCGGCAGCTTCGCCCACACCGTCGCGGAGACGTACGAGCGGTGGTCGGCGATCCTCGGCGTCAACCTCACCGGAACGTTCCTCATGTGCCAGGCGACGCTCCCGTACCTGCTGGACGGCGGCGGTGCCATCGTGAACGTGGCCTCCAACGCCGGGCTGATGGGTCAGCCGTACTCGGCCGCGTATTGCGCGTCGAAGGGTGGCGTCGTGAACCTCACGCGAGCGCTCGCCGTCGAGTACCTGCGGCGTGGCGTACGGGTGAACGCGGTCGCGCCCGGGGGCATGAACACACCGATGATCGCGGGGTTCAGGATGCCCGAAGGTGTGAACATGAAGGAGTTCGCCCGGGTGACGTCGCCGCTCGGCGCCGCCGAGCCCGAGGAGGTGGCCGGCGTGATCGCGTTCATCGCTTCCGACGACGGGCGCTACATGGCGGGCAGCATCGTGTCGGTCGACGGCGGGATCACGGCGTGACCGACGGCGCCCGCGAGAGGTGGAGACCATGATCGCTGACGCCAGGAGCCTGTGGGAGCTGATCGAGCGGCGGGTCGACGCGACACCCGACGCGCTCCTGGCGGTCGACGAGGACAAGCGCACGATGACGTTCCGCGAGTACCGCGACGCCGCCGAGCGCGCTGCCGCCGGGTTCGCGGAGCTCGGCGTCGGCGAGGGAACCCCCGTGTCGTGGCAGCTGCCGACATGGCTGGAATCCATCGTGCTGGTCGGCGCGCTGTCCCGGGTGGGGGCGGTGCAGAACCCGATCCTGCCCATCTATCGCGAACGCGAGGTCGGGTTCGTCACCAAGCAGACCGGCGCGCAAGTCGTGATCGTTCCGTCGACGTGGAAGGGCTTCGACTACGAGGCGATGGCCCGCGCGATCGCCGAAGGCCAGCCGGGGCTCGAAGTGCTGGTCGTCGACCGGACGCTTCCCGACGGTGACCCGGCATCGCTGGCGCCCGCCGTGACACCTCCCGATGACCCGGCGGAGCTCCCCGTCCGATGGGCCTTCTACACATCCGGCACCACGGCCGATCCGAAGGGCGCCAAGCACACCGACCGCACGATCATGGCGTCTGCCTACGGCATGGCGGTCGCGCTCGAGCTCACCGAACAGGATCGCGGCGCCCTCGCGTTCCCGTTCACGCACATCGGCGGGATCGGGTTGCTGTGCGCGGGGTTGATGAGCGGTTCTCGGACGATCGTCATCGAGGCCTTCGACCCGGCGACGAGCATTCCGCTGCTCCAGCGCGAGGGCGTGACCCTGGCCGGGTCGGGCACCCCGTTCCACATGGCGTATCTCGCCGCGCAGCGCGAGCAGCCGGGCACGCCGCTGTTCCCGGACGTGCGCGCGTTCCCGGGCGGCGCGGCACCCAAACCGCCCCAGCTCCACTACGACATCGTCTCCGAGATGGGTGGCGTGGGGATCGTCTCCGGCTACGGACTGACCGAGTGCCCGATCATCACGATGGGCGCGGTGCGCGACACCGACGAGCATCTCGCCGACACCGAGGGCAGCGCGACCCCCGGTGTGGAGATCAAGGTCGTGACGCTCGACGGGAAGGTCGCGGGACCTGACGAGGAGGGCGAGATCCGTGCCAGGGGACCACAGCTGTTCCGGGGGTATGTCGACTCCACCCTCGACGCGGACGCGCTCGACGAGGAGGGTTTCTTCCGCACCGGTGATCTCGGGAAGCTCGACGCCGAGGGCTACATCACGATCACGGGGCGCCTGAAGGACGTCATCATCCGGAAGGGAGAGAACATCAGCGCCAAGGAGGTGGAGGACCTCCTGTTCACGAGCTCCGCCATCGCCGACGTGGCCGTGATCGGCCTGCCCGACGACCGCTCCGGTGAGCGGGCGTGTGCGATCGTCGTGCCGGCCGACCCGGAGGCGCCGCCCACGCTCGAGGATGTGTTCGAGTTCTGCTCCGACGCCGGGCTCATGACCCAGAAGGTCCCCGAGCAGCTCGAGATCGTCGACGTGCTGCCGCGCAACGCCACCGGCAAGGTCCTCAAACACGAGCTCCGCAAGCAGTACACCGCGAAGTGAGCGCTTTGGCGTCAGCCACGCACGTCATACGTGGGTAATTGACGCCAAACGGTGAAGGTGAGGAACACATGCCGCTGCCGGACGAGCTGAAGGCGCTCGCGGAGAAGGTCTCGAACTGGGGGCGGTGGGGCGGCGACGACCAGCGGGGGACGCTCAACTTCATCACGCCCGAGGCGGTGCAGCGCGGCGTCGCCGCTGTGCGTCGGGGCGTGAGCTTCTCGCTCGCGATCCCGTTCGACGAGGACGGTCCCCAGACCGGCGCGATTCCCGGCCGGACCAACCCGAAGCAGACGATGATCATGGCGAACACCCCGTTCACCGGTGACCCGAGCGATTTCACGACCAGCGACGACCGCGTCGAGATGGGCGTGCAGGCGGCAACGCACTGGGACGCGCTCGCGCACGTCGGATACGAAGGACTGCTCTACAACAACACGTCCGACGCCGCGGTAACGCAGGACGATGGCGCCACCAGGCTCGGCATCGAGCGCTACGGGCCCATCGTGACGCGCGGTGTGCTGCTGGACATCGCGCGCCTGCTCGGCGTCGAGTACTTCGAGGACGCGCACGCCATCACCGGTGACGACCTCGCCACCGCCGAGCGGCAGGCGGGCGTGTCCGTCGAGCGCGGCGACATCCTGCTCGTGCACACCGGCCAGATGGAGTGGCTCCGGCGCGGCGACAAGCGGCGGTTCAGCGATCCGAGCCCCGGGATCGGCGTCGCCGCGGTCGAGTACCTGCACGACAAGGAGGTGGCGGCGGTGGCGACCGACACGTTGGTGTTCGAGGTCTGGCCGCCCGAGGATCCGGCAGTCCTGCTCCCGGTGCACATGATCGACCTGCGCGACATGGGTCTCGTGCAGGGTCAGCTGTGGTACCTCGACGAGCTGGCGGCCGACTGCGCCGCCGACGGCGTCCACGAGTTCCTGCTCGCGGCGACGCCCCTGCCGATCACCCACGGCCTCGGCGGACCCGTGGCGCCGACGGCCACGAAGTAAGGGAAACCCGGCGAAGCGACCTCACAAAACCCGGCCCCGGGACGTTGAACAGAGAGTGAGCCCGCCGCCCTTCCAGACGTTCCTCGAGCACCATCGTGACGCCGTGTACCGGTTCTTGGTGTTCTCGGTGGGCTCCGACGTCGCCGACGACTGCCTCCAGGAGACGTTCGTCGCCGCGCTCCGCGCCTATCCACGGCTCGAGGACGGCTCGAACCTGCGGGCCTGGGTGCTGACGATCGCCCACCGCAAGGCCATCGACGCCCACCGCGGCCGGGCGAGGCGCCCGGTGCCGGCGGCCGAGCTCCCCGAGCAGCCCGCGCCGGCGGTGACGCTGCCGGACCCGGGTCTGTGGGAAGCGGTGGGCGAGCTGCCGCCCAAGCAACGCGCTGCCATCGTTCTGCGCTTCGTGTCCGACCTCCCGTTCCGCGACGTCGGTCGCATCCTGGACACCTCGGAGCCGGCAGCACGCCAGAACGTGCGCGAGGGACTCGCGCGTCTACGACAGGAGTATGGAGATGACGAACACTGAGCTTCCGGGCCTGGAGGCCGCGCTGCGTCGCGGCGCCGACGCCGACCTCGATGCGGCCGTCGAGGCCGCCACCATCACCGCCGTCGCGGCCGCGGACCGGCAGGGTCTCGTCGACGTGGCGGTGGCGACGGTCGACTCGCCTGTCGGCGACCTGCTCGTGGCGGTCAGCGAGGGCCGGCTCGTGCGCCTCGCCTACGACCCCGAGCACGTGCTCGACGAGCTCGCGGCGCGCATCTCACCCCGCGTCCTCGAGGCCCCCGGTCGTGTGGATCCTGTCCGTCGCCAGCTCGACGAGTACTTCGAGGAGCGACGCCGGCGCTTCGACCTGACGGTCGACCTCTCGCTCGCGAGCACGTTCGGCCGCCGGGTGCTCGAGGCGACGGCCCGCGTGCCCGCCGGCGAGGTCGTCACCTACGGCGAGGTCGCGGCCCGCATCGGGAAGCCCAGCGCTGCCCGAGCCGTCGGCAACGCACTGGGCGCCAACCCGGTCGCGATCGTCGTGCCGTGCCATCGCGTCGTGCCCGCCGGCGGCGGGGTCGGGAACTACGGCGGCGGGCCGGAGCGCAAGGCGTTCCTGCTCGACCTGGAGCGCGGCTGAGAGGCAACGGGCACCGGTCGAACCGGTGAACCTCGGCCGAACAGTGGGCCCGGCTCGGGCGCCGGAAGTGCGCGTATGCCACAGTCTGGGCATGTCGCCCACACGCCGCGAATTCCTCCGAGGCCTGGCGGGGATGGCGGGAGCGGCCGCCGTCACCCGAGCCGGCATGGCGGCGATCGGCGACCGGGATCGGAGCCGCGTCGCGCCGGGTCGTCTTCCCCCGCCCGAGGCGTCGGGCATCGACCACGTGGTCGTCGTGATGATGGAGAACCGGTCGTTCGACCACTACCTCGGGTGGGTGCCGGGCGCGAACGGCAGGCAGGCCGGTTTGACGTTCTTCGACCGGCAGGGCCTGCCGCACACCACGTCGCACTGGCCGGAGTTCCAGGGATGCGCGCACCCCGATCCCGATCACTCGTTCGAGGGCGGCCGGGTCCAGTACAACGGCGGGCGCTGCGACGGCTGGCTGCGCTCGGGCGAGAACGACGACTACTCGATCGGGTACTACACGGACGCCGACCTCGCGTTCTATCGCGGTGCAGCTCGCAACTGGACGGTCTGCGACAACTACTTCGCCGCGATCATGGCGGAGACGTACCCGAACCGCTTCTACCAGCACGCGGCGCAGACCGACCGGCTCCACAACTCGACCACCCCCGCGTCGATGCCGACGATCTGGGACCGGCTGGCCGACGCCGGCCTGCGCGGCCGCTACTACTTCTCGGACGCGCCGTTCACGGCGCTCTGGGGCACGAAGTACCTCGGCATCAGCCGGCTGTTCCCGGCGTTCCTTGCCGACTGCTCATCGGGCGACCTGCCGGAGGTCGCCTTCGTGGATCCGCGTTTCCTGGACGAAGGGTCGGGAACCTCGGGCGATGACCACCCGCACGCCGACATCCGCGTCGGTCAGCAGTTCCTCAACCAGGTCTACGAGGCCGTCACGACCAGCCCCGTCTGGCCTCGCACGATGCTCGTCATCAACTACGACGAGTGGGGCGGCTTCTTCGACCACGTGCCACCGGCGGTCGCGCCCGACGCGAACCCTGATTGGGGCCTGCGGGGGTTTCGCGTCCCGTGCCTCGCAATCTCGCCTCGAGCCCGCCGCGGCTTCGTGAGCCATGGGGAGTTCGACCACACCTCGGTCCTCAAGCTCGTCGAGTGGCGCTGGAGCCTGCCGCCGCTCACACCACGCGATGCAGCCGCGCGCAACCTGGCCGAGGTCCTGGACTTCACGTCGCCGCCGACCACCGACGCGCCTCGCTACACGGTGCCTCCAGCGGTCGGCTTCCCGTGCTCGCCCATCAATCCTGAGGAGGTCGCGCACTGGCAGACCTTGCGCGACCAGGCCCTGTCACAAGGATGGAGCGTGACCCCATGAATCAATATCGAGCCGGCGTGATCGCGTGTGTCATCGGGCTCGCGGCGCTCGTGATCGTGCCCAGTGGCGCCTCCGCCCGACCACTCGGGTCACCACCACGGGTCGGCCACGTGTTCATCGTCAACCTCGAGAACAAGGGCTACGACGAGACCTTCGGGCCGGGCTCACCGGCCACGTACCTCACCCAGACGCTGCGTCCTCGCGGCGTCCTGCTGACCCAGTACTACGGGACCGCGCACGCCAGCTTGGGGAACTACATCGCCCAGATCAGTGGCCAGGGACCGAACGCGGAAACCCAGTCCGACTGCCAGATCTACACCGACTTCGCCGGCGCCGGCACGGTGCCGCCTCAACAGGCGGTGGGCCAGGGGTGTGTCTATCCCGCCGGCGTGCAAACACTTCCCGACCAGCTCACGGCGAATGGCCTGAGCTGGAAGGGCTACATGGAGGACATGGGCAACTCGCCGACGGACCCGTCGACATGTCGTCACCCCGACCTCAACACGCCCGACGAGACGCAAGCGGCGCGGCCCGGTGACCAGTACGCGGCCCGGCACAACCCGTTCGTCTACTTCCACTCCATCATCGACTCGCCCATCTGCTCGGAGCGCGTCGTCCCGTTGACCCGGCTCGACGCCGATCTGGCCAGTGAGCGCACGACGCCGAACCTCGTCTACATCACTCCGAACCTCTGCAACGACGGCCACGACGCGCCGTGCGTGGACGGACAGCCGGGCGGGCTCGTCTCGGCAGACAGGTGGCTGGTGACCTGGGTTCCCAAGATCCTTGCGTCGCCGGCGTTCAAGCGGGACGGGTTGCTGATCGTCACATTCGACGAATCCGAGGCCAACGACGCGTCCGCCTGCTGCGGAGAAGGACCCGGTCCGAACTCGCCCCTGCCCGGCATCACGGGGATGGGCGGCGGCCGCACCGGCGCAGTCGCGGTCTCGCCCGTCATCCAGGCCGGAGGCTGGAACGACACGCCGTACAACCACTACTCGCTCCTGTGCAGCATCGAGGACATCTTCGGGCTGCCGAAGCTCGGATACGCCGCCCAAACCGGCATGCCATGCTTCGGCACCGACGTGTACACGAAGCTCACCTGATCGAGCGCCGCTAGCCTCGTGGCGTTGTCGACCCGATCGGCGCGCGCCTTGGTGCTCGAGAAGCCCCGCACGCTTGTCGGCCGTGAGTTGCCCGTCCCTGAGCACGGTGACGACGATGCGGTGCTCCGCGTCGAGGCGTGCGGGCTGTGTGGCACCGATCACGAGCAGTACACCGGCGACCTTCCCGGCGGGTTCGCGTTCGTTCCCGGGCACGAAACCGTGGGCGTGCTCGAGAGCATCGGCGATGTTGCCGCGCGCAGATGGGGCGTCACACGCAGCGACCGGGTCGCAGTCGAAGTGTTCCAGTCATGCCGCGTGTGCGACGCGTGCCGCGCCGGTGCGTACCAGCGGTGCGAACGCCACGGCCTGGGCGACATGTACGGCTACATCCCTGTCGACACGCCGCCCGGGCTCTGGGGTGGCTACGCGCAATGGCAGTACCTCGGGCCGGACGCCATCGTGCACCGCGTTCCCGAGGCGCTCGATCCCGTCGTCGCGACGCTGTTCAACCCGCTCGGCGCGGGCGTGCGGTGGGCGGTCACGGTACCCGGCACCGAGCCGGGTGACGTCGTGGCGGTGCTGGGGCCGGGCGTGCGCGGGCTCTCGGCGGTGGCGGCCGCGAAGGACGCCGGCGCCGGCTTCGTGATGGTGACCGGCCACGGCGCTCGTGACGCCGACCGCCTCGCGGTGGCCCGCGACTTCGGCGCCGACCTGGCCGTCGACGTCGCCGTTGCCGATCCCGTGCGAGCGCTCCGGGATGCGACCGGCGGACGGGCGGACGTCGTCGTCGACGTCACCGCCAAGGCGCCCGAGGCCTTCGTGCAGGCCATGGCGCTCGCCCGTCCCGGAGGGACGGTCGTGGTGGCGGGCACGCGGGGCGCGCCGGCGCCACCGGACTTCCAGCCCGATCACATCGTGTTCAAGGAGCTCCGGATCATCGGCGCCCTCGGTGTGGACTCGGCCGCGTACCGGACTGCGCTCGAGTTGCTCGACGCCGGCCGGTACCCGTTCGCCGACCTGCCCCGACGCGTCGTGGGACTCGACGACGCCGAGGACCTGATCGTGTCGCTGGCCGGCGAGGGCGACGCCCCGCCGCCGGTTCACGGCGTGATCGCGCCGTAGACGACGAGGTGGCGGTCGCTGACCTCGTCGATCGAGAAGTGCGCGAGACCGGTCGTCTCGAGCTGCGACCGCACCTCGGCCGGCGTGTACGCGGCACACAGCGAGCGGTAGAAGTCGTCGCGCAGGACCGGTGACTCGTCGGCCGCGTATGCGTCGACGAGATGCTGCGCGGTGTCCGTGCTCGACGGACGGCGCAGGTCCATGACGAAGACGGGCGCACCCGGCCGCGTCGCGTCCTTGATCGTCTGCCAGAGCACGGCCGGGTCGGCGAGGTGGTGCAGGAGGCTGTTGGACACGACGGCGTCGTACCCGCCGCCGTCGAGCGACGCGTGGGGGAGGCGGAGCAGCTCGAGTGTGACGCGATCGCTGAGCCCGGCGTCCCGCACGGCTCGCCTCCCCTCGTCGAGCATGGCCCGAGCCCCGTCGACACCGTGGATGCGCGCCGTCTGGTACGCGTGCGCGAAGCGCACGGTGACGTCGGCGGTGCCGCAGCCGAGGTCGAGCACGCGGCCGGAGGTGAAGTCGGGGAAGCGCTCGCCGAATCGGGTGACGAACGCGTCGTGGGGATCGGCGAAGTCGGCGGCGGCGTACGCCCGAGCCTGCTCGGCGGTGTCCATCAGCTCCGGCTCGGGGATGCGCGTCGCGAGGCGCACCGTGTCAGCTTCGCGCTGCCGCCTGACTGACGAACGCGTCGAACAGACGTTGCTGTGCCGGGTCGGCGTCAGCTGTGTCTTCGGGGTGCCATTGCGCGCCGACGATCCACGCGTCGCCGGCGAGCTCGATGCCTTCGATCACGCCGTCGGGGGCGCGGGCGGTCACGCGGAGTCCGTCGCCGGCGCGCTCGACCGCCTGATGGTGATGTGACGAGCACGACGCGTGCGTGACGCCCATCGCGCCGGCCAAACGCGAATCGGGCGCGATCTCGATGTCGTGCACGCTGGAGCCGCCGGGTACCCCCGGCTTCCCGTGGTCGACGCCGCCGTCGCGCTCGGTGATGTGCTGATCGAGCGAACCGGCGAGCGCCACATTGAGGACCTGGTGCCCGCGGCAGATCGCAAGGGTGGGGAGGCCACGATCGACGGCCGCGCGTGCGAGCGCGACCTCGAACCGGTCGCGGTGGGGGATCACGCCGTACACCTCGTCGCGTCGCTCCTGGCCGTACTCCTCGGGGTGGAGGTCGCCGCCGCCGATGAGCAGGAGCCCGTCGAACCGGGCGAGCCGCTCGCCGGCGCCGACGTCGTCGATCGCGGTCGGCATGAGGATCGCCTCCTGCGCGCCGGCGCGCTGCAGCGCCTCCACGTAGGGCGCCGGGGCCGCCACCGCCGGCTTCTCCCAGCCCTTCACGCGCCCCTCCTTCACGGGGTACGCGGGCACGGCAATCAGCGGACGCATCGGCACGGCAAGGCAGAGAACTACTAGTACTGCTCGAAGTTGCGGCGGCGCTCCCAGTCGGTCACGACGCGGTTGAAGCCGGCCCACTCCTGGCGGGCGGTGTTCACGAGGTGCTCGTGCACGTCCGAGCCGAACGCCTTGCCCGCGACCTCGCTCGCTTCGAGCTCCGCGATCGCGTCGACGAGCGTTTCGGGCACCCGGGTGAGGTCCTGGGCCGCGTAGGCGTTCCCGTCGAGGCGCAGCCCGGGATCGAGGTCGTGCTCGATCCCGTGGAGGCCGCCGGCGATGGTGGCCGCGAACGCGAGGTACGGATTCACGTCCGCGCCCGGCAGGCGCGACTCGACCCGGAACGACTGGCCGTGGCCGACGACCCGAAAGCCACACGTGCGGTTGTCGCGGCCCCATGCCAGCGCGGTCGGCGCCCACGACTCGGGCTGGTAGCGCTTGTACGAGTTGACGGTCGGCGCGAACAGCCACGCGAGCTCGCGACCGGTGGCGAGCAACCCGCCGAGCCACCCCCGGAACACGCTCGAGAAGTGGTCGCCGGCGTCGTCCCACATCAGCGACGTCGAGCCGTCGGCGTCCCAGACGCTCGAGTGCACGTGGCACGACGAGCCGACCTCGTCCATGGAGTACTTCGCCATGAACGTGATCGCCCGCCCCGCGAGCGAGGCGATCTCCTTCGCACCGTTCTTGTAGATGACGTGCCGGTCCGCCATCTCGAGGGCGTCGGCGTACTCGAGGTTGATCTCGTGCTGCCCGCGGCCCGCCTCGCCCTTCGAGAACTCGACCGGGACGCCCGACGCGTCCATCGCGTTGCGAATCTCCCGAATCAGGTACTCGTCGCGGGTCGTCTGGAGCACGTGGTAGTCCTCGATGACCGGCGAGTGCGGCTCGAGCCCGGCGTACCCCTTGGCCTCCGCCTCCTCGTACGAGTCACGGAACAGGAAGAACTCGAGCTCCGATCCGCACTTCACCGTGTATCCGGCGGCCGCTGCCCGCTCGATCTGGCGCTGCAGGATTCTTCGCGGCGACACCTCGACGGGCGAACCCGTGTCGTCGTCGACGAGGTCGCACAGCACCAGCGCCGTCTTCTCCAGCCACGGCACCGGCCGCAGCGTGGCGAGGTCGGGCACGGCCTTCATGTCGCCGTACCCCCGCTCCCAGCTCGCGAACCGGTAGCCGGGCACCGGCGTCATCTCGACGTCGACCGCGAGCAGGTAGTTGCACGCCTCGATGCCCTCGCCCTCCACGTGATCGAGGAAGTAGTGCCCGGTCACGCGCTTGCCCATGAGCCGGCCCTGCAGGTCGGGGAACGCGACCAGCACGGTGTCGACGTTCCCGGACCCGATGTGCTCGCGCAGGGCGTCGATGCCGAGCCCGCTGCTCATCGTCGCTCCTTCACCTATTCGGGTGTCACGTACGCCGCGGTGATGCCCCCGTCGACGACGAGCGTCGTGCCGGTCATGAACGACGAATCGTCGCAGGCCAGGAACAGCGCGGCACGCGCGATCTCCGACGCCTGCCCGGGTCGTCCCATCGGGATGTGGACCAGCCGGCGCGCCGCCCACGCGGGGTCGGCCATCAGCTCGGCCATGAGCGGCGTTTCGATCGGTCCCGGGCACAGGACGTTGGCGCGGATCCCGCGGCGCGCGTACTCGACCGCCAGCTCGCGCGTCATCGCCAGAACGCCGCCCTTGCTCGCGGTGTACGCGATCTGCGGTACGGCCGATCCCATGAGCGCCACGAGCGATGACACGTTGACGATCGACCCGCCGCCCGAGTCGAGCAGCGCCGGAATCCCGTACTTGCAGCCGAGCCAGACGCCCTTGAGGTTCACCTCCATGACGCGCTCCCACGTCGCCTCGGGTGTCTCGAGGGTGCCGGCGTCGTCGGCCGGCAAGATGCCGGCGTTGTTGTAGAGGACGTGGAGGCCGCCGTAGGTGTCGAGCGCGAATCGGACCATCGCCTCGGCCTGCGCGGCATCCGAGACGTCGGCGGCAACGAACGCCGCCTCCCCGGCGGCGTCGCGGATCGCGTCGACGGCGGCCTTCCCGTCGCCCTCGACGACGTCGGCGACGACCACGCGCGCGCCCTCGGCCGCGAACAGCTCGGCAGCGACCCGCCCGATCCCGCCTGCTGCGCCCGTGATGAGCGCCACCTTGCCGTCGAGTCGTCCCATGTCGTGTCATCATCCCGCATCATCGGGTGTAGGCGCGGCCTTCCGGTGACGACCGCCTCGTAAGCTCCGATTCAATGCGTTCCCCTCGTCGCGTGGTCGTCGTCGCGATCGCGGCGACCATCTCGCTGACCGCCCTCTCTGCGGTGACGCCTGGCGCGAGCGCGGCGCGGCCTCGTGCATCGACGACGGCCCGCTCCCCGAAGCTCGCATGGCAGAAGTGCGAAGGCGGTGAGTGCGCCAAGCTCAAGGTGCCGCTGGACTACGACCATCCCGACGACGGCAAGACGATCAAGGTGGCGCTGTTCCGGTCGCCCGCGACCGACCCGAAGCGCCGGATCGGATCGCTGGTCATGAACTTCGGCGGGCCCGGCGCGCCCGGCGTCGAGTTCGCCCGAGCCTTCAAGAACGCGCTGCCGGACGAGCTGCGCGCCCGCTTCGACCTCGTCGGGTTCGACCCGCGGGGGAGCGGCGACACGATCCCCGTCAAATGCGAGGACGACCTCGACGACGTGTTCCACCTCGACTACACGCCGGACACACCCGACGAGCGCGCCGGCTTGTACGCCGGCATGCAGCAGCTCGCGCAATCGTGCGAGCAGCGCAGCGGCGCCTTCCTCCCGTACCTGTCGAGCCTCAGCACCGTCCGCGACATGGACCGCATCCGCCAGGCCGTCGGTGACCAGAAGCTGACTTACGTCGGGTTCTCGTACGGGACCTACCTCGGCGCGCTGTACGCCAAGCTGTTCCCGACGAAGGTGCGTGCGCTCACTCTCGACGGCGCGATCGACCCCGACCTCAGCGCCCTCGAGATCGGCGCCCAGCAAGCGCAGGGCTTCGAGCACTCGCTCGACGCATTCCTCGCGCAGTGCTCGCAGGACAACCGGTGCCCGTTCTACAACGCCGGTGATGCCGCCGGCGCGTACGATCGCCTGGCCGCGCAGGTCGACGCCCAACCGATCCCTGCCCGCGGCGGACGGTCACTGGGCCCGGGCGAGCTCTTCTTCGGCGTGGTGCAAGCCTTGTACACGGGCCAGGAGGGATACGCGCAACTGGAGCAGGCCCTCGCCGCCGCGCAGCGCGGCAACGGCTCGAAGCTCCTCGCACTCTCCGACGAATTCACCGGCCGCAACGACGACGGGACGTACGCGACGCTGCAGGAGGCGTTCTGGGGGATCGGCTGTCTCGACGGGCCGAGCGTGGTCGGAGGGCCCGACGCGTTCCAGGCCGCGGAGCCGCAGTTCCGAGCCGCCGCGCCGCGGCTCGGGGTGGGATTGCTCTACGCCACGCTGGTGTGCGCGTACTGGCCCGTCCCGCCGGTGCCGAGCATGGCGCCGATCACGGTCGACGGGACGCCGCCGATCCTCGTCGTCGGGACCACCGGCGACCCGGCGACGCCGCTGCAATGGGCCGAGGCGCTGTCCAAAGAGCTGTCCTCGGGCGTCCTGCTCGTCGCCGAAGGAACCCAGCACACAGCTTTCGTCACCGCGTTCAACCGCTGCGTCGACGACGCGGTCGTGAAGTACCTCGTGGACCTCACGCCGCCGGTGTCCGGGACGCGCTGCTCGTGACACGCGCGCATCGCGTCGCGTGCGTGATCCTTTCCACCGTCACTCTCGTCGTCGCCATGAACATCGCACCGGCGGCGGACGCTTCGACTCCGGCACGCCCCGGCGCGGACCGGCCGCGCCTGACGTGGAAGTCGTGCGGGAACGGCGGCGAGTGCGCAACGCTCACCGCGCCCCTCGACTACGACCACCCCGACAACGGCCGGACGATCAACGTCGCGTTGTTCCGTGTCCGCGCCCAGAGCCCCAAGCAAAGAATCGGATCGCTGCTGGTGAACCCGGGCGGACCGGGAGCATCGGGCGTCGAGTTCGTCCGCCAGAGCGCGGCGGAGCTGCCCGAGGAGATACGCGCCCGGTTCGACGTCGTCGGGTTCGACCCGCGCGGGACGGGCCACACGATCCCCGTGAAGTGCGAGGACAGCCTCGACCCCGTCCTGCACCTCGACTACTCGCCTGACACGCCCGCGGAGCGAGCCGATCTCAACGCTGGACTCCAGGCCCTCGCGCAGGCGTGTCAGCAGCAGAGCGGCGACGTGCTTCCCTACGTGTCGAGCGAGAGCACGGCCCGCGACATGGACCGCATCCGCGCCGCCGTTGGCGACAAGAAGCTCACGTACCTCGGCTACTCGTACGGGACATACCTCGGCACGCTGTACGCCAAGCTGTTCCCCAAGAAGGTACGGGCGATGGTGCTCGACGGGGCGGTCGACCCGAACCTCGACCGTGTCGACGTCGTCGCGGACCAAGCCCGCGGCTTCGAGGACAACCTCCGCCGCTTCTTCGATCGATGCGCCCGCGACCGCGCGTGCCCGTTCTTCAACGGCGGGAACCCGAGCGAGGCCTATGACCAGCTCGCGGCGCGCGTGGACGCCTCGCCGGTCCCGGCCGGGGACGGCCGGACCCTGGGGCCAGGGGAGTTCGACTACGGCGTCGCGCAGGCGCTGTACGGCGGGGAGGCGAGCGACAGCGAGCTTGCGGAGGCCCTGCGCGCGGCTCAGCGCGGCGACGGCGAGCCGTTGCTCGCGCTCACCGACCAGTACACGGGCCGCCAGGCCGACGGCACCTACGACTCCGACCTCCCCGGCTACTGGGCGATCGGCTGCCTGGACGGACCCCGAGCCGGCGGACCAGACGGCTACGAAGCCGCCGAGGCCCAGGTGCGCGCCGCGGCACCCCGGATGGGTGTCTCGAACCTCAACGACACACTCGTCTGCGCGTACTGGCCGGTTCCGCCGCGCGAGAGCGCGCCGGTGAAGGTCGACGGGGCGCCGCCGATTCTCGTGATCGGCACGACCGGCGACCCGGCGACGCCGCTGCGCTGGGCCGAGGCACTGAGCAACGACCTGTCGTCGGGCGTGTTGCTCGTCGCCGAGGGCTCGCAGCACACGTCGTTCGCGCTGTCCTTCAACAGGTGTGTGGACACCAAGGGGGTGAAGTACCTCGTCGACCGCACGCTGCCGCCCGCCGGCACGAAGTGCGGCTGAGCGCGACGGGGATCGGCGCGGATAGGATCTGACGGTCCGTCAGATCGCGAGCGCGCGAGGAGCCGCCGCCGTGGCGCCCGATCCCTTCCCCAAGGTCGTCAGCGTCGACGATCACGTCGTCGAGCCGGCGCACGTCTGGGAGCAGTGGCTGCCGGCGAAGCAACGCGAGCGCGGCCCCCGGATCGAGCGGCGCGGCATCGGCCAGATGCGCCATGTCGGCGGCGGCACGTACGAGCAGACCTTCGATCCCGACGGCCCGCAGGCCGACTGCTGGATCTACGAAGACCTGGTCTATATCCACAAGCGCCATGTCGCCGCCGTCGGCTTCGACCGCGACGACATGACGATGTCGCCGATCACCTACGACGAGATGCGGCCGGGCTGCTACGAGCCGAAGGCCCGGGTCGACGACATGGAGATGAACTGGGTCGAGGCGTCGCTCTCGTTCCCCACGTTCCCGCGGTTCTGCGGCCAGACGTTCCTCGAGGCGAAGGACCGCGAGGTCGCGGAGGCGTGCGTGTACGCATATAACGACTGGACGGTCGAGGAGTGGTGTGGCGACAGCCGAGGCCGCCTCATCCCGCTGCCGATCATCCCGCTCTGGGACGCCGAGCTCGCCGCCGCCGAGGTGCGGCGCAACGCGGCGCGGGGTTGCCGT
>WNFV01003383.1_pt1 | contig 20443 bp, 19 predicted proteins | sample 5400101 | NCBI WGS metagenome assembly WNFV01 (sample SAMN13153361, study PRJNA577476) | soil metagenome | isolation source: 115 cm soil or saprolite under grassland replicate 1 | place: USA:California | collected 2016-06-15 | reverse complement strand
CATTTGCGGAGGCGGGTTGGGCGTTGGACGTTGACTTCGTGACGCAAGTGCAGTCCCAGAACGACAGGCTCGCCGCGATCCGTGCTGCTTTCCCAAAAGAAGGTCTCTTTGCCGAAAAAGATTGGCTCCTTTCGCCGGACGCATTTCCGATCGACAAAAAGTTTCTGGCCGAGCTTGAGCAGCTCGGTCATCGGCTGTTCGTATTCCAGCGCGCCTGCAATCTGCTCTATCAGTTAAGTATCAAGGGCAAGCAGCCGGAGTGGGTTGCGCGCTACCTCGACGCTGGTAAACCGAAAGAGCTGATCGAATTTTCGCGGCGTAAAGAAATTCGCGAGGATTTACCGAGAATCATCCGGCCGGACCTAATTCTGTCTGAGGAAGGCTATATCATTGCTGAAATCGATTCTGTGCCGGGCGGAATCGGCCTGACCGGGTGGCTCAACCAAACCTATGCAGCGTTCGAGAGCCAAATTATTGGCGGACGAGACGGAATGCTGGACGGGTTCCGGAGCGTGCTTCCAAATGGTGGGGACATATTGATTTCCCAAGAAGCGGCGACGTATCGGCCAGAGATGGAATGGATCGCGGCGCGATTGAATCAGCGGATGCTGGATCCTGGATACTCGGTGCTGGATGAAAACCATCCCGGCGCTTCTGGAAATCCAGTTGTAGCCGCGGGCGTTGACCGCGGTCGCCAAGGCAGTTCTCAGCCCGCCTGGGTCACCGCGCCCGGGTACAGTTGGCGCGTGGTGGCAGTCGAGAATTACGAGCCGCGAGACGGCCGCGCTGTTTATCGATTTTTCGAGTTGTTTGATCTGCCAAACATTCCCGGGATCGAAAACACGCTTCACGCAAACGCAGAAGGCCGGATCACAATTACGCCGCCGATAAAACCGTATCTCGAAGAGAAAATGTGGTTCGCGCTTTTTTGGATGCAGCCGCTGCGCGAATTTTGGCGACGCGAGCTGGGCGAGAAATATTTCATCAAACTACAGGAAGTGATCCCTTACTCATGGCTGCTGGATCCAACGCCGTTGCCGCAACATGCGGTCATTCCGCGATTAGAGATTCACGATTGGCGCGAGGCCGCGAAGTTCAGCCAAAAAGATCGCGAACTTCTGTTAAAAGTGAGCGGATTTTCACCGCTCGGCTGGGGCAGCCGTGGCATTGCCCTCGGGAGCGATTTGCCGCACGCTGAATGGGAAAAACGAATCCAGCACGCGCTCGCGACGTTCGAGTCGAATCCGACGATTCTTCAAAAATTTCACAAAGGCAGATTGTTTGAGCAGCGTTACTGGGATGGAGATTCCGGCGAGCTAAAGACGATGAAAGGCCGGGTGCGCCTTTGTCCTTATTATTTCGTCGAAGGCGACCGCGTGAAATTACGCGGCGCGCTCGCGACCATTGCTCCAGCCGACAAAAAATTTCTGCACGGCATGAGCGAGGCCATACTCGTCCCATCGAAGTCACAGCGAACTTAGACGCTAAAGGCACGATCGAGATGGGAAAGCGCACACACCTGAAAAATACGGTGATCAAATGCGCCTCGTGTGCTCGCGCGAATGTGTTCGACCAGCCTTATCTCTATCACGCTGGATTTAGCGACCAAGGTTTTCTGTACAATGATGCCGGCAATCTCACCCTAACGTGGAGCTGCTATGATCCGGCCTACGCGGCGCTGGTTGGCGGGAAGTCTCCCTGGGCGTTAACCCTCGCGGAAAAGCAGAAAGTCCAAGAAGCTCTTCTTCCCGCGCCTAAAGGAGGGCGATGGCGGTTTTCAAATCCAGCTCGGTGCCTTCACTGCGGTGCAGCTATCAGTGACTCTATCGAGCGATGTATTTACTACCTGCTATACGATGGCAGCATTCAGACACAGGATTTGCAGCGGCACGATCACAACTTTGGTCAACAGCTTCGTACCGGGGACGAGCGCCACGAACGATTAGGAGGAGTCTTCTCTACCTCTTCCTAGCCATCCAATGCAGAGCTAGCGCCGGCACCAGAAAGAAAAATACGAGCACGACGCGCAGTTGGATGAAGAACAGTAAAACCAGTCTTCCAAATTCTTTCTCGTCGATTTTGAAGAGATGTGTCGTCCACGATGTGCCGGTGTTCCAAAACAGCAGCGTCGCGCCAAAATAAAACAGTGCGAAGATCAGGCCGATGATAAATGCGCAGAAGAAAAAATTCCGGAAGAAAATGATTTTCTCGCGTTCCATGCCGCGATTATTTACTTCAGCGACGCCAGATCAATCACAAAACGATAACGCACATCGCTTTTGACCATTCGGTCATATGCCTCATTCACTTGCTGGATTGGAATGACTTCGACGTCCGCCGTAATTCCCTGTCTTCCGCAGTAGTTCAGCATCTCCTGTGTTTCCGGCAATCCGCCGATCAACGAGCCGGCGATGCTTCTTCGACCCAGGACCAGGTTGAACGGTGAGAGTTGTTCCTCACCGGACGGCAATCCGACGCAGATCATCACACCGTTCGTTCGAAGCAAACCGAGATAGAAGTCCAAGTCATGCCCAGCTGAGACAGTGTCGATAATGAAATCGAAGTGGTTACTCAGCGTTTTCATTTTCTCAGCATTACGCGTCAGGGCAAAGTCAGCTGCACCCATTCGCTTGGCATCGCGCTGCTTACTTGGTGATCCGCTTAAGACCGTCACCTTCGCTCCGAACGCCGAGGCAAATTTGACAGCCATGTGCCCCAATCCTCCGAGTCCCAGAACGCCAACCTTATGTCCCTTGCCAATCTTCCAGTAACGAAGTGGCGAGTAGGTGGTGATGCCTGCGCAGAGCAGAGGGGCGACTCTTTCGAGCGGTAATTTCGGCGGAACTTTCAACACATAGGCTTCGTCGACGACAATTTTGGTGGAGTAACCACCTCGCGTGACAGTCTTCCCATCTTTTTCGTAGCTATTGTAGGTTAGGACCAAGCCGTCCGTGCAGTATTGCTGCAGGCCGTCTTTGCAATTGGAACATTTCCGGCAGGAATCCACGAAACAGCCGACGGCTACGAGGTCACCTTTCTTAAATCGTTTTGTTTTTTTGCCGGTCTTGATCACTCTGCCGACGATCTCGTGACCGGGCACCATTGGATAAATTGATCTCCGCCATTCGTTGCGGACGAGATGCAGATCGGAATGGCAGATCCCGCAGTAAAGGATATCGATAAGAACATCGTTCGGGCGAAGGTTGCGCCTTTCGAAATGAAACGGAGCCAGCGGTGAAGTAGCGCTTTGCGCCGCGTAACCTCTAACAGGAATCATGATGTACCAGAGTTACGCGACGAGACGGCAGCGGCAAACAGTTTGAATTGCACGTACTTTCCGCGTGCAAAGGCGACGCGATTCACTCAAAACAATCGCATGATGATCACAAAAAATCTCGGAATGCTTCTCCTTGCCATCTACCTCATTCTCGTCGGGATCATGGCTCTCGTTCACGTTGCCATCCCTGCAATCGTCACCGGAATTCTGGCGCTGCTGGCAGGGATTTTGATTCTCATCGGCAAGTAAGACGGTCCGCGCAAAAGGTTAGGCGGCAAAACCGCATTTTATTGGCAACGCGTTGAGCCACCTTCGCACAGCTACGGCGAGCCAAGGGAAAATACGTTCCACCTTCTAGCAGCGAAAGATGGATCGGCTTCTCTGAAGACGATGGCAAACCAATCGCCGAATGTGCAGATTAAAAACTTGCGCCACTCAGATTGCGCCCACGGCGCCCGAGATCAGCAAAACGACAATGCTTAGCGAAATGAAAATCTGGATCATCGCGAGAATCTTCGCCCAGCGCGCGAGCAGCGGCGCGTCGGTCGGGCCGAACGTGGAACTCTGCGTGAAAGCGACGAATAGATAATCGATGAACCGTGGCCGCCAGCGTGCGCACGCAAATTGGGTGCGCTCGTCATGGGGGATTTGCATCTGCGGAAAAAGGAAACTCGTGCTGCCAAATTTCTTTTGCTCGTGACGCAAGGTAGGACCGCCGCCGTCCAACCGCCAGTACCAGAGAGCGAAGACGATCACATTTGTCAGCCAAAGTAAACCGCCCGAGCGCAGCAGCTGCAATGGCGATTCGCGATGTGTAGGCAGGAAACGCACGAGCAGAATCACAGAGCCGATCAGCGCCACCGTTGTGATTCCATTGATAATTAATCCGAGGGTGCGATTAAGCGAACGTCTACCGACGCGATGGCTCACCACCGTTGGCACGAGCAAAACGACAATCACCGTCGGCAACAGCCAAATTGGCCCAATAACGAGATCCCGAGGCAACGCCAGGTAAATTGCGCCGATCGCCAGGAACGCGAGCAACGCCTGACCCCGCGGTTCGGGTTTGTCGATGTGCTCTGCTGCGTTACCCATTACCTGGCCTATAGCTATTTTTCACGGTCCGCGCGAGCTTTCGCTTCTATCAAAACGTCGACCGCTCGCCTCACCTGATCTTCCACACTATACTTGGCACATGCGCAAGCGCGTGTGCTACATCCACGTCGGTCCGCACAAGACGGGTACAACGTCGATTCAGTGGTTCCTGCAAGAAAATCGCGAGGAGCTACTGAAGCACGGCTATTTCGTGCCAGAGAGCGAGACAAAGCGCGGCGCGCACTATGCGCTGGTTGAGAAGCTGTGTGGACTGGAGCTGGGCGAGCACCGAGAGCCGCTGGTCGCTAAGTCCATCCGGGCACTCGTTGAGACGCCCTCTGAAGCAATCGTTATTTCTTCGGAGTCTTTGGAAGGAATCCTGCGAAGCCGAAAACATGCGGATGTATTCTTCAGCCGAATTGGAGAACTGAGCCTCGAACCGAAGCTCATTTTGTTCCCGCGCAACCAGCCTCAATGGATTAACTCGAGCTATTCCAGTTCGGTCAAGAGCTTCCGCCGGTCGGACCCATTCCAACCCTTGCGCTTTGTTCAGTCGGTCGGCGCCAAATTTTCGCGTTGGCTCGAGTTGGCAGACGCTTACGACGCCGAACTGATTGCTCGACCTTTTACAAAAAAAACCATCGCACGTGGCGTGATACCAGAGTTTCTCCGGAGCATCGCCATGAACTCATCGCAATTCCAAGATGGCCAGATCCGGCGGAATGAAGCGGCCGGGCCGTTCACCGTAAGCGTAGCGCGCGACGTATTGCGCTCGATCGGTGAGACCGACAAGCGGCTTACCTGGCTTCAGGCGGAGCGATGTAAAAAGAAACTGACGGCTTATCTTGAGGAAAAGGGATTAGCGGATACGGGGTACTGCGGGCTGACTACCGCCTTGGCGAGACGTATCGAACAACAATTGCGCTCGAATAATGATTCGTTTGCCCAACGAATCTGGGGCAGACCATGGGCCGAGATCTTTGCTGCCGATACTGCCGAAGAGTTTACCCCTAACGACTTCGAGATGTGCCGGCCAGACTGGTTCACCGCCAGGCGGCTCCGGCGGGCTATTCACGAGATGAAGGAAATTGCGCATGAGATCCTGCTGGATCCGGCCCTTGCCGTCGAAGCACCTTGGAACGACGTGCGGCAACGGAGTGGCTTAATTTCAAAAGAGTAGATCCTCTCGTTTAGACACGACCGCTAACTGACCAGCGTCATATTCGCAGAAGGATGAGAAGCCTGTTCAAGTGTCGAAAACGATAACCTCAGGAATTGAATTCCTGAATCCAGCGCCGTGCATGACTGCATCATATCATCATATGCGTTTCCGCGCTGATGTGATTACATGGTGAAGCGCATTCTGAAATGGATCGGGGCAATCATCGCCGTACTCGCGATCGCCCTCGGCGTATTCCTGATCAATCTCATCTGTTTTCGGCCGTGGAGTCTCAATTTGTTTTACGAGAAAGTTTTCGCCGAAGTTGTCGTCGATCATCCGGAACTGCTATCGACGCTGGGCTTGGTCGAACAATTTGGTATTACCGGTCACAATGGAAAGCTCGACGATGAATCGCCAGCGCATCAACAGCGCGAATTCGACAGATGGAAGCGCGACCTGGCGCAGCTTCGTGAGTACCCGCTCGATCGGCAGTCGCCTTCACAAAAACTTTCCACGCGCGTGCTGGAATGGTTTTTGCAAATGCAAGCCGAAGGCGAAAAGTGGCAATGGCACAATTATCCAGTCAATCAACTCTTCGGCGTGCAGAACCAATTTCCCTCTTTCATGGCAAACACGCACCGGTTGCTGAATCGCAAGGATTGCGAGTATTACCTGAAGCGACTCGATGCTCTGCCGAAAAAGTTCGATCAATTGCTGGAGAACCTGAAGGTGCGCGAACAAAGGCAAATTCTGCCGCCGCGTTTTGTTGTTGAGGAAGTGCTCAAGGAAATGACGGATTTTATTGCAACGCCGGCTTCGCAGAATATTCTGGCAACCTCGTTCAAAACTCGCGCCGCTAACATGGCGGAGTTGACCGAAGCACAACGCGCAGATCTCCAAGCGCGGGTTGAAATCGCAACGACTGGAAAAGTTTGTCCGGCCTATCAAAAACTTATCGATTATTTCCGCGAAATTCTGCCGAAAACGACCACCGACGATGGCGTGTGGAAACTACCGGATGGCAACGCCTACTACGCCCATTGCCTCCACGAAAATACAACCACCACTCTGAAGCCAGATGAAGTCCATGAGCTTGGTCTGCGCGAAGTGGCGCAAATCGAGGACCAGATGCGCGCAATTCTCGACGCAAACGGTTTCGCCGGTCAGCCAATTGGCGAAGCCATGGACAAGCTGGCAAAAGATCCGCGTTTTCTCTATCCCAATGATGGCAACGGCCGTGCGGAAGCATTGGCTCGATACACGGAGTTGATCACTCAGGCAACGGCGCGCTCGTCGAAAGAGTTATTTCTCACCACCCCGCGCGCAAAGATTGAGGTCCGTCGCGTCCCGGAGTTCAAGGAGTCGACCGCGCCAGGGGCATACTATCAGCCTCCGGCGATGGACGGCACCCGGCCGGGGGTTTTCTTCGCGAACCTCCGCGACATGAACGAGGTGCCCAAATGGAGCATGCCGACACTGGCGTATCACGAAGGCGTACCAGGACATCATTGGCAGATCTCCACAGCAGAGGAACTCAAAGGCGTTCCGCAATTTAGGAAAGTAATTCCGTTTACTGCGTACATGGAAGCCTGGGCGCTTTACTGCGAGTGGCTGGCAAAACAGGCGGGGTGGTACGACAACGACCCGTTTGGAGACCTCGGGCGTTTGCGTGACGAGCTTTTCCGCGCGGTGCGATTGGTAGTTGATACCGGCATTCATGCAAAGCGCTGGACCCGCGAACAAGCAATCGCGTACATGCGCGAGAAAACCGGCATGGGCGAGAAAGAAGTGAAGTCAGAAATCGAACGCTACATCGTCGCCCCCGGCCAAGCGTGCGCCTACAAAATCGGTATGCTGAAAATTCAAGAATTGCGCGCTCGTGCGGAGAAAGAATTGGGAGAAAAATTTGATCAGCGCGAGTTTCACGACGCCGTTCTGAAGAATGGCGCGTTGCCCCTCGAGATTCTCGAAGAACAGGTGGACCATTATGTTCAACGAAAGAAAGACCTTGGCCCCAACGCTCGCTGATTGACGCAAATACTATACTGGCCGCGTGGCGAAGCGCGTCTGCTATATCCATGTCGGTCCTCACAAAACAGGTTCGAGCGCGATCCAGTGGTTCCTCAAGGAACACCGCATCGAGTTGCTGAAGCAGGGTTATTTCGTTCCGGAAAGCGGTACGGTTCACGGCGGACACCACCCACTCGTTAGAACGCTTTGCGGCGAAGAGGTGCCGGACCATCAACGATCAGCAGCCGCCCAATTCGCCCGGGCGGTTGCTGAGACGCCGTGTGAAGCAGTGGTTCTTTCCTCGGAGGTCTTAGAAGCGCTCTTGAAAAAGAGGAACAATGCCACGGCATTCTTCGATCGGATCGGAGAGCTCAATCTGGAGCCGAAGCTCGTCTTATTTCCCCGCAACCAATCGCAATTGATTAATTCGCGCTATGCGCAAGTGGTCAAGGGCTTCCGCCGGTCCGAATCATTCGGAGCTTTTGTCGAAGAAAGCTCTCGGTGCCCGAGCCTCGGATACTCCCTTTGGATCGAGTTGGCTGACGCGTTCGATGCCGAACTGGTTGCGCGCCCCTTCACTACAGAAAACATCACCCGGGGCGTAGTGCCAGAGTTCCTCCGAGCTATTGGCGTCGACCCATCGCAGTTTTCGGACACCACGGTCCGCCGCAACGAGTCGGCCGGACCATTTACAGTTAGCGTCGCTCGTTGCGTATCGCGTTCGATCGTTAGCCCAGGCAAGCAGCTCACATGGCTGCAAGCCGAGCGGTGCAAGAAGAAACTAGCTGCATACCTCCAGGAAAAAAGACTGGCAGATACCGGATACTGTGGGCTGACTACCGCCCTGGCTTTGCATGTTGAGAAAGAATGGCAGCCTGATAATGATGCGTTTGCCTGCCACGTTTGGGCTAGACGGTGGGTAGAAATTTTCGCCGTCGATATCGGCCGAGACTTTAGGCCTAACGACTTTGACATATCTCAGCCGGATGAGTCTACCGAACGAAGACTCCGCAACGCGGTGCATGAAGTGAGACCGATCATGGAAGAGGTAATGCTCGATCCGGCGCTTGCCATCCAAGCGGCTTGGAACGACTTGCAGCGACGGGCCGGCTAAACACACTTTTGGTCATATTTGTCGCGTCCATTCGCGATAAAATACAAAATCGAAGATGCGCAAAATTCTGATCACGCTTGGAATTCTCATCGCATTTATCATTGCCATATTGGCAACCTGGATGTTTGGCGGACGCCAGATTTCACTTTTCCTCGATCGTTTTGGGACGATTGAAACTGCTTCAAATCGAGTCAGGTCGCTCGTGTATGAAGGCAGTGGGACCGGTGGCATTCTTCACATTAACGATCTGGCGCTAAGTCTAAACGACAGGAATGGCCCCACTCCGAGCATCGGCACGACGAAAAATGGTCAGCTTGGTCTGGCCGACAGCGGAAAAGTTTTTGCTTTCGGTCCGCCGCGATCAGAAGCAGAGAGCCTCGCTACTTCGCCGCCGGCAGGTGATCATGCTTTCATCGAAATCCGTCGGAGCATTCTTAGCTGGCCGACGCCATTCGAGTTCAACTTCATGACCGGCCACTCGCCATCATGGAAGCGCCATTTGTATTATCGGATCCTTTGGAAAAAATCTTCGGGTGCAAAATTAGAAATGCTCTGGCGTTACGAACAGTACTTTTATCCCGGTAACGATTGGACAAGTGGCTTTATGACTCATGAAGGTTCGACTGGCCTTATCCAACTTGATATCCGTCCTTAAGTAGAGCCGACGGTAAACTTGTCTCTCGAGCAGTTCGTTGCATCGTTTTCGAGTGCGGCTCTCTCGCAAATTTCAAAAACTCTTTTCCCGTGACGCGGCCCAAAGCCTGTGGGAACACGCTTGTCGCTGGACGCACCCGGTGAGCTCTCGACGGATGCTCGCCACGATTGATCGAGCCGAATTAGAGAGGTTGCGCGAGCGTTATCCATACCGACCTAATGCGCGAAAAATCAACGCCTACGAAGACGCAGCCTACTGGATCGACGTCAACGTCAAGCGCGTGCAAGATCTTTGGCTCGATCGCTCGCCCCCGCTGCAGATTCTCGATCTTGGCTGCGGCCCGGGTTACTTTCTTTACCTCTGCCGGCTTTTCGGCCACGAAGGACTAGGGCTCGACCCCGACGATGAACCTTTTTTCCGCGGCACAACTCAGTTCTTCGGCGTTCGCCGCGTCATCGCACGAATTAATCCACAGACGCCTCTGCCCGATCTCGGCAAACAATTTGATCTCGTTACCGCGCATCGCGTTTGCTTCCACCGAATAGCACGCGAGAAAAACGGACAATGGCTCGAATGGACACCTGCCGATTGGGAATTTTTCATTAACGATATTCGGACACGATTTCTCAAGGCTGACGGACGTCTCCTTTTGGAATTCAACCGGCGACAGGACGGGTCTTCGTTCTTTACTCCAGAATTGCGCGCATTTTTTGAATGGCAAGGCGCGCGGATCGTTCGTTGGAAAGCGCTGCTTGCAGCGGACCCGAATCAGCGGCCGCGCTTCAAGCTACTGTAGCCGCCGACCTCTTGGGCGGCGCGGCTGCGTTTGCCACCTCCGCCCCACATTTCGCAGAGCGAAACGGCTACAGTTTCCAATCTGAGCAATTCCAGCCCAGCATCTGCTCAACCTGTGCGATGTCTTCCGCAAACAAATTGTAAAGGAAAACCCGCTCCTCCCAGTTCATCGCACGCTCGTACGGCACAATATTTCTGTCTTTGCTACGCATCGAACGCGGTGGTTTGCAGCCAAGAAACGAAAAAATCCCGGCGAGCGTTTCCCGCTGGTTGTTCCTGAACTGTTCGAACTTCACGACCTTCACCTGGTCGAGCGGAAAGAATTTGAAGACGCGCTTAAGTTGTCGTCCGTAAAATCCACGATCGACGTAGGCAAAACGACGGGCATCAATCGGTGGCGCGCCGCCGATGCGAGTTTGTTCTTCTCGCACCGCGTCAAAAAAATCGAGGGGCTCGCGGCCTCTAAATCGTTGCATGTTCCAATGGGCGAAAGCGCGCTCGACCGGATTTCGCAAAAGGATCAGCAGTTTGATTTTCGGGTTGTATTTCCAGATCCGTTCTGCTGCTGGCTCGTAATACATGTAACTCGGGGTGCAATCACCGGCGATAGTTGATGCAGAAAGCAGCGGATAGTGTTTGTGCAATTGCTCATAATCAGTCCCGGAAACAAACATCGCGTCGTTATCGAAAAAATGGATCTCCTGCTGGTCACCCATGGTAATGTCTGAGTGCCTGCTTAAGAAATAATGCAACGCCGTCGTTCCAGATTTTTGCGCGCCCGCCAAGACAAAATCGAGGCGGTCAATTTTATGACGTCTTGTTCGGAACATAGGAATAATGTAACTCAAGTCCTTTCGTGACACTTACCTCTTTTGCGAAGCTTTAGGAGTGCGACGCGTCCGCGCGTCGCTTTGGGAACGCAAGTTGTATTGGCGAAAGCGGTGCGACGACGCCCCGCACTCCCAAAGCACTTTGTGCGAAACAAAAGAGCACTAGTTGTCGCTCTTATGCCTGCGTCTTATCATCCGCCCATGTCGAACGCATTTCGCAGGATTTTTCTCGGCTCCATTTGTGTTCTAGCCATGGCAGGGGTCACATCCGCATTAGCCGACGAAGGGATGTGGCTTTTCAATGCGCCGCCACTGAAACAGCTCAAGGACAAATATCAGTTCGAGCCGACGCCGCAATGGCTTGAGCATCTGCAAAAGGCCAGCGTCCGATTCAACTCCGGTGGCAGCGGCTCGTTCGTTTCTGCAAACGGGCTCGTAATCACAAACCATCATGTCGGAGCCGACACATTGCAGAAGATCAGTGACGCGCAGCACAATTATCTGCGAAACGGCTTTTATGCGAAAACGCAGGCTGACGAAATCAAATCGGCCGATCTCGAGCTCAATGTTCTGATGTCGATTGAAGATGTGACAGCGCGCGTGAGTGCCGCCGTGAAACCCGGAATGACAAGCGACCAGGCTTCCACCGCACGGAAGTCCGTGATCGCTGCGATCGAAAAAGAAAGCAAAGATAAAACTGGGCTGCGATCCGATGTGGTCACGCTTTACCAGGGCGGCGCATACCACCTTTACCGCTATAAACGCTACGACGATGTGCGGTTAGTCTTCGCGCCTGAGCAACAAATGGCGTTCTTCGGCGGCGACCCGGACAATTTCGAATATCCGCGTTACGATCTCGATATCTGCCTCTTTCGCGTTTACGAAAATGGCCAACCGGCAAAGATCGATCACTTCCTCAAGTTCAACCCGACCGGACCAAACGACGGCGAACTGACTTTCGTGAGCGGCAGCCCGGGCAAGACAGATCGGCAACTCACGTTGGACGAGCTAACCGAGACCCGTGATGGCTACCTGCCATACGTCCTGCGTATGTTTAACCGACGCGAAGTGCTGGAACTTTCTTACAGCGCGCGCTCATTCGAGAATGCGAGAAAAGCGCGCGACGACCTTTTCGGGGACCAAAACAATCGCAAACGCTACGATGGCTATCTCGCGGGATTGCTTGATCCGCAGATCTGGTCGGCACTCAAAGCGCGCGAGCAAAAGTTGCGCGACGCGATTACGCGCGATTCCAAATTTAAATCAACGATCTCTGCTTACGACCGAATCAAACATGCCCAAGCCGAGATCGCGAAAAATGCGCCATTGTACAACTATCTCGAACAGGAGCGGCCGGTCACGGTTGGTTATCGCGGACCAAAGGCATTTGCTGGCAATCTTTTCAAGTACGCACGCCTATTGACTCGCGCGATTGACGAGCGCGCTAAACCGAACGGCGAACGGATCCCGGCGTTTCGTGACAGTGCGCGCGAATCCCTCGAGCTGGAACTCTTTTCGACCGAGCCAATCTATGACGACTATGAGATTTTGCGTCTGAGTGATTCACTGACAGATTTTGCTTCCCAATTTGGTGCAAACGATCCGCTCGTTCAGAAAGTGCTTGTCGGAAAATCGCCGCATGCGCGTGCAGTTGAACTCGTGACTGGCACAAAACTCAAGGACGTGGCTGTTCGTAAAGATCTTTACGGGAAGGATGCGGCTGCGTTGCAGGCTGGGCACGATCCGATTCTAGATTTGGCTCGCCTGATCGACCGGCCGGCGCGAGACGCCCGGAAGATTTACGATGCCCAGGATGAAATCAAAAAGCAGGCATATTCAGAGATTGCGAAAGCGCGTTTTGCCATTGAAGGGACCAACAGTTATCCAGATGCAACGTTCACCCTTCGCCTCTCCTACGGGACCGTGCGTGGTTACGAACAGGACGGAAAACAGATTCCGGCGTTCACTGATTTCGCCGGTTTGTATCAGCGTTCCTCCGAACACGACAATAAAGCTCCGTTCGATCTGCCTCAACGTTGGAGTGATCGGAAGTCGAGGTTGAATCTAGCAACGCATTTCGATTTTGTTTCCGACGCGGACATCATCGGCGGCAACAGCGGCAGCCCCGTCGTTAATAAGGCGAACGAATTCGTCGGCATTATTTTCGACGGCAACATTCAGTCACTGGTGCTCGATTGCATTTACACCGACACGCAAGCTCGTGCTGTATCGGTAGATTCTGCCGCGATTATCGAAGCGTTACGCAAAGTTTATGATGCAGGCGCGCTTGCGGATGAATTGGAAGGCGTGAAGTAGTTCGTCGCGATCCAATTGGTAGGGACGCCGCGCTGCGGCGTCCGGACAGCGCAGCGCGCTGTCCCTACCAGGGCTCAGCGATGAAGACGTAGGGCCAATCCTCAGCTTTCTCGACGAGTCCCGCTCGCACCGGGTTTGCGAGGATGTAATCGGCCTTTTCACGAAGGCTTTCTTCCTTGCGCAGCCGATGTTCGAAGAAATCGCGCTGCCAATCGATCTTCAAAGTCTTAGCAGTCCACTGCTTCCACTTGCTCACAATTATCTGCACCCGTTTTTCAATTTCAGGGAACCAGATGAGGAGGTGCAGATGGTCGGGCATGGCTAACGCGAGGCGAACGTACCAAATTCCCGTTGTATTTCGGTGCTTGACCGTCTCGAAGAGATCGCCAGCGATTTGCTCGTGCGCTAGGTGATTGATTCCGCGCGGCGTACAACAAATCGTGATGAAGTAACACGTTTTGCCTGGATCGACCCAGAGCGGAACGTAGTGTGGTAATCGTTTTCGATTCGGAACTTTCAATTCGTAGTGAACAGCGCTTCCTATACGGTAGGGACGCCGCGCTGAGACGTCCGGACAGCGCAGCGCGCTGTCCCTACCAGTTTCACAGCTCCGCGAGCAATTTCTTCCAACGTGCCCAAGCTTCGTCGCGCGCTTTTTTGTCGGCTTCGCGAAAGTTTGGATTGCTCGGGTCACCCGAACGCATAAAGCCGTGCCCGGCGTCTTTGTAGATCACCGGCTCATATTTTTTGTTAGCTGCTTTCATTAGCTCTTCGGCTTTCGGAATCGTGGCATTCACGCGCTCATCGTTCTCGCCGTAGAATCCGTAAACTGGACACGCAATATTCTTCACTTTGTCGGCGGAATCCGGCGCAGCTCCATAAAACGAATACGCCGCTTTCAATCTTGGATTTTCGTTCGCGTAGGTAAACGTCCATCCCCCGCCCCGGCAAAATCCGCAGACCGCGAGCGTGCCATTGCACGCTGGAATTTTCAGGGCGTAATCGGCTGTCGCGTCGAGGACCGATTTTACCTGCTCTTCTGTGACTGCTGAGATCGCCTTGCGCGCGCCATCGGCATCTTCAAACTTTTGACCATTGAGAAAATCGGGCGCAATCGCGATGACGCCATTTTCGGCCAGCTCATCGCACACGCTGCGAAGCCAATCGGTCAGGCCAAAAATTTCCTGAATGACCAGCACGGCAGGGGCTTTGTCTTTACGCTCGGGATAAACGACGAAGGCTTTAATCGTACGGTCGCCTGACTTGATATCGACCCATTCGCCGTGGCGTGGCGAATTGTTCAGGCGGTCCTTGCCGAAATCTTTGTACTCCTGTGCGGAAAGCGATTGCCCCCCGTGGCAAGCAAACATGAGCCCTACGATCAATCGCAAGAGCCAGTAAGCCAGATCGGGATAACGATTAAACCAATTCATCGCCGGTAAAATGGATGCCGGTGTTCCGAAGCGGCTAAGAGGTCGTCGTCGCCCAGGCTTTTCCTTTTCCCATCATCGCATCGATGCTCCAACTGCCGGAACCACGTAGAAAGATGTAGAAAAACACGAAACAGTAAACCACGGCCAGCTCGCCCTTGTTCACGTAAGGAATCAGACCTTTTGGCGCATGCATCATGAAAAACGCCGCCGCCATTTCACCGGAGGCGACGAACGCGGCAAGTCGCGTCAGCAGACCAAACGCAACGAGAAATCCGCAAACGATCTCCACCCAGCCGCCGACCACCATCAATGTCGGGAGCGCTTCGCCTTTCGGGGTGAAGGTGCCGAATATCTTGTCGAGCCCATGACAGGCAAACATCAGGCCGACGACCAAACGCATGATGCAATAAAACGGATCCGCAAATCGATTCAGAGAGTTCATGGCTCGTCAGGCTGAACGATCTCGAGCGGACGTGTCAAGCTTCTAGCCATGTCGAAGATGGAACGTGTCGTCCTCAACGCGTTGCTAGTTTGCAGTGGCGTAACCGCGGTTTTAAACATCGTCTTCAAAGAAGCCGATCCACCTCACGCTGCTTTCTTGGCAGGGTGCGCTTTTTTACCGCGAGATCTTGCTGACGTTTTTTTCTTTGCGCCGGTCTCCTCCAGACTCTTTTGCAACACGGAAACCAGATCGATCACCTTGGTCGGCTTCGGCGCTTTCTTTGGTTTCTCTTCAATTTCTTTTCCGCCGGCTTCAACTTTTTCTTCGATGACTTCCATGAGCGCTTCGCGATAGTCGTCCTTGTACTTTTCTGGATTCCACTTTGAGCTCATGCTATCGATGAGCGACTTGGCCATAGTAATCTCACGTTTGCCAATCTCGACCTTGGGAATATGCAGTTTGCTGGTATCCGCCAGTTCATCAGCAAAGTGCATCAGCTCCAACACAAGCGCGCCATCTTCGGGTTTCACGCCGGCAAGATATTCCCGCGTTTTGATTACTACTTTGGCAACGCCGACCTTTTTGCTGTCCTTAAGCGCGTCGCGCAGTAGCGCGTAGGCTTTGTCACCGCCTTTTTGCGGCTCCAGGTAGTATGGTTTGTAAAAGAAAATGGGATCGATCTCATCCAGCTCGACGAAGTCTTGAATGTCAACTGTCTGGGTGGCTTCGACATCGACGCGTTGAAAGTCCTCATCTTTGAGCACGACGTATTTCCCCTTTTCGTACTCGTACCCCTTGACGATCTGGTCCCAGGGAACTTCCTTGCCGTCCTTCTCGGCAACGCGCTTGTAATTAACCGGGCTCAGGTCCGTGTTGCGCAGCAGACAAAACTTGAATTCCTCCCGTCGTGTAGCCGGATAAAGAGCGATCGGAATGTTAACAAGCCCAAAACTGATACTGCCTTTCCAGATTGCGCGCGCCATACAAAGGTATTTCGCGGCGCGACCGAAGAATGCGTGCGTGAAGATGGCAATCGTATGCCGAGCGTTCTCATTAACACCTCACTTTAGTGAGGTGGACGCACGCACCGGAAGTGGTCAAACCGTTTTAAACGGTTTCGCGTTCGGCCTGAGTGATTACACCGCGCTAAAGTCGCGGTGTTACTAAGAACAGAAGCGCCAGCTGATCAACCCTACGCGGCCGCTTCCAGTGCCCGACGCGAGATGCCACGCAGCTCGAAGAGCCGAATCAGCGTCTCTTCTATAAGATTATTCGGACAAGACGCGCCCGCGGTGATGCCGATTACGGCCCGCCCGTTCGGCAGCCAAAAATGGGAAACGATTTCGCGTTTCTCGTGCAAATCGTAATGCTTGATCTCAGTGGCGGAAACCAGCCGGGAAGCGTTTAGCACAAAGTAGGTGGGCAGCTTTTCTTCACCCATCTCGGCGAGATGCGATGTGTTTGAGCTGTTGTAACCGCCTACCACTAACAGCAGGTCCATTGAAACATTGAGCAGCTCGCGCAACGCATCCTGCCGTTCCTGCGTCGCACCACAGATTGTATCGAAGAATCGAAAATTTTTCTCCACAAGCTCAGGCCCGTCGCGATCAAGAATCGCCTGTCGAACTCGCCGTTGCACTTCCTCGGTCTCACCGCGCAGCATTGTCGTCTGATTAGCCACGCCGACAGTTTGCAAATGCACGTCAGGGTCGAAGCGTGGCGAATGGGCACCTTCGAATTTTTCCAGGAAAGCCCGTTTGTCACCGCCGTGCCGGATATAATTACAGACGTAATCAGTATCTTCGAGCGTTAAGACAACCAGATAATGTCCGCTGCCGTCGCCGAGCGCACGCGAACTGGTCGCCTTGGTTTCTTCGTGCTCGGCTTTGCCGTGAATGATTGAAGTAGCCGATTCGCTGGCGTATTTGCGCACGCGTTTCCAGACGCTCATCACGTCCCCGCAGGTTGTATCCACAATCTGGCAGCCACGATCTTTGATCTGCTGCTGGATCGATAATTCCGTCCCGAACGCCGGCACGATCACAACGTCTTCAGGTCCGAGATCAAAGATATCCGCCTGCTTATTTTTACCGGTGAGATTTTTGATGCCTAACGAGGCGATCTGATGATTGACCTCCGGGTTATGAATGATCTCGCCGACAATAAAAAGCCGGCGGTCTTTGAAGACTTTCCGCGCCGCATAAGCGAGGTCGATGGCTCGCTCGACTCCGTAGCAAAAGCCAAACTGTTTTGCCAGACGCACCGTTGTATCGCCTACGGAAATCATTCCACCGGCACGGCGCACTTTCTCGACGATATCGCTGCGATAGTGCGACTCCACCTGTTGCTGAACCGCTGCCATGACATCCGGCGTGCGGAGATTCACCTTCTCGCGCGCAGTTGTGCCGCTGGAAATCAGGTTCGTACTCATATCGTTGTTATCAGTCTGAGCGCAGCGAAGAATTCTCGGCTCATTTTGTTCATGGAGTGCCAAAACAAACGCCAGAGACGTTTTCAAACCGTAGCATAAAGCTACGGCTTGGCATGCGCTTCGCTCAACATGACACAGTCAAGCGGCAGGGGCAACGGGCCGCAGCCGGTCTATTCCAGCAATGGTCCGCTCGGTTTTTCAAACGCCGCGTCCGAAACCATAATGTGTGGGTCCGGGTCAGGCGTGCGCGAGTCGTCTACCCGCTGCACCTTGGAGCCCATCGTGGCATCCTCCGGCTGGGTGGCAGCGATGTTTACAGGAGTCCCGATCCGCACCAGCGCAAAGAATTTCGCCGCAGCCTCGCCCTTCAACCGAATACAACCGTGGGTGCGCGGAGTGGGATGGACGAAGCCTTGGTGAAAGCCGTACGCAGGAGCGAACTCGCACCAGTACCCCATCGGGTAGCCTACGTAACGGCCACCTCCGCCGCCAGTGGAAGGAACAATTCGATCGCCTTGCACGCTGAAGCCGTACGATCCCGAACGCTTGTGCTCCTGTTTGGAATAGATTGTGAAATTGCCTTTCGGTGTCGGCTTATTAGGCATACCAACTGAAATGGCGGCCGCCATCAGGCAACGATCGCCTTCCATTACATAAACATTTTCCTGGGAAAGCGAGACTTTCACGCGCACGGCCGAAGGATTATGCGGCTTGTACGCAGTCACGTGATAGGCGCCGCCGCCAGCCACTTTTCCTGTCGCGCAACCGGCAAGCAGCAAGGCGAGACTTGCGCCCGCCGCCACTAAAATGAATCGAAGACTTTGTCGCATACAAGCATACTGGATAAGATCGGACGGCCTCTTGTCAACCCGCCTTCGCCGAAGCTATGGCGTGTGCGCTCCCCAGAATCCGAAATCACGCGGTGAAGATTGCCAGGAAAGCGACTTCGATTGCGAGAGCTTCGTGAACATTTCGACCCAAATGATCGCGCAATTCTTCCAGACAACGAATACGTCTTAAAATTTCGGCGATGCTTAAGCGGTCTGAGAGTGCGGCCGTTTCTTGTTTTGCGCTGGGAAAATTACGCTGCGTCACGCCGTTGCTCGCCCTGAGAGCATCAGTCCACCAGGCAAACAATGTCTCGATCAACCGGGCGCGCCGTTGCAGGTAAAGACTTTCGGTGAGCGCCTTGTAGTATTCCTCGCGTTCTTCTAACCAGACGCCATCAGTCGCATCCTTGTAGCGTGTTGTTTCCCGTTTCAATGCCTCTTCTGTTTCGCGCTTCACCTCTTCTCGCACCGCACGGAGCAGACGCTGAAATTCCTGAGCGAGTCGATAGGCAAACTGAATGGTCCAGCTTTTTTGACGGGACGCTTCTTGTAGCAACTTTACCAGCTTCTCTTCTTCGTCGTTGCTTTGGAGTTGCCCGTTTAATGCGAGCGGGATCGCGATGCATCGCGAAAGAATTGTCTCCGGCAGAGCTTCCGGCAAAGCGCTTAACAGAAGCAGCAACGAGTCCTTGGGCGGTTCTTCCAAAGTCTTGAGAAACGCATTCGCCGCTTGTGGCTGAAGCCGGTCGGCATCGGGAATGATCGCCACTTTGCGCCGCGCATTGACTGCGCGCATTTGCAGGGCATGCTCAAGATCGCGAATTTGCTCGATAACGATGCGGCGCGATTTCGATTCGGGTCGCGCAACAAAAATCTCGCGCGCCTTCGCTGAGAACACATCTGTAGCTGGGGTGCCATTAACCAGACTCGCGAGATCCGCCGCCAGCAGTTGTTTGCCGCTGCCGGGCGGTCCTGTGATCAAATAGGCATGCGCAAGTCGGCTCTGTTGGTGGGCCCGCCGCAAATATTCAAGAGCCGTGGTGCGCGAAAAAGGCATTTCAAGTCTTCGGATCGGGCACCGGGGCTGGCCGAGCAATTTTTGCGGATTGCGGATTTCCCGTCACCGCGGAAAAGCGCGAGGAGAGGATCTTCCAAATCTGATTCTCGATCTCGTCTGGATCGGCCGAACCGTCGATTAATACAACGCGATTCGGTTCACGCTCTGCCAGGTCGCGATATCCTCGGCGAACACGTGCGTAGAAGTCAGCAGGTTCTTGTTCCATTCGATCCGGTCTGCGCGGCTTTTGCATTCGCGATTCCGCCGTCGCGGCATCGACATCGAGTACGAAAGTGATGTCCGGGACGCAATCGGCGACCGCAAATGCATTCAGGCGCTCGACCATTTCGCTATCCAAGTTTCGCGCCGCGCCTTGATAAACAGTTGTGGAATCAAAGAAACGATCTGCAATCACGCACGCGCCGCGTTCAATCGCCGGCTTTATTGTCTCGCGTACGAGCTGACTACGACTGGCCTCAAAGAGAAGCAGCTCGGTTTCGGGTGTCATGCTGGAATTATGCGGAGCAAATTGCAGAAGCTCGCGAATCGTTTCACCAATAGGCGTACCGCCCGGTTCGCGCGTTAGGAGACAAGAGATGCCCAAGCGGTCGAGATGCCCAGCCAGCCTCTGTACCTGCGTCGATTTCCCGCATCCTTCCGATCCTTCAAACGTGATAAATGGCAGCCGCCGCATAATGTCATTTCTGCGCAGGCCTTGCGCTTGTAAAGACGTTTTTCAAAGCTCCAAATCCCAGCAATCAAGCTCCAAAGAACCCGCGTCTTTCAACTACCAAACGTCATCGGCAACCGACGGAATATTGGCGCTTGAGGTTTCTCTGGATGTTGTGAGCTTGGAATTTGGAATTTATGAAATCCTTCTGGCTGGTGAAACAGGAGCCATCGTCGTATTCGTGGTCGGACTTCGTCGTGGAAGGCCAGACAAGTTGGAACGGCGTGCGCAATTACACTGCGCGAAATAATCTGCGCAAAATGCGC